>Ga0164243_10016474_pt1 | contig 10143 bp, 8 predicted proteins | sample OricompcompostOP_FD_108781 | JGI IMG/M metagenome (GOLD analysis project Ga0164243, IMG submission 108781) | Organic Plus compost microbial communities from Emeryville, California, USA - Original compost - Organic plus compost (OP) | ecosystem: Engineered > Solid waste > Mixed feedstock >... | reverse complement strand
GCTAGCCCGTGCCGAGAGAAGGAATGGTTTCAGCCGGAAACTGCAGAGCTGCCGGCTGACTCTGAAATATCCGAGCACGCCGAACGGTCCCCTCTCCCTTCAGGGAGAGGGTTAGGGAGAGGGCGCTCTAAGCCCCGGCATCCTGCGTCACCAGGAAACACCATCCCCGCTCAACCAACACTCTCAAACCCCTGCAACACATTCACCGCATTGACCCCGATCTCCTCCACCGCATACCCCCCCTCCATGACGAACAACGTCGGCAGCCCCAGCTTCCCGATGGCCTCCCCCATACGCAGGTAATCCGGACTATCCAGCTTGAACTGCGAAATCGGATCCTCCTTGAAGGTATCCACCCCCAGCGAAACCACCAGCACATCCGGTCCATAGGCTGCGATCTGGCGGATCGCCGCCTGCAGCGCCAGGCTCCACACCGACCAGTCGCTGCCCGAGGCCAGCGGGTAGTTGAAGTTGAAGCCTTCGCCCACGCCCCGGCCCTTCTCGTCGGCGTAGCCGAGGAAGTAGGGGTACTCGAAGCGCGGGTCGCCGTGGATCGAGGTGAAGAGCACGTCGGCGCGGTCGTAGAAGATGTCCTGGGTGCCGTTGCCGTGGTGGTAGTCGACGTCGAGGATGGCCACCCGCGCCGCGCCCTGGTCGAGGATGGCCTGGGTGGCGATGGCGGCGTTGTTGAAGAAGCAGTAGCCGCCCATGTAGTCGGCCGAGGCGTGGTGGCCCGGCGGGCGGCACAGGCTGAACACCGAGCGGGCGCCCTTGGCCAGTTCGGCCTGGCCGGTCAGGGCCACGTTCGCCGAGCTGGTGATGGCCTGCCAGGTGCCGGCGGTGATCGGCGCGCCGGCGTCGAAACTGTAGTAGCCCAGGCGCCCGTCGATGCTGTCGGGCTCCTTCTGCAGCAGGCGGCGGGTCGGCCAGGCGATGGGCAACATGTCGTGGGTTCTGCCGGTGGCCAGCCAGTCGCGCCAGGCGTGCTGGAGGAAGTTGACGAAACCCTCGGAGTGGATGCGCCGGATCGGCTCCAGGCCGAAGTCGCGCGGGGCCTGGATCTCGCCCAGGCCCACCGCCTTGACGCGGTCCAGGACCATGTCGGCGCGGCTGGGCTTCTCGAAGCAGGGGGTGAACTGGCCGCCGATCAGCTCATGCTGGCCGTGGTGCAAGCGATGGTCGTCGGTGTAGATCGTCAACATCATGCACTCCTGGGGGCGCCCGGCGGCGCCCGGTGGGTCCGTGGGGTATCAGGCGTTTTCCTCGAAATTCACGCTCGGCGCCTTGCGGCGGAAGCCGCCGGTGTGCAGCGCCAGGTAGACGAAGCCGACGGCGAACCAGCTCAGGCCGACGATCAGCGTCAGCTGCGACAGGCTGGTCCACAGCCAGAGCGTCAGGCACAGGCCGACGAAGGGCACCAGGCCGTAGCGCAGCAGGTCGGCCGGCGCACGGCGGCCTTCGACGCCCAGGTAGGTGCGGATCACCGCCAGGTTGACCACCGAGAAGGCCACCAGGGCGCCGAAGCTGATCATCGAGGCCAGGGTGGTCAGGTCCAGCACCAGGGCCAGCAGGGAGATGGCCGAGACCACCAGGATCGCCACCACCGGCGTCTGGAAGCGCGCGTGCAGGGTGCCGAACAGGCTGCGCGGGAGGATGCCGTCGCGGCCCATGGTGAACAGGATGCGCGACACCGAGGCCTGGGAGGCCAGCGCCGAGCCGATGCAGCCGGCGATGTAGGCGGCGGTGAAGAAGTTGCCGAGGAACTGGCCGCCGGCCTTGAGCATCACCTCGTTGGCCGCCGAGTCGGCGTTCTCGAACACGCTGCCGGGGAACACCAGCTGGCTGATGATCGCCAGCAGGGTGAACATCAGGCCGGCCAGCACCGTGGTGATGATGATCGCCCGCGGGATGTCGCGGCGCGCGTCACGGGTTTCCTCGGCCATGGTGGAGACCGCGTCGAAGCCCAGGAACGACAGGCACAGCACCGCGGCGCCGGCCATCAGCGGGGCGAAGCCGGGCTTGCTGCCGTCGCCGACGAAGGGCGCGGCCAGGTCCAGGGCCGGGGCGCCGGCCAGGCTCTTCAGCGACATGCCGACGAACACCACGATGAACACCAGCTGGGCGCCGACGATGGCGTTGCTCATGCCGGCCACCTGGCTGATGCCCACCACGTTGAGCACGGTGACCAGGGCGATGGAGGCGACCACGAAGACCCAGGCGGGAATCTCCGGGAAGGCGATGTTCATGAACAGGCCGATGAGCAGGTAGTTGATCATCGGCAGGAACAGGTAGTCGAGCAGCAGCGACCAGCCGGAGAGGAAGCCCACCGCCGGGCCGAAGCTCAGGCTGGTGTAGGAATAGGCGGCGCCGGCGATCGGGTACTTGCGCACCATGAAGCTGTAGGAGGCGGCGGTGAACAGCATCGCCAGCAGGGTGATCAGGTAGGCGCTGGCGGTGCGCCCGCCAGTCATCTCGGTGACCACGCCGTAGGTGGTGAACATGGTCAGCGGGACCATGTAGACCAGGCCGAAGAAGACCAGGGCGGGCAGCCCCAGGATGCGTTTGAGGCGGGCGTCCGCCTGGGCTTGGGGGGCGTTGCCGGTGCTGGCGCTCATGCGGGCGCCTTGTTCGATGGCCATCGATGTTTCCTCGCGAATTCTTGTCGTTGTTGCGCTGGCGCGGGGCGCCGCTGGCGGCCGCGCGGAGGGAGCGGGGCGGTTAGCCGCAGCGCTGCCGGCGGGCGTAACGGGCGAGGAAGGGGTGGGCGCGGTGACGGCCGCGAACCGGGGTGGAGCAAGGGCTGGTCATGAGCGTTCTCGGGGCATTGTTCTTGTGGATGCTCGCTGGCGGCGCTCCCTGGATACCGGCGCGGCGCGTGCTGCGGCGGTGATCGCGGCCCTGGCGGCCATTCCCTGGGCGAGTACCCGGACTTTAGGCCGCCGCGCCGCCCCGCAGAACCCTGTAAAGGGTCAAAAAGGGATCGAAGTGGCCAAATTGACTGTCAGGCCCGGCGGCGGGCGCCCGTCCCGCCGCCGGACCGGCCGGTCATTTCTTCAGCTTGGTCCAGACCTTGGCGCGCAACGACAGGGACTTCGGCGAACACAGCTGGAAGGGCTTCAGGCGGTCGATCTTGTCTTCCGGGGTGTTGATCGCCGGGTCGTCGAACAGCTCCTTGTCCATGAACTTCTCGGAGCCGGTGATGGCGTTGTTGTACTTGGCGAAGTTGGAAGCAGCGGCGATGTTTTCCGGCTGCATCATCCAGTTGAGGAAGACGTGGGCTTCCTTGATGTTGGTGGCGTCCTTGGGAATGGCCAGGTTATCGATGAACAGGCGCACGCCTTCCTTCGGATAGACGTAGACCAGGCTGGCGCGCTGGGCGTGGGCGCGGTGGTAGGCGCCGTTCCACTGCTGGTGCATGTACACCTCGCCGGCGGCCATGCGCTCGATGGTGCCGTCGCTGTTGTACATGGCCAGCAGCGGCTTCTGCTTGAGCAGCAGGTCGAGGACCTTCTCGGCCTGTTTCGGGTCCTCGGTGCATTCGTCGACGCCGAGGTAGTAGGTGGCCGGGGCCCACAGCTCCTCGATGGAGTTGAGCGCCACTACCTTGCCCTTGAACGCCTCCGGCGGCTCGAAGAACGGCTTCCAGCTCTCGTCGAACTTGCCGCCCGGGGCCTTGGCGCTGTCGTAGCTGTAGCCGGTGCTGCCCCACAGGTAGGGCACGGTGTAGTCGTGGCCGGGGTCGTAGCTGAGGGTCTTGAACTTGTCCTTGAGGTTGGCCAGGTTCGGCAGCTGCGACTTGTCCAGCTTCTGCAGCAGGCCCTCCTTGACGAAGATTTCGATGAAGCTGTCCGAGGGCACCACCACGTCGTAGGCGCCGCCGCCGGCCTTGAGCTTGGCCAGCAGGGTCTCGTTGCTGTCGTAGGAGTCGAGGGTGGCGTGGATGCCGGTGTCCTTCTCGAACTTCTTCAGCAGCTCCGGCGGGAAGTAGTCCGACCAGTTGGCGAAGTGCAGCGTGCCGTCGGCGTGGGCCTGGCTGGCCAGGGTCAGGCCCGCCAGGGCGGCGGCCTTGAGGGCCAGGGGAAGGCGGCGGATGGTCATCGGTGAAGCTCCTGTGCGAATGGTTTTTATCGGGAGGCAGTCAACGCCGGCGCTGGCCGACGTAGTACGACAACGCAACGAACGCGATGGAAATCAGCAGGATGATCGACGAGATCGCGTTGATCTTCGGCGATATCCCCATTCTTATGGAACTGAAGATGTACACCGGCAGGGTGGTGGCCCCGGCGCCGGCGACGAAGTAGGTGATGACGAAGTCGTCCATCGAGATGATGAACGCCAGCATCGCCCCGGAGAGGATGCCGGGCATCAGCAGCGGGCAGGTCACCTTCCAGAAGGCCTTCCACGGCGAGGCGTAGAGGTCCGCCGCGGCTTCCGCCAGGCGCGGGTCCATGCCCTCCAGGCGGGCGCGGATCGGCAGGTAGGCGAAGGGGATGCAGAACACCACGTGGGCGATGAGGATGGTGAACAGCGACAGCTTCAGGCCGATGAAGGCGAAGAACATCAGCGTGGCCACCGCCACCACTATCTCCGGCACCAGCAGCGGCAGGCCGAGCACGCCGTTCATCAGGCTCTGCCCGCGGAAGGCGCGGCCGCGCATGCCCAGCGCCGCCAGGGTGGCCAGCAGGGTGGCGAAGACCGTGGCCAGGCTTGCGACTATCAGCGAGTTCTTCGCCGCGCGGACGATCTCCGGGTCGTTGGCCACCACCGCGTACCACTTGAAGCTGAAGCTTTCCCAGAGCGTTGCCGACTGGCCGCTGTTGAAGCTCAGCACCACCAGCACCAGGATCGGTACGTAGAGGAAGGCGAAGAACAGCCAGGCGGCCGGGCGCACGCCGGCGAAGCGCCACAGCGGGTTCAGCGAATTCATGGGTGACCTCCGGCGGCGCCCTGCCTGAAGCGCATGCTGTAGACCAGCATGGCGGCGAGGACGAAGGCGAGCAGGGCGAAGGACAGCGCCGCGCCGAACGGCCAGTTGTGCGCCGTGCCGAACTGCAGCTGGATCAGGTTGCCGATCATCAGCGACTTACCGCCGCCGAGCAGCTCGGGAATGATGTAGTTGCCCAGCGAGGGGATGAACACCAGGATGCAGCCGGCGACGATGCCGGGCATCGCCAGCGGGATGATGATCCGCTTGAGCGCCTTCCAGCGGTTGGCGCCGAGGTCGAAGGCGGCCTCCACCAGGCGCCAGTCCATCTTCTCCAGGCTGGTGTAGATGGGCAGCACCATGAACGGCAGGTAGGTGTAGAGCAGGCCGATGATCACCGCGTTGTCGGTGTACAGCAGGCCGATGGCGGCCTCGCTGAAGCCCAGCTTGTGCAGGCCCTCGTCTATCAGCCCGCCGTTGCGCAGCAGCAGTATCCAGGCGTAAACGCGCACCAGCAGGTTGGTCCAGAACGGCACCGTGACCAGGAACAGCAGCATGTTGCGCCGGCGCTCGTCCTGCAGCGCCAGGTACAGCGCGGTGGGGAAGCCGATCAGCAGGCAGCCGGCGGTGGTCAGGATGGACAGCCAGAAGGAGCGCTGGAAGATGCCCAGGTAGTCGGTGTTGAACACCAGGGAATCGTCCAGGTCGCGCTCCCAGAGGAAGTTGATGTATGCCTCCAGGGTGTGCTGGCCCCATTTCACGCCGCCGTAGTCGCCGGGCGCCTGGATGGACACGGCGAACATGATGCCCAGCGGCAGCACCAGGAACACCAGCAGCACCAGCATCGCCGGGGTGGTCAGCGCCAGCCGGGCGCGCGGGCTCTTGCGCTCGGCTTGCAGGCGCAGCGTGCTCATTCGGCCAGCACCCGGATGGCGTCGCCGGGCACCCGCACGCGCACCCGCGCGCCGGGCTGGTGCGCGCCGGCCGCGCCCTGGCGGTTCTGCTGGCGCACGCGGAAGCCGGGGGCGCCGGCGACCTTCAGGTGGTAGACGGTGTCGGTGCCGACGTAGACCACGTTCTCCACCACGCCTTCCAGCTCGCCGTCCTGGGCCAGTTCGGTACGTTCCGGGCGGATCGCCAGGGTCACCTTGCCCGGCAGCGTGGTGGCGGCGGCCAGGCGCTGGCCGTCGGCGAGCACCACGCCGTCGCCGTTGGCCTCGGCCTCGAGGAAGTTGGTCTCGCCGATGAAGTCGGCCACCCAGCGGTTGGCCGGGGCGTCGTAGATTTCGGTGGGGGTGCCGATCTGCAGGACCTGGCCCTTGTTCATCACCGCGATACGGTCGGACATGGTCAGGGCTTCTTCCTGGTCGTGGGTGACGAAGATGAAGGTGATGCCGGTCTCGTGCTGCAGGCGCTTGAGTTCGATCTGCATTTCCTTGCGCAGCTTCAGGTCCAGCGCCGAGAGCGATTCGTCCAGCAGCAGCACCTTGGGCCGGCTGGCCAGCGCGCGGGCCAGGGCGATGCGCTGCTGCTGGCCGCCGGAGAGCTGGTCGGCGCGCCGCGAGCCGACGTCGGGCAGGCGCACCAGGTCGAGCATGGCCTTCACCGTGGCCTCGGTCTCGGCCTTGGGCTTGCCCTGCATCTCCAGGCCGAAGGCGATGTTCTGCGCCACGGTCATGTGCGGGAACAGCGCGTAGCTCTGGAACACGGTGTTGACCGGGCGACGGAAGGGCGGGAGGCCCTGCATGGGCTCGCCGTAGAGGCGGATGCTGCCGGAGGTGGGTTGTTCGAAGCCGGCGATGAGCCGCAGGAGGGTGGTCTTGCCGCAGCCCGAGGGGCCGAGGAGGGTGAAGAATTCGTTGGCGCGGATGTCCAGGGACACGTCGTCCAGGGCCTTGAGGCCTTGGCCGGGGGTACCGAATTCCATGCCGATTCGCTCGATGGCAATCGCGCTGGTCATGCTTCAATACCATGCAGTTAAGCAGTTGTTATTGTTTACGGTTTTACGGCTCTGGCGGCCGCTTCACCTAGCTGCGGCTTGATAATGGCCCTCCTTTTCGCAGCGGCAGAACGATAGAACAGGCCAATAAGGGATAAATCAGGCCAAGTTGAGGGGCCGTTTTCGCCAGCCTGGCCGGCTCTTCGCAGGAGCGGGCTTGCTCGCGATAGCCGGAGGTTCCGGCGCGTTTCGCGGATGGGATTCGCTCCTACGATGCGCCCATCGTCGACCCCTCCTGCAAGCGGGCCCTGCCCGCGATTTCGCGCGCAGGGCGCGCTCCTACAAGGAGCACGGGTGTTGAGGATGGTGTAGCGGATCTCATCCGCGATCCGGCCGCCAGGCCGGCTCGGGCTCAACCTCGATACAGGCTCGGACTCGCCCCGCTCCAGCGCTGGAAGGCGTGGCGGAAGCTGGCGGTCTCGCTGTAGCCGAGCCGTTCGGCGATCAGGTAGATGGGCAGGTCGGTGTCCTTGAGCAGTTGCCGGGCCTTGTCGTAGCGCACTTCGTCCAGCACCTGCTGGTAGCTGGTGTTGTGCTGCTGCAGGTGCCGGCGCAGGGTGCGGCTGGAACGGTGCAGGTGGCGCGCCACCTCGTCCAGGCTGCGGGCTTCCTGCAGGTGGTTGGCGAGGTGGCGGCGGATCAGTTCGAGGATGTCGTCGCGCCCGCTCATGGCCGCGCTCAGGCGCTGGCATTGCTGCAGGCCGTTGTGGCAGCTGACCGGGTCCGCCAGCGGCAGCGCGCGGTCGAGCAGCGCCGGGCCCAGGCACAGGGCGCTGGTGGCGGCGCCGAACTCCACCGGGCAGCCCAGGCGCTCGGTGTAGGTGCTGGCATGCAGCGGTGGCCGATAGGCCAGCAACAGGCGCCGCGGGCGCACCGATTCGCCGAGCAGGTCGCGCACCACGGTGAGCAGCGAGGTCAGGCACAGCTCGGTGTTGAACACCGTCAGCTCCGGCGCGTAGCGGTAGCCCTCGGCGCTCAGCCAGACCTCGTCGCCGTGGTCCTGCAGGGCCAGGCGGAAGTAGGTGCCGAGCAGGTCGGGGTGGGCCAGGGCCAGTTGCAGGGCGTCGCGCAGGGTGCGGCTGGCCAGCATGCTGTAGCCGAGCATGCCGTAGGCCGAAACGTGCATGCGCAGGCCCAGGTAGAGGCCCAGGGCCGGATCCTGGTAGCAGCTCAGTGCATTGGCGAATACCCGCAGTTCCTGGGCATGGCTGACGAATTTCTCCGGCGTCAGCAGGTCCGCCTCGGCGATGCCGCTGCCCTCCAGCAACCGGCCGCGGGGGATGCCGGCCTGGCTCAGCACCTCGGTGGCCAGCACCACGGTGTGCAGGGTGGTCAGGGTACGCTGCTCGGGAAGCTGGACGGCGCTCATCGGAACTCCTTGCGGGGGCGGCGAGAACACGGGATTACGCTAGCCTGACTTTAGCCTTGAGGAATTTTCCTGCACGGGGATTAAGCCTGGCTTCAGCGGCCTTGTGCTATTACGGCGTGCCCCCATCGACATGGACCTGCGATGTTCCGTTTCCTCACCTTGCGCCGCTGCCTGGCGGCGCTGCTGATCCTCCTGCTGCTCGCCCTGGCCTGGCTCGGCCAGCAGTTCCGCGTCTACGAACGCGCCTGGTTCGCCGTGCGCGAATGGCACCATGCGGAAAACTGGCGCGAGCGCTCGATCTGGCTGCCCGACTACCGCGTCGAGATCGAGGCGCAGCCCATCGAGGGCCTGGACGACGACGTCTCGGCGCTGACCTACGATCCCGAGCGGCGCAGCCTGTTCACCGTCACCAACCAGCCGGCGCAGATCGTCGAGCTGTCCCTGGACGGCAAGGTGCTGCGCAAGATCACCCTGCACGATTTCGGCGACACCGAGGCCATCGAATACATCGGCCCCGGCCTCTACGTGCTCAGCGACGAGCGCCGCCAGCGCCTGTTCAAGGTGCGCCTGGACGACGGCACCCGCGAGCTGGACGCCGAACAGGCGCAACAGCTGTCCCTGGGCCTGGGGCCGATGGGCAACAAGGGCTTCGAGGGGCTAGCCTACGACTCGGTCGGCCAGCGCCTGTTCGTCGCCAAGGAGCGCGACCCGGTGCGCATCTACGAGGTCCACGGCTTCCCCCACACGCAGCCCGACAAGCCCTTCGCCGTGCACGTGCTGGACGACCTCAAGCGCGACCGCCGGCTGTTCGTCCGCGACCTTTCCAGCCTGCAGTACGACGAGGGCAGCGGCCACTTGCTGGCGCTGTCGGACGAGTCGCGCCTGGTGCTGGAACTGGACGTCGATGGCGAGCCCATCAGCAGCCTGTCGCTACTGCGCGGCATGCAGGGGCTCAAGCGCAGCGTGCCGCAGGCCGAGGGCCTGGCCATGGACGAGGCGGGCACGCTGTACCTGGTCAGCGAGCCCAACCTGTTCTACGTGTTCCGCAAGGCGCCGGGCGTGGAGTCCGAGTAACAAAAGGCTTACATTGTCGCCCCACCTGTTGTCCCGCCCCTGGAGCGACCTTGAACATCATCCGCGAAGCCCTGATCAACCGCCGCCTGAACAAGGCGCTGAGCGAACACGGCTGCCGCCTGGCCGGCGGGATCAAGTCGCTGCGCGACGGTGCGCGCCTGACCCTGGAGCCGGGGGTGAAGATCGGCAAGGCGAAGATCTACTCGCGCGAGCTGGAGATCGGCGCACACACCGATGCGGTCAGCGGTTGCGAGTTCCTCGACGTCTCGCACATCGGCCGCTACTGCTCGATCGCCACTGGCGTGGTGATCGGCCAGGGCCGCCATTCGCACCCGATGGACTGGCTGACCACCCACAACTTCCCGTCCAACCCCAAGCTGATCGGCCGCCCGATCCTTCGCGACGAGCCCCGGCGCCCCTCGTCCATCGGCCATGACGTGTGGATCGGCCGCGACGTGCTGATCCTCGACGGCCTGACGGTGGGGACGGGGGCGGTGATAGGCGCGCAATCCCTGGTCAACAAGGACGTGCCGCCTTACGCGGTGGTCGCGGGAAGCCCGGCGCGGGTGATCCGCTACCGCTTCCCGCCGGAGGTGATCGAGCGCCTGCTGGCCAGCCGCTGGTGGGAACTGCCGCTGGAGGTGCTGGGGGAGCTGCCGCTGGACGATCCCGAAGCCTGCCTGGCGCAGCTGGAGCGCCAGGCGCCGCCCGCCGCGCCACGGCCGCGGCGCCTGCGGATCGACTCCAAGCCCTGGGGCGTGGCGCTGCTGGCCGACT
>Ga0164243_10016472_pt1 | contig 10144 bp, 4 predicted proteins | sample OricompcompostOP_FD_108781 | JGI IMG/M metagenome (GOLD analysis project Ga0164243, IMG submission 108781) | Organic Plus compost microbial communities from Emeryville, California, USA - Original compost - Organic plus compost (OP) | ecosystem: Engineered > Solid waste > Mixed feedstock >... | reverse complement strand
TTCATCCCGATCACCTCGCCGCGCGAGTTCAAGAGCGGGCCGCCGGAGTTGCCCGGGTTGACCGCGGCGTCGGTCTGGATGATCCCCTTGATCGTCCGGCCGTTCTTCGCCCGGATCGAGCGGTCGAGCGCGCTGACGATCCCCGAGGTCAGGGTCCGCTCCAGGCCGAACGGGTTGCCGAGGGCGAGGATCTTCTGGCCGACCATCATCTTCGACGAGTCCCCCATCGCGACCGGGGTCAGCCGGTCGGGCGGGACGTCGACCTGGACGACGGCCACGTCGTTGCTGGCGTCGGTGCCGACGACGTGGGCGTCGTGGGTCGAGCCGTCGAATAGGGTGACCTGGACCGACTCGGCCCCCTCGACGACGTGGTAGTTCGTCAGGATGTGCCCCTGCTTGTCGATCACGAAGCCGGAGCCGGTGCCGGTCGAGGTCTCGTCGCCGAAGAGGCCGCCGGCGTCGGTGGCGGTCGTGATGTTCACGACGCTCTTGTTCGCCGCCGCGTAGACGTTGATGTTGACCCGCTCCTCGGCGTCGACCTCCTTGAGCACGTCGGGGGGGATCGCCGGCGGGGCGACGGGGGCCAGTTGGAACGGGGCCCGGGGGGGCGGCGGGTTCCGCCGCGGCGCCGCCGCGGGGGCGCCGGGCCGGGGGATCTGGGCCACGGGGGGGTTGTGGCGCCCCCCGAGCCGGTCGCCGAAGAGGATCAACACGAGGGTCAGAGTGAGCAGGGCCGTTGCCACGTGGCCGGCCAGCGCTTTCCATGTCGCCATCGGACTCTCCCGAACCTCCGCCGCGCGGGTGACGTCGCCAAACCGGCCCCGCCGCGGCCTTACCCCCAGTATCCGACACTCCGACCCGTTTTTCGAGGCGGGAACGCCTGCAAACCCGCGGCCGAACCGCCGCGCTAGAGGCTGGACGGTGCCACGCGTGCGCGACACAATGTCGGTCCGATGCGAAACAAAGGCCGCCCGAGGGGTTTCCGGGCCGCCCCCGGTTGAAGGGACCGCCCCCGCCCCGCCCGGTTACGGCGTGGGCGGGCGCCGGCCCATGTCCGCCCCCGCCCCCGCGCCGCCCCGCTTTTATTAGGTTTGAGGAGCCGCCGATGTTCGACCGCCTCGCGCCCCGCAGGGGGGCCGCCGCACTCGCGCTCGCAACGGGCCTGGCGCTGCTCGCGCCGGGCGCCGCAACCGCCCAGGTCGGCCCCGAAGAGTCGGCCCGCAAGGTCAAGCCGGCCGACGGCCTGAAGGCGACCCTCTGGGCGTCCGAGCCGATGGTCGTCAACCCGACCAACATCGACGTCGACTCGCGCGGCCGGGTCTGGGTCAGCGAGGGGTTGAACTACCGCCTCACCCACGGCACCAAGCCGTTCAAGAAGGTCGAGGACGCCGACAAGATCAAGATCCTCGAAGACACCGACGGCGACGGCAAGGCCGACAAGCTCACCGTCTTCGCCGACCGCGTCTACCCGATCCCGATGGGCCTGGCCGTCGAGGAGCGCTACGGCGCCGACGGCAAGTACCTCGGCTGCAAGGTCTACGTCGGCAACAGCCCCGACATCCTCGTGCTCGAAGACACCGACGGCGACGACAAGGCCGACAAGCGCTACCCCCTCCTCACCGGCTTCGGCGGCGTCGACTCCGACCACGGCGTCCACGGCATGACCCTCGGCCTCGACGGCAAACTCTACTTCACCCACGGCGACGGCTGCTGCTCGTTCGAGCAGTCGAACAACACCCACGGCACCAAGAACTTCGACGTCGTCGACCGCTCGGGCCGGCACGTCAGCTCCGACCAGCTGGCCAACACCCTCCGGGTCGACCGCGACGGCAAGAACTTCGAGGTCCTGGCCGACCGCCAGCGGAACAACTACGAGACGAGCCTGAACAGCTTCGGCAACATCTTTACGAGCGACAACGACGACGACGGCAACCGCGGCAGCCGCGTGATCTGGGTGATGGACGGCGGCAAGTACGGCTACCGGACGCCGGGGAGCCCCCGCCACTGGGGCGAGGACGTGCCGGGGAACGTCCCCAAGCTCGTCGGCACCGGCAACGGCAGCCCCTGCGGCATCGCCGTCTACGAAGGGGACCTCTTCCCCTCCGAGTACCTCGGCGCGGCCCTCGAAGCCGACGCCGGCACCCGCCAAATTAACTTCTTCCCGATCACCCGCCAGGGCGCGGCCTTTCGGACCGACTACAAGGTCTTCCTCGCCAGCGACGACCCCTGGTTCCGCCCCGTCGACGTGACGCCCGCCCCCGACGGCGCCGTCTACGTCGCCGACTGGTACGACGCGGGCGTCGGCGGCCACGCCTTCAGCGACCAGACGACCGGCCGGATCTACCGGGTCGTCCCCGAGGGCAAAAAGGCCGAAGGCAAGAAGACCGACTTCTCGACCGTCAAGGGGCTGATCGAGGCGCTGAAGTCCCCCGTCGTCGCGACCCAGGACGCCGCCCGGCGGACCCTGATCGCGCGGGCCGAGAACGACCGGCAGGCCGTCGAGACGGCCCTGGTGAACCTCTTCTCCTCGGGCCGCCCGCACGAGCGGGCGCGCGCCCTCTGGGTGCTCCACGCCGTCGCCGGCGACCGCGCGGCGGTCGACGCGTTGAAGGACGCCGACCCGCGCCTCCGCGAACAGGCCGTGCGCATCCTCGGCCGCGACGACCGCGAGAACGGCACCGTCGTCTACAACGACCCGGCCGCCAAGCGGCCCCCCGCCGCCTTGGCCCACCTCGACGTCCTCCTCCCCCTCGCCGCCGACCCCGACGCGGGCGTCCGCCGCGAACTGATCCTCGCCCTGCGGAACGTCCCGACCGCCTCGGCCGGCGAGGCGCTCAAGACGCTCACCCGAAGCTGGGACGGCCGCGACCGCTGGTACCTCGAAGCGCTCGGCCTGGCCCTGGAGAAGCGCGAGAGCGACTTCGTCTCCGGCCTCTTCGACGGCACCCTCTTCGGCGACCTCGACCTCGGCCGGGCCGGGCACGACGGCAACGTCGCCCTGCCGCCGTACTTCCCGGTCGACCGCAACGAGGCGTACCTGTCCGTCGGCGCCCCCGAACTCCCCGTCAACCCCTTGAGCAAGACGCTCGGCCTGGCCTGGCGGCTCCACCGCTCGGAGGTCTTGCCGCTCCTGAGCCGCGTCCTGCCGACGCTCGAAACCCCCGAATTGCAGCAGGCGGCCGACGACGTGCTCGGCCAGATGCGCGACCCGCAGACGGCCGTCGTCCTGGCCGAACTCGCCTCGAACAACGACGACCCCGCCCGGAAGCGCCAGATCCTCGGCACCCTCGGCCGCAAGCTGCCGACCGCCTGGCGCGACGCCCGGACCCGCGGCGAGGTCGCCACGCTGGTTTCCGCCGGCCTGAAAGACCCCGAACTCCGCCTCGAAGCGGTCGCCACCGCCGCCGCGACCGACGACCGCCGCTACGCCCCGGCGCTCTACGAGTTGGCCAAGGACAAGGCGTCGTCGGACGAACTGAAGGCCGCGGCCGTTGAGGCCGTCGCCCGGCTCCACGACCCCGGCGCGAAGGACTTCCTCGACGGCCTGATCGACGCCTCGAAGGGCCAGAAGAGTTCCGGCGCCGCGGCCGTCGCGGCGGTCCGCGCCCTCACCTTCGGCGGCGACCCGCGTCCCCGCCTGCTCGCGCTCTTCCAGGACACCGCCTACCCGCTGGGCCTCCGCCGCGAAGCCCTGCGGTCGTTCGCCCTGCTGAACGACGGCGGCCCCCGGCTCGTCGCGCTGGCCCGCGAGAACAAGCTGCCGGACGACCTCAAGACCGAGGCGACCGGCCTCCTCGCCGCCCACCCCGACCGCGGGGTCCGGACCGAGGCCGGCAAGGTCCTCCCCCAGCCGAAGGGCCGAGGGGGGCGCCCCTTGCCCAGCTTCTTCGACATGGTCCGCAAGGAGGGGCACGCCGACCGGGGCCGCGACGTCTTCTTCCGCACCGGGTCGAACGCCTGCGGCGGCTGCCACCGCGTGCAAGGGCGGGGGAACTGGGTCGGCCCCGACCTCTCGACGGTCGGCACCAAGTACGGCCGCGACGAACTGCTCCGCTCGATCCTCAACCCGAGCGCCGCGATCGGCTATAACTTCCGCGCGCTCGTCGTCGGCCTCGACGACGGCCGCGTCCTCACCGGCCTGCCGGTCGAAGACACGCCCGACCGCCTCGTCATCAAAACGGCCGACGGCCAGCGCGTCGCCCTCCGGCCCGGCCAGATCGAGGAGCGGAAGAACAGCGACCTCTCGCTCATGCCCGAGGGCTTGGCCGAGACGATGACCGACCAGGACCTCGCCGACCTCCTCAGCTTCCTCACGACGCTGAAGCAGCCGGTGAGCATCGTCGGCCAGTACCAGGCGATCGGCCCCGTCGTCGAAGCCAAGGGCGAACGGGCGCTCGACCCCGGCGCCCGCGTCGACCTCCACGCCCCCCTCCAGGGTCCCGAGGGCCAGAAGCTCTCCTGGCGCCGGCTCGACGCCAACGCCGAGAGCCTCGCCGACCTGACCACGCTCCTCGGCAACGACCCGGCGAAGGCCGCCTACCTGTACGCCCCGGTCGTCTCCCCGATCGGCCAGACCGCCCGGCTCGTCCTCGACTCGAAGGCCGACCTCAAGGCCTGGCTCAACGGCAAGGCCCTGGAACTCCCCGACGCCGGCGACGAGGGGAGCCGTTCGCTCGTCGTCGAACTCCCCGCCGGCCGCAGCGACCTCTTGATCCGCCTGTCCGGCGGCCCGAGCCCGACGCTCGTCACCACCGTCGTCGCCGACAAGCCGGTGGCGTTCCGGACCGACGAGTCGAAGGTCTCGGCGCGCTGAGCGGCCACGCGAACGCCCTCCCGGGCGGCCCCCACCGGGGCGCGTCCGGGAGGGTTCCGCCCGGACCGCCCCTCGTCAAACCGCGCGGCCCCGCGAAAAATGGGGCAGAATGAAGGGAGTGGCGGGGGGAAGGTCGCGGGGCGCACGCCCTAAAGCTCGACGGGCCGGCGGGCCGAGGGTGGAACGCCGATGGACGAATCGCCGACGGTCTGGCTCGACCGGCTCAAACACGCGGACGACGGCGTCCGCCACCGGGCAAAGCTCGCCCTCGGCGGGCTCTCCCCCGCCGACAAGGACGCCGCCCCCGAACTCGTCGACGCCCTGAGCCGCGGCGACGCCGAGACCCGCTTCTGGGCGGCGACCGCCCTGGCTCGGCTCCGGTCCGAGGCCCGCGACGCCCTCCCGGCGCTCGTCGAACGCCTCACCGACCCGGCCTTCGGCAGCCGCCAGGCGGCCGCGCACGCCCTCGGACGGATCGGCCCCGAGGCCGACCCGGCCGCCCCCGCCCTGGTGCGAACGCTCAAGGCCGACCGGAACGGGTTCGTGCGTCAGGACGTCGTCCGCGCGTTGGGGGAGATCGGCACCCCGGCGGCGGGCGACGCCCTGGCCGGGGCGCTGGACGACCGCGACCCGGAGGTCCGCCGTTGTGCCGCGGTCGCGCTGAAAGCGCTCGGCCCGAAGGCCAAAGGCGCGGCCCCGGCGCTGCGGCGGCGCCTGGCGGGCGAGACGACGCGGGCCGTGCGGGACCAGATTAAGGCGGCGTTGGCGATCGTAGGGGTCGCCTAGGGCGCGACGTCCCGGGCCGGGCGGGCAGAGAGGGCCATCAAGGAACCCATGACCGTGTCGGAACCGCTTCACGAACGGACCCCGCGGGTCGCCGTCGCCATCCCCTGTTACAACGAGGCGGCGGCGGTCGCGGCCGTCGTCGGCGGGTGGCGCGCCGCGCTGCCGGACGCGGAGGTGGTCGTCTTCGACAACAACTCGACCGACGGCACGGGCGACATCGCCCGGGGGCTCGGCGTCCGCGTGGTCCCCGTGGCCGGGCAGGGGAAGGGGTACGCCGTCCGGGCGATCTTCGAGACGCTGAGGGACTGCGACGCCGTCGTGCTCGTCGACGGCGACGGGACGTACCCGGCCGAGCACGTCGGCCCGCTCTTGGAGCCGGTCCTCGCCGGCCGGCTCGACATGACCGTCGGCGCGCGTCGGCCGGTGGCCGAGGCGGGGGCGATGCACCCCGTCCGCGGGCTCGGCAACGTCCTGATCGGCGCCGCCTTCCGCGTGCTGATCGGGCCGGGGACGTCCGACCTGCTCTCGGGCTACCGCGTGTTCGGCCCGCGGTTCCTCCGGGCGTTCACGCCGAGGTCGCGCGGGTTCGAGATCGAGACCGAACTGGCGACCGAGGCGACCGCCCGCAACCTCCGCGTGGCCGAGTTCCCGGTGCCGTACCACCCCCGGATCGCGGGCACGGAGAGCAAGCTCCGGGCCTTCCGCGACGGCCGCCGCATCCTCGCGACGATCGTCGCCCAGAGCTTCCGGCTCCGCCCCTGGCGGCCGGTCGCGGTCGTCGCGGCGCTGGCGCTGGCCTCGGCCGCCGTCCTGGCGGCCTGGCGCGCGTCGGGCGGGGCGTCCGGTTAGGCGGGGCCGCCGCGGCTCCGCCCGTCGACCGAGTCGAGGGCGTCGCGGAGGGCCTCCCAGGTGACCGGCTTTTCGAGGAAGCCGTCGACGCCGGCCTCGCCGATCCGGTTCTGGTTCTCGGTCGTCACGTCGCCGGTGAGGGCGAAGATCGGGACGCCCGCCAGCACGGGGTCGGCCCGCAAGGCGAGGGTCGCGGCGACGCCGTCCATGCCGGGCATGTTCACGTCCATGAGCACGGCGCGGAGGTCGCCGGCCTCGCGGCGGGCGAGTTCCACGGCCGCGGCGCCGTCGCCGGCTTCGAGGACGCGGTAGCCCATCCGGCGGAGCACCCGGGCGAGGGTCTGCCGGCTGTCGGCGTGGTCCTCGGCGATCAGGACCGCGCCGGCGCCGCCGGCCCCGTGCCCCTCGCCCCGCCCCTTGCGGGCGGGGGGGGCGGCGAGGGTGAGCGCCGAGCCGGGCAAGGCGAGCGTGAACGTGCTGCCGACCCCGCGGGCGCTGGTGATCCGGATCTCGCCGCCGAGCAGGTGGGCCAGCCGCCGGCAGATCGCCAGGCCGAGCCCCGTCCCCTCGCCGATCTTCCGCTCGGGGTGTTCCAGGACCGCGAACTCGTCGAAGATCCGCGCCTGGTCGGCCGGGTCGATCCCGACCCCCGTGTCCTCGACGGAGACCAGGAAGCGGCCGTCCTCGATCCCGCCGTAAAGGCGGACGTGGCCGCGCTCGGTGTACCGCAGGGCGTTGGAGAGGAGGTTGCAGAGCACCTGCTTGAGCTTGGCGCGGTCGGCCTCCAGGGTGAGCCCGGCGAGCGGGCCGGGTTCGAGCCGGAGGTCGAGCCCCTTGAGGCGGGCCTGGGGCTCGATGCTCGCCAGGCACTCGGCCAGGACCGGGTCGACCGGGAACCGGGAGACCTCCAGCGGGGTCGCCCCGGCGTCGAGCTTGGAGAGGTCGAGCAGGTCGCCGAGCAGGTCGAGCACGTTCTTGACGGAGAGGCGGATCGTCCGCAGGCACTCCTGCACCTCGGGGTCGTCCTGCCCGTCGAGGTTGGCTTCGAGAAGCTGGGCGGCGAGGACGACGGCGTTGAGCGGCGTCCGGACGTCGTGCGAGAGGGCCGAGACGAGGCGGGTCTTGTGCCGCGAGGCCTCCTCCGCGCGCAGCCGCTGCCGCTCCAGGTCGACCTCCAGGCGCTTGCGCGAGGTCAGGTCGACGGCCACGGCCACCGCGCCGATGACCGCGCCGGAGGCGTCGGTCAGGGGGGCGGCGTTCACGGCGATCGTCCGGGGCTCGCCCCCGCGCCGCCAGACGTACTCCTCCTGCGTCACGACCTCCCCGCGCAGCGCCCGGGCGGCGGGGTTCTGGTCGGGGGGGCAGAGGGTGCCGTCGGGCGCGTAGGTGTCGAACTCGTGGCCGAGCCGGAACAGGTTCGGGGGCGGGTCGCCGGCGGTGGGGAAGCCCCCCCGCATCCGCTCGGCCTCGTCGTTGGCCCCCCGGAGCGTCCCGTCCGAGTCGAACACCCAGACGGCGACCGGGAGGCTGCGGAGGATCGCCCCCAGCTTCGACCGCTCGAGCTGGGCGGCGAGCCACGCCTCCTCGATCGCCCGCTGCCGCGTCTTGACCTCTTCCAGCGCCTGCTGGGTCTCGCGCCGGCTGTCGTCCTGGAACTGCCGGACCGACTCGCCGATCACCTGGTCGAGCACGTCGTTGATCGACTCGAGCGCCGATTCGAACCGCCCCAGGTCCCACGACCGTTCGCGGGCGAAATCGGCGGTGGCCCGGGTGAGCGTGGTCCGCAGGTGGCCCAGTTCGGTCACGACCTCGGCGATCCGGTACCCCTGGCGCCAGCGGTGGCCGCCGTGGCTCCGGGCCGGCTCGCCCGGGTCGGCGGGGAGGCCGCGGAGGCGCTCGGCCAGGCGGTCGAGCAGGGCGGGGACGTGGTCGTCGATCTCGGACCGGGGGAGCCCGTTGGCCCCCGGGAGGCCGTCGTCGTGGATGACGGCCGACCGCCAGTGCGCGAGGATGTCGTCGCTCTGCCGGTCGATGTGGTCCGCCAGCGAGGCGGATTTACTCATGGCGGGCAGCCCTTCCGCGTGCGTCGCTGTCGTGCCGTCGTGAGAAGAGATCCGCCAATCGTGGCGGGCCGGGAACGCCCCTCGGCGTCGCCGCCGTTTTGGGCCGCGGTGTTCCGGGTCTCACCCCGCCGGGCCGCGGTCGTATGCGTCTATCACTATCGACTAGCCCTCACGACGCTGTCAATGCGGATCTGCCCGGCCGCGCCGCCGGCCCCGTCGGGGTGTTGTCGGCCGGCCGCCCGTACCGCTAAAATCGGCCGTCGCCCCGCGCGACGACACGCCCCCCGCCCGGCCCGCCGACCGCCCGCGACGACAACCTTACGGAACGAACCCCATGCCGCTCGCCCGACCTGGACGGGTCTTGCCCGCCGCCGCGCTCCTGCTCTGTTCGGCCGCCGCCGTCGCCCTGAGCGCCCCCGCGCGGGGGGCCCTGCCGAGGGTCCCCGAAGGGTTTAAGATCCGCCTCGTCGCCGCCGTGCCGGCCGTCCAGTACCCCTGCCAGGTCGCCACCGCGCCCGACGGCTCGCTGTTCGTCGCCGAGGACCCGATGGACCAGGTCGGCCCGGCCGACAAGCCGGTCGACCGCATCCTCCGGTTCCGCGACGGCAAGGACCCGGTCGTCTTCGCCGAGGGGCTCAACGCCGTCTTCGGCATGGTCTGGCGCGACGGCGCGCTCTACGTCATGAACATGCCCCACCTGACGGTCCTCCGTGACACCGACGGGGACGGCAAGGCCGACACGCGGAAAGAACTCTTCACGGACCTGGGCGTCCCCGCCGGCCAGCCGAACGACTTCAACGACCACATCGTCTCCGGCCTCCAGTTCGGCGTCGACGGCCGGCTGTACATCTCGGTCGGCGACAAGGGGGTCCCCAAGGCGACCGGCCCCGACGGCCGGACCGCGCAGGTCTTCGGCGGCGGCGTCCTCCGCTGCCGGCCCGACGGCACCGGCCTGGAGGTCGTCTCCACCGGCACCCGCAACCACCTCGAACCCAACCTCGACGCCCGCGACAACCTCTTCACCTACGACAACACCGACGACGGCCTCGGCTGGTGGACCCGCGTCACCCACCACGTCGACGGCGCCTACTTCGGCTACCCCTGGGACTACCACGACCGGACCGACCGCATGCTCGACCGGATGGCCGAGTACGGCGGCGGCTCCCCCTGCGGGGGTATCGTCTACAAGGAAGACGCCTGGCCCGAGGCGTTCCGCGGCCGGGCCTTCTGGGCCGAGTGGGGCAAGCGGACCGTCCGCGCCTTCCGGTTCAAGCCGCACGGGGCGTCGTTCCGGGTCGACGACGTCGTCGACTTCATCGAGCCCGGCGACGTCGGCGACTTCCGCCCCCTCGACCTCGCCCTCTCCCACGACGGCAAGACCCTGTACGTCGCCGACTGGGGCTACGGCGGCTGGGCCAACAAGACCGAAAAGCTCGGGCGCGTCTACGCCGTCACCTACGAAGGCCCCGCCGTCGAAACCCGCCCCCGCGGCCTCGACTCCGACCCGGTCGACGCCCAGATCCGGGCGCTGAGCCACCCGTCGTACAACGAGCGGGTCCGGGCGCAAACGGCCCTCGCGAAGCAAGGGAAGGCCGCCCTCGCCGCGGCGACCGCCGCCCTCGCCGACCCGAAG
>Ga0164243_10016471_pt1 | contig 10144 bp, 8 predicted proteins | sample OricompcompostOP_FD_108781 | JGI IMG/M metagenome (GOLD analysis project Ga0164243, IMG submission 108781) | Organic Plus compost microbial communities from Emeryville, California, USA - Original compost - Organic plus compost (OP) | ecosystem: Engineered > Solid waste > Mixed feedstock >... | reverse complement strand
GACTGGATTCTCGCCAATGACGTGTCGCCGGAAACCGGCATCATGGGCGGCGAGGAAAATGCCATCCGCATGGTGACGGCGTCGGGTGTCGAGGACTGGCCCCGCCTTGCCAAGGGCGAGGTCGCCGAGCGGCTCGTCGCGCGGATTGCCGAAGAGATGAAGAAACGGAAGAAAAGCTCATGAAGCCTGTCGAGGTCGCCATCATTCGCCTGCCCCATGGCGCGGACCTGCCGCTGCCTGCCTACCAGACCGATGACGCGGCGGGGTGCGATCTCATGGCTGCGGTTCCGGCGGATGCGCCGCTTGTCCTCGCGCCGGGTGAAAGGGCGTTGCTGCCGACCGGCATCGCCATTGCGCTCCCCGCCGGATATGAGGGACAGGTGCGGCCCCGTTCCGGCCTCGCCGTCCGGAACGGCGTGACGGTGCTCAACGCGCCGGGCACGATCGATGCGGATTATCGCGGCGAGGTGAAGGTGCCGCTGATCAATCATGGGGCGGAAGAGTTCACGGTCACGCGCGGCATGCGCATCGCGCAGCTCATTGTCGCGCCGGTGACGCGGGCCCACTTCGTCGAAGCCGAGGTGTTACCCGAAACGGCGCGCGGGACAGGCGGCTTCGGCTCGACCGGGACTTCGGGATGAACCCTCTTCCGGGTTAGGATGCGGACGGAACGGCAAGGAGGCGATCAATGACAAAAGAAGCGAAACCGGCGGGAACGCGCGGACGCGGACGGATCTACGATTCGATCACCGACACGATCGGCGATACGCCGCTCGTCCGGCTGGATCGTCTCGCGGCCATGAAGGAAGTGCCGGCGAACCTCCTCGCCAAGCTCGAATTCTTCAACCCGATCGGCAGCGTCAAGGATCGCATCGGCGTCGCCATGATCGACGCGCTGGAGGAGACCGGCCGGATAAAGCCCGGCGTGACGACGCTGATCGAGCCGACCTCCGGCAATACCGGCATCGCGCTCGCCTTCGTCGCCGCGGCGCGCGGCTACCGCCTGATCCTCGTCATGCCGGAAACCATGTCGGTCGAGCGACGCAAGATGCTGAAGCTGCTCGGCGCCGAACTGGTGCTGACGGAAGGGGCGAAGGGCATGCGCGGCGCCATCCAGCGCGCCGAGGATTTGATGAAGGAAATCGGCGACGCGGTCATCCCGCAGCAGTTCCAGAACCTCGCCAATCCGGAAATCCATCGCCGGACCACGGCCGAGGAAATCTGGAACGACACGGAAGGCCAGGTCGATGCCTTCATTGCCGGCGTCGGCACGGGCGGCACCATCACCGGGGTCGGGCAGGTCCTGAAACAGCGGAAGCCCGATGTGCGGGTCATTGCGGTCGAGCCGACGGACAGCCCGGTCCTGTCGGGCGGCAATCCCGGCCCGCACAAGATCCAGGGCATCGGCGCGGGTTTCGTGCCCGGCATCCTCGATACCCAAGTCTATGACGAGGTGGTCACGGTGACCAATGAGGATGCCTTCTCCTATGCGCGGCTCTGCGCGCGGGTCGAGGGCATCCCGGTCGGCATCTCCTCCGGCGCGGCGATCGCGGCGGCGGTCGCCGTCGGCAGCCGGCCGGAGATGGCAGGCAAGAACATCGTGCTGATCATCCCGTCCTTTGCCGAGCGCTATCTCTCGACGGCCCTGTTCGAAGGGCTGGAATAGATTCGAAGGGCTTTCGGGAGGCCTGCGGCAAACCTTGGGCTTGCCGTCCTTGATCTCGCTCATGGTCCCTGTCTTCATCGAACCTAGAATTGAGAAAGAACGGGAACGGCAGGCTGCCGGAACCCGTTTGCGTAGCCGGGATTGGTCCAGATCAGGCTCGAAGGATCGGGAGAAAAAATGAAGGATATCAGGCTGCCCCAGGATGCCTGGGTTTTCGTCGGCGACGGCACCAAGGCGCTTTTCCTGCGCAATGCCGGGGACGAGAAGTTCCCCAATCTCGTGACCGAACGCGTCTTCGAGCAGGACAATCCCAAGACCCACGAACAGGGCACGGACCGGCCGGGGCGCATGTTCCGCCGGGCGAAGAGCCATAACCGGAGCGCCGTCGAGCCGACCGACTGGCACGAGATCGAGGAGCAGCGCTTCGCGCGCCATGTCGCCGAGGCGATGGAAGTGCTGGTCCGCGAGGAGAATATCCGGGCGCTCGTCGTGGTCGCGCCGCCGCGCACGCTGGCCGAACTCCGCGACGCCTTCAATCACGAGGTGAAGGGACGGATCATCGCCGAGGTCGACAAGAACCTCACCAACCATCCCGTTGGCGATATCGAGAAGCTCCTGCTCGGATAGGGACGGTCAGACCGAGACCGGCTGCGAGACGCGGCCGGTCTCGCCGAAGACGCGGAGATAGCGGGCGATCTCCTTCGGCTTGCCGGTTGCCTTCTCCGGATTGTCGGAGAGTTTCACCGCCGGCCGGCCATTTGCCTCGCTCACCTTGCAGACGAGCGAGATCGCCTTCAGCCCGTCATTCGGGTCGGGCGCGGCGCCGACGAAATCATTGGTAAGGTTGGTGCCCCAGCCGAAGCTCATCCGCACCTTGCCGTCGAAATGGCGATAGGCTTCCTCGATCGCATCGACATCGAGCCCGTCCGAGAAGACGAGGAGCTTCTCGCGCGGGTCGCGTCCGTGGGCGCGCCACCAGTCGACGATCATCTCGCCCCCCTCGATGGGCGGCGCCGAATCCGGCCGGAAGCCGGTCCAGTCGGCGACCCAGTCCGGCGCGTCGCGCAGGAAGGCGGCGGTGCCGAAGGTGTCCGGCAGGACGACGAGAAGGTTGCCGTAATAATAGCGCTGCCAGTCCTCGAGCACGCGATAAGGCGCGCGCTTCAGCGCCGCGTCGTCCTTGGCGAGCGCCGCCAGCACCATCGGCAGTTCATGGGCGTTGGTGCCGATCGCCTCGAGGTCGTTGTCCATAGCGAGGAGCACATTGCTCGTCCCGATCAGACAGTCGCCGAGCCCTTCCTTCAGCGCCTCGACGCACCAGCGCTGCCAGAGAAAGCCGTGGCGGCGGCGCGTGCCGAAATCGGAGATGCGGAGGTCCGGCAGTTGTGCCAGCCGCTCCACCTTCGACCAGAGCTTCGCCTTGGCGCGGGCATAGAGGACATCGAGCGCGAAGCGACCATAGCGCCGGAGCGCCGACCGCGACCGCAGTTCGTTGATGATGGCGAGCGCCGGAATCTCCCACATGGTTGTGTGGGTCCAGGGGCCGGGGAAATGCAGCTCATATTGCCCGTCCACCTTGCGCAGCTCGTATTCGGGCAGGCTGAAATTCTCGAGCCATGCGAGGAAATCGGGCGAGAAAATCTGCTTGCGGCCGTAGAAGCTGTTGCCGGCGAGCCAGATCATCTCCTTCTTGGTGAAGCGGACGGTGCGGGCGTGGTCGAGCTGGTCGCGCAGTTCCTGCTCGTCGATCTCGTCGGCGATGCGCACCCGGCTCGTGCGGTTGATGAGCGTGAAGGTCGCATCGACGTCGCGATAGAGACCCCAGATCATCTGGAGCATCAGCAGCTTGTAGAAATCCGTATCGAGCAGGCTGCGGATGATCGGATCGAGCTTGAAGGTGTGGTCATAGACCCGCTTGGCGATGTCTGTCTGCGCCACGGTCATCAGCGTTTTCCCGCTCAGTCGAGCGGCCTTGCTCGCGTTTCGACCGGCACCGCATAAGCGGCGAGCGCGGCAATGACAAGAAGGGCGGCGAAAAGGCTGATGGCGATCTCGAAGCTCGACGCGACGACGAGCCCCACCGCGGAGGGCGCGAGAAGGCCGCCGACCCGCGCCATGGCGCCCGCCGTGCCCATGCCGGTGGCGCGAAGCCGGGTCGGGTAGATTTCCGGCGTGAAGGCATAGAGCGCGCCCCAGGCGCCGAGCATGGCGAAGCTCATCAGCAGCATCGCCGCGGCCACCGGCCCGGCGGATTCGGCAAGGACATAGAGGAAGCAGCCGAGTGCGCTGAGCACGAGGAAGCCGATCAGCGTGATCCGCCGTCCCCAGCGTTCGACGCCATAGGCGGCGAGCGCATAGCCGGGAAGCTGGGCGAGCGCGAGGAGGACGAGGAAGCCCGGGCCGCGCAGGAAGCTGTGCCCGCTCGCCGCGAGCTGCGAGGGCAGCCAGACGAAGACGCCGTAATAGGAGACGGAGACGAGAAGCCAGACGGCGAGGATGAGGATGGTCGGCCGGAGGAGGTCGCCGGCGAAGATCGCCGAGGTCGGCGCGGCTTCCTGCTTCGCCTCGACAAGCTCGCCCTTGACCGGCGGGTTGCCGTTCGCCCGTGCGATGCGGTTGACGACGTCGAGCGCGTTGGTGCTGCGGCCGGTGCGGGCGAGATATTGGGGCGATTCCGGCACCCAGAGACGAAGCCCGAAACCGATCACGGCGGGGAGCGCCGTCGCGGCGAAGATCCAGCGCCATGCCGCGTCACCGGCATAGGTGGCGGCGAGCCAGGAGACGAGGGCGAGGACGACGGTGCCGACCGCCCAGAAGGCTTCGAGGCCGACGAGCCAGCGGCCGCGATTCTTCGCCGGCAGGAATTCGGCCATCAGCGCATAGTCGACCGGCAGCGTGCCGCCGACGGCGATGCCGGTGAGGAAGCGGAAGATGAGGAGGGAGGTGAAGCCGGGCGAGACGGCCGAGAGAAGGCCGAGCACGGCGTCGCAGAGGACGGTGACGATCAGCACCCGGCGGCGTCCGTAGCGGTCGGCGAGGCGGCCGAAACCCCATGCCCCGACGATCATGCCGAGGAAGAAGACGCTGCCGACCTGCACCGCCTCGGCGATCGACACGCCGAAGGTGCGGGAGAGCGTCGGCGCGGCAAAGCCGATCGCCAGCACCTGCATAGCGTCCGCCGCCCAGACGAGGCCGAAAATGCCGAGGAGCTTCCGCTGGTAGCGGCCGGTGCCGGCGGCGGAAATGGCCTGGTCGAGGCTGATTGTCGTCATGGTGAAGGCATCCCCGGAAGGGCTGGAGGGTATTTCCGACAGCGCGGCGGCCGGTTATCGGGCGATTTCCGCATGGGTGCAATGTGGAAAAGAAGGGGCTGCCCGACCGCCGGCTTCGCCCAACACCATGATCCTTCACGATTATTCCGTAAAGGGGATGGGCTCCCGGCTTCGGTACCCGTAAAAAATAGGGAAGCCCTGCTGCTTCCGGCGTCTTCGGCTTATGCTACACGCCCGCCCCGCTGCGCCATATTGCAGTGCAAAAGACGGACATCTCTCGATGAGCATTTCGCCGGCAGGCCCGGTGGCAGCCGCGGAGCCGGTACAGGATCGGGGCCATCCCGCCGCGGGATTCTGGGCCCTGACCATCGGCTCCATCGGTGTCGTCTATGGCGACATCGGCACCAGCCCCCTTTATGCCTTCCGTGAAGCGACATTGGCGGCGATGCGCCGCGACGGCGCGGTGACCGAGGCCGGCGTGTTCGGCGTCCTGTCGCTGATCCTGTGGGCGCTGATCCTCGTCGTCACGGTGAAGTATGTCGTGATCCTGCTCCGCGCCGACAATGATGGCGAGGGCGGCACGCTCGCCCTGATGGCGCTTGCCCAGCGCGTCCTGCCCGGCGGCACGCTCATCGTGTTTCTCGGCGTTGTGGCGGCGGCGCTCTTCTACGGCGACGCCATCCTGACCCCCGCTTTGTCGGTTCTTTCCGCGATGGAAGGGCTGGAGATCGTAGCCCCGGCGCTGCAGGTCTATGTCCTGCCACTGACGGTCGTGATCCTCATCGGCCTCTTCCTCGCACAGTCGCGCGGCACGGCGCGGGTTGCGACATTCTTCGGCCCTGTGACGGTGGTGTGGTTCGTGGCGCTGGCACTCAGCGGCCTCGTCAACATTGCCGGCAATCCTCTGGTCCTCGCCGCTTTCAATCCCCTCCACGCCCTGACCTTCCTCGCAAGCCACAGCGTCATCGGCTTTGTCACGCTCGGCGCGGTGTTCCTGGCGGTGACGGGCGCCGAGGCGCTCTATGCCGATCTCGGCCATTTCGGCCGGAAGCCGATCCAGACAGCCTGGCTAGGCCTCGTGCTTCCGGCGCTGGCGATCAACTATCTCGGGCAGGGCGCGCTCGTGCTCTCCAATCCGCAGGCGATCGCCAACCCCTTCTTCCTGATGCATCCCGAATGGGCGCGCCTGCCGATGGTGGTGCTGGCCGCCGCCGCGACCGTCATCGCCAGCCAGGCGGTCATCACCGGCGCCTATTCCCTGAGCCGGCAGGCGGTGCAACTCGGCCTGCTGCCGCGCCTCGAAATCCGCCACACCTCTGCCTTCCATGCCGGGCAGATCTACATGCCGCGCATCAATGCGCTGCTGCTTTTCGGCGTGCTGCTTCTTGTCGGCCTGTTCCGTACCTCCTCGGCGCTCGCCGGAGCCTATGGCATCGCGGTCAGCGGCACGATGGTGGTGACGGCGATCCTCGCCTTCATGGTCATCTGGCGGGTCTGGCGCTGGAGCCCGGTCCTTGCCGCGCTCTTCATCGCGCCCTTCCTGTTCCTCGACCTCACTTTCCTTGCCGCCAACCTCCTGAAGATCGCCGAGGGCGGCTGGTTCCCGCTGCTTCTCGGCGGGCTGCTCATGGTGGTCATGCTCACCTGGCGGCGCGGCAGCCGCATCCTCTTCGAGAAGACGCGCCGGCTCGAAGTGCCGCTCCACGATCTCGTCGGGCAGCTCGAGAGGAAGCTGATGCATCGCGTTCCCGGCACCGCGATCTTCCTCACCGGCGACCCGGAAAGCACGCCGACCGCGCTCCTCCACAGCCTCAAGCATTTCAAGGTCATCCACGAGAAGAACCTCATCCTCACCATCATTGCGGAGAATGTGCCGCGCATTGCGCCGGATGATCGGGTGACGATCGAAAGCATCACCCCGACCTTCTCCCGGATGACCATTCGTTACGGCTTCATGGAGCGGCCGAACGTGCCGCGCTCGCTTGCCGTGGCGCGGAAGCTCGGCTTTGCCTTCGACATCATGGCGACGTCCTTCTTCCTGTCGCGCCGGGTGATCCGCTCCGGGCCGGGCGGGCTTCCCGTCTGGCAGGATCATCTCTTCATCCTGCTGGCACGGAACGCCTATGACGCCTCGGAATATTTCCAGATCCCGAGCGACCGCGTGGTGGAGATCGGCATGCAGGTGACGGTCTGATCCGTCAGAGCGTCATGATCGGATAGACGTCGATCGCCGGCTCTTCATAAGGATGAACGGATCGGATCGCAGCAAGGACGGCTTCGAGCCGTTCCCTGTCGCAGACGGTTTCGATCCTGTCCTCCTCGACCTCCTCGATCCGTCCGACCGAGCCGATGGCCGGCTGTGCGCCCTCCTCCGGCCGGAAGCGGCCGGTGCCACGGAGCGTGAAGCTGCAGAAGGAGTAGTTCCCGATCTTCCCGGCGCCCGCCTCGCCCATCGCCTGCCGCACGGCGTCGGCATCCGGGCCGGACGGCACAGTGACGACGATCTTGAAGAGTGTTCCGTCCATTCCGCTCACGAGGTCCCGATTGCCGGCCTTGATCCCGGACAAGGCACGGAAGCCAATCTGCGTTCAGGAACGGAGAACATCAACCGGCGGCCCCTTGTTGGATTTGCAGGATGAGGAAAGCCGGCTATGCGAAAAGGATCAGGCACAGCAGGATTCGGGTTCGCCGGTTTCGGCCAGCCGGTCGATGATCGGGCAGTCCGGCCGGCCGTCGCCGTCGCAGGCGGAAGCAAGGGACTTCAGCGTGGCCGCCATTTCCCGCAACTCCTTCGCCCGTCGCTCCAGCTCCTCGATATGGGCGGAGGCGATCGCCTTGACCTCGGCATTGCTGCGCTCGCGGTCGCTCCAGAGCCGCAAAAGGTCGCGGATCTGCTCGACAGAGAAGCCCAGTCCGCGCGAGCGGCGGATGAAGCCGAGGCGATGGATGTCGGCCGGCCCATAATCGCGATAGCCGCTCGACCGGCGGGCCGGCGGCGGCACGAGGCCGATGCTTTCATAGTAGCGGATCATCTTGGACGAAACGCCGGATGTGGCCGAGGCCTCTCCGATATTCATGCGGACTTCCCATCTTATGGATGTTGACCTTCCCATGATGGGAAGGTGCAGGCTTCCTTTCAAGTTTCCATGAAAGGCCGACCATGACCGGCGGACACGACCATACTCATCATCACGACCACGGCGCCGGCTCCTGTTGCGGCGGCCGTGCCGGCCACGCGGCCGGAAAGGGCCAATCCGTGACCTCCACGGATACCGGCACGGCCACGGACCCGGTTTGCGGCATGACGGTCGATCCGCATACGACCCCGCATCGCGCGGAGCATGGCGGCCGGACCTACTATTTCTGTTCGGCCGGATGCCGGACGAAGTTTCTGGCCGATCCCGCCCGCTATCTCGGCGATGCGCCGAAGGCGGCAGAGCCTGTACCGGAGGGCACGATCTATACCTGCCCCATGCATCCCGAGATCCGGCAGGTCGGTCCCGGCTTCTGCCCGATCTGCGGCATGGCGCTCGAGCCGCTGGTCGCCAGCCTCGACAGCGGGCCCAATCCCGAGCTTGCCGACATGACGCGGCGCTTCTGGATCGGGCTGGTCCTGACGGTGCCGGTCTTCCTTCTCGAAATGGGCGCGCATCTGGTCGGCCTCGATCATCTGATCAGCGGCCAGACATCGAACTGGCTTCAGTTCGTCCTGGCGACGCCGGTGGTGCTCTGGGCGGGATGGCCCTTCTTCGTGCGCGGCTGGAACTCGCTCGTCACCCGCAATCTCAACATGTTCACGCTGATCGCAATGGGTACCGGGATCGCCTGGGTCTATAGCGTGGTCGCGACCCTGGCGCCGGGCCTCTTCCCCGCGGCCTTTCGCGGGCATGACGGATCGGTCGCGGTCTATTTCGAGGCGGCGGCCGTCATCACCGTCCTCGTCCTGCTCGGGCAGGTCCTGGAATTGCGGGCGCGGGAGAGCACCAGCGGCGCGATCCGCGCCCTTCTCGATCTCGCACCGAAGAATGCGATCCGCATCGGCCCTGACGGGACGGAGGAGGAAGTCCCGCTCGACGCGGTCGGCGTCGGTGATCGCCTCCGCGTCCGTCCCGGCGAGAAGGTGCCGGTGGACGGCACCGTGGTCGAAGGACGGAGCGCGGTCGACGAATCCATGGTGACCGGCGAATCCATGCCGGTGACCAAGGAGACCGGCGCAGCGGTGATCGGCGGCACGGTCAACCGCTCAGGCGCGCTCGTCATCGAGGCAAGGAAGGTCGGCCGCGATACCATGCTCGCCCGCATCGTCCAGCTTGTCTCGGAGGCGCAGCGGAGCCGCGCGCCCATCCAGAAGCTCGCCGACCGCGTCTCCGGCTGGTTCGTGCCGGCCGTGATCGGCGTGGCGCTTGTCGCTTTCGCCGCATGGCTCTTTTTCGGTCCCGAGCCGCGCTTCTCCTACGGCCTCGTCGCGGCGGTGGCGGTGCTGATCATCGCCTGCCCCTGCGCGTTGGGCCTCGCCACGCCCATGTCGATCATGGTCGGCGTCGGGCGCGGTGCGGGGGCCGGCGTGCTCATTCGCAATGCCGAGGCGCTGGAGAGCATGGAAAAGGTCGACACGCTGGTCGTCGACAAGACCGGCACGCTGACCGAGGGCAAGCCATCGGTCACGGCGATCGTCGCGGCGGAAGGATTCGACGAGGCCGAAATCCTTCGCCTTGCCGCCTCCGTCGAACGTCCGTCCGAGCATCCCCTCGCCGTCGCCATCGTCGCGGAAGCGACCGCGCGCGGCATCGATATCCCGAAGGTGCGCGGCTTCGATTCCCCGACCGGCAAAGGCGCCTATGGCCTTGTCGAAGGCAAGCGCGTGACGCTCGGCAACGCCGCCTTCCTGAGTGAACTCGGCATCGACACGGCGGCGCTTGCGGAGCGCTCGGACGCGCTGCGCGCCGATGGCGCGACGGCGATCTTCATCGCGGTCAACGGCAAGGCGGCGGGAATCTTCGCCATCGCCGATCCGGTGAAGCCCTCGACCCCCGATGCGTTGGCCGAACTGAAGAAGGACGGCATCCGCATCGTCATGCTGACCGGCGACAATCGCGTCACGGCGGAGGCTGTGGCGAAGCGGCTCGGCATAGACGAGGTCGAAGCCGAGGTGCTGCCCGACGGGAAGGCCGAGCTTGTCCGCCGTCTGCGCGCGGAAGGCCGGGTC
>Ga0164243_10016470_pt1 | contig 10144 bp, 10 predicted proteins | sample OricompcompostOP_FD_108781 | JGI IMG/M metagenome (GOLD analysis project Ga0164243, IMG submission 108781) | Organic Plus compost microbial communities from Emeryville, California, USA - Original compost - Organic plus compost (OP) | ecosystem: Engineered > Solid waste > Mixed feedstock >... | reverse complement strand
CGCCGCGGATCGCGTACGAGGTGTGGCGGCTGCGGCAGGACGTGTTTGTGGTCGAGCAGATGTGCCCGTACGCCGATCTCGACGGCCGGGATGTCGAACCGAGCACCCGACATCTGATCCTGCGTGAGGAGCAGGCCGTGCTGGGAACGCTGCGGATCCTCGACGACGATCCGGTATGGCGGATCGGCCGGGTGGTCCTGGCGCCGCGCAGCCGCGGAAAGGGATTGGCCGACATCATGATGACTGCGGCCCTCGCCGCGACCGGGGACAGGGATGTGGTGCTGGACGCGCAGGCGCCGCTCGCCGGCTGGTACGGCAGGCTCGGATTCGATGTCGTCGGCGACGAGTTCGTCGAGGACGGCATTCCACACCTGCCGATGCGACTGCACCGATCTGTGGGCGTGGATCGGGGAGATCACTGATGCGGCCGGACTGTTCGCGCCGTAGCGTGACTGGTCGTGAACCTTCCTGACTACTGGCTTGCGCGACCGCCGGGCCCGGACCAGCAGACCGCGGCCGAATTCGATCGGCTGCTCGACGCGGTCAGCGAGAACCAGACCTGCGAATTCATCGACTACCGGCTGGTCGCCCCGAAATGGCAACTCCTGTGCCACGCCGCCGATAGGGGTTTCGTGCTGCACGGCACCGGCAACGCCGACATCGAAACCTTCGAGCCGCGACAGCCCGCCGATCCCTCAGAGTTCGGTGGTCGGCGCGGCGTCTTCGCAGCCGACGACGGCATCTGGCCGATGTACTTCGCGATCGTCGATCGCGATCGGTACCCGATGGGGCTGCTCAATGCGTGCATCTTCATCGGGCAGGACGCCGAGGCTCGCTACTTCTTCTCGATCACTGATTCGGTTCTGCCCCGCCGTCCGTGGCGATCCGGGGTGGTTTACCTGTTGCCGGCAGCAGGCTTCGAAGCCCAGCCTCCGGCGATGGTCGACGGCAGGGAGGTACGGCTGGCCCAGGCGGTCAATCCCAAGCCAGTCCGACCCATTGCCAAGCTGCGGATCGAGCCGGAGGATTTTCCTTTCCTGCAACAGATCCGCGGCCACAATCATGACGTCATCCAGGAGCGTTTCGCGGCGGACCCGGACGGATTTCCCTGGCTGGAGCCGGAAGCGGCCGATCAGGTCTGATGATCTTCGCTGGTGCGATCTGACCAGGCGCCGATGATGTAGCTGGATCTGCGGTCACTGACCCAGCGGGCGCAACGACCCAGTGCATGATCACTGAGGTATCCGGTCTGCAGGTCGACGCGGCTGATCAGGGTGGCACCGGTCGTCTGCGCGATCAAGTCGGTCGGCACCGGGTCCCGAGTCAGGATCGCGACCACGTCGAGCGCTCGTTGCAGATGATTGACCTCAAGGGTGTCCAGAACCTCCGGAGACATCGCCGGGGCGACGACGACCAGCGGCGAGCCGTCGCTGATCATGTGCTCAAGAACGCCGATCAGCTCGCGAATGGCCATGATGGGTTCGGCGCACACCAGAACACGTGGACGATCAAGCACGGCACGAGCGTTCGGTCGATCAGTGACGAACGCGTCGGATGCGAAGCCGAGCCGAACGCGTACCGTGTCCGGGGCTTTGAGCTGCTCGCCGAGGCGGCGTTGTTGATCATCGTCCAGAGCCGGACGAGGGTCGGTGACCCGGCGGGCCTGCAACGCTGAGACGTAGTGCGGGCGAGCTGCATCAGCCGGAAGTCGGGGGATGGTTCGCGGCGGAGGAGACAGCATCTCCGCCACCGCCCGACGGTTTTTCCGGCGGTCGGAGAGCGCGCCGAAGACGATCACCGCGAGGCCGACCGCGAACATCACGATCAGGCCGATCGTCCAGCCGTCCATGTCTCAAGCCTTCCACACCGAGGCCGCCCTGGTGCCCGACACCGCGACCAGGTAGAGTGCTTGTGAAGCCATTCACATACTCCTGACGAGGGAGACGGGCGATGAATGACAAGAAGCAGTGGCATCGGTCCGAGTCGCTTCAGGACCGGCTGATCCGTGAGGCCCAGGAACGCGGCGAGTTCGACAATCTTCCCGGAATGGGCAAGCCGTTGCGCAATCTGACAGGCCACGGTGCACGCGACTGGGTCACCCAGTGGGTGCAGCGGGAGGACCTGTCCGGAGTGCTTCCGCCGGAGTTGGCGCTGCGCAAGGAAGCCGAGCAGATCGTCGACACGGTTGCCGAGCTGGCGACCGAAGAGGAGGTCCGCGAGGTTGTGGAGGCCCTCAACCGGCGAATCCGCGAGATGCGGCTCCGTCCCCCGTCGGGGCATTACCGCGGCCCGGATTCCTTCCTGCGTACGGTCAGCGCCGATCGCGTCGTCGGCGAGTGGCGGGAGCGCCGCTCGGCACGGTGAGGGTGGATCACTCACCCAGCGGGATCTCCCGCTAGGCTTGGTCGGCGCTTGCGGATGCTCCAGAACCGACGCCGCGGCGAGGGCCTCTAGCTCAATTGGCAGAGCAGCAGACTTTTAATCTGCGGGTTGTGGGTTCGAGTCCCACGGGGCCCACCCACGGAGGTCAATTGCGGTCGGTCCGATCGTCGCCCAGCCCGGACTGGGATCAATGCCTACCGTCATGGGGCAATCCCCGTTTCCGGCTCCCCAATGTTCAGCTCTCGCTATGCTGCATGCGACTCAACCCCGTGAATCCCCCGGCTCGGGCCGGCGTTCGCCAGAGAAGTGCGGAGGAGCCATGGCGGAGGCGGACGTGGCGTGCAATCTGGCCGTCCACACCGCATGATGTCCGTCGGAACCGTGGTGTCGCGGGCTCTGGGCGGCAAATCTACTCACAGGGCTGTGCTCGGCCAGCCATCCGCAGGTCCTGGCTCAGGGTTGAGGTGGGTGAGTGGCAGACTGCTGCGGGTGACAGTCTTCGTGGGCGTCATCGGCGGTCCGGGATCGGGCAAATCGACACTGTGTACCGCGCTCGCCGGCCATTATGAGGCCGCCGGCCAGGCCGTCGACCACTTCAGGGAAGAGGAGATACTTTCCCGTCCCGAGTTCTCCCGAGTCGCCGCAGAGTTCGGGGACGGAAGCGGGTCCGTTGCACCGCAGACCTTGATCGACGGCTTCACCCGGTACGTTGACCGCAGTGTCGCCGACGACATCGACCTGGTGATCACCGATGCGCTGTTTCCGTTCATTCCATCGCTGCTCGTGTGGGGACATTCCGAGGCCGAGATCGCGCGGGTAGTGGCCGAGCTCGAGGAAGCGTCGGCCGCGCTAACGGTCATCATGGTCTTGTTGGCCGCTGATCCGGCGGTGACGTTGCCGCGGGCCGTGGAGCGGGAAGGTCCTGGGTGGATCGACGGCTACATCAAGAAGCTCTCGAAGGGATCCGGAACATCCCACGTGGTGAACCTGTCGACGGCGATCGATCAACTTCGGCGCGAGGCCGACGTCACCCGGCGACTCATCAACCAGGACCGGTGGACGCTGGTGGAGGTTGACGCGACGGCGAGCGCACATGCGATGACTGCGCTGGTGAAGCGCCGATTGGACGCCGTCCTGACTGGATCTGCTCCGGCCGAAAGCTGATCGGCGCCCGGGGGCGTGCTGTAAACGCGTGGCGCCGGGACAACTCCCTGTCTACGTTGGAAAGGTGAGCAAGCGGGCTGCCGATCTCGGCCTGGTGCATCCGGGACAGTTGCCGAGGGAGATCCTCGATGATGTGGCCGGCGTGGTCGGTGCGAATGTCACAGTTGTCGGTCGCCTACCTGGGGGTCTGGATGTGGGCGCGATCCTCGTCCGGCTGGACGGGCGGGTGGAGGCGGTGCTCAAGCTATGGGTCCGGGTACGCGCTGATCAACCGGCCGAGGTGTTGCGAGCCCAACGAGTGGTCACGCACATGCGCAGTCGCGGATATCCCACTCCAGCGTGCCTCGGAGTGGGAGCGACGACCACTTATGTGTGGCAGCTGATGGAGTTCATTGAGGCAGCACCCGCGCCGGAGCTGACCCCGTCGTTGGTCGAGCAACTGATGGTGATCAATGATCTTCAGGCCGGTCAAGCCACCGAGTCCTACGACCACTGGGCGTACGCCTGGCGGCTCGCCACCGGCCGGGAGTTCGGTCAGGATTTGGCTCCGAGTCTGACGGAGGCTGTCGGCGAGCTTTCGGACTATTCCGCGCCCGTGGCGACGTTGGTCAACCGTTCGCGGAACCTGTGCACCGACATCCCACCGCCACACGAGGCGCCTGACATGGTTCATGCCGATTTCAAGCCGGACAACGTGCTGGTCCACAACGGATCGGTGGTGGCACTTGTCGACATCGGAAACGCCGGCTCCGGCACGCGGGCGACCGATCTCGCCACGCTTCAGTGGTACACCTTCCATGATCGATTGAACGGAGCTCGTGGACGGCTGTGGACCCGCATCCTCGAGGTGGTCGGCTGGGACGGCGCCACAGTGATCACAGCGACCAAGATCCTCACCCAGCTGGAGTTCCCGATCCGTCTCGGGCGCCACGATGTGGTTCCCGGAGTTGTCGATCGCGGCCACCGTGCACTTGACGAGCTGGCCGCACTCCGCTGATCAGCGCCGGTTTCGCCATCGCCGAACGGAGGTATGGCCGTGCGGCCGAGACCACGACGACAGCGCCAGACTGACGGCGCGGTCAGCGGCGACTCGATGGACGCCCAGGGTCATGCGCATGAGTACGATCATCCCCCCAGATGCGTACCCGGCGCCGCACCGAGCTGCCTCACACGGAGTCGATCTCCGCGCGACGGGCGGCGATCTAGTTCGGCCAGGATGCAGCGGCGGATGCCTCGCCCGGCCAGTCCCACACGATTCCGTACGCACCCGGACCGGTCGAATCCACAACGATGGTCGCCGTGCCCAACTCACCCAACTCCACAGAACCCGTGACCTGCAACGGAATATCGACCTTGGGCTGTTGCACCCGGCGAATGTTGATCGGCAACTCCGGCGCAGTGAACTTCACGCCCAGGGTCAGGGCGGAGCCGGGTCCGGCGGATGCGTCGAGTGCACCGGAGAACGGCGGCGTGCGTTCGGTGATCACCCCGCGGAAGTCGAAGCCGTAGCCGTACGCGTACAGCGATCCGACCGGCAGTTCGCGACCGAACAGCAACTCGATCGCGACCACACCGATCGACGGGAAGTGTCTGGTGCCTCCAACGGTCGCGTTCTGTGGCTCGACGACGGTCAGGCGATCGACGTCGGCTGTCTGGTAGTTGAAGGTCGTGGTCTGCCAGATCCGATCGACGCCGGCCGCGACGACCTCCACCGTACGGTTGTTCGAGCTTTCGACGTTGTGCCGGTCAGCGTCGACCTGTTCCCAGGTGTACTTCGACACCGTCCGCAGGGCCCGCACTTGCAGCTCGACCAGACGCGACAGCTCTGTCCGCTCCGCGTCGTGCCGGGTGTAGAGGCTCTGGTAGCTGACGGTTTGGGCGTCTTGCCGCCAGCGCTTTAGCAAATCCTGTTTGTCGTCGTCGGTCAGGCCGAGAACCCTGGCGATCCGGTCGACGGTGTCGGGCCGGGCGCGTTTGGCGGTCCCCGTCTCCAATGCGCGCAACGCCCGAGCGCTGATACCTGCGCGCTCGGCCAGTTCCTCCTGGGTGAGGCCGGCGGCGGTGCGCAGGCTGCGAAGCCGCCGGCCGGTCGCAGCAGTCGTCACGGAGGTGATCATGCACCAGAACCGGGTCACCCTTCGGGCGCCCCGGACGCGTTCCGGGCCCGGCGCCCCTGTTGCTCGGTCGCCGGGCCCGGGCGTTTCCACTCAGACGAGCCGGGTGAGCTTGGAACCGATGTGGGCAACCTTCTTGGCGTTACCGGCGAAGTAGGCGTGACCGGGGTTCGTGCTGGAACGGTCGTCCAGTTCGTACACGTCTTCGTCGGCGTTGGTGAACAGCAGGTCCGCATGCCCGTCGCCCGAGACGTCGGCGGCGGTCAACTGAACCACGGATCCGAATCCTCGGCTGTTGATGGCCGCAGCAGTCCCATGGAACGGCACGTGGCCGGGATTGCTGCCCGACTTGTTCGGCAGCAACATCAGCGCGCCCTTGCTGACGTACAGCAGATCAGCATGGCCATCGCCTGTGAGGTCTCCCAGGGTGACCACCGCGCCCGATGGCAGGCCGGACACGATCCGGGTGGCGTTCCCGTGGAACGGAACGTGTCCGGGATTGTGGCTCGCATTGTTCGGCAGATACCACAGCGTCCCGTCCGACTTCAGAAACTCAAGATCGGCCCGGCCATCGCCAGAGACATCAGCCGCCATGATCTTGGAAACCTTGTTCCCCAGGCCGGATACCACCGGTGCCGCAGTGCCAACGTACGGCACATGTCCGGGGTTCGTGCCCGACTTGTTCGGCAGATAGCTGACCTTGCCCGCGGCCCGGTTGTAGACGAGCAGGTCGGCGTGGCCGTCGCCGGACAGATCGCCGGCTGCGACCAGATCGTCCGAGCCCACGCGCGCCACCTGGGCGCTACTGCCCAGGAATGGAACATGGCCCGGATTACTGCCCGACCTGTTCGCCAGGTACTGGAGCGAACTGCCCTCGGTGAACAACAGATCGGCGTGGCCGTCCCCGGACACATCGTCGATGCCACCGTTGTTGTGCTGTGCGCTGACGTGATCGAAACGATAGAGGTTGTGCGATCGCATGATGCTGATGAGCGTGCTCGCGTAGTTCGGGTCGGTCGCGTAGCCGTCCGCGGCGATGTCGCGGGCGAACTGATTCGGATCGTTCTTGTGCGCGAACGCGTTCGCATAGCGGGGGTTGCTGCGCAGCAGCCGTCCGTGGTCGCGGAACGAGTCCGCCATCGTGCGGTACACCCGGAATGACCGGACCGTCGAGTGGCAGTCCGGAGTGCATTCCTGGGTGGGTTCGTCCTTGCAGCCAACGGCAATCGGGCCGTGTCCGCTGGAGCCACATTGGATGCCGAAGTAGTTGTTCTCGTCCCGCGAGAACCGGCTGGTTCCCCAGCCGCTCTCGACGATGGCTTGCGCCGTGGTCACCGAGGCGGGCACCCCGTATTGCGCCTGGCTCGGTTGGGCAGCCGCTCCGGCGGTTGCGATGAAGTCGTCGTGTGCGTCCGCATGGGCCGCGCCGGCCGGCAGCAGGGTGGTCGCAGCGATGAGGCCGCAACCGATCGCGAGTTTGGCCAGGCGAGCGCGTGCAGACAGATGGGCAGCGCGATGAGACATGTGATCACTCCTGATGAATTGCGTAGGTGTGCACTCAGACGAGCTGGGTGAAGGTAGGTCCGATGTGAGCGACTTCGACCGCATTGCCGTGGAAGTACGTGTGGCCGGGATTGATGCTGGACCGATCATCGAGCTCATAGACCTTGTGGTCGGCGTTGGTGAAGAGCAGATCGGCATGGCCGTCGCCGGAAACATCAGCAGCCGTCAGCTGAACGACCGCGCTGAATCCTGTGGCGTTGATCGCCTTGGCCGAGCCGTGGAACGGTACGCGACCGGGGTTGCTCCCTGACCTGTTGGGCAGCAACATCAAGGCGGCCTTGCTGACATACAGGAGATCAGCGTGACCATCGCCGGTCAGGTCACCAAGCGTGACGACGGCACCCGCCGGTATCCCCGACACGATCCGGGTTGCCGTGCCGCGGAACGGCACGTGGCCAGGATTGCGGGCGGAGTTGTTGGGCAGATACCACAGGGTGCCGTCGGACTTCAGGTATTCCAGGTCGGCCCGCCCGTCGCCCGAGACGTCGGCCGCCATGATCTTGGAAACATTGTTCGCAAGACCGGAGACCACTCTCGTGGCTGTGCCGTGGAACGGGACGTGACCAGGGTTCGTACTGGCCCTGTTCGGCAGATAGCTCACGGTCCCACCCGCCCTGTTGTAGATCAACAGATCGGCGTTGCCGTCGCCGGAGAGATCGCCGGCTGCCACCAGATCGTCGGAACCTACCCGTGCGATCTGGGCACTGCTGCCGCGGAACGGGACATGGCCCGGGTTACTGCCTGACCTGTTGGCGAGATACTGCAGCGAACTGCCCTCGGTGAACAGTAGATCCGCATGCCCGTCACCGGACACATCATCGATTCCTCCGTTATGTGTCGATGCCGCCCCCGAAACCCCTGGCGGGCTTACGTAACCCGAGATCGGCAGACTGTCGCCGCCGGAGCGTGCGGTCACCGGGTTGATCGTTTCCTTGACCACCCGATTGTCCGACGGCATCGGACCTCGTCCGTAGTCCCCGTTGATCGTGGTGATCGTGTGGTTGGCGTTGACCGAGTAGACGATCCCGACGTGCCCGCCGGTGGCTGCGGCGGGAGATCCGAACACCACGATGTCTCCCGGGCGGGGGTCACCGACCTGACCCGACGGACGAGGCTTGAACACGTGGTGGTCGACGCCCCATTGGCCGACGGATCGCGCGACGAGGGTTGTCGGCACCTGCTTGACGCCCGCCTGGCGCCAGACCCACTCGGCGAACGCTGCGCACCACCAGAGATTCGGGTCGCAGCCGTTCGGCAGATATCTGGAACAGCCCTGTGCAACTTGGGAATCCGCGATCGCGGTGATGTTCTGTCGGGTCGGTGTCGCCGCCGACGCACCAGTCGGACGGAAAGCGAGGAGGCCGACAAGAACGATCAGCGCAAGAATCGATGCTGTAAAGAACCTGACCAGAGCGGACACGTTCAGCCACTCGGGTGTACTCCGTGATCGCACCATTTGATACCCCTGGTTGAAGATGATCTTGGTTGCCCGTGACGGACGGGCGTGATCAACCGTAGGGATCATCCGGTGCGAGGAACAGGAAGTACGACCGGACGTTTGCGGTCACCCGGCGATCATCGGAATTCGGCTCCTCGTGCTCTGGATCAGGGCCTGACCGACCGGGGTCGTCCTGTGCACCACGGTATTGCCTTGTCGCTCCGACTCCAGTAGCCCGGCGGATCGGAGTACGGCGGCGTGCTCGCTGGCCGACGAGATCGAGATGCCGACGGTTCGGGCAAGCTTGGTCGTGCTCGGTTCGGCGTCGACGCAGGCCTGCAGCACCCACGATCGGGTGAGTCCGAGCAACTCGCCGAGTACATCACTGCCAGCCGTCGGTGCGTCCGTTTCGAACCACTGCCAGGTGGCCGGAACGGGAACGGCGAGACAGAAGGCGGAATAGCCTCGAACGGGGTCGAAGTCACCCCAGATCCCGCAACCGGATCGGAAGACAGTCGGCATGATCGTCAGCCCTCTCCGGTTGACTGGAATCCGCTTGACCAAGGCATCCTCGTGGTCGGTCATGTGATGCGCGAAGCAACGCGGGTCGCAGACTTCGGGGCCTGCCACATCCACCGACAGAGTCGGCTGGCGCCACCTGACGGAGGGGTGGAGTTCGTTGAGGAGTGCCTCCAGGCCTCGAGTGGCGAGCAGGTTCGTCCAGGCGGCTGCGGCGACGCCGACCATCGCGTTCAACTGATCCCAATATGGACGCAACGCGATCCGGTGGAACCGGCGCAGCGAGTCTCCGATCGAGGCTCGGGCATCGTGGCGACCTTGCGCGAGGCCCGCATCGAACGGGTCACCCACCCGTCCGCGGTGATGGTCGATCAGGCTCTGCCACTCACGCGGCGACTGCAACACCACCTCGTCAACAACGTGCCTCGTGGCCGCACGGTGGCCTCGCCCGGCTCCGTGTCGGGCGCCGGCTACCTGCCTTGAACTCCAGATGTGACGACCCTGGGCGCGGAAATCGACGCCCTGGGCCGTCCGTGCCCGCGTCCTGGAACGCGCCGGTTCGAGAGCACCGCGACCGCTGATCGGCGCTGATCACGTAAGGTGCCGGGACATGGAGCTCCGGCACCGGCAGGCCGTCGTCAACGGCGTACGGCTGCACTACGTCGAGGCCGGCTCAGGTCCGCTGGTCGTGCTGCTGCACGGTTTCCCGGATTTCTGGTGGTCCTGGCGGCTGCAGATCCCGGCGCTCGCCGACGCGGGCTACCGGGTTGTGGCACCCGACCAGCGCGGCTACGCAGAGAGCGAGAAGCCGCGCGATTGGCGGGAGTACCGGGTCGAGACGCTGGGATAGTGCCCCGCTGAGTGGTGGGCTTTCGAGTTGATTCTCGATGCCTAGTTGCCGGTTTCGATTGCGGCAACGGGTCCAGTATCGCTGTCGGGGCGGAGTTTGGCCATCGAGGTTTCG
>Ga0164243_10016468_pt1 | contig 10145 bp, 11 predicted proteins | sample OricompcompostOP_FD_108781 | JGI IMG/M metagenome (GOLD analysis project Ga0164243, IMG submission 108781) | Organic Plus compost microbial communities from Emeryville, California, USA - Original compost - Organic plus compost (OP) | ecosystem: Engineered > Solid waste > Mixed feedstock >... | reverse complement strand
GTACCTCCCGCTCGAGCGAAGCCGAGAGTGGGGGAGGGTGGGCGCGGCGGCACCCTGCTGGCGCCAGGTGCGCGAACACCCCCCGGCCCGCACCGACACCGGTGCCTGTTGTCCCGCCCAGCCAACTGCGGGCAGTCGTGCCTCCCCCAGTGCTTTGAGGGCCTGGGAGGTGCCCCCAGGGCGATGGGGGCACCTCCCGCTCGGGCGGAGCCGAGAGTGGGGGAGGGTGGGCGCGGCGGCACCCTGCGGGCGCCAGGTGCGCCAACACCCCCCCGGCCCGTACAAACGCCGGTACAGGTCGCTGCCGCAGCCCCGACGGATGTCGTCACAGCTCCGTACGGGGCCGCGGGGCCAACCCCGCCCTCTCGTAACACGCGTCCACCAACTGCATCGTCTCCAGCGCATCCCGCGCGTCGAGAGGCAGGGGCGTGCCCTGACGTACCCGGGCGGCGAACGCCTCCAGCTGGTACTCGTACGACGACCGCGTCCCCAGCCGCTCCGTACGCTCCCCGGCGTCGGTGCGCATCACAAGACGGTCGTCCATCTGCGGCAGCACGAAGTTCGGGGCTACGGCCTCGCCCCGTGTGCCCACCACCCGCAGGCTCATGTCGAGCTCGCCGTAAGCCATATGGCACCGCGCCGTACCTGTCGCCCCGCTGGGAAACTCCGCCTCCGCGTCCAGCCACTCGTCCACCCCCGGCGCCCCCGCCCGCTCACCCGCCCGCGCCGCGACCAGGCGGGGCGCGCCGCCGGCGAACGGCGCGAGCATCCGCAGCGCGTGCAGCCCGTAGCAGCCCAGATCCATCAACGCGCCGCCCGCCAGGGACAGCGACCAGCGTGGGTCGTCGGGAGCGGGGGCCGGAATCGCCACCAGCGCCTCGGCACGGCGCAGTTCACCCAGCTCGCCGGAGGCCAACAGCTCGTGCAGCCGCCGCGTGACCGGGTGGAAGAGGTAGTGGAACGCCTCCATGAAGACCGTGCCGGACGCAGCGGCGGCCTCAAGGACCTCCCGTGCCTCCACGGAGTTGCTCGCCGACGGCTTCTCCGTCAGCACATGCTTGCCCGCCGCGAGAGCCGCCAGGTTCCAGGGACCGTGCAGCCCGTTGGCGAGCGGGTTGTAGACCACCTCGACCTCGGGGTCGGCGAGCAGCTCGGCGTACGAGCCGTGGGTCCGCTCCACGCCGTGCGCCGCGGCGAAGGCCTCGGCGCGGGAGCGGTCGCGGGCGGCCACCGCGACCAGGCGGTGGCCGCCGGACCGGGCCGGGGCGACGAGGGCGCGCTCGGTGATCCGCGCGGCCCCCAGGATTCCGATGCGCAGCGGCCGTGGAGCGGACTCGCTCATGCCTGCCGTACCTCTTCGAGGGTGACGGGACGGTGCTCGTGCAGCGACAGTGTGCACGCCTCGGCGATCCAGCCCGCCTCCAGTGCGTCCTCGATCGTGCACGGCGACGGGCGGGAGCCCGCCACCACCTCGGTGAACGCGAGGAGTTCGGCGCGGTAGGCGTCGGTGAAGCGGTCCATGAAGAAGTCGTGCGGCACGCCCGCCGGGAAGGTGACGCCGGGTTCGACCGAGCGCAGCGGCAGCTTGTCCTCCAGGCCCACCGCGATGGAGTCGGTGAATCCGTGGATCTCCATGCGGACGTCGTAACCCCGCGCGTTGTGGCGGCTGTTGGAGACCACCGCGAGGGTGCCGTCGTCCAGGGTGAGGATCGCGCCCGTGGTGTCGGCGTCGCCCGCCTCCTTGATGAAGTCGGCGCCCCGGTTGCCGCCGGCCGCGTACACCTCGGTCACCTCGCGCCCGGTCACCCAGCGGATGATGTCGAAGTCGTGCACCGAGCAGTCCCGGAAGATGCCCCCGGACGCGGCGATGTACGCGGCGGGCGGCGGCGCCGGGTCGAGAGTCGTGGAGCGCACGGTGTGCAGCTTGCCCAGCTCGCCCGACTGGACGGCGGCGCGGGCGGCGACGAAGCCCGCGTCGAAGCGGCGGTTGTAGCCGATCTGTACGGGTACGTCCCTGCCCGCGATCGCCTTCAGCACCTCGACGCCCTCCGTCATCGTGCGGGCGACCGGCTTCTCGCAGAAGACGGGCACGCCCGCGTCCACGCACGCCGTGATCAGCCCCGGGTGCGCGTCGGTCGCGGCGGCGACGACCACGCCGTCCACGCCGGCCGCGAGCACCGCCTCGGGGGAGTCCGCGACCTGCGCGCCGAAGCGCTCCGCGGCGGCCTTCGCGGCGTCCGCGAACGGGTCGGAGACGACGAGGGACTCGACGGCGTCGAGCCCGGACAGGGTCTCGGCGTGGAAGGCGCCGATGCGGCCGAGGCCGAGGATTCCGATGCGCATGAGGGGGTGCTCCTTGGGTGCGGTGGTGCGGGTGGGGGCGAGGGAAGTCAGTCGAGGCCGCCCAGGACGTTCTGGTCCCAGTCGATGACCGAGCCGGTGACCACCCCGGAACGGTCGGAGAGCAGCAGGACCACGAAGTCCGCGATCTCGTCCGGCTGGCCGAGCTTGCCCATCGGCAGCCGTGCGGCGGCCTGCTCCCGCCAGTCGTCGCCGGCGCCGTGGAAGGCGCGCTGCGTGGCGTCCTCGCCCTCGGTCGCGGTCCAGCCGATGTTCAGGCCGTTGATCCGGATCCGGTCCCAGCGGTGGGCGTGCGCCGCGTTGCGGGTCAGGCCCATCAGGCCCGCCTTGGCGGCGACGTACGGGGCGAGGAACGGCTGTCCGCCGTGCGCCGACGACGTGATGACGTTGACGATCGTGCCGGGCTCGGCGCGCCGCACCATGTCCGCCACCGCCGCCTGCATGGCGAAGAACGGCGCCTTGAGGTTGATCGCGATGTGCTGGTCGAACAGGCCGGGGGTGGTGTCGAGCAGCGTGCCGCGTGAGGTCAGGCCGGCCGCGTTCACCAGGCAGTCGATGCGGCCGTATGCCTCTACGACTCGGGTGACCGTTTCCTTGGCCTGGTCGGCGTCCGCCAGGTCTGCCCGTACGAACATGGCCTTGGCGCCCTGCCCGGCCAGCTCGGCCACCAGTGCCTCGCCCGGCTCCGGGCGGCGGCCGCTGACCGCCACGACCGCGCCTTCGCGCACCGCGGCCCGTGCGACGGCGGCGCCCACTCCTTGAGTGCCGCCGTTGACGAGGACGACCTTGTCGTCGAGGAGTCCCATGCTGTCCTTCCGTTTCTGGGGTCTGCGGGTCAGCTCGCGCGCCGGGCCGTGGCCGTCCGCAGCGCGTCGCGGAGGGCTCGTGGCGTCCAGTCCTCGTGCAGGGCGCGGCGCACCGTGTCGGCCTGGGACGGCGGGGCGAGACCCTCGACCGGCGGGTCGTTGTCCAGGTTGGTGGGGAACGGGTAGCCCTCCGCGCTCGCCGCGATCACGTTCTCCAGCCACTGTTCCGAGGCGCCCTCGGCCTTGCGGGCCAGCAGGACCGGGTAGACGGCGCCCACCACGGCCTCCCGGTCTACGGTCTCCATGGCCCGCCCGAACGCCGAGGACACCTGGAGCAGATTGGCCGTGCGCCGGATGTCCGCCGAGCGGTTCGAACCGGCCGCGTGGAACAGCGCCGGGTTGAAGAACACCGCGTCGCCCTTGGCGAGGGGGAGCTGGATGTGGTGGGCGTCGAAGTACGCCTGGAATTCGGGCCGTCGCCAGGCGAGGTAGCCCGGCTCGAACTTCTGCGAGTGCGGCAGGTACATGGTGGGCCCGGACTCCACCGGCATGTCGCAGTGCGCCACGGCGCCCTGGAGGGTGAGTACCGGGGAGAGACGGTGCACGTGCGCCGGGTAGGCGGCGGCCGTCTCGTCGGAGAGGAAGCCCAGATGGTAGTCACGGTGCACGGTCTGCGCCGCGCCTCCCGGGTTGACCACGTTGACCTGGGACGTCACCTGGTAGCCGGGACCCAGCCAGGCCGTGGAGACGAGGGCGATCATGTCGTTCGCGTAGTAGTCGGCGAACGCCTCCGGGTCGTGGAGCGCGGCCTTCTCCAGCGCGTTCCACACCCGGTCGTTGGCGCCCGGTGCGGCGAAGTGGTCGCCGGCGGTCGCGCCCGCGGCCCGCTGCTGGGCGATCAGGGCGTCGAACACGGCCGTGGTCCGGTCCACCACCGAGGTGTCCGAGAAGGCGCCGCGGATCACCACGATGCCGGGACCGTCGGCGAGGGCATGGACCAGTTCGGCCTGCGCGGTGCGGCGGTCCGCCAGCGCGAGCCGGTCGGCGTCGTAGAGCAGTACGTTCTGCTCGACGGCCGAGGCCAGCGGGTAGACGGAGACGTCGGTGGACTGCTCGACCAGGGCGCGGAAGGCGCCCAGGTCGCAGTCCCGCTCCGACAGCCAGACGGCCGCCGCGGGGGTCTGTACGGAAGGCGATGCGGACATGGAGTCGTCCCTTCGGGTCACGGAGCGACGCGGGTGATGTCATTCTTGTCAGAACAAACCCCTCGCACCACCATCAGGAACCCATCAAAAACCCCTCAGGAGCAGTGGCATGGGGCACCCCTTCCCGATCCGCGAAATCGCACGTCAGGCCGGGCTGAGCGAGGCCACCGTGGACCGCGTCCTCAACGGCCGGGGCGGGGTGCGGGAGAGCACCGCGCGCGAGGTGCACCGGGCCATCGCCGACCTGGACCGGCAGCGCACCCAGGTCCGCCTGGTCGGGCGGACGTTCATGGTGGACATCGTCATGCAGTCGCCCGAGCGCTTCTCCACGGCCGTCCGGGCGGCTCTGGAGGCCGAACTGCCCTCCCTGCACCCGGCGGTGGTGCGCTCCCGTTTCCACTTCCGGGAGACCGGCCCGGCGGAGGAGCTGGTCGCGGTGCTGGACCGGATCGCCCGCCGTGGCTCGCAGGGTGTGCTCCTCAAGGCGCCCGACGTCCCCGAGGTCACCGCCGCCGTCGGCCGGCTCGCCGCGGCCGGCATCCCGGTCGTGACCCTGGTGACGGACCTGCCCGTCAGCGCGCGTATCGGCCATGTCGGCAGCGACAACCGCGCGGCCGGCGCCACCGCCGCCTACCTCATGGGCCAGTGGCTCGGCGACCGGCCCGGCAACGTCCTCACCAGCCTCTCCAGCGGGTTCTTCCGCAACGAGGAGGAGCGCGAGATGGGCTTCCGCAGCACCATGCGCGCCCGCCGACCCGGGCGCGTCCTCGTCGAGATCACCGAGGGCCAGGGCCTGGACGCCACCCAGTACGACCTGGTCCGCGCCGCCCTGGAACGCGACCCGGAGATCCGCGCGGTCTACTCGATCGGCGGCGGCAACATCGCCACCCTGCGCGCCTTCGAGGACGCCGGACGCGAGTGCGCCGTGTTCATCGCGCACGACCTCGACCACGACAACACCCGGCTGCTGCGCGAGCACCGGCTGTCCGCCGTCCTCCACCACGACCTGCGCCACGACCTGCGCGAGGCCTGCCACATGGTGATGCGCGCGCACGGCGCCCTGCCGCCCGCCGGGCCCACCCTGCCGTCCGCGATCCAGGTGGTCACGCCGTACAACATGCCCGCGCCCGCCGTGGCCGGGTGACCCGGCTGGCGTGTAGCGCCGCGTGCCCGGCCGGGCGTGCCTACCGTCGTGCGCATGAGGAAACCGACCACGGAAGGCGGCCCCGACCGGCTGGTGGCGCTGTCCGACGGCGTCTTCGCCATCGCCATCACCCTGCTGGTCCTCGACATCCAGGTGCCGCAGGGACTGGATTCCGACGGGTTCCACGAGGCGCTCCGCGACGTCCTGCCCAACCTGGGCGCCTACGCGATCAGCCTCGCCGTGCTGGCCGGCTTCTGGCGCGACCACCGGGCGATCTTCCACCGCGTGCGGCTGGTGGACGCCGACGTGATCGGGCTGACCGTCCTCGGCCTGGGCCTCGCCGCGCTGCTGCCGTTCCCCACCGCCCTGGTCTCCGAGTACGGCGACGAACCCACCTCCGTGGTCATCTACTCGGCGGCGGTGGCCTCCCTCGGCGCCGTCCACCTCGCCCTCGCCGTCGTCGTCGCCCGCCGGCCCTGGCTGCACGGCGACGTCGAACCCCTGCGGAACGAGTTCCTCTACGCCGTCGACCTGGGGGTCATGGTGGGGGTGTTTGTGGTGACCATTCCCCTGGCCCTGCTGGTGGGGCCGGCCGCCATGTGGTGGTGGCTGGTACTGGTGCCGGTCAAGGTGTGGCTGGGGCGGAAGGACGACGCGGCGGCGAAGTAGGCGCCGGGTGTCTCACGCGGGCGCGTCCACGGTGACCCAGGTGCGGTCCTCCGCCGACCGGGCCATGGCGTCGAGCACCGTCGCGCTGTGCACCGCGTCCGCGAGGGTCGCGCCGTACGGGACGCCCTCGGCGACCGACCGCAGGAAGCGGTACGCCTCGATCACCTTCAGGTCGTCGTAGCCCATGGCGTTGGCCGCGCCCGGCTGGAACGCGCCGAACTCGCCGTCACCCGGCCCGACGTACACCGTGCTCACCGGCTGGTCCTGGTAGCCGGTGCCGCGGCTGACGCCCAGTTCGTTCATCCGGCGGAAGTCCCAGAACACCGCCCCCTCGGTGCCGTGCACCTCGAAGCCGTAGTTGTTCTGCTCGCCGACGGAGACCCGGCAGGCCTCCAGCACGCCCCGCGCGCCGGACGCGAACCGCAGCAGGCAGTTCACGTAGTCCTCGTTCTCCACCGCGCCCAGCTCGCCGCCGGTCGCGCGGGAGTGGCCGGCGGTGGCGCCGGCCGGGCGGGCCCGCTCGGGCAGGAAGACGGCCGTGTCGGCGGTCAGCGACGCGATGTCGCCGAGCAGGAAGCGGGCCAGGTCGGCGCCGTGCGAGGCCAGGTCGCCCAGCACCCCGCTGCCGCCGCGCTCCCGCTCGTAGCGCCAGGTCAGCGCGCCCTCCGGGTGGGCCGCGTAGTCGCTGAACAGGCGGACGCGGGCATGCGTGACCCGGCCGATCCCGCCGGAGGCGATCAGCTCGCGGGCGGCCTCCACGGCGGGCGCGTTGCGGTAGTTGAAGCCGACCGCGCCCTGGACGCCGGCCTTGGCGACCGCGTCCGCGACCGCCCGGGCGTCCTCGGCGGTCAGCCCGACCGGCTTCTCGATCCAGATGTGCTTGCCGGCCTCGGCCATGGCCACGCCGATCTCGCGGTGCAGGAAGTTCGGCGCGGTGATGCTGACCGCGCGCACCCGGGGATCGGCGGCCACGTCACGCCAGTCGCGGGTCGTCGAGGCGAACCCGAACTGAGCGGCGGCCTCCTCGGCCCGCCCCGGCACTTCCTCGGCGACGGTGACCAGCTTTGGGCGCAGCGGCAGCCCGGGGAAGTGGTGCGCCACCCGCGCGTAGGCCTGGGTGTGCACCCGCCCCATCCAGCCGAATCCGACGACGGCGACGCCCAGCGCATCCACCATGACTTGCCTCTCTCCGGCCGGGTCCTGTCCTGCCCGCCCACCTTCGGGCCCGGCCCGGTGTCCTGTCAACCATTTGACAGGACAAATGTACGGACCCTGCGCGCTGCGACCGCGGCTCACCCCGCCTCCCGCATACGGTAGGGTTGACCTGCGAGATCACGCGGTTCGCCGCGAGAGCCGCATCGGGACGTGGCGCAGCTTGGTAGCGCACTTGACTGGGGGTCAAGGGGTCGCAGGTTCAAATCCTGTCGTCCCGACGATGCGAGAACAGGGGCCCGCCGGACATCCGGCGGGCCCCTGACGCATGTACGGGGAATGGAGCGCCCGTTGACGGGTGTTGCGCGGGACGTGACCACACGACCGGGACCTCGCCCCCTCTCCGACGAAGCCCTTTCGCGGCTGCTCGCCGACCAGCGGTTCGGCACGCTCGCCACCGTCAAGCGCAGCGGCCACCCCCACCTGAGCACGATGGGGTACGTCTGGGACGCCGACGCCCGCGTGCTGCGGTTCTCCACGACGGCCGACCGCGTCAAGGTCGCCCACCTCCGCCGGGACCCGCACGCCGCGCTGCACGTCCAGGGCGACGACGTCCGGTCGTTCGCCGTCGCCGAGGGTGAGGCCGAGTTGTCGGACGTCACGACGGTCCCCGGGGACGCGGTCGGCCGGGAGTTGCTCGGCATCGCGTCCCGGTTCGGTCCTCCCGAGGACGAAGCGGCGTTCCTCCGGCAGCTGGCCGACGAACGGCGCTTGCTCATCCGCCTCCAGGTGACCCGGCTGTACGGGACGGCGCTCGACATCGGTGGTCCGGACGAGTCCGGGAACGGGTGACGCACGCCGTGCAGGGCTCCATGGGATCACCCGGAGTCGTGCGCCGGACCAAGGTCGTCTTCTAGGGTCGTGCGTATGACGACCGACACGGGGACCACCAGCGGCCTGCTCTTCGACGCCCTGCGCCAGGACGCCCTCACCGGCATGGAACAGCTGCGCGAGCTGTACCCGGAGCCGAACGAGAACGCCGTCCGCAAGGAGATCGACCATCTCACCGACGAGACGCGGGCGTTGATCGGCTGCGCCTCCCTGGTGTTCATCGGGAGCGCCGACGCCGAGGGCCGCGCGGACGTCACCCCGCGAGGCGGACCGCCCGGGTTCGTGTCCGTGCTGGACGACCGGACGCTGGCGATCCCCGACGCGACGGGCAACAAGCGGCTCGACACCCTGCGGAACGTGGTGGACACCGGACAGGTCGGCCTGCTCTTCGTCATCCCCGGCCGTACGACCACGCTCCGCGTCAACGGGCGCGCCTTCGTCTCCGCCCGCCCCGAACTGCTCGGCCAACTCACCGCCGTGGGCAAGCCGCCCGTCTCCGCGATCGTGGTGCGGATCGACCAGGCCTACCCGCACTGCCCCAAGTCGCTGATGCGCGGCAACGCCTGGAAGCCGGAGAACTGGGTGCCCGCCGACGCCCAGCCGAGCAGCGCCCAGGTGACCCTGGCGCAGCTCAGCCTGCCCGGTCTGACGGTCGAGCAGATCGAGGAGCTCGAGCGGGAGTCGCTGCGTACGCGCTACGAGTGAGCGCGAGGCCGGCCGCCCAGGCCGGCCATCAGTACGGCCGCCACGGCCAGGTGCATGAGCGCGAGTGACGTGCGTGTCCCGCCGTCCATGCCGTCACCGGTCAACGGCAGGAACGACACGGCCAGTACGGCGATGGCCACGCCGGTCCAGATCGCGCGGGCCCGCCGTACGCCGAAGCGCTCGAGCGTGGCGAGGAGCGCCCACCCGGCGAGGGACGCGAGCAGGGCGACGACGGCGACGGGCGCGGCGCCCACGTCGAGCGTCTCCTCGCCGTCGGTGACGCGGAGTCGGTGGCCCAGGACGGGGTCGGTGACCGCCCATGTCACCATGGCGGCCAGTACGGCCGCCGCCGTGGCCGCCGGCCGGCGCGTCCTGGCGCTCACTCGGCGCCGCCCGAGAGCGCTCCGTGGAGGAAGACCTCCACCAACTCCCGCGGGCTGAGGTCGGGTTCACCGTCCGTGCGCGGCTGCGTGAAGAGCAGCCCGAGGAACAGCGCCGCGATCTGCTCCGGCGGCCGGCGCAGATCGTCCTTCTCGGGCTCCAGCAGGTCCGCGAGGGCCGCGCGGATACGGGTGGTCGACTCCTCGCGGCCGGCGCCGCGCACGGTCCCGGCGTGCTTGCCGCCGCGGTGTCCCAGGGAGCCCATGATGGCGCCGAGCCGGTCCATGTGGGCCTGCAGCGCCTCGGCCGCCTCCGCGAGCCGGTCGGGCAGCGGCTGGGTCACGTCGATGGTGTCGAGTTCGCGCACGGCGTGCTCGGGGGAGAGGGCCTCGGCGATGCACGCCTGCAGCAGTTCGTCCTTGTCGGCGAAGACCCGGAAGACCGTGCCCTCGCCGATGCCGGCGGCACGGGCGATCTTCGCGGTCGTCACGGCGGAGCCGTACTCGGTGATCAGCGGGATCGCCGCCTGAATGATCATCGCCCTTCGCTGCTCGGGCGACATGCCGGGGGCGCGGCGACGGGCGGGCGTGGTCGGTTCGTTCTTGGCTGCTGTCATGACGACAGCGTACGGAGTGAGTGCTCACTCCGTCAATGAGTGAGCACTCACTCCGTAGGGAATCGTGGCGTCAGCCGGTCGTCTCCTGGGGCCGCGCGCCCGCCGCGAGGAGCACCTCGACCGTCTCCGGGTGGGGTCCGTTCCGCGCCCACTGCAGCGGCGTGAGCCCCGTGCCGTGGTCCTCGCGGAGATTCGGATCCGCCCCGTGGTCGAGC
>Ga0164243_10016467_pt1 | contig 10145 bp, 7 predicted proteins | sample OricompcompostOP_FD_108781 | JGI IMG/M metagenome (GOLD analysis project Ga0164243, IMG submission 108781) | Organic Plus compost microbial communities from Emeryville, California, USA - Original compost - Organic plus compost (OP) | ecosystem: Engineered > Solid waste > Mixed feedstock >... | reverse complement strand
CGGGCAGGGCGTTCCGGCCGACATGCCGACGCTCTCGCTGCAGGACGTGATGGTTCGCAGCGGTTTCGGTTCGAACGCGACACCGTTGCGTCCGGCGCTGCGGTCGATCGGGCTATCGGGGACGGCGGCGCCAAGCGGATCATCTTCCCTCGAATATGCCGGTGCGGGTTTCATTCTGGCCGCACTGGGCGGCGCTGGCTGGATGTTGGTGCGTCGTGCTCGTCAGCGGGCGGGTATCGCATGAGCTCAATCGCCGCAGTGGATGTCCGCGCCTGGCTGGTTTGGGGGGGCAGCGCGTTCCTTATCGCCCTGATGGCGAGGAACCCGCTGGTGCTGCTCGAGCTGGGCATGGTCGTCGTCATTGTGCGCGGGGCGTGCGTCCCGCCCGATCGCCTCTCCGGCGTCGGCTGGCTGCTCCGGCTCGCGCCGGTCATGCTGGCTATCGGGGTGCTCTTCAATCTCCTCACGGTGCGCGCTGGCGACCAGGTGCTGGCGTCACTCCCCTCTGACTGGCCCGTGCTGGGTGGCAACCTGACGTGGAATGCCCTGGCGTTCGGCGTCGTCAGTGCGCTTGCCCTCTTCGTCCTGATCCTGATCGGCACCACCCTCGGCGCCCTGATCCGGTGGACCGAGCTCGCTCGGGTGCTGCCCCAGCGCGTCGCCCCACTGGCGGTTGCTGGGTCGGTCGCCTGGGTCTTCCTTCCGGAACTGACGCGATCATTTACCGATATCCGCGAGTCAATGCAGGTGCGGGGCGTCGCCGTGCGCGGCCCGCGCACCATGGTGCCGCTCATCGTGCCGCTTCTGGCGCAGGGGCTGGAACGCGCCATGATCACGGCGGAGGCCCTGGAGGTGCGGGGATTCGGCGGGGCGCCGGTAGCGCGGACCGGTCGACGCGCCTGGGTTGCGGATGTCGTGCTGGTTGGAGGAATGGTGCTCCTTGCCGCAGGGGTCTATGACCTGGCGAGAGGATCGACACGCGCCTGGCCCCTCATGATTGGCATGGGCACCATAGCCGTTGCGCTCGGGGCGCTTCGGCGGCCCGCGACGTCCACCCCCCGGACGCAGTATCGCGTCGCGCATTGGGATCGCCGGGATACCGCGGTCGCGGTCAGCGCGGCGGCCGTTGCCGGCGTGTTCGTCGCGCAATGGACTACCGGGCGTGTGGCGCTGGGGTTCGATCCATACCCGACGCTGGCATGGCCGACCGTGGACTTCACGATGATGCTCGCGTTGCCGCTGTTGGCGGTCCCGGCAGCCATCGCGGCGTTCGCGTCCCTCCCCGCCCGATGACTCCGCCTCCTGCGCTGGCCGCACCATCCACGCCGATCGTGGCGATCCACGACGTCACCTATGCGTATCCCTCGGCGGACGAACCGGTGTTGCACGCGATCTCGCTGGCGCTGGACGCGGCTTCGTTCACGCTGGTGGTGGGGGAGTCTGGCGCGGGGAAGTCGACCCTGCTACGGCTGGTAAATGGTCTGGTCCCGCACTTCTCGGGCGGGAGATTCGGGGGGGCGGTCCACGTTGAGGGTCGGGACACACGCGCCTACGGACCACGGGATCTGGCAAGCACGGTCGGGTTCGTCTTTCAGGACCCGGAAGCCCAGATGCTGACCGACCGGGTCGATGACGAGATCGCGTTTGGGATGGAGCAGGTGGGGGTGCCGCGCGCGACGATGCGCAAGCGGGTGGAAGAGGCGCTCGACCTGATGGGGATTGGCCACCTGCGGGAGCGGTCGCCCGCCGCGCTCTCCGGCGGCGAGCGGCAGCGTGTGGCCATTGCCTCGGCGATGGCGATGCACCCCGGCGTGCTCGTGCTCGACGAGCCGACCAGCCAACTCGACCCGTGGGCGGCGGAAGATGTGTTGCTGGCGGTAAAGCGGCTGAACGACGACCTGGGAACGACGATCCTGATGGCGGAGCATCGGCTCGAGCGTACGATGCACCACGCCGATCGCATCGTGGAGATGCGCCGTGGCGGGATAATCGCCGAAGGAACGAGCGAGGCCATGGTGCGAATGCTTCCATTGGGGGCGCTGCCGCCAGTGACGCAGCTTGGCATGAGGTTGGGGTGGAACCCGGTGCCCTTGACGATGAAAGCGGCGCGGCGCGCCTTGGGGGCGACATATCCCGCGCGAATTGAACAGGGGCGGCCAGCCTTTGAGAGAGGGTCAGGGGCGAGTGGGATAGGCGCAACATATCCCTTTGGGTCGTCAAGCGGCGATCCGGTCATCCGCATCGAGCGGGCGACAGTGCGGCGAGGCAATCGCGACGTATTGCGTGAGGTGTCCCTGACCGTTCATGCCGGGGAGATCGTGGCGCTGATGGGCCGGAATGGCAGCGGCAAGACCAGCCTGCTGCGAGCCATTGCCGGGCTGGACCAGCCCCGAACCGGCCGGATCACGATCGAGGCGCGTGGTCCGGCGACTGCCTCGCGTGGCAGGGCCGGGATGATCGGATACGTTCCGCAGCAAGCGGGGGCGCTGCTCTGGCATGAGTCGGTGCGGGCCGATGTGGCTGTCGCTCGTTCGCATCGTCACGATGCCCCGCCTGTCGAGGCAGTGCTTGACCAGGCCGGTATCGCGCATCTGGCTGATCGCCATCCTCGCGATCTTAGTGCTGGTGAGCGGATGCGAGCCGCGATGGCCGTCGTTCTTGCCGGTGAGCCGTCGGTCCTGTTGCTGGACGAGCCGACGCGGGGCATGGACTGGCGGGCAAAAGACGATCTGATGCGCGCCATCGCCCGAATTTGCGCGGACGGTGTTCCGGCGCTCATCGCCACCCACGATATCGAGCTCATGGCCCGGTTTGCCCAGACCGTGGTGCTGTTGGGCGACCGGGAGGTCGTTGCCGTTGGACCGCCACGGGATGTGCTCGCCGGGTCACTCACCTTCTCGACCCAAATGAACACGCTCCTGGGCGGGGCCGTGCTGACGGTAGACGATGCGCTGGAAGTCCTGATCGGGGACGGTTGAGGGAACGCAAGGTTCGATCACCAAGTGCTTCCATTAGGGGAAGACCGCTCCCATGTGGGGAGCGGTCTTCCCTGAGCGGCGACGGTGTTCCATAGTGGGTAGCTATCAGGCGGCGATGAGCGTTTCCTGGCGGATGATGGTCCCGACCGTCCTCCGTGGGGTGACGGCGACGCCGGCCAGCGCCACAATCGCCGCGAAATCTGCGCCCGTTCGCTTGCCCGACGCGGACTCCGGGTTCAATGCGTCGAGGGTGTAGTCGTTGTCCGGCGACCAGAGCATCCAGCCGGAAGCGCCAATCTCCTCGGTCGCGTCGATCTGCGCGCGCACCTCCGGTGCGTTATAGGGCTTCACATCCCCGAAATAGTCGAAATCCTGGAGCCAGGGACGCACCTTCTTCGGAGTCAGCCCGAGCAGGTCGACACCGCTCTCCATCGAGATACCGACAACCTCGCCGGGATAGTCGTTCGGCGGGGCGAAGCCCTGAAAGTCGTCGCCGTAGTGGGAGGGATAGACCATCGGGCTCAGGAAATCGAGATGTGGCTCCAGCACGCGCAGGTTCTGGCCGATGCCAAGATCGTCCTGGACCAGCAACGTGTATCCGAAGACATCGGCGGAGAGTTTGGCCCCAGTCGGGATGATGCGCTGGTAGGCGTAGTCCACGAAGCCGGTGATTGCCTTCTCGCGCGCCTCCTGGGTGAAGTCGATGCCGAAGTCCATCGTCGCGAGGTCGCCGTCGGTGGGGAATCGCACGTAGTCGAACTGGATCTCGTCGAATCCGAGCGTGGCGGCCTCGACCGACAGTTGGGTATTGGCTTCCCAGAGTTCGTGATACGCGGGGTTGACCCAGGCGACATCGTTCATGTCGCGCCAGACGCCGCCGTCCACCGTCGATTTCACGGCCAGATCGGGGCGCTTTTCGGCGACCATGCTGTCCTTGAACACCACGAGGCGGGCGATGGTATAGATGCCGTTGTCGTGCATCTGCTTGATGAGGCTTGGAACGTCGATGATCGGGTTCACCGTGCCCGCATCATGGAAGAACTGCACCTTGGTATCGTAGAAGACGAGCTCTTCCTTGATATCGATCACGATGGCATTGATCTCGGTCGTTCTGGCGATGTCGATCAGCGCCTGGACCTTGTCCGGCGTGTTGGTGATGCCGGGATTCATGTAGATGGCCTTGACCATGAACTCCTCGAGCGTGATGTCGAGGGCGGTCCCGGCGGAGGGCAGCGCGACGTCCTGATCCTTGTATCCGGAGGCAAAGGCGCGGAGCGGTGTGGAGGCATCGAGCTTGGTCCGGTCCAGATGGTAGATGCCATCCGCCCCGGTCACGCTCCAGGTGTTTCCAGAACCAACGCGGGCGCCCTGGATCGGCCTGCCCTTCTTGTCCAGGACCTTGCCCGCCAGGTCGTTGCCACCGAGCCCCTCGGTCGCGGCGCCGGGCGAGGCGATCGAGGCGACCGCGGTCGAATCGAGCCGGGGCGATGCCGCCCTTGCAGGTGGAGAGGAGGTTGTGGCGGTCGCTGGCGCTGGCTGGCTGGCTTGTGCGGCGGCGGATCGCAGGGTGATCTCCCGGCGCAGGCCGTCGGCTGGGTCGATCGAGCCCTCTTCCCCGATATAGCCATCATGGTTCACCGAGATCGGCTGAACGCCTGCATCGCCCGGCATGCTCGCGATGCCATCGGCATCCGTGATCTGCTCGCTGTCGCCCACCCGGATCACCGCCCCGGCGATCGGCATGCTGTTCGCGTCGACCACGCGGAAGACAAGCTCCTGCGATGCCGGGGCCGATGAGGGCTTGACGAAGACATCGTAGGCGGCAGTGGCTGCGATACCGAGAATGGCAACCACGAAGACCAGGCTGTAGCGCCAGCTGAGCCACGGCAGCGGGCGGTCACTCTGGTTCAGCGAGAGCGGCGGCGACTGGGGTGTCGTCGGCGTTTCGGGGTGGGCGTGCATGCGGTGGGAAAACTCCAGCGAGGAACGAGCGCGGCCCACGCAATCAGAACCCCACGTCGACGGTCCATGGTGTCGAGGCAGGGGAGCCGGGCAGGTTGTCTCCTTTAGCCTACACGAAACCGTCTCTCATGGCGACGCGGAATGCCGGCCGTTGCCGCGCCGTACCGGGGCCGTCCGCACGAAGACAGGAGGGCCGCGATGGCTCTTCCAGCGCCGCGATCCGCCGCTAGAGCAGGAAGCTGCCACTGCGGAACCACCAGAGGGCATTGGCGACGAGGACGGTCGCCATCCCAACCAGCACAATACTGACCACCCTGCCCAGTACGGGCGCGGCATGTTTCCACCACGATTGCAGGCGGTCGGTCGCCAGGGATTCGGACCCGAGTCCGACGGCGGCCATCACCACGACGACCAGCGCCTTGCTCGCCAGGACGGCAATCGCCTGGGCGATGACGATGCTCGACACCCGCTCGGCGGTCGCGGCAACCACGGCGAAGGCGAGGAGGGCCGGGTCACCGATCACCCCGGCGGCCAGCAGCAAGCCGGCGCCGGCCGTCGCAAGCGGGGATACAGGGAGTGCGCGGCTGCGTGGTCGATCCGGGCCGTTCGTGTGCGTGATCCGCCAGGCGGCAAATGCGAGCAACCCGATCCCGAGCAGCAGCTCTGCGACGGCTTTCGTCTGGGGATGATTGTCGAGGAGACGCACGCTCGTTCCGGGTACTCGGCTGCTGAGGGCAAGGGAAGCGATCGAGAGCAAGGCAATGGTTGTCGTGAGATAGACGACGCAGAAGAGGAAGACCGCACGCCTCGTCGCCCCGGCGGCGAGAAACGCCATCGCGATCAATGCGCCACTTGGATCGAACCCGGCGAGTCCGAGCCCGAGGCCCTTGAGGTAGAGGACGTCCATGGCACTATGCTCCGCGCGACGGTGACGGTGATCGCAAACGGCCCTGACAACGATGAAGCGCTCCGGAGAGCATCCGGAGCGCTTCATCGTATCCCCATGAATCTGCTGGCGCCTAGTAGCCGCGCGACTTGTCCACCGCGTTGACCAGGGGTTCGCCCTTCTGGAAGCGAATGAGGTTGTCCCGGAAGATCTCAACCACCCGGCGCTCCTTCGGCGCGGAGGCACCTGCCAGATGGGGCGTGAGGATCATGCGCGGCGCATCCCAGAATGGGTCCTCAGCGGCCATCGGCTCGTGCTCGACGACGTCGATTCCAGCACCGGCGAGCTTGCCCGACCTGAGGGTCTCGAGCAATGCGCTTTCCTCGACGATCCCACCGCGCGAAACGACGATCAGATAGGCATCGTCCTTCATCTTCGCCAGCTGCTCGGCGCCGAGGAGATGGTGGGTCTCCGGGGTGAGCGGGCAGGCAATGACCACGACATCGGACTGCTCCAGCAGGTCATCGAGGCGGCTCACCGGCCAGACATCCTCCAGCCATGGATCGCCGTTCACCGCCTGGGCGTCCACGGCGAGGAGGTTCATGTCGAATGCCTTGGCCCGCTGGGCAATGCCCCGGCCGAGCGCACCGAAGCCGATGATGCCCATCGTCAGGCCGCCCACCTCACGCGCGGTGCGATAGAGCCGGCCACGTTCCCAGTGCTTGCGGCGTTGCTGCTCCAGGCTCTCCGGGATGTGCCGCGTGAGGGCGAGCAGAAGGGCCATGGTGTGCTCGCCGATCGAGGGACCGTGCGCGCCGCGCGTGTTCGTGAGGATGATGTCGCTGGCGACCAGCTCCGGAATGCGGGCCACGAATTCGACCCCCGCGCTCGGCGACTGGATCCACTTCAGCTTCGGCGCGATCTTCAGCATCTCGACCGTTGGATGGCCGTAGTAGATGTCGATATCCTTCGCGCGCTCCGCCAGCTCGCTGGGCTGGCATCGTTCGATCTCGAAGCCCTCGAGGTCGTCGAGCAGATGATAGAAGTCCTCGCCCTCACCCGAGCAAAGCAGCACTTTCAGCGTCATGGAACGACGTTCTCCCTGGATGCGATGTGGCGATCCGTCCGCGGTGATGCCGGTGGATCAGTAGCGAACGATGGTGCCGGCCTCCGCGACCGGCCCGGTGGTCTCCAGGTCGCCGCGCGGCGACGCGGACCAGTTCAGCTTCGCGATGTCGTCCTTCATGAAGCCGACCATGTAGCGGAGCTCGCTGGCCATCGCGCAGAACTGGAAGCCCTGTCCGATCCGGAAATTGACGGCATCCGCGCCGGAGGTGTGGATGCCGGTGGCGACGCCGTACTTCTTGCAGGTGTCGCGGATGTGCATGATCGCTTCGACGAGCTCCGGGATATCGCTTTCGAGCGAGACGCCGAGGCCGAGGCCCATCGAGGCGGCGAGGTCGTTCGGCCCGATGAAGCAGGCGTCGATCCCCGGGGTGCTCAGGATCTCGTCGGCATTGTTGACGCCATCGATATGCTCGATCTGGGCGACCAGCAGGACCTGATCGTTCGCGTTCTTGTAGTACTCGGCGCCGGAGGTGTCGAAACTGATGGCGTGGCGTCCACCTCCGACGCTGCGGTTGCCATCCGGGTAGTAGCGGGTTGCGCGGACGGCCTGCTCGGCTTCCTCGCGCGTATTGACCATCGGCACGACGACGCCCCAGGCGCCGGCATCGAGCACCCGCTTGAAATTCTCCGGGCTATTCCACGGAATGCGGACCATCGGCGCGATACCGGCGCGGGACATGGCCATGAACATCAGCCCAAGGGTGCGGATGTCCTGGGTGTTGTGCTCGGAGTCGATCACCAGCCAATCGAAGGGGAGTTGGGCGATCTGTTCGGCGGCTTCGGGGGAGGGGAGCGAGAGCCAGGTGCCGATCGAGGGCTCGCCCTGCTGAAGTCGCTGCTTGACGTGATTCAGGCGCATCGATGGCACTCCTGGTTGTGTGGGAAACCCGGTTGGCGAGCAGGACGCTCGCCGGAACGTCACGGTTGCCTGGGCGGCCACCGCTGCGCCACGGTACCAGAACACGCGGGTTTTGTGAACGCCATCCTTCCGTTCCTCGGCCTACCGCATGGGTGCGCTCCAACGGCGCTCGGGCAGGGGCGATAACGGGTCCCTTCAGTAGCGGTTCAATGCAGCGGCGGATTGGGGTGATACGTACCAGTTTCCCCAGGGAAGCGGGGTGTTTTCGTGAACATTTGCACGATCTTGTAATCGGTTTACCCGTGGATCACAATACGGCCACGTTTTCTTCAGAGCATCAGACGGAACCGGTGAGCCCGGGGCGGAGCCTCCCAGGTGGAGGTGGCACGCAGTGCGTGCGCTGCGGGCATGCTGCGGGGCTACCGCATCTTCAGGACAACGACGTCCGGGGGATGCGGTAGCCCCGCATTGCCTTTCTGTCGGGATCGGGCCGCCGGCACGGCGGAGCGCTCCGGCACGGCTGCAGGAAACGCTCCCCAGTCGCGATCACCCGCCAGGACCCGCAGCGATCGTGGCCGGGCGCCTGGTCGCGATCCGCCACATGGCATGAGTCACCCGCGGAGAACACCATCATCCCGGCAGCACGGTCATGCTGCCGGGATGCGCTTCAGCGTATTCCATTCGACGATGAGGGCGGTCAGGCCCGGGACGAGATCGCTTCGCCGGGGTCTGCGGCATGCTCGCCGCGCCGCGTCGCGCAGACATCGGCGATGTCCGCAAGCTGATCGCGGAACCAGATCGAGACGTCGTCATTCTCCACCGCCCGGCGAAGCTGGTGGGCGCGCCGTTGCCGTTCCTGGATTGGCATGGTGATCGCCTGATAGAACGCCTCCGCCGTGCCCTCGACATCGGTCGGGGCGACCACCAGCGCGGCGTTCCCCAGCTGGTGGACGGCGCCAGCGCCCTCCGAGAGGACGATCACGCCGCTGCGCTCGTTGACCAGCGCGCCCTCCTTCGCCACCAGCGCCATGCCGTCGATCACGGAGTTGACGAGCAGGACATCGTACCACTTCATCGCGGCCAGCACGCGCGGGTAGCTTTCGCCCATGATGATCTGGATCGGCTGCCACCCGGTCTCGACATTGGCATAGCGAGCATTGATGCGGCCGGCCGTAGCGCTCATGTCGTCGAGATACTGCCGGTACTCTGCGACGTCGAGCCGCGATGGCTGGGTGACGGCGATGAAGTTCACCCGGTTCTGGTACTCCGGATGGGACTCGAGGAAGCGATCGAACGCCATGAACCCGCGGACGATATTCTTGCTCAGCTCGGCGCGATCCACGCGGAGGATGGTGTACTCGTTCCAGTGCGAGGGCAGGTAACGCTCGTAGGCGCGGGCTTCCTGGCTGTACGCCGTCTTGCGCACCGATTCGACATCGATCGAGATCGGATAGTCGCGCACTTCGGTGATGTGTCCGCCCCAGGTAATGCGCTTCTGATCCCAGTCGATCACCACATCCGGGACATTCGCCTCGCAGGTATGCATGAAGCTGCGGGTGAGATTCGGGGTCTGGAACCCGACGATATCGCAGGCCAGCAGGCCTTCGCAGATCGCCCGGCGCATGCGCTCCGGAAGCAACCGCCAGTAGTCGGGGTCCGGCCACGGGATGTGAATGAAGTGCTGGATGATGGCCTCAGGCCGCTGTTCGCGAATCATCTTGCCGACGAGATAGAGATGGTAGTCCTGGAGCATGATGACCGGCTCGGCGGCCGATGTCGCGGCGGCCTTGCACACCTCGTCCGCGAACTGCTGATTGACCGAGACATAGCCGTTCTCCCACGCATCCCACGTCTCGTGCGTGATGTTGGGGTAGCGTGGTGTGTCCCACATATAGTGCTGGAGGAACCAGAGAAGCGGGTTGCTGATCTCGTTGTAATACTTGTTGTAGGCGTCCTGGGTCGGCGTGACGAACTGGAGCTGGAAGCGCGAGTCGGGGGAGTCCTTGATGAAGGCATCGCCCGCCTCCTCGGCCATCCGGTCGCGCTCGCGGTCGCCTTCCGTCATGGCGGCGGCGATCCAGATTGCCTCGTGGTCGCGAAGGATGCTGCGCACGGCGGTGACGAGGCCGCCACTGCCCTGGCGGGCGGAGAAGGTTCCGTCCTTCCGCCGGCTGAAGGTCACTGGCCCCCGGTTCGAGACCACGATCAGCGGCCGGGACGCAAGGATCTCGTCCACCTTCTCCTGTCTGGCGCGCTGGGGCTGGTTACTGTCATCGCCGACAAGGTGCATTCCGGATGGGTGCGAGGTCTCGGGCATGATCATCCCTCCTTG
>Ga0164243_10016466_pt1 | contig 10146 bp, 7 predicted proteins | sample OricompcompostOP_FD_108781 | JGI IMG/M metagenome (GOLD analysis project Ga0164243, IMG submission 108781) | Organic Plus compost microbial communities from Emeryville, California, USA - Original compost - Organic plus compost (OP) | ecosystem: Engineered > Solid waste > Mixed feedstock >... | reverse complement strand
GAAATCGTAGTTGATCAGCTGATCTTCCGTGCGGTTGTAGAAACCGCCGTAAGGCAGCACCACTACCGGCTGCGCGTCCGGGTTGTCCGGATCGCGGTAGAGGAAGCGGTTGTTGTCCGCGATGGTGGCGTTGTCGTTGGCGCGGTAAGCGCCGGCCATGTTCGACCTTTCGGTGATCTGGTGTTCGCGGCTGGATTTAACGTAGCGGATAGCGCCGGTGAACTCGTAACGGAGGTTGCCGGTCAGCTGCCAGGCGAGGTCGCCCTGCAGGCGCAGGTCCATCATGTTCAGGTTGAGATAGTTGTTGCTCAGCTCATTGATGATGTTAAACGGCGCGAAGTTTCTTCTAAAATATTCCAGGTGGCCGTTTTCATCGTATGCGGTGAGCGTGCGGCTGGTATTGAGGGAATAGCTGAATGGGTTGATGTCGAAGTCGCGGTCGTACTTGCCTTCCACGGGGTTGCTGCTGCGGCTCAGCGCGCCCGGCGCTTTCTGCTGGCGTACGGAAGCCAGGGTGGAAAAGTTCGTGGTAAGGCGGTTAGACAGTTTATAGGTATTGCGGTAATTCAGCGTATAGCGGTTGACTTTATCCGCCAGCGTCCAGCCGTTGTCGCTGTAATAGCTGGTAGAAAAATAGGACTGGGATTTATCCGTACCGGTGGAGATGCTTAACGAATGCTCCTGTACGAAGTTGTTGCGGAACAGCAGGTCAAACCAGTCCGTATTGGCGTTGGCGTAGCGCAGCAGGAACTGCTTGCGTGCCTCCGGCGTATTTTCCACCGGGAAGTGGCCTTTGTCATCCGCGTTGAGGCGTTCATAGAGTTTACCAAACACGCCGTTATCCGCACGGGAAAGGATATCCGAAGTAAGGATACCTTTTCTTTCCAGCTCTGCCAGCACCGACATCTGCTGGGCGGAGTTCATGATATTAAAATCGCCGTAGCCGGGTTTGAGTTGGGTGCTAAAGTTGCCGCTGTAGGCAACGATAGGTCGGCCGGCTTTACCCTTTTTTGTGGTGATCACCACTACCCCGTTCATCGCGCGGGCGCCGTACAAGGCTGTAGCGGCGGCATCTTTCAGGATGTCAAAACTTTCGATATCGTTGGAGTTGAGTCCGGCCACGGCGGAACCCAGCAGTGTGGTAGGGTCGCCGCTGGAGAGCTGGTCGTTGCTGATGTTCACCACATCTTCCAGCACTACCCCGTCCACTACCCACAGGGGTTTATTATCCCCGTTGATTGAGGTGGCGCCGCGCACGCGTACTTTCGGCGCGGTCCCAAAGGTGCCGGATACGTTCTGGATAGCTACGCCGGCCACGCGGCCTTCGAGCATGCGGCTAACATCCGTCATCCCTTCAATTTTCACATCATCGGCCTTGAGGCGTGTTGCCGCGCCGGAGAACTTGCTTTTATCGATGCTCTGGAAGCCTGTCACGATCACTTCCTGGAGGTGCGTAGGCTTTTCTTTGAGGGTAATACTTTTTGTACCTGCGCCGAATTGGGACACCGGTATCTCCTCTGTTTTAAAACCTGTAAAGTTGATGAGCAGCACCGCGTTGGCAGGTACCTTTTTCAGTTCAAACTCCCCCCTTTCGTTGGTGGTGGTACCTCTTGAAGTGCCTTTGATCAGTACAGTCACGCCGGGTAAGGCAATCTGTTTGATATCGGTCACGAGGCCCCGTATATCCGTTGTGCGCGGCTGTATCTGCCAGAGGGAGCCGCTCAGCTGCGATGGAATTTCCTTGCTGTGGTTATCCTTGCGGATCACAATGCGGTCGTACATAACGCTGAAGGAAAGCGAGTAAGGCGAGAGCAGCTTATGCAGCAGGACTCCTACCTTTTCATTGTTCGCTGTAACAGTTACTTTGTTGGCATTGAGCGCGTCGTTGCTGGTGTACACAAAGGATACTTCCGCGATGGTGCTTATTTTTTCCAGGGCGTCTTTCAGCAGCACATCACGCAGCTGGATAGTAATTTTTTTGTCGAGCAGGTCCTGGTTGGCGGCGTGCACCGACAGGCAGGGAATAAGCAGGATCAGGCAGAACAGTAGTTGCCGGAATTTCTTCAACATAATTCGGTTTTGATAGACTTTAAGGGTAATAGGTTCCCGTTCCGGTTCCCAGGAGGAATCGGGCAATAGCGGGTTTGCTGCTATGCAGTTATCTTTTTTGTCAGATAAAGTGGGTAAGGCTATCCGGTGGCGGAAGCAATAGCGGTCATCGTAATCATTTTAGTCCTTATTTATAAACTGGTTGATAAATCTCATTAAGCGCCTAAACAACAAACTGGCAAAACAACATAAACATCCTCTTACTGAGGGAGCAGCATCGGTTTATATCTGTTGTGGGCAAAGCTTTCCCGTTCGGAAAAACTTTTCGTTTTTTTTCCGGTTATAATAGTACAGCGTTAAAAAATTAATGTCGGTTGCTTATCAAAACTCTGTTTGGAACAACGGCATGGTTAACGCGTTAGACTTTGGTTTTCTTCATTCACAGGAACCTCCTGTGATCATAAATCCTTTTCCGTTTTCTAGCTCAACAACATCGGCATTAAATGGACCTGCCAGCAATTTCAGCTGTTTGAGCAGGTCGTCCTTGATCGTAAAATCACCGTAATAACTACATTTACTGATATTGCGCGCATGGATGGGTACGTTGTAGATCCGCTCCAGGTCGCGCAGCACCGTTACGACAGACTCGCCTTTATAGGCCAGTACGCCGGTGCTTTTCAGCGCAAAAAATCGGGCATCATCGGTTCCATCTATCAATTGAATTTCGTTCGTTGCAGTATTGAGTACCAGTTCGCGGTTGGCGGTCAGCACGACGGGCTGCGTGGAGGGCGACTGTCCGTTGTGCGCATCCACCTGCACTTTACCGCTGATCACCACCACTTTCACCTCTTTGTTATCGCGTACGTCCATGTTAAAGGAAGTACCGAGTACTGTTGTCTTCAGGTATTTGGAGGAGATGGTGAAGGCCGCCTTCGCTGCGTGCGTTACGTTAAAATAGGCCTCTCCCTTCAGGGTCAGCTCCCGGCTTTTGGTACCGAAGCCTTTGGGATAGCTGATGCTGGCTCCTTTCTCCAGTACGACCTGCGAGCCGTCAGGCAGGGTGATGGCGGTGCGGCCTTCGTCGGCAGCCACGCTCACCATATTGTTGCCGTTATAACGGAGCAGCATATACGAAGCAGCGCCGATTACCAGCAGTGCCACCGCCGCAGCGGCGATGCGTTTTGCGTACAGCCTGAACGTACCGCGGAAGCTACTATCGGTAATGCCTGCACGACGATGAATATTTGCGAGCATAGCGGCAGAAAGTTTTTTGTCCAGCGTGGCCCTCATTTCGGAAAGCTCCAACTGGAAATCCTCTGCAGCAACGGCCTGCAGCTCGGAAAGGTCTTCCCCGTCCAGGTAGGTTTTCATCCAGTTCCATTGTTCGGCAGACCAATTATCTGAATGCAGGAGTTGCTGTAAGTATGCTTTTTTATTATTCACTATCGTGACGGTTTATACTAAATACGCACGTTTAAAAAAATGGAGGGGTCAAGTCAGGACTTTTTTTCCCAAAAAAACAGATATTTTATTTCCGCATATGAAATCAACCCATGTTATCGGGTAAGTTGAGAAAGAACAACAGGAGCAGCACGTATCGTTGTTCACCGTTGCGATGCATATATTCATTGAGTATAGACATGGCGGCTGACAGGTGTTCTTTCACGGTATGGCGGGAAATATTGAGTTCCGCTGCTACTTCAGCATAGGTTTTTCCTTCCAGCTTGCATTTGGTAATAATGGTTTTTCTGCGTGGGGAAAGTTGTTCGATTCCTTCCATCAGTAGTTTGTACTGGGCTTCCTGTACCTGTAGGTTTTCCGTTCCGGCCATCGCCTCGTCGGACATGGCCAGGAGATCTTTTTGCAGCGCGTATTCGCGCACCCGCTTTCGCAGGTAGGAAACGGACAGGTTGAAGCTGATGACAAACAGCCATCCGCTGACGGGCTGGTCGGCCTTCAGGTCGTAACGCTTTTCCCAGAGCCGGCTGAAAACTTCCTGTAGAATGTCCTGGGCAACAGTTTCATCTTTTACGAACTTGAAAATATTGCGGTACACCGCTTCGTGATATTTCCAATACAACCCGTCAAACGCCGGGACCTGGCTGAGTTGTAATTGTTCGATTAATTCGGCATCGTTAATATTCATATCTCCTCATTTATATGAATCATAGCGCGGAATAATTGTGGCATATAAAGTCGGGTTCTTCAAATAACATCATAAGGTTTCATGGACCGTACTTTCGCTGTATAAAATAATAACAAAAAATTGTTATTTTATAAATATAATTATATTATCTATATTAATAACCTGTTAGTTTTTGCTAATTAAGTCAATGATGCTAAAAATTTTATAAATAAAACTGCGCCTGCCCCGGCATTTGCCACAAATAGATGCTGCTGTTGCTTTTTGGAGATATATAAACCAAAAAGCGCGACAAATTCGTATGGCCGCTGCCGTATTTTTTATTTTTTCGGTTACTTTGCCGCCGATAGTTACCTGCTTATGACGAAGGGATTTGTATTCGGAAAATTTTTACCATTTCATAAAGGCCACGAGGCCATGATCCGGTTTGCACGGGGCGCCTGCGACCAGCTGACGGTGCTTGTATGTTGCGGCAATACGGAATTAATCGCTCCGGAAACCAGGAAAAACTGGATCAGTGATACCGTGCAGGACCTAACGGGAGTGGATATACGTATTTATGCCTACGACGAGGCGCAGCTCCCCAATACCTCCGTTTCTTCGGAAGCTGTGTCCGCAGCCTGGGCGGAGGTCTTTATGCAATTGCTGCCCGGCGTGGAGCTGCTCGTGACCTCCGAGCCTTATGGGGAGTACGTGGCGGCGTTTATGGGTATCCGTCACCTGCCGTTTAACCCCGCGCGTAACCAGGTGCCGGTGGCGGCGTCCCTGATCCGGCAGGACCTGGCGGCGTACTGGTCCTACCTCCCGCCTGCGGTGAAAAAAACCCTGGCGTTGAAAGTGGTGCTGCTGGGTACGGAATCCACGGGGAAGTCCACCCTGACGGCGCAGCTCGCGGCGCATTTCCACGGCACGGCCGTGCAGGAAGCGGCCCGGGATATCATCCCGGATTCCAACGCCTTCACCCTGCAGGACCTCTATACGGTTGCCCGCGCGCATGCGGCCCGTATCGACGCGGCCGTGCAGGGCGATAGTCCGTATGTGTTTATCGACACGGACATCCACATCACTATTTCCTACGGCCTGCAGTTTTTTGATACGCTGATGCAGGTGGAGGATGCCATTTTCGCCAGCAACCGGGCGGATCTTTATCTGTATCTGAACAATGATGTGCCCTGGCACCAGGACGGAACCAGGTTGGAACAGGCGGAACGGGATGCGCTGGATCTTGCACACCGGCGCACTTTAGCAGGGTTTAATATTTTTTATAGAGAGATTAAAGGCAGCTGGCAGGAGCGCCTGCACGTATCCGCTGCGTTAGTGGCTGAGGCTTTCTGCCGTAAACAACGTACTTTCTTTGGGGAATAAGCATCCCGGACATTCCTTATCCGGGATGCCGCCGGCAGGATTATTTGAATAAATCGAGGGTAAGCCCCGCTTCAAAACCGCCGTCCGTATAGTTCTTATACCCGCCGGATTGCTTGGTGTACATCAGGTTGAGGCGCACTGCATCCAGCAGATAGAACCCTGCGCCTACGGTGTACGTGCCGGAGGTATGGTACAATCCCATTACATTGAGTTTTTGCTCCATCAGCCCGAGGTTGACCCCGAAGTCCACAATGCCGTCATATCCTTTGATGCTGCGGTAGCATACTTTCGGCTCAATAGAGCTGATCGCGCTTTCCATGCGGAACTTGTAGGCCACGCCGGAAAAGAAGATCACGCCCCCGTCCGCACCCACGAAATCCTTTTTGGAAAAGGTAGAGCGGATGTTGGGCAAGGCCGCCTGGATGGTCCAGTGCTGGTCCGTATAGGCCATCCCGTAGTCCGCTTCAAAGTAATCGTCGCGGCGGTTGAATGCGTTCACGGAAGGGTCGTTCGGGTCCCCGTTTACCTTGCTGTAATCGATCCGCTGGAAGTTCATCCCTAAGGACAGCCCGAAGTGCAGCATCGTTCCGTTTTGGTTCAGGGGCAGGTGGTAAGCGTAGGTCAGCGCGGCGCGGGTGCGGTTCAGCAGCCCTGCCTGGTCGTTCATCACGTTTACCCCTCCGCCGATCCGGCTGCCGATGTAGCCATCCGCAGAAAAGAATTTGGTGGTCGGCGCGCCGTCAATGCCATCCAGCTGGCGGCGATAGGCGGCGTTGAAGTGAAAACCGGTGTCTATCCCGGCCATAGCGGGGTTGGCGAGATACTGGTTTTGGAAATACTGGGTGGAAGAGGGGTCCAGCAAAGCGCCTGCCTTACTGGTGGTTTGAGCTGCCGCCTGATGCACGATTCCCGTCAGCAGGGAGGCAAAAGAGAGTGAAACAAAAATCCTTAGGTAGAGATATTTCATTGGTTGTATTTGGATACCAGGAATAAACGGAACTAATTTTCGTAAAAATAATCCGGCTGAATCAAAAAGATGTGGTAAAAATCGGGAATATAAAGTTAGAATTAATTTCCGGTTATTACCAAATTCTATTGGGTGGGTACCGGGGAGGCAAACTTATCTAGCAGGCGTGATACTGAAAATACAGGGGCATTCAGCAAAATATTTCCGGGTGGTACGTTTATTTGAGCGCCAGGAGCCGGTTATGGAGGCCGGGTAAATAAAAAGAGGCGCCCGGTACCGGGCGCCTCTGCAAAAATATATCCGGGCTATACGCTTATTTAAGCGTCAGCAGGAAGCCGATGGTAAAGTTTGCATCCCAGTCGAATACGAAGGTATCGCAGTTGGTAGCGTCTTTAATGGCTTTATAGATGTTCAGACCACTTTTGATCTTGATCTTGTCGGACTGGTATTGACCGGGGTCGTTCAGGACGGTGAAACGCTCTTCCCCATCGCGGATTTCCTTAGCCAGTTCAAAAGGCACCCCACCGATGATGAAGCAGATTTCGCGTTTGGAAGCCGGCACTTTTTCCGCCAGCGCTTTAATGCTCGCGTACACGGCGTCGTCCTTCATATCTTTTTCGTAGTATTTGGCGCCGGGGCCTTCTATGGATTTAATGGTACCATTTTCCATCCAGGAAATTTTCGTATTGCCGGAACCGATATCCACTACATAGGAATTTTCCTCGTAGGTAGGCGGCAGCACGCTTTTCAGCGCCAGCTTACCTTCCTGCTCTGCGGATACCAGGTTAACGATATAGCCCATTTTCTTCAGCTCGGAAGCAATAACAGCGGTCTTGGGTTCCTTCTGTGCGCCGGAGCTGATTACGAAATGCACGTTCCTGGATTTCACGCCTTTATCGAACATGGCGCCAATGTAATCTTTGAGTCCCTGGCGGATGTCGGCAGTAGTGGCCATCCCTTCGTACACGAAGGATTTACCGAAGTCCTTGGAGATGATTTCCCAGCGTTTTTGTTTGTCTACATTGATGACGAAAGAGTTGAAGCCGGACGCTCCTACTTCCACCACGCCTTTCATTTCACCGTCTACCGGTTTTTCAGGCACGTAGTTGAAGGTACGGCGCTCTGCAGCGGCAGTGGATTTAGACTTGGGGGTGGCTGCCTTTTCGCTGTCCCCCCAGGACTTGGTTCCCGTGGCTTCCGTTTCAGGGGCTTCCTTGCTACCTACAGCACCCAGTTTTCCGCTTTCTGAGGCCCAGTATCCAATGCCGATAATAGGGAGGGCAATGATGAATACTTTGATCGGCCAACGTAGTCTGGCCCAGGTTGATTTTTCTTCCATTTTGAAATTGTATTAGTTGTTTTCGGGTTATTTTTTTGGTTAGTCCATGATAGAGAAGCCTTTATCTACTTTCTCTTCCGGCTTCAGTTCATAGTAGGAATCCGCCATCTGGCTTACGTTCAGCACTTTCAGGTTACGCTCGTCCACCTTGCGGATAAACTCTTCCAGTTCGCCCTGGGAAGGCGCGCCACCAACGGTGATATTGTTGTTCTGGTCGAGGAAATCCAGGTTGGACCTGATGGAGGCGATATTCTGGCTGATAGCGCCGGTAGCCGCGTTCATGGCTTCCTGGAATACCCAGCCGTCTTTGATGTTGAATACTTCCGCCAGGCCTTCCGTAGCGTTTTTCATTTTTTGGGTGGCTTCCAGTTTTTTGGAGATGATGGAGATACTGCTGTCCAGCGTGCTCACGTAAATGCGGGCGGCGCTTTCGTTGTCTTTCAGTACTTCCAGCACTTTGGCAAACTGGTTGGCGTATTGTACATAGCTGCGGGCGTTCTGTTCCTCCGCCTCTCCTTCCTTACCCAGGAGGAAGGCTTTGGTACGGGTTTCCTTTGCATCACGGGCCAGGGCGTTTGCCTTTTCCATGTTGCTGGCGGCAGCTTCGGCTTTACTTTTTTCTTCCAGCGCGGCGGCTTCCTGCGTGAACCTTTTTGCCAGGCCGTATTTTTCCTGGGCGGTTTTCTGGGAGTTTTCGCCGCTGGAAATCATTTCAATCCTTACCCCGTCCACGTTCGCAATTTTTGCTTTTACGCGTTTGAGGGTATCCCTGGCATCGCGGGATAACATCTGCAATGTCTCAATCGGGTTATTGCGGATGATAGCTTTTTCGCCTTTGAACAGCAGGACGTTACCGAGGCGGTGCAGTACCTGAATGATCTTGGGCGCCAGTAACAGCAGCACAATCAGCACGATGCTGAATATCACCAGCAGGATGCTTTTGGCTGCGTATTCCAGCATTAGTGGCAGGTATTTGAAGAATGCGAATGCGCCGCCAAGAATGAGCGCCCAGAAGAAGATACTGGCTACTTTTTTCTTAGCTTCGGGTGTTTGCATCTGCTGTGGCAGATGATCTCCAAGGACCTGAAAAATCGGGAGCTGACTTTTGAGTTCGGCAGGAATGTTTACCTGTTGCGGTTGATTTGCCATAGGGACTTTTAAATTAAGTTACTTTCAATTAGTTGAAGTGCTTGCTGGATATCGCTGACTACTTCTGCTACAGCGTTGTTGCCAAGTGCAATCTTAGCGTCGATATCCCTCAATTGCGGTTCGTACTTGCTATTGATTTCTCTCAGATTTTTTTGTTTGATTTCTAATTGTTGACGCAGTTCATTCAATTTCCGTTCCAATTCCTGAATTTCGTTGGCCAGGTTCGCTTTTTCGCGTACCTGCTCCTGCTCTATGGCCTGCTTCTGTTGCTGCTTCTGCGTGGTTTCGCGGTCGATAATATTTTTCAGTTCGGCCGCGTAATGCCGGCCTGACTGCAGGAGTTTTTGCTTGTCCAGCGACTTATCCACGTACTTCAGGGATGTGAAGGCTGCTTTGAGATTGTTGCCGTCTACTGCGCCCATTTCGGCGGCGGCGTTCCAGACTTCGAAGAAATCGACGCCTGGCTCGTTGAGCTTCTCGAGCATTTCCAGCACTTTGAGTTTCATCTGTTTCGCTTCACTCACCGGCTGTTGGCCAGGCAGTGGCGGCGGCGTGGTGGGCAACGGGGGCGGCACTGCCGCTGGCGCAGGCGTTACGGGCGCTTGCTTTTGAGAGGCTACAGGCTGCGGGGCAGGTGTTGACGGGGGCACTGCGTTCGGATCATCTTCGAAAATGAGTTTCTTTAAACTTTTCAAGATACCGAAACCATTCTTTTCTTTCTCCTCATTCATTTAGTACAAAATTAAAGTTGCTTAAAATTAGCAAATTTATTCGTGTAGCGGGTGGGGAGGGGATTATTTAACAAGATAATTTTGGGGGAGTGTGGAATGAGGCACGGGGGATTTTTGGGAGGAGGCAGGGTGGGTGGCGGCGCCTGGTGAGATTTCCTTGACAGGGATGGGTTAGCAGGAGAGTATTGGAGGAGTTGCTGACAAAAAGCAGCGCTTAATAAGGCTTACTTACGTGGGATGGGTTAGCAGGAGAGTTTTGCTCGGGTGGCTGAGAAACAGTAGCGCCCAATAAGACTCACTTACGGGGGATGGTTTACCAGGAGAGTTTTGCTCGGGTGGCTGACAAACAGCAGCGCCCAATAAGACTCCCTTATCTGGGATAGTTTACCAGGATAGTTTTGCT
>Ga0164243_10016464_pt1 | contig 10147 bp, 1 predicted proteins | sample OricompcompostOP_FD_108781 | JGI IMG/M metagenome (GOLD analysis project Ga0164243, IMG submission 108781) | Organic Plus compost microbial communities from Emeryville, California, USA - Original compost - Organic plus compost (OP) | ecosystem: Engineered > Solid waste > Mixed feedstock >... | reverse complement strand
GGAAAACTAAAAATAAGCTTCCGGGCTTCCGGAACTGAAAATAGGTTCTAGAAATAACTTTCGGAATTCCGAGAAACTAAAACTAGGAAGGCGGAAGGCATGTGAGAAGTAACTAGGTCACTTTTTGACCTAAAGGAGAAAGAAAGATAATTATATATAGACCTAGATTCCTCCCTCTCTTTCTAGGAAAGAAATAGAAAAATAAGAACTTCCTTATATACAATTCTAATATAATAACTATTTTTATATAATTATCTTCCCTTTTAACTTCTTTATTCCCTTAAAATTCTAATAGTTTTATAACTATTATTCTTTTAATTCCTAGAACCTCTTATAACCTTAATAATAAGTAATATTATTATAATTTTTTAGCTTTTTTTTTATAAAGATATCTTCTTTATTTTAAAAAATAATTAGTATATATACTATCTAAAAAGATAGTTATCTTTAATACTATTTAAGATTCTTAACTTATAGAATTTATATTTACTATAGAAAATATTTCTATTTTTTAAAGAAGACCTCTACTTCCCTATAGACTTACTCTTACCTTAAAAGCTTTTATAGTATTTCTCTAATAGATTAATAAGCTTAAATAAGCTTAACTTATTAGAAGACTACTTACTCTAGACCCTAGCTAATCTATTTAATATAAAGCTCTAAAATACTATACTAAAAAGTTAAAGAGAAATATTATTTAAAATAAAGTCTTTAACTAATATTAAATTATTAAAGATAAAAATAAAATTCTTCTAAATAATATATTTAAAAAGCTTAAAGTTTAATAAGCTTTATTTAAGATTAATATAAAGTTTTAGAAATTATAGAGATAATATATTACTATACTTTTAAAGGTTATATTAAAAAGCCTCCTTACCTTTATTAAATATAATATTATAGCTTTTAATATACTGCTTAGCTATTAGATGTAAGTAATAGCTTGTAACTATAGAAGTGAGAGAGTGTAGCTTACTTACTTTAAAGGTAATATCTATTAATAGATTACTTATAAGGCTAGTAATTACTTATATACTAGATATATTATTACTAGTAGGATTATATATTAGATTTCTTAGTTAAGTAAGTAAACTATTAAGAGAGTAAGATTATTGTCTCTTTCTTAGTAAGCAAGTATAAGAGTATTTACTTTTATATATAGTAGTATAGGGTTACTGTCGGGCTTGCGATTGTGTGCTATCTGAGATAGTACGATAGTAATACCTAATATATAACTACTAATTTCCTAAGCTATAATAGTAAAAGATATACTAAGTACTTAATAATTTTAAATAGAAAGACTAGACTTTAGATAAACTCTATAGAAAATAATATAATTTTAAGTCTTATCTAAGTAAAGTATTACTAATTAAAAATAATAAAGCTACTATTTAAAATTTCTTTTAGTAACTTAATAGGAAATTATAAAAAAAACTTAAAAGGAAAAATATAGAAATCTAGAATTACTAGAAGGCTTCTATTAAAGCTAGCTACTAATAAGCTCTTATACTTTATAAATAAGAATATAAAAATTAGAAAAGAAAGTAGAATAAAGCTTATAGCTAAGGTAAGAAATATTATTAGAACTTTAACTAGTTTAAAGATAAAAACTATTTTAAAAAATTATAAAATTAATCTAAAAACTAAAATTAAAATATTAAATAATCTTAATACTAATCTTCCTCTTTTAAATCTAAAAATAAGTTCTATACTAGGGTAAATATTACTATATAAACTCTAGCTAGATTTAGAGCTAATAGGATACTAGTATAGTAAAAAGCAAAATATACTATTTTAGTTATAGTAAAACTAGCTATTTTAAATATAAATATCTAATAAATTTAAGTATTAAGTTTAATATCTTAAATATTAATTAGATTAAAGATATTTTTCTAAATAAATACTATATTAAAAAACTTAATACTAATTATAAATTAGAAAAAAAAAATAGTTTTTAAAAAGACTTCTAAAGTTATTTATATTTTTATAGTAAAGTTTCTATATATTTTTACTTTTTATAGTAGAGCTAAATTTTAAATTAATTTTAAATAGATCTTAGAACTTCTTAACCTTAATACTATTATAAAAACTAATTTTATTACTATTACTTTTATTAATTATTATTAGTTAATTTCTAAACCTAGATACTATCTTCTATTCTTTAAATAATATAATAATATTTTACTAGAATATTAATATATATACTAAATAAAATTCTAGATAAAAAGTAATAATAAATAAAAATATTATTATATTAAACTTTTTTAGAAAATATCTTACTTTAAAAGAACTCCTAATCTTCTATTTAGATAGCTAAATATATAAAACTTAAGTTTTTAAATTAACTACTTTATAAAGACTTAAATTTATTCTCCTATTATTTTAGAGAATTTAAATATTTTATTAAATACTAAAAATGTAGTAAATTAATATATATTCTAGTTTTATTACTAAACTCTAGAAATAAAGGGGGAGATATTATAGTTATTATTAATAAAAATATAGACCTTCTTCTAAAGCTTTAATAATTTATAGATATTTTCTCTATATAAATAGTAAAGGAACTCCCTATACTTAATAATATAAAATATATAATTAAATTAGAATCTAGGATATAATTCCTTTAGGGACTAATTTACTTTTTATCTTATAATTAGTAATTAGAGCTCCAGTTAGATTAGGAAATTAAAGAGCCCTATAAGTATACCTATTCTTTTTATATTTAAGCTAGATAAAACTCTAAGGCTTTATATAGATTATTAAAGACTAAACTATATTATTATTAAAAATTAATATCTATTTCTTCTAATCTTTAAGCTATTATTATAGATAAGTAATATTTAATACTTTTTAAAAATTAACTTAAAAGATATTTACTATTAAATTCATATTAAAGAGTCTAATTAGTAGAAAATAGCTTTTTATATTAAATATAATTATTTTAAATATATTATTATATTATTTAAATTAATTAATATTTTTATAATATTTTAGATATATATATATTATATACTTTCTAGATTATTAGATTATTATTATATTATATATTTTAATAATATTCTAATCTTCTTTAAAATCTAAAAAGACTATTAAAAATACCTAATAGAAGTTTTAAAGTACTTATATATTATAAAACTTTATATAAATATTAAGAAATATAGTTTTTTCTAAGATAAGATAATTTTCTTAGGTTATATTATTAGAAAGGATAAAGTTTAAATAAACTTTACTTAAGTTTAATTAATCTAGGACTAGCTAGAACTAAAATTATTTAGAAATATCTAAGTTTTTCTAGGATTTATAAATTTTTATTAAAAGTTTATCTTTAAATATTCTATAATAACTTACCTAATTACTTCCTTACTAAAGGGGAGCTAAAATAAGGTTAAGAAAGAAAAGTTTATATAGTCTAAGGAGGCTATAATAGCTTTTTACTAGCTAAAATAAGCCTTTATAGAGGCTCTAGTATTATAATATTAAGATACTAACTAAGAAACCTAAGTAGAAACTAATATTTCTATCTATATAATCTCTAATATCTTTTCTTAATTATCTAATAAGTAATAGTATTTAGTTACTTTTTAGTTTTATAAGCTTATAAAGATTAAAAAGAAATAAACTACTAGCTAATAAAAACTTTTAATTATTATTAAAAGCTTAAAGAACTAATATTATTATCTTAGAGAGATATCTTTATTTAAAGTTTTTATAGATTATTAAGTATTATATTGTTAGGGTTTCTAGCCTATATAGCCTGTGCCCATGGCCAGCTGGCAGGACCGGCCCGCTGCCAGCACGTGGTGCTGACATAAGGCAATTTCCCACATAAGAGGAATGCCACAAGTCGGCCCTCAGTCAATTAGAACTTAGAATAATATATCCCTATTTTATATTAGAGACTTACCCTAAAAGGTATAATATATATAATATAGTAAATACTTTAGTAAGAAATTTCTAAAAAAAGCTATTATAATAAGTAATAAACCTTATAATTTTTAACTTTAAAATAGAATACTATCTTAAAAAGATAAATCTTATAGACTTATTATTAAGAAGACTTAATTATATAGGGGAAAAACTAGATTATTAAGAAGTTACTAAAAAATTAGTAAAAAAACTCTAGTTACTATTAGATAGTAGAGAACTAATTTAAATAAGTTATTTAGATTTAATTTTAATCTTTAAAAGGAAAAAGTAGAATCTAGTTAAATAAGAAAAGAAAAATTATCTAAAGTAAATTAGATATTAGTAATTTTAGCTTAAAATATAGTTTACTAGAAAATAGAAAAAAATTAATTAGAAAAAGTTTCTAGAAAGGCTTATTTTAGCTATAATAAAATTAATAGGATATAGGGAAACTAAATAGATTCTAATCTTTAATAGGGTTAGATAGTAGGAAAGAAAGCTTCTTCTTATAAATAAATATTAGATAAGGAAGGGTAAGACCCCCTTACTTATTAAATCTATACTACTAAAAGCTTTAATATAAAGATAAGTTACCTTTTAATATAAAGCTAAAGAAATTATAGAACTAGAATATATTCTAGTAAATAACCTAACTAAAGAGTTTAATTTAAAGGTTAAAGGTCTATAGAAAGTAAACTTATATTATAAAAAGATTATAAAATAGATTTAAAGTATATTTAAAAATAATATTTTTTTTTATAAAAATAGTAATCTATTATTTTATAAAAGCTAGCTTATTATCTCTAATTAGGGAGCTTTAAAAGTAGAACTATTAGAAAGATATTATAATAACTTTTATATTAGTTATATAAAGATCTCTAAGACTTTAAAACTCTTAAAATAAAAGTTTTATTAAGAAAACTTAAAAGTAGATATTTATTTCTATATTAAAATATATCTAAAATATTAAAAAGTATAATATCTAAAATATAAGCCTTATAGCTTACTTAAGTTACTTTTTCTATTAAAATACCTATTCTAGGAAATTAGTTTAGATTTTATTATAAAGTTACTAGAGAATTAGATTTTAAATAAAAAGATAGTAAATATAATCTTTATTATTATAGATAGATATATAAAGGTTACTTAGTTTATTACTACTAAGAAGTCTCTATAAATACTAGATCTAGCTTATATTTTCTATAAAGAAGTTAAGTACTATTTTAGAATACTTACTAATATTATTAGTAATTATAGTACTCTTTTTATAAATAAGTTTTAAATAGAATTTTATAAAATAAAAAAGACTATTTAAAGACTATCTATAGCTTAGTATCTATAAATAGATAGTTAAATAGAGAAGATAAATTAAACTTTAATTAACTATTTAAGGAAAATATATATAGATAAATCTAATTATTAGGTTAGAATACTATTTAAAATAAAGTTTATATATAATAATTTTTTAAACTAGATTATTAAAATATTTTCTTTTAAAATACTATATAAATACTATTTATATTAATTAAACTAATAATCTAACTAAAATAAATATAAATTAAAAAAGTAATTTATAAGTTAAATCTATTTCCTCTTAGTTTTTCTAAGGCTTTAAAAGTAATATATAGAATAATATATTATATAGTCTCTAATACTTCTCTAGTAGACAAATATAGTATATATTCTTATTTATCTTTTTAAGGATTAATATATAAATATATATTAGTATAAACTTCTTTTCTACTATTTTAAAAAGGAAATTTTATATTAATAGTATAATATATTATTTAAATTTAAATTCTATATTTATTTAATATTTATTATAATACTACTATTAGTTCTTTATAATAAACTCTTATTATTCTACTATCTATCTCTATATTTTCTAGAAGTATTCTATTTTTTTTTTTACTAAACTTAGAAGATAACCTAAAGAAATAGGAAGTTAAAAAAGTTATAGATTACTAAGATAAAGGTAATAATTATTTTTATTTAGTAAAGTAGATAGGGTTTTCTATAAAGTAAAGTAGCTAGGAACCTATAGACAGGCTAGAGAATATTTAGTAAGCTATTACTAAGTATAAAAAGAAAGTAAAAGCTATAATATAAAAGAATAAGTAATCCTAAATTATATATATATATTTTAAAACTTTAATCTAAATCCTATAAAACCTTATATAGACTTAAAAACTTCTAAACCTATCCTTCTATAAAATACTACCTAAATACTAAATTCTAAACTATCTTTAATAACCTTTAACTCTTATAACTACTCTTATTTTCCTCTATACCTAATAAAAACTAAATATTACTACTCTTACTATAATAGTACTTATAAGAGAACTAAGTACTAGAGCCTACTTTACCTATATTATAAGTAATACTAAGGAGATAAGTTTAATAAGCTATTAAAAAAAATTACTATAATAAGAATAGGGTTAAAAAGTAAGTAAAATAAAAAAGATCTTATTATTAAAATTAAAATTACTATAAGTATATATAACCTAACTAGAAAAGTATCTTAAAAGATATAAGGTAGTAAGTTAGGGAGCTATATTTATAAGATAATAAAAGATTTATTTAGCTAATATATTAAGATTAGTAAAAGAAAGAATACCTAATAAGCTTAATATAATTATAAGCTAAGTAATAGTAGCTAAAAGATTAGTAGAGACTATAGAAGTAATAGTAGACTTTATCTATATACCTAAGTTAGTAGGAAGTAGGAAAATTAAAATAATATTACTTACTAGGAAAAATAGTTAATAAACTAAAGATAATATAAAAATACTAATATTAATATAGGTTTAAGTAATTATAGTATTAAAGGCTTACTAGGCCTCTTCTTAAGCTAATAAGAGATAGATAAGTAAAGTACTTATATATATATTTAAAATAGAAAGTAGAATACTTAGAATTAGAATAGAAGTAATAAAATATATTATAATCTTATTAAAAGAGCCTAGTAAAATACTAGATAAAGAAATAACTAGAGCCTATTTAGTAGTAGATAGAACTAGTATATAAGGATATATATATATACTAGTTTAGGGTATAAGGAAAGTACTAGCTATAATAGAGGGTATAAGAGAAATATTATTATTATTATTATTTAAGAGAAGTTTAATAAGCTTAAAAACTATTAAAGAAGTAGTAAAAGTATATATTTCCTAAAGATAAAGGTCTTAGTAAATAAATACTTATATTTTATTTAATAGTAGATTTAATAAATATAAAAGTTAATTATCTAATCTATAATTATATCTTTTAAATAATTAATAATAATATAGCTTATAGATTTTTAAGATATATTAATTATAGTATATAGAGGTAAAGTATATTTAGAGTAGGGTAATAAAATACTTTCTTTACTATTTTTAATATCTTTAAGTATAAGCTTATAATCTTAATATTATTTAAAAGACTTAACTTTATAGTTTATCTTAATAAATTCTAAGCTATAGTTCTATATATTTAATATCTTTTAAGTTTAAGCTTAAGTATTAAAGATTATAGGGTAACTATTAGTAATACCCTACTTAATAATCTATATTTAATAATTTAACTAATAGAGAATTTTTATTTAAATTTTTAAAAAATAAATTTCCTTAATAAGATAAAGATATAATTATTTTTATATTAAGGTTATTACTAAAACTTATATATAATAAATATTAATTAAAGTTACTAAAGAGCTTAAGAGGAAAATACTTATAGTATAGAATATAGTTAGAAAAGTTAATAAATAATAAATAGCCTAATAATTTTAGTAATCCTACTCCTTTATACTTTCTTTATAGTAGATTAAGGCTAATAGCTATATCTTAATAGTATAGTAAAAGGTACTTAAGAAAATTAACTTTATAATATAATAAAAGTAAGAATATTTTTATATTTAGATAGTTATAATAAAATAATAAATAAGATTAACTATATACTAAGTAACTACTTATAATAAACCCTTTATACTATTAGAAATCTATTATTATCCTAAAGATTAGTAAAAATTAAAAAGGAAGTAAATAAGGAGAACTTATAGCTTAATAGCTTTTATATTTAATCTAGTAAATAAAATAAAACTTTAAACTTATTATTAAATAGATAATAAAAAGGTCTTTATATATTAAAAATATATAGTAGAGATATAGCTTTAAACTAAGGCCTAGAGGCTAACTGTAATTAGGATTAAAAAGGGGATTAATATTAACTTATATTATATAAAGAAAGTAGTATACCTTTTTAGAAAGCTTAGATATTACTATAATAGTAGGAATTATAATAAGTTAAAAAAGATAAAGATTATAATAGAAGAAAAGGAATTTTATTATTAAAGAAATTATTAAAAATAAAATAAAGTAATAAAAAGAAAATAAAAATATTTATAATTATAGAAAATATAATACTATTAATATATTTTCTATATATATAAATTTTCTATCTACTTTATAAAAGAAGGAATACCTTCTCTAACTTAATATTTTAAATAGCTTAGTAACTAAAAAAAGATTTATAATCTTAATAAATAATCTAGAGATATAAAAATATACTTTAGAAAAATAATTTCTAATATAAAATACTTTTAATATCTTACTATAAAGAATTTTAGGGGAGGAAATATATATATAACTATATATAGGGAGACTTAATATAGAAAAAGCTACTAAAAACTAGAGAAATCTAAATAGAGACTTTATATAAAGAATACTAAAGAGAATTTTTATAATATAAAATCTATGGGAGTAAATATTTTAATTAAGTTAGTAAAATACTTAATTATAAAGGGAATATTATTAATAATAAATATTAAAGCCAGCCTTATATATAGCTTTTAAAGCTACCTTTATAATTATAAGCTCCTTAAAAATAGATTAAAAGACTTATACTATATAATTTTTTCCTCTAATAACTAGAAATAGATTAGAAAGAAATTTTTACTAAAAAAAGAATTAAAATTTTCCTTAGATTACCTAGAAAATAAGTAGAAATAAGTTTTTATAAAATTTAAAAAGTAAAATTACTTTAAAAATATTACTTTTTTTCCTAACTATTAAGATAATAAAGGTTTTTTACTAAAAATACTAGAAACTATTTTAAATAGACTAAAAATAAACTCTATAATAAAAACTTTTTAAATAAGAAACTACTTAAGGTTTTAAGAAAGTAATATAAAAAATACTACTAGAAAGGATTTAGAATGAACTTAAAAGCTAGTTCTATAACTATTAAAAAATATTATAGGAAGTATTATAGGGAAGTTTAGTAAAAACTCTAAACTAATTATAACTAGACTAAAAGTATTATTAGCTTTAGAGGAAGAAGTAATAAAAGTGATTAGCTTAGCTAGGAACTAGGGTAGGGTAATTATATAACCTAAGAGTAAGCTATAGATAGCTAAAAGAATAGTAAAGCTTTTAGAAAATAAAGAAGAAAGCTTGGAAATAATTAGAATTTATTTTCTAAGCTAAAGTTTTACTAGCAATTTTACAATTAAAATCTATTATCTTTATAATTAGATTCTAAATAACTTTTTAATTTGTAATTATATAGAGAAGCCTATCTTTATCTAAGTTCCTTTATTACTTATAGGTAATATTATTATATCTTTTAGAACAGAAAATTAACTTTTTATTATTATAAACTATTAATATATAACTTATAATTATTAAGATCTTTATTTTTATTATAATTAGTAAAACCTTTTTCTAATATTAATAAAAACTTTTTAAATAAAAAATTATCTAAAGTTTTAAAAAAATAATATAAGGAATATTATTAGAGAAAACTTAAAATAAATTTAAAAATTAGTTTTATAATTACTAAAAGATAGTATAAAAAATATTATAAAGAAATTTAATAAAAACTTTAAATTAATTATAATTAAATTAAAAGTATTATAATAGTAAAAAAGGGGATATTAGTAAAAAGAAGGATGTTCTTAAGATTCCATAAGGGTAGTAGTAAAAGAATATTATTTCTTACTATAAGCTACAGCTATAATTATTTCTTTTCTTTCCCTTCTTCTCTTAAGAGGAAGAATAAGTTCTTTAATAAGTTTCTTATAAGTTTTTTAAATATTTTCTAGTTACTAGTTCTTCTTTAAATTAACTTAGTTATTATTATCTCTTTATTAGGGTTATAAAAGGTTCTAGGAATTAAAAGAATAATAGTTATAAAACTATTAGAATTTTAAGGGAATAAAGAAGTTAAAAGTGAAAATAATTGTATGAAAACAGTTATTGTATTG
>Ga0164243_10016461_pt1 | contig 10147 bp, 7 predicted proteins | sample OricompcompostOP_FD_108781 | JGI IMG/M metagenome (GOLD analysis project Ga0164243, IMG submission 108781) | Organic Plus compost microbial communities from Emeryville, California, USA - Original compost - Organic plus compost (OP) | ecosystem: Engineered > Solid waste > Mixed feedstock >... | reverse complement strand
CGCAAAGCCAAAAGGAAACGGAATAAATGCGCGGATTCCTGTCGCTGACTTTCTTGATGCAGCTGGTGCGGGATATGTCGCTGAGAACATATTCTATCGCTTTATGCCGTAGTCTTTTGGCGGCCCTTGTGCGTGGGCACGCCGCAATATATTTGCGATGCAGTTTTTATGCTCTCGTTCTTACTTCTCACTTCTTCCTTTACTAATTGTAGTTTGAACGAACGTGCCGGCGCCCCCACTGCGCCATGCCCCCGCCGATGGCTACGCCGGGAGTGGCGCTGTCGCGTGGGGTCTTGTGCGTTAGCCGCGCCACGAAGGCGGAGCAAAGGCCCCTGGCACCTTATTAATCGCCGTAGCGCAGCGGAGGCAAATAATTAGCCAAGGGCGGCGGGGGCACAGCAGGGGGCGCACCGAGTGGAGGAGCCCCGCCGGCTGCCATCGCGTGGCTTCTGTGTGCTGGCTGGCAGACGAGATGCGGGGTGGAGTGCAGGGCTGCGAAGCGTGGCAAAAACCATGACGGGTACTGTAGCGCAGGTTTTGTGCGCTGGCTACCTGGCGTGGGTTTTTGTAGCGTTGGCCGCAGCAACTGCACACCTTTATACCGGCAAGATGATAAGGATTGCTACAGACGATAAAGAGTATTACTGAAGCTGACCAGGGCCCTGTCGCCCGGTTCACGCCATCGGGTGATGATGCTCGAGTTCATTGGTTAGATCATCGAGGTTGTTGAGCTGGTAGCGTTGTGTTGAACTTACGAACTTATGACCGGCCATATATTGCGCTTGTCGAAGATGATTTTTTCTAAGCCAGTGCGTAATCACGCTGCTGCGGATTTGTTTGGCGCTCGTCACTTTCGGATTAAGCTGCTTTAACTGGTCGAACATATGTTGCACCCGGTTGCTGATCCACTGGCCGGTAAATAACTTTTCTTCATACTTATTTTCACTCAGGTATTGCTGCAGATCTATGGCTTGGATTGCCTGCAGATTTAAAATTCGTTCATTGGTTCTGCCGGTTGCCCTGATCTTTATTTTTCCTTCTTTTAGTTTGATATCCCTGCGCTCGATTCTTTCAAGCTCTCCAACCGCCAGGCCCTGGTATATCAGCAGGCCAAGCATAATTTTTTTGCTTCGGTCAACGCTGATCTGTATGCTGTATTGTTTATAGAGTTCTTCCAGTTCATCGAAGCTGATAAGACCAGTAGGTAATTTTCTCACCAGCCCTTTGATGAACACGCCGGCAGCAGGGTTGTCGGTTCGCTTGCCTTCATGGATTAAGTAATTGCAGTAATGACGGATCACGCAAAGGATATTGTGAAGCGTTCGTTTGGTGATACCGTTTTTTCCTGCATACTGCATAAACAATAACAGGTCATTGTAATTAAAAACAGTTGCATCGATGTTTTCATTTTGCAGCCAGGTTAAAAATTTCCCGATGTAATCGGTATAATGATGAACAGTCGCATCACTGTATCTTTTCTGCTGTAAGTAACTCGTAAAATTCATATGGTTTCGTTTACAAGGTGAGTATAAATTTGAGTGCTGTCTAAGTTGCCATGACCTAAGAACTCCTGTATCTTCTCGAGCTGCATACCGCTTTGCAGCAGGTGTGTCGCAATGCTATGGTGCAGCGTATGCGTGCCCACTTTCTTTTTTATCCTGGCTTTTTTAACCAGTTGCTTTATACGCACATACAAGCTTTGCTTATGCATCGGGTGGCCTTTATTGGCATCGATAAAAAGCGCTTCGGTCTTATATTCCTGCAGTAGTTGCGGCCTGGCATAATCCATATACAAACGCAGTTCCTCGTAGTTCTTTGCCGCTATAGGCACATATCGCTCTTTGTAACGCTTGCCTTTTCTGACGTGCAATAATTTTCTGTCGCGGGTTATATCCCGCAGCTCGAGGTTCGCACCTTCATTCAATCGTAAGCCACAACCGTAATACACGGCTAACATGGCCCTGTCACGGATTCCCAATACACTGTCGCCGGTAACTTCATATAAGGCCTGTATTTCGGTTTTCAGTAACCACGTCGGCTTACCTCTCGTTTCTTCCAATCGTTCCAGCATAAAGCCCGTATTGCTTTTACCGGTCTCGCGTATATACCGGCTGAAGAGCTGCAGCGCCTGCACCTGTTTATTGATATGGCCCGTACTGAACGGCCGGCCGGTCCGCTCACCGGTTTGCTGTAGCAGATACTGTATAAATTCTGTTGCGTCCGTTGCTTTTAGTTGCAGCAGTGATGGCTTGTCGTTCTGCTCCTGGTAGTATAAAAAATCCCGGATGCTGCCCGTCAGGCCCGGTATGCTGAAGGCGGAGTAATTTAACAGCTCTAACCATTCTTTGAACGATTGCAGCAATAAGATATACTCACTGCTGTTGAGTGCTTTTTTCATAACAATAAAATTTTGCTAATAGTCTTTTCCGGTGAACCACTGAACCACTGACCGTAAATGCAGGCCTGCACTGCGTTTGAGTGGTTCATTTCGGTTAGTGAACCACTACTGAACCACTGAACTACTGACCTTTTTTGCGGAGTGGTTCTTTATAGATTCGAGGATGGTTTGCAGATGCTGCTCTATAGATGATTTTAAAGCCTCATATTCGGCTATATTCACAATCACGTATTCATAGCTGCCTTTGCGGTAACGGTTGCCATTTGCCTTTATATAACCATAACGAACGAGCTCCGCCATGTACCGTTTCAGGTTGCCCGGATTGATGCGCAGCCGTTCGCGGACAGTCCGCGCACTGAAGCTCTCCGCACCGCTATCGCTTTGCATCACTTTCAACTGCTCAAAAAATTCGCGGGTTGCCCGGGTCAGTTCATCACTCTTGCTGAACAGCACATCTTTCAGCAAGGTAAATGCTGCGGTTATATCTTCCGGCGTGGTCTCGATATAAAGCTGACCGGTGGGATCCTTTTTCACCGCGCGCTGGTATTGATGATAAAACGTTACTGCTTCAATAAAACCCAGGAGCAGCGTCATCGTGCGGCGTGGCTTAAACACCTGTTCGGGCAACCGGATATATTTTGCATAAGGATTAATGACCTGTACCGGTTGCAGTACCCGCTGCATGTTTTTAAACAGCTCCTTATACTGCTGCTCGCGCTGGCGGTTGATCTCACCGGCGGCAAGCCTGGTTTGATACTCATTGATGCGTTTATCCTGCTCTCTCGTTTGATCGGTGTACAGCAATATGCAGCGGTTGGCATTGTCTTCGTATATCTTTTCCCGCGTGGTGCAGCCACTCACGCATACCGGGCCTTCCACGGTTAAGGTGATCGTTTTTAAATTGCCCTTGCTGTCTTTGAGCGTTACGGTTTTGGATATTCGTCTTTTGGTTTGCAGTTCGCGCAATGGATAAAACACCGTCATCGCGCCATCAAGGTCCTCGATCAGTATCAGCTTATGGGCCAGTTCATGCTGTTTAAAATAATACAGCGCATTTTCAGTGATCTGCGTAATTTCTATTTTATCTTCATCCGGTATCAGCTCGCTGATCTTCTCCTGCAGGTAGGTCTTGCCGCTGCCGCTTGCGCCCAGGAACATGATGTGCAGGGGCACCGGTTGTTTGCGCGTGCAGTATACGAGGTACGCAATCAGGCTGTTTGTTTCCTCGCCGGTTATACCGCTTTCTTTGATCATCTGCGCCGTGCGCTGTAAGAGGTTCGGTTTTTTCAGTTCACTGATCGCAGCTTGTTTTTGGGTTGTTGTTAACTCCGGCAGTTGTTCGGGCTTCGGTTGCAGGGCCCCGATCTTCTGCACGCGGTAATCTTCGAGGGCGCTTGTCAGTTGCGCCAATGTATTGACTGTTGATTGTGTGCCGAGCTCGAACGCTTCAGCAATATTATCGATCACCTGTTCACGCTGGCCATGATTATATAAATCGAGGCTATGCCATACCGGTAAAGCTGCTTTGTCTTTATGCAGCACCTTCAGCGTTACTTTCAAGCGGTCAAGGCCGGTGATCTTGATGCCGCCCAATACTTCTATATGCAGCTCGCAGTTATCGTAGATCAGTAATTCCGGGTTGGTAGTAATTAATTTGTCTTGCGGCGTTGCCGGTAGAATGATTTCAGCAGGTTGATTTTTATTTTCAATTGAAACAAAAAATTCAGTGCGCTGATCGATTAAGTCAGTCAGCACCTTTGCATCATCATGTGTATACAGCACGCTGTTTATATCTTCGCCGGCCGGCATCGTTACCTTGCTGATCGTTACATAAGGAAGTAAATTTTTCAGCGTGCCGGCATGCTTCACTGCAGCCGCTTCGCCGGCTTCATCGGCATTCAGCATTAATATTATTTCCTGCAGGTCCTTCAGATGGATGATCGCCTGCAGGTGTTCGTCAGTTAATCCATTCGTTCCATATAAGGCGAGGATTTCATATTCGCTGGTAATGCTTTGTTGTTGCAATAAACTCACTGCATCGATGATGCTTTCTGTCAGTATCAGTTTGGTGGTGCCTGGCTTTGGATAAGAGGGGTATAATCCTTCCCGGCCACTCAGATAAAAATGCCGCTGGTCGCTGTTGTTCGTAATGCTGCGGCCATACAGCGATATGATTTTGTTATCCGCATTTTTTAAAGGGAAGATCACGCAATCTTTCGCCCATGCACTGTATCCACCGGCAGGCCGTGGTTTCAACAGACCAACCTGTACCATGCTTTCGACCAGGTGATGGTTCTTGCTCTCGGTATGCAATCCACCGGAGTTAAAAGCAACTTCTATTTGCCTGTAATCGATCGAGCGGCTCTCGAGGTATTCAACAGCTTTCTTTGATCTCGGCAGGCCGTTATGGTAGTAATTAAACACCTTCGTGAGCACTGCGATTTTATCCAGATCAGTTTCAATAAAAAGTTTCGCTCTCGGTTGTGGTGATGATATCACTGCCCCATCGCCACCGGCCAGCGCCGCGGCTTTCAGCAATGCTTCATGCTTCGTGCAATTTTCTTTGAGCTGTATAAACTGGATCACATCACCCGTGCCGGCATTGCAGTTACTGCTGAAGCAGCAATATGTATTCGTCTTCGGGTATATCTGCAAGGAAGGCGTTTTATCCGCATGGAACGGACAGAGCAGCCGGTTATGTTTATCCGGCTGCAGCCCGTAGTGTTGCAATACCTGGCCGATAGCCAGGCGCTGCTTAATTTCCTGTACCTCCATCAGCTACCGCTTTAATAGTGAGCAGATCGTTTTCCACGCTGATCGCAATGGGCGCACCCACTGCCAGATCAGCCTGCTGCACCCATTCACCATCTACGTTTAGCCACGGTATTACTACCCCGGCTTTGTCTGCGTGTAAGGAGAAGGCGATTAGCTGCGGCTTGCCAGCCGCAGGAATCGGAAGCGTTTGTTTCTTTTCCATGTGAATAAAATTTTAAAACATTTTGGTATTGAAATAATACATGATTGTTTTAAAACCTAATACTCTTATGTATTGCATTTTATCCACAATGTTTTAAACACTGGCCCTAAAGGGTAATTTTGATGTGTTGAGGATAGAATTACAAACCTAAATGTTTTAAAACATGACCGTTGGGGAACGTATTAAGGAACTGCGGCTGCAGAAAAAGCTGACGCAAACGGAGCTGGCCAAGCTGGTAGGCCTTACCTATATTCAGATAGGACGTTATGAGACCAATAAATCTAATCCCTCTGCCGACGTGCTACGCAAACTGGCTGCGGCCCTGGATACCACTACGGATTTTTTAATGAAGGGAACTGAAGATGAAGCGGTGGCCGCACAGCTCACCGATAAGGAACTACTCAAACAATTTAAACAGGTGGAACAACTCAGCCCGGAAGATAAAAACCTGATCAAAACCTTTATCGATGCTTTTCTTACCAAGCGACAGATACAACAACTCGCGCAATAACTATAAAGCCGCAGCGATCGCTGCGGCTTTATAGTTATTATTCTAACTTCCCTTTTATTACTGCACGTTCTAAATCTCCTAAAGTTATCGGCTTAAACGGTGGCTTCTTTTTTCCAAAAAATCGCAATACTGATAAAGCTACCGGGTCACCTTCTGATTCAAAATAATCCTGTATTCTAAATTGCGATATATCAACATTAAATTCCTTTCCAAACGCTATAATAAATTCATCTGCATCATCGCCATAAATCTTCAAATCTTTTTGCAGGGTAGTTTCTCTTGTCAATGGAAAATCATACTCCCATCGTTTTTTTATTACAAAAGTTTTGATCCTGTTAAAAATCTGATCCATAATTCTCATTGTATTACAACATACTGTTTGCTGAACCAGCCGACGGCTGTTGCGAAGGTAAGGTTGATTTTATTGGAGAATCTCGAATCATATTTCGTTTTTCCTCCTCTATATAGCCTTCCAATACTTCATTAACGATTTGATGAATGTCACCTAAGAAAATACCCCATCCAATTATTGGTACACTTCTTCCTGCCGCCGCCCCCAGCCCATTCGTTCCTAATCTTCTTGCAACTGCACCACCAATGCGTTTGCCTAAAGTACCTTTAACTGTCCATTTTTCTGGTATCCGTTCTCGGAGTACTATAGAAGCAATTGAAGTTCTTTTTGTAGCTCCGGATGGTGAAAAACGCTTTGGCAACAAAGGAAGGCCCAATCCAATAATTTCACCAGCAAACACTAACCGTTCTACATCCCAGGAAGTAAATGGTGTCCCCATTATACCTTCCTGTCGTGGTCCTGTGGGCATAAAAGTATTGCCAAAGCCAAGTAGAAGTGATAAGAGTTTGGAGCCACTTTGCCTTTTACCTGTAACCGTTACAGGAGCTAAATTACCCCATCCAGGATTTGTCGTTGAAGAATTTCCATTCTCATCCCACCATGTTCTGTTATTGTCTGCGTCTATGGTAACTATCCTTTCGCCTAAATAGGCTAAACCTGAATTGGGTTTAATATCATCTTGACTATGCACGTCTGGGTCATACGTTATTGTTCTATTTGTGGAATCATAAATGTATCCCTGGGCGCTTAACCCTAATGGATCATTAAATGACAAAGGATTATTATCTGCAAAAGCATATGGGGATACATCTTCACCTAATTCTATGAGAGGGTCTATTTGATGCCATCTTCCAATTTGTGGGTCATATCTTCGAAACATAGCATCATACATTTCTAATCCACTACCATCACTGAACTCCTTACTCTGCAACTCATTTCCACCGTTGAACTTACTCTTATTCTCAGCATAATTTGGCTTTAATGCCTTCGAACTTATCCCCGCCATGCTTAGTCCAAATGGATAATAATGCGTCTCCTCCAAAACCGGCCCCCGAGTATGTATAACCTGCAGGTTATCAAAGAACACTTCTACCGGGCTTTCATTACTTACGTACACATAAATATACCCATTTTGAGTTACCTGGATGTTTTGCACAGATGCATCTACCAAGTAGTGGTCCTTAACCACGTTAGGGTTTTCATCTACCCTGCTGAATCCGCCGCCTTTATACCTGAAATTCTCATCCAGCAAAATATAGTTTATATACGCCTTTGGCACTGTACTCGCGCCGCCGTTGTTGCGGTCAGGGTCACTCAGGAAGTTACTGAGGGCGCTGGTTAGAACAGTTAAACCATTCAGTTCTGCAGAAGTCGTTTTACCGCCCGCCACCCCTGAAGGTGCATTTAAAAAGCCGTCCAGTATACCCAATAACGGAACGTTATAATTATTGCCACCTGCATTGTTTTGCAAATAATACGATTTGCCCCAAATATCAACTTTATCGCCTGCCATCACCTTTAACGCAAAGCCTAAACCCGTTGACCCACCTCCGGTTGATGCCTGCAGCTTGTATACCATCTGACTGTTCGCTGTTACATTACTGTTGGGGTTATTGTTCACAGGAGGATCCATAGCATTGGGTCCTCCGTTCTTATTTAAGTAATCGGGCATGGATACATGTTTATTGACAATATTATTTTGATCGATGCTGAAGAATTGGTTTTCAATAAATACAGCATCCGAGGGATTGGTAATTGAACCCTCAAGCGTGGCGGCCGGATACACATCCTGCTGCTGCTCTTCAGTGAGCACCATCCGTACGTTGCCCAGGTAGTCTTTCAGAAAATAATCGTAATGCAGTTTTGCCGGTGTAGTCCCTGCAGCTTCCGTAAAGCGTATCCGCCCTTCTTCATGACTTATAAATTTCAACACATCTGTGTAATCCGGATTATCAGTGTCAGCTGGAGTCGTAGCGCGGCTTTCATAAACAAACCCTCCGATATAAGTAATAGTGGTGACAATTTCTTTGCCCGCTATACTTTCATCAACAGTTATTTTTTTCAGCTTATTGCCAGAAGCGTCATAAACATAAGTTATGCTTCCCTTGTCTGTGCCGTCGTCTTTTTTAAAAGAAATTACTTCCGGCAGGTTCAGGTGATTATAGGTAATGGCTCCACCAGTAGTGATATACTCGCCCGTAGTGCCATTGATGCGTTTGTTCAGGTCTGTCACCAGGTTGCCATTCAGATCGTACCCGTAATCATCTGATAAAGTATTTCTATCACTAAAGTCACCGAGCACAGGACCTGGTCCCGATGGCGGCGTGCCTCCCGCCGCATAGTCTGTTACTTTTTTCAGTTTATTACTATTATTGTAATATAGGTATTCCAGGTCATCAATCTTGTCCGGGCCGGTCACTTTCAGCCCCCATTGTTGCATCCGTTTGATATTGCCATTGGCATCATAGGCGAGTTCAGGATTCTCTCCATTTTCACCCATCAAAACAGAAAGGTCTACCTGGTCCTTTCCCCAGGTGCTGCCCTGATCGTTCTGCTCGAACAAAGCCTTCATCATGCGCCTGGAATTATCATAATGATAATCATATTTACGCCGGATACCATCGCCATAGCTTTTCCAGATCATACCGCTTATATTACCATCGTAGCGGGCAGTTGTAAAGTTCCGGCCGCCGGCATTAGTCAGTTTATCGTAGCCCAGCTCAAAGCTAAAGTATCGTGTGCCCTGGCCATTGCTGGTAAGCTCTTCTTCCCGGTTCAGGCCAAGGGTCCATCCCCGGATATTAAAAGAATGGGTCTGGATCTCAATCGGATCGCCGGTGTAAGCACCGTTGCCACCTTTTTTACTTCCGATTTTTTTCGTTTTTATCTGGCCCAGTTTGTCATATTCCAATTCGGAAACAACCGTCCAGTCCTCAGGCATTGCGTCACTATTCACCAGATTATGCCTTACTTTTTTCTCCGTTTTTACAACCCTCCACAGATCGTCGTAACTTAACCTGGTAACAATAATACTGTTTTGCGCATTGGCACCAGGCTTCTGCTGCCGCATTACAGTCATCAGCGGCTGGCCATTAAAGCTATATTGCGTAGTAAGAATATCACAACCTGCCAGAACGTTTTCTGATTTTGTCTGAATTACGCGTGCTTTATCATCATAAAATCGGGTAGTTACCATAGCAGTAGAGCCATCGAGTGCCTTGGTAATGGTGCCTGTGACCAAACCACGCGTATTCTCGCTGTTTACTACTGCCTGTGGGTAAGGAAAGTTATTGTCATCCGGAGTGTATAGATAACTATTATATCCGTTGTCAAACGTCCGGAAGTCAGCAGGCACGCCATTTGTCCAGGCATAGTCATCGTAATAGGTGACCTTCAGAACATCATTATAAGTGATAATCGGAAAAGTTTGGTTCATTGAATACATGGGTAATGCCCCATCGGGTATATGTTGCTCATACCTACCCAGGTTCTGCGAATTCAGATAATTCTGCATATCCGCCAGGGTAGTATACGTGTTATTTACATAGCTCCCTGTCATAACGGGCCGGTTCAGTGCATCATATTTATAAAACAGCCACTTGTGTTGCCCGCGCATATTTGCATCCTGCATCAGTACCAGCCGATCCCATTGGTCATACACCATGTATATTTCCCCCGCTCCCGGTACTTTCTTCATGATCATACGCCCTCGGTGATTATATTCGTAGCGGAAACATTGTTCATCTAAGATATCGCCGCTCAGCGCACCCATGAGATCCCAATTATGTGTTCTGCTTAGTATATGATCTGACAGTTTGAGGATTTTTTATTTGAAGTTTTATAGGGTCAGGATTAATTTTTTATGCTGCGGGTGGAATATCCTGCAGCATTTTTTGTTTTGCTAAAGGT
>Ga0164243_10016460_pt1 | contig 10148 bp, 8 predicted proteins | sample OricompcompostOP_FD_108781 | JGI IMG/M metagenome (GOLD analysis project Ga0164243, IMG submission 108781) | Organic Plus compost microbial communities from Emeryville, California, USA - Original compost - Organic plus compost (OP) | ecosystem: Engineered > Solid waste > Mixed feedstock >... | reverse complement strand
TCGACCAGATCGTGTGCACGGCCGCCGCCACGCTGCCGCGCGGCCCCGTCCGGGTCACGCTCGTCGGCGCCGGGCGGCGCGTCGGCCCTCGCGGGTGCCCGGAGTGACCGCGGAAAGGCCCGGAGCGACTGCGGAAAGGCGCGGAAGCCTTCGCGTACGGAGGTGAATAAGCGCATAGTCAGCTTGTAGGATGCGGGTGTCGAGGCTCACCGCTCACCCCGCCTGGATCGCGATGGCGCCGTCGGAGGAGGCCGGCGAGCGGGATCGCGAAGGAGGCGAGGGCAGATGGCCAGACGCCAGGCCCGGTTCACCGCCCGGGATTTGGCGGACGACCCCCGGCTGCGGGACGAGTCTCCGGAGCTGTGGCGCAAGGACCTCGGGGAGGTGCCGCGGGCGCTGCTGACGTCGGCGGTGCGCTGCTTCGCGTCGAACGGCTACCACGCCACCACCACGCGGGACATCGCCGAGGGGGTGGGGCTCAGCCCGGCGGCGCTGTACGTGCACTTCCCGTCGAAGGAGCTGGTCCTCTTCGAGATCATCCGGACCGGTCACGAGCGCGTGCTCGACCACGTGCGGGACCCGTCCGTGCTCGCCGTCGAGGACTCGGCGGAGCGGCTGCACGCGATCATCTACCGGTACGCCTCCTGGCACGCCCGGCACCACGTGGCGGCGCGGGTGTGCCAGATGGAGCTGGCGGGGCTCACCGCCGAGCACTACGACGAGGTGCTGGAGCTGCGCCACGAGACCAACGCGTTCTTCCGCGACGCGGTCGCGCGCGGGGTCGCCGACGGGTCGTTCGGGAAGGTGGACGTCGAGCGGGTGACCCGGGCGATGTTGTCGCTCTGCATCGACCTGGTGCGCTGGTACCGGCTCGACGGGCCGGACTCGCCCGAGCAGCTCGGCGGGTTCTACGCGGATCTCGCGCTGAAGATGGCCGCCGACCCGCCCGCGGTACGGGGCGGCGAAGCCGGGGGCGCGGACGCGGGCTGACCCCCGGCACTCCCGGCGGCGGTTGACAAGCGCGAAGCTCGGGCTGACTATGCGCTTAGTAACGGTCGTCGAGGCTTCTCGTGCCCCGCCCACGCGCCCGTCGCAGTGCTGGAGGTTTCATGCGCGGCCTGATGCAGGACCGTCCCCTCGACGTCTCGATCCTGCTGCGCCGGGCCGAGCGGCTGTTCGCCCACAAGCGCGTCATCACCGCCACGGCGACCGGCGAGACCACCGCGAGCTGGGGCGACGTCGTCGTGCGCGCCCGCAGGCTCGCCGCCGTCCTCGACCTGCTCGACGTGCCGCGGTACGCCCGGGTGGGCACGTTCGGCTGGAACTCCCAGCGGCATCTGGAGCTTTACCTGGCGGTGCCGTCGAGCGGCCGGGTCCTGCACACGCTCAACCATCGCCTGTTCGCCGACGACCTCGCGTACATCATCGACGACGCCGCCGACGACGTGCTGTTCGTCGACCGTTCCCTGCTGCCGGTCGTGTGGCCGCTGCTGGACCCCGCGACGGGCAAGGCGGCGACGGTGCGCCATGTGATCGTGATGGACGACGGCGGCGCGGAGCAGATCCCCGACGACCCGCGCGTCGCCGACTACGAGACCCTGCTCGCCCGCGCCCCCGCCGAGGCGGCCCCGGTCCGGATCGAGGAGAACGACGCCGCGAGCCTGTGCTACACCTCGGGCACGACCGGCAGGCCCAAGGGCGTGCTGTACAGCCACCGCTCGATCGTGCTGCACGCGCTGCTGCTGCTCGGCGTGGACAACTTCGCGATCAGCGAGCGGGACGTGGTGATGCCGATCGTGCCGATGTTCCACGTCAACGCGTGGGGCCTGCCGTACGCGGCGATGCTCGCCGGGGCCGACCTGGTGCTGCCGGGGCCGATGATGAGCCCGGACGCGCTCGCCCGCCGGATGGCCGGGCACCGGGTGACGTTCAGCGCCGGGGTCCCGGCGATCTGGCGCGGCCTCCTCCCGCTGCTCGGCGAGGTCGATCTGTCGTCGCTGCGCATGGTCGTGTCCGGCGGCAGCCCGCTGCCGGAGGCGCTCGCGCGGGCCTGGTACGAGCGCACCGGCCTGCGGCTGACGAGCTCCTGGGGCATGACCGAGACGAGCCCGCTGGTCTCCTGCTCCCGGCTCGGCACGGTGCACGACGACCTGGACGACGACGGCCGGTTCGCGGTGCTCGGCACGCCCGGACCGCCGGTGCCGCTCGCCGAGCTGCGGCTGGTGGACGACGCGGGCGACCCGGTCGAGCACGACGGCCGCACGCCCGGCGAACTGCAGGTGGCCGGGCCCACCGTGGCGGCGGGCTACTTCGGCGCCGACCCGGGCACGGCGAAGTTCACCGACGACGGCTGGCTGCGCACCGGCGACGTGGCGACCATCGACCGGCACGGGTACGTGCGCATCGTCGACCGCACCAAGGACCTGGTGAAGTCCGGCGGCGAGTGGATCTCCTCGGTCGAGCTGGAAAACGCGATCATGACCCATCCGGACGTGGCGGAGGCGGCGGTCATCGCGGTCGACGACGACCGGTGGGGCGAGCGCCCGCTCGCCTGCGTCGTCCTCGCGCCCGGAGGCCGCCTCGACGAGGCGGCGCTGCGCGCCCACCTGACCGGCCGCGTCGCCTCCTGGTGGATCCCGGAGCGCGTCCAGGTCCTGTCCGAGATCCCCAGGACCGCGACCGGGAAGGTGTCGAAGGCGGCGCTCCGGGAGCGGTTCGCCCGGGGCGGCGAAACCGGCGGATCCGCGGCACGGTAGGGATCCGCCGGCCTGGTCGCCGCGGGCGAGGCGGTCAGCGGATGGCGCAGGTGTTGACCACGTCGCCGGTCGTCTGGCGGGGGATGGTGGCGCTGGGCGGCGGCCGGTGGCCGCCGGGGCCGGTCCAGCGTTCCAGCAGCTCGAACGCCGTCCGCATGCACGGCAGCAGCGGGCGCATGCGGTCCGGGAACGCGTCGTACTCCAGGTCGAGGTGCGAGGCGCCCTCGAACCGGTAGTAGCGGTGCAGCGCGCCCTTGCCCTTGGCGCGGACCAGCGAGGCGTACGCGTCACTGTGGATCTTGATGGGCAGCAGGGCGTCCAGCGTGCCGTGCACGGTGATCAGCGGCTTGCCGATGCGGCCGGAGTGCGAGGCCCGCCGCACCGCGTCGTGCACGCTGCGCGGGCGGGAGTAATAGTCGTAGTCGGTGTCGCAGCCGGGCGTGCCGCTCTGGCAGAACGGGATGCCCGCCTCCAGGTCGCCGTCGTACTCCGGGTCGATCTCCTCGCGGTAGCGGCGCTGCGTGTCGTCCCAGAGCACCCGGTAGTTGAAGTCCCACAGGAACTCGGAGCCGGGCGCGAAACCGGCGCGCAGCATCGCCGCGTGCGCGGCCGGGTCGCCGGTCGCCGCGTACTTGGGGTACTCGCGCAGCGCCACCGGGAGGTAGACGAGCGCGTTCGGCCGGTTGTCCGGCGGCCAGAACGTGCCCTCCGAGTCGACGCCGCCGTCGTACAGCTCGGGGTGGTTCTCCAGCGCCCACCGCACGAGCTGGCCGCCGTTGGAGATGCCCATCGCGTACGTCCGGCGCACCGGCTGCCCGTAGTGACGGGCGACGGTCGCCTTGGCCGCGACGGTGAGCTCCGTCATCCGGTGGTACCACTCGACGATGGCGTCGCCGGGCCGCCTGCCGTCCCGGTAGAACTCCAGGCCGCCGTTGCCCTTGTCGGTGGACGCGTACGCGTACCCCTTGGCGAGCACCCAGTCGGAGATGGTGAAGTCGTTGGCGTACTGGCGGCGGTTGCCCGGCGCGCCCGCGACCACCAGCCCGCCGTTCCACCGCTTCGGCATGCGGATCACGAACTGGGAGTCGTGGTTCCAGCCGTGCGTGGGGTTGGACGTGGAGTCGTCCGGGAAGTAGCCGTCGATCTGGACGCCGGGCACGCCGGTCGGGTTGCGGGTGGCGGCCGCGTGCAGTCCCGTCCAGTCGGCGACGTCGGTGTGCCCGGAGGCGACGGTGCCGGCGGTGGTGAGGTCGTCCAGGCAGGCGGCGACCTGGTGCCGCGCGCCCGGGACGCCGATGCGGTCCATGCGGGGGCAGCGGGGGTCGGCCCGCGCGGGCGACGCCGCCGGCAGCAGCGTGGCCGCCAGCAACGCCGCCAGCAGCGCCGGTAAGAGGGTGGATCTGCGGATGAGGGTCATGCGCGGCTCCCCTGCGGTGACTCGTCGGTCAGGCGGGTGGTGCACGCCATGCTGATCGACGGCGCGGGGCGCGGCGACGTACGCGGCGACCACTGTTCGCCCGCGGGATGTGGTCGCGGCATCCACCGCCGGGCGCGGGATCGGCGTCCGGCCGCCGGGCGGCGGCGCCGGGCGGGCGGGTGACGGCCGTCGCGGTGTGCGGCGCTGCACGCCAGGCCGCCGGAATGTGTGCGCGGCTCACCTGGTTCGGCGTCCGGCGGGTCACCTAGCGTTCACAGCGTTGACGCGTTCACGGTGATGCCAGGAGGGCGTATGGGAGAAGGTCCCGACGGCGACCCGCGCGACGACGGACCCGTGCCCGTCCTGCGGGCGCGGGGGCTCACCAAGGAGTTCCGCGGCTTCCGCGCCGTGAACGGCGTCGACCTGGACGTGGCCGAGGGCGGCGTGCACGCCCTGGTGGGGCCGAACGGCGCCGGCAAGACCACCCTGTTCAACCTGCTCACCGGCTTCGTGAAGCCGACCGGCGGCAGCGTGCTGCTGCAGGGCCGCCTGGAGCTGGCCGGGCGCAGCCCCGAGGCGATCACCCGGCTGGGCGTGGCGCGCTCGTTCCAGATCACCAGCCTGTTCCCCGAGCTGACTCCGCTCCGGCACGTGGAGCTGGCGCTGGCGAGCCCCACCCGCCTCGGCTGGCGGTTCTGGCGCTCGGACCGCACGCTGAACCGCTTCGCCGGGCGCGCCAGGGAGCTGCTCGCCCAGGTGGGGCTCGCCGACCACGCGGACGTGCCGGCGGGCTCGCTGTCGTACGGGCGGAAACGGGCGCTGGAGCTGGCGCTCGCCCTCGCGCTCGACCCCAAGGTGCTGCTGCTCGACGAGCCGACCGCCGGGATGGGCGCGGAGGACGTGGACCGGGTCGTCGAGCTCGTCGGCGCCGTGCGGGCGGGCCGTACCGTGGTGCTGGTCGAGCACAACATGAACGTGGTCGCCAGCCTCGCCGACCGGGTGACCGTGCTGCAGCACGGCAAGGTGCTGGTCGAGGGCCCGTACGCGGAGATCCGCCGCGATCCGCGCGTCGTCACCGCCTACCTCGGAGATCCGGATGCTGCGCGTTGACGGGCTGTCCGCCTGGTACGGCGAGGCGCGGGCGCTGCGCGAGGCGTCGCTGCGCGTCGAGCAGGGCGAGATCGTCACGCTGGTCGGCCGCAACGGCGCGGGCAAGACCACGCTGCTGCGCTGCCTGATGGGGCTGCACGCCGGGTACGGCCGGACCTCGGGCACGATCACGCTGGCCGGCGAGGACGTCACCCGCCTTCCGCCGCACGCGCGGGCCCGCCGCGGCCTCGGCTACGTCCCGGACGACCGGGGCATCTTCGCCACGTTGTCGGTGGAGGAGAACCTCACCCTCGCCCCGGTGCTGCGCTCGCCGGGCGGGCCGGAGCCGTGGCCGCTGGAGCGGGTGTACGAGACGTTCCCGCACCTGGCCGAGCGGCGCCGCTCCCCCGGGTCGACGCTGTCGGGCGGCGAGCAGCAGATGCTCGTGCTCGCCCGGGTGCTGCGGTCGGGCGCCCGGCTGCTGCTGTGCGACGAGCCCACCGAGGGCCTGTCGCCGCTGTTCGTGCAGCGCATCGGGGAGATCCTGCGCGAGGTGCGGGCGGCCGGCACGACGGTGCTGCTGGTGGAGCAGAACGTGCACTTCGCCGCGGCCGTCGCCGACCGCCACTATCTGCTCGCCGAGGGGCGGATCGTCGAATCGCTCGACCGCGACCAGGTGCGCGAACGCGAGCATCAGCTACTCGACTATCTCGGAATCTGATCAACCACCCGCGAGCCGTACGGCCGAGAAGCCGAGGAGGAGAAGCCGGAAATGAGAATCACGGGCTGGAGCGGCGGACTGGTCGTCACGGGGCTGCTGCTCGCCGCGTGCGGCGGCGGGCCGAGCGGCGGCGACGAGAAGATCAGCGACGGCGGGGTGGTGCTCGCCGTGCTGAACGACCAGTCGGGCATCTACGCCGACACCTCGGGCCGCAACACCGTCGAGGCGGTGCGGCTCGCGGTGGAGGACTACCGGGCCAAGTACGGCGACCAGGCGGTCGCGAAGACCATCGAGGTGGTGTCCGCCGACCACCAGAACAAGCCGGAGATCGCCAACTCCAAGGCGCAGGAGCTGTACGACCGCGAGCACGCCGACGTGATCCTGGACGTGCCCACCTCGTCCGCCGCGCTCGCCGTCGCGACCGTCGCGAAGAACAAGAAGAAGGTGTTCATCGACGTCGGGGCGGCGACCACCGAGCTGGAGGGCAAGGCCTGCAACAAGTACACGTTCCACTACGGCTACAACAGCTACATGCTCGCCAACGGCACCGGCAGCGAGGTGACCGCGGCGGGGGCGAAGAACTGGTACATCGTCTACCCGGACTACGCGTTCGGGCAGGACATGACGAAGACGTTCAGCGCGGCCATCAAGAACGCGGGCGGCACCGTGGTCGCGTCCGACCCGACGCCGTTCCCGAACGACAACTTCTCCACGTTCCTGCTGAAGGCGCCGGATCTCGCCCCGAAGCCGCAGGTGCTCGGCACGATGCACGCGGGCGGCGACCTGATCAACCTGGTGAAGCAGTACAACGAGTACAAGCTGCGCGACAAGGGCGTGGAGCTGGCGCTGGGGCTGCTGGCGATCAGCGACATCCACTCGCTCGGCTCGGACGCGCTCGCCGGGACCCGGTACACCACGATGTGGGTCTGGACCTTCGACGAGAAGACCCGCGCGTGGGCGGACCGCATGCAGGCGAAGATCGGCAAGCGTCCCACGTCGAACATGGCCGCGAACTACTCGGCCGCGCTGCAGTACCTGGAGGCGGTGCAGCGCGCCGGCACCGACGACGCGGACGCGGTCGTGGGGCGGCTTGAGGGGCAGGCGGTCGAGGACATGTTCGTACGCAACGGCACGATCCGGGCGCAGGACCATCTGCTGCTGCACGACGCGTACCTGGCCAAGGTCAAGCCCGCGAGCGAGGTCAAGGAGCCGTGGGACTACGAGGAGGTCGTCAAGACCATCCCGGCCGCGCAGGCGTTCCAGCCGCAGCCCGACCCGGCCTGCGCCCTGTAGGCGGCGGGCGTGCTCCAGCAGGCGTTCAACGGTCTGGTGGGCGGGGCGTTCTACGCCCTGCTCGCCCTCGGCCTCGCGGTCATCTTCGGCATGCTCGGCGTGGTCAACCTGGCCCACGGCGCGTTCTACATGCTCGGCGCGTTCGGGGCGTTCATCGCGCTGGACTCGTTCGGGCTGAACTTCTGGGCGGCGCTGGCGCTCGTGCCGTTGCTGCTCGGCGTGGCCGGGGCGGTGCTGGAGCGGCTGTTCATCCGGCGGCTCGCCCCGCTCGACCCGCTGTACAACTTCCTGTTCACGTTCGGGGTGGCGCTGATCCTGCAGGATCTGATGAAGCGGCGGTACGGGGTGAACTCCCAGCCGTATCCGCGGCCGCCGGAGCTGTCCGGCACCGTCGACCTCGGCCTGTTCACCTATCCGGCGTACCAGGTGTTCGTGCTCGGGGTGTCGGCGCTGACCTGCGGCGCGGTGTGGCTGGTGCTCACCCGCACCCGGGTGGGGATGATCGTCCGGGCGGCGACCGAGCGGCCCGAGCTGACCCGGGCGCTCGGCATCGACGTGGGCCGCTGGGTGACGCCGGTGTTCGGGTTCGGGATCGCGCTGGCCGCGTTCGCAGGGGTGCTCGCCGCGCCGATGCGCGCGGTCAACCCGCTGATGGGCGCCGACCTGATCATCACGGTGTTCGCCGTGGTCGTGATCGGGGGCCTCGGCTCGGTGTTCGGGTCGGTCGCCGCCGGGTTCGCCGTCGGGCTGGTGTCGGCGCTCGGCAACCTGTACGTCCCGGCGCTCTCCCAGACGCTGGTGTTCATCCTGATGGCCGCCGTGCTGCTGTGGCGGCCGGCCGGGCTGTTCGGACGTGAGGAGGCGTACCGGTGATCCTGACCAGGCTGGCGCGCTCGGGCCGGGCCGGGGTCGCGCTCCTGGCGGCCGGGCTGTTCGCCGCCCTCGTGCTGCCGTGGCTGATCTACCCGCCGGTGGCGCTGGACATCGCCTGCTGGGCGTTGTTCGCCGCCGCGCTCGACCTGCTGCTCGGCTTCACCGGGCTGCTGTCGTTCGGGCACGCCGCGTTCTGGGGCGGGTCGGCGTACTGCACCGGGCTGATCGCGCTGCGTCTCGGGCTGCCGTTCCCGGTCGCGGTGCTCGGCGGCACGGCGTTCGCGGCGCTGCTCGCGCTGCCGATCGGCTACCTGTCGGTACGGCTGACCGGCATCTACTTCGCCATGGTCACCCTGGCGTTCGCCCAGATGGTGTACTTCGTGGCGAACCAGTGGCGGGACGTCACCGGCGGGGAGAACGGCCTGCAGGGCATCCCCCGCGAGCTGTTCGGCCTCGACCTGTCCGACCCGTTCTTCTTCTACTACGCGGCGCTGCCGCTCGTGCTCGCCGGGCTGTTCGCGGCCTGGCGGATCGTGCACTCGCCGTTCGGCCGGGTGCTCGTGTCGATCCGCGACAATCCGGCGCGGGCGCGCGCCCTCGGCTACCCGGTGGAGCGCTACCGGCTGCTCGCGTTCGTGCTGTCCGGCGCGTTGTCCGGCACGGCCGGCGGCGTCTTCGCGATCGGGCACGGCTTCGCCGCCCTGGACGGGCTGTACTGGACCACGTCCGGGCAGGTCGTGATGATGGTCATCCTCGGCGGCATCGGCACGCTGTGGGGCGGGGCGATCGGCGCGGCCATCGTCGTGCAGCTGCAGGACTTCCTGGCCACCGCCGGGTTCGACGGCAGCGGGATCGTCACCGGCACGCTGTTCATCGTGATCGTGCTGCTGTTCCGGCGCGGCATCTGGGGCACGGCCCGGCACCTGCTCGCCGCCAGGCGTACGGCCGCTCCCCCGGAGACGGCGGAGCCGAAGCCGCGCAGCCGCGTCGACGCCCCGACCTGAGGTCAGTTCCGGTGGCCGCGCAGCCGGTGCAGCCGCAGCGCGAGCTGGATCTCCAGGGCGCGCTCGGGCTCCTGCCAGTCCTCGCCGAGCAGCCGCTCCACCCGGTGCAGCCGCTGATGCACGGTGTTGAGGTGGATGTGCATGCGCTCGGCCGTCTTGGCCAGGCCGCACCCGGTGGAGAAGTAGGTGTCCAGCGTCCTGACCAGGGACGTGCCGCGCCGGGCGTCGTAGTCGAGCACCGGCCCCAGCGTCGACTCCAGGAACCCGCGGGCGTCCCGGTGCGCGCCGATGAGCAGGCCGACGAAGCCGAGCTCGCGGGCGTCCGCGCCGTCGTCGAGCCGGTCGAGCGCGAGCAGCGCGTCCGCGCAGGACCGGGCCTCCCGGTACGCGGCGGGCACCCCGGCGAGGCCGCGCACCGGCCCCGCGCCGCCGACGGTCACCGGTGCCGCCAGCGCCCCGCCGAGCTCCTTGGCGACCTGGCGGGCGGTGTCGCCGGGCCGGTCCCCCGGCAGCAGCAGCACGACCTCCTCGTCGCGCACCGCCGCCAGGCCGTGCGCCGACGCCGCGTACGAGGCGGCCCAGAACGCGGCGCGCCCGCGATGCCCGGGCGACGGGCAGCGGGCCGACAGCACCACGTGCGGGGCGCGCGGGTCCAGGCCCATCCGGCGGATCCGCCCGTCGAGGGACGCGGACCCGGCCGCCCGCCCGTCCAGCAGGTCGTCGAGCAGCTCGCCCCGGACCCGCGCCTCGGCCTCGACGGCGCTGGACCGCAGCATCATCAGCAGCGCGGTGACCAGCGCGGCGCGCTCCAGGATGCGCCGGTCGGGGTCGCGCAGGTCCGCCCCGGTGCGCAACGCCAGCGCGCCGAGCGGCTCGTCCGGCGTCGAGATCGCGGCCACCCACAGGTCGCCGTGCCGTACCGCGCCGCCGCGCGCGTCGGCGGAGGCGGCCAGCACGGCGGAGATCTCGTCCTCCGCGAGCGGCACCGGCTCGCC
>Ga0164243_10016457_pt1 | contig 10149 bp, 6 predicted proteins | sample OricompcompostOP_FD_108781 | JGI IMG/M metagenome (GOLD analysis project Ga0164243, IMG submission 108781) | Organic Plus compost microbial communities from Emeryville, California, USA - Original compost - Organic plus compost (OP) | ecosystem: Engineered > Solid waste > Mixed feedstock >... | reverse complement strand
TCCGCCCCCGCCGCCGGGCCCGCCGTCGGGTCCGTCACCGGGACCGCCGTCCGGCCCGTCGCCGGGGCCGCCGTCCGGGGGCTCGGGCCCCTCGTCCTCCTGCGGGGCGTGCTCCTCCAGCGTCCGGTCCAGCATCTCCTCGTCGAGCCCCGGCGCGTCGAACGGGTTGCGCCGCCGCCGGTGCGGGAGGGCCAGCAGCGCGGCCTGCCGCACGTCGGCCTGCTCGACCTGATCGCGCCCCGCCCAGGCGGCCAGCGCCGTCGCCGTACGGGCCATCACCAGATCGGCGCGCATGCCGTCCACCTCGAACGCCGCGCAGGTCGCCGCGATCTGCCGCAGCGCCGCATCCCCGAGCCGCACCCGCGGCAGCAGCGCGCGGGCCGCCGCGATGCGCTCCCGCAGCCGCTGCTCCTCGTCGGCCCAGCGCGCCGCGAACGCTTCCGGGTCGTCGTCGTGGGCCAGCCGCCGCCTGACGACCTCCACCCGCTGCTCCGGCTCCCGGGAGGCGGCCACCTCCACCGTGAGCCCGAACCGGTCCAGCAGCTGCGGGCGCAGCTCGCCCTCCTCCGGGTTCATGGTGCCCACCAGCAGGAAACGGGCGGCGTGCCGTACGGAGACGCCTTCCCGCTCCACGTAGGAGGAGCCCATGGCGGCGGCGTCCAGCAGCAGGTCCACCAGATGGTCGTGGAGCAGGTTCACCTCGTCCACGTAGAGGATGCCCCGGTGCGCGTCCGCCAGCAGGCCGGGCTCGAACGCCTTCACACCCTCGGACAGGGCCCGTTCGATGTCGAGCGCGCCCACCAGCCGGTCCTCGGAGGCGCCCACCGGCAGCTCCACCATGCGGGCCGGGCGCGTCTCACCGGTGCCCGCTCCGACGGCGTGCGGGCCGTCCGGGCAGCCGGGGTCGGGCGAGGCGGGGTCGCAGGAGAAGCGGCAGCCGGCGACGACCTCGACCGGGGGCAGCAGCGCGGTCAGCGCCCGGACGGCGGTGGACTTCGCGGTCCCCTTCTCGCCGCGCACCAGGACGCCGCCGATCGCGGGGGAGACGGCGTTCAGCAGAAGGGAGAGCTGCAAGTCCTCCTGGCCGACGAGGGCGGGGAAGGGATAGGGGATCACGCGTCACTCCTTCGAGCGGCTTCGGTCGGACACGTCGCGCTCAGCGGAACGCGACAGCACAAGTCGGTGGGGGCGCCTCGGCCCCGCGCGGTCGGCGCGGGGCCTGGCGGCAGCGCACGCCGGCCGCCCCGGCGTGCGGCGCGTGGCGGGCGGGCGCCGGGCGGAGCGACGGTCACGGCGCTCCCGGGGCGACGAACGGCAGACCCGTCGGTACGCCCTCCTCGATGAGCCGGAGCAGGGCCGCCGTGTCCGCGTGCTCCTCGATCAGGTCGCCGAGCCGGTCGAGCTGTTCCTCGCGCAGCGCGGCGAACCGGGTGTCGGGCGCGGGCACGAAGGCGCGGCCCGCGTCGGCGGCGACCCGGCGCAGGAAGGCGCGGCGGAAGCCGTCCGACTCCAGCGAGCCGTGCCAGTGGGTGCCCCACACGGTGCCGGCCCGGCAGCCGTCCAGCGCCCGGCCGTCCGCACCGGTCAAGAACGCCTCGCCGCCCAGCACCTCGGCCACCCCGTGGTGGATCTCGTAACCGTCCACCGGTTCGCCCAGGGCGGTGCCGTGCGGCCGGGCGAGGGTCTTGTCCCGGGCGAACCGCACCCGCACCGGCAGCAGTCCCAGCCCCTCGACGACGCCCGCGCGGGACTCCACCTCGTCCTCGATGCGCTCGCCCAGCAGTTGGTAGCCGCCGCAGATGCCCAGCACGGGCCGGCCCTCGGCGGCCCGCCGCGCCAGTGCCGCGGCCAGCCCCCGGTCACGCAGCCACGCCAGTGCCCGCACCGTCCCGCGGGTGCCGGGGACGACGACCAGATCGGCGTCGGCCAGCTCTTCCGGGCGGTCGCAGAAGCGCACGACGACACCCGGTTCGGCCGCCAGCGCGTCCACGTCGGTGAAGTTCGACATCAGCGGCACCGGCAGCACCGCGACCCGGAGCACGTCGGCACCGTGGGGCGCGGCGACGGCGGACTCGCGCACGGTGCCCCGCAGCGAGACCCGCAGCCCGTCCTCCTCGTCGATGCCCAGCCCGTGCCGGTGCGGCAGCACCCCCAGGGTGGGCCGGCCCGTCAGCCCGCGCAGCATCTCCAGGCCGGGCTCCAGCAGGGAGACGTCACCCCGGAACTTGTTGACCAGATAGCCGGCCACCAGTTCCTGGTCCTCCCGGGACAGCAGCGCCGTCGTCCCGAACAGCGAGGCGAACACCCCGCCGCGGTCGATGTCGCCGACCACCACCACCGGCAGCCGGCAGGCCCGCGCCAGCCCCATGTTGACGATGTCGCTGCGGCGCAGATTGATCTCCGCGGGGCTGCCGGCCCCCTCGCAGATCACCGCGTCGTGGGTGCGCCGCAGCTCCTCCAGGCAGCCCACCACGGTCTCCAGCAGCTCCTCGCGCCGCCCGTACCGCACGCCGCCCGCCTCGCCGGTACGGCGCCCGAAGTAGCCGCGGGCCGACATCTCGCCCACCGGCTTGCCCAGCAGCACCACCTGGCTGGTGCGGTCGCCGCCCGGTTTGAGCAGCACCGGGTTCATCAGCGCGCTCGGCTCGGTGCGGGCCGCCGCCGCCTGCATGGCCTGCGCACGGCCGATCTCGGCGCCCTGCCGCGTCACGTACGAGTTGAGCGACATGTTCTGCGCCTTGAACGGCGCCACCCGCAGGCCCTTGCGGGCCAGCCAGCGGCAGATGCCCGCCGTCACCACGCTCTTGCCGGCGTCCGACGTGGTCCCCGCCACCAGCAGTCCGCCCCCGGTCACCGTGCTCCCCTCTCGTCAGTGACGCGCCGGGCCCGCCGCAGGGCCCCGCCCAGCGCGCAGCCGGCCGCCAGCGCGAGCATGCCCACCCGGCGGGAGAGCCGCACCGCACGCTCGATGTCGGCGGAACGCACCGCGCGTCCCGCGCTGTTGAGGACGGGCCGGTGCTCGGTGCGGCCCCCGTAGGACAGCGTCCCGCCCAGCCGTACGCCCAGCGCGCCCGCGAACGCGGCCTCGACGGGGCCCGCGTTGGGGCTCGGATGGCGGTGCGCGTCCGTACGCCAGGCCCGTACGGCACCCCGCGGATCGGGCCCGGCAGCGGCGGCGAGGGCGGCCGTCAGCCGGGCGCCGGGCCGGCCCGCGGCGTCGTCCAGCCGCGCCGACGCCCAGCCGAACCTGCGGTGGCGCGGGGAGCGGTGCCCCACCATCGCGTCCAGGGTGTTGACCGCGCGGAACCCCAGCAGCCCCGGCACGCCCGCCAGCGCGCCCCACACCAGGGCGCCCACGACGGCGTCCGAGGTGTTCTCCGCGACCGACTCGACCACCGCGCGGGCGATCTCCTGCCCGTCCAGGTGCTGCGGGTCGCGCCCGCACAGTGCGGGCAGCCTCTCGCGGGCCGCGGCCAGGTCCCCGGCCTCCAGCAGGGCACCGACGGCCCGCGCCTCCCGGGTCAGCGACGTACCGCCCAGCACCGCCCAGGTGGCGGCGGCGGTCACGGCGATCCCGGGCAGCGGGGGGCGGCCCAGGGCGCGCGCACCCCTGTCCAGCGCGCCCCCGACGGCGACGGCGCCGCCCGCGCACAGCACGGTGTACAGCGCGCCCACCCCCCGGTGGTCGCGCCACATCCGGCGCTCCAGCGCCGCGGCGGCCCGCCCGAAGAGGGCGACGGGGTGGCCGCGTACGGGGTCGCCCAGCAGCGCGTCGGCGGCGTATCCCAGCACGGCGCCGGCCGCCCAGCAGCCGGGGCGGGGTCCGCCCGTCCGCGCACCGGTGAGGGGGCCGCTGCCGCGGCGGTCACCGGCCCGCATCACGCCGCGCGCCGGGCGCGGGCACCCGCTGCGGGGAGCGGAAGGCAGGCCGGAACGGCAGCAGATGCCGGGAACGACGGGGACGACGGGGATATGGCGGCGCAGCCACGCATGACGGTGTCCTCACTCAGGGTCCTCGCCCTGGCTCGACTCGACCGGCGGCGAGAGTCTCCTGGCTCCCGGATCCGCGCCGCTCCCGCCTTCCAGCCGCGTGGGCCGTGGCTCGCTGGGTGACGCTCCCCGGTGACAGTGGCGGGACCGCGCCGGATTCGCACCGGCTTCCTCTCCGTGCCGCCGTTGGGCACCGGAAGTCCACCACGCCCGACTGACCCCGTCAACTCGCCCTTGACCTGCGACGGGGGAGTGTGAGCAGACACACCGCGAGGGGGTGCGGGAGACATCCCGCACCCCCTCGCGTGCCGCGCCGGCCGCCGGGACGGCTAGGCGGCGATGAGGTAGATGCCGTACGCGACCGCCGCCAGGCACACCGCGTAGCAGACGTAGGAGCCGGTACGGCCCAGCGCCGAGGGAGCGGCGCCCGAGGCCCGGGGGGAGCCGGCGACGATGCCGACGGTGAAGACGCCGACGAGTCCCACGGTCGCCAGCAGACTGACCCCGAAGACCTGGCCGAGAGCGGCCCAGTCGATGTTCATGCGGTCATCCCTTCCGAAGGTGCGACGGGGTCAGGAGAGGCTGCCCGCGGAGGCGGGCCGGCTCGGCGCGGACGGGGTCTCCTCCTGGGCCGCTCCCTCGGCCCCGAGGGCCACTCCCGCCGGGGGCGGCGGCGGGGCGACGGCCCGCATGGCGGTGGTGACCACTCCGGCCGGCTCGGGCTCTCCCACCGCCGGGGAGGCGGCGGCGGGCGCCGGCACGGGAGCCTCGGCGGGCTGCGTCCCGGCCGTCTCCTCGACGTCGTTGACGTTGGTGTGGTCCACCGGGGTGCGGCGCGAGCGGAGCCAGATGGCGCCGCAGGCCGCCACGGTCAGCACGGCGACGGTCGCCACGCCCCAGTCGCCCTGCTCGGCCAGCAGCGCGGCGCCCGCGGCGACGGCACCGGCGGCCGGCAGGGTCAGCGCCCAGCCGATGACCATGCGTCCCGCCGTCGACCACCGCACGACGCTGCCCTTGCGGCCGAGGCCGGAGCCCATCACCGCGCCGGAGCACACGTGCGTGGTGGACAGCGAGAAGCCGATGTGCGAGGAGGCCAGGATGGTGGCCGCCGCACTGGTCTGGGCGGCGAAGCCCTGCGGGGGCTGGATGTCGGTGATGCCCTTGCCCATGGTGCGGATGATGCGCCAGCCGCCCAGGTAGGTGCCCAGCGCGATGGCCAGGCCCGCCGAGGCGATGACCCACACCGGCGGGTCGGAGTCGGGCGCCAGCACACCGCCGGTGACCAGGGCCAGGGTGATGACACCCATGGTCTTCTGCGCGTCGTTGGTGCCGTGCGCGAGGGAGACCAGCGCGGCCGAGGTGATCTGGCCGGCGCGGTAGCCCTTGGCGGTGCGCCCCTCGTCGGCGTCGCGGGCGACCCGGTAGGTGAGCCGGGTGGCGCACAGCGAGGCGATGCCGGCGACCAGCGGCGCGGCGAGCGCGGGGATGAGGACCTTCATGACGACGACGTCACCGTTGACCGCGCCGGTGCCGACCGCGGCGATCGTCGCCCCGATCAGGCCGCCCATCAGGGCGTGCGAGGAGCTGGAGGGCAGCCCGGCGAGCCAGGTCAGCAGGTTCCAGATGATCGCGCCCACCAGCCCGGCGAAGATCACTTCGGGCTGGACGCCGGAGCCTTCGTCGATGATCCCGGAGGAGATGGTCTTGGCCACCTCGACGGACAGGAACGCGCCGAGGAGGTTGAGGACCGCGGACATCGCCACCGCCGCCCGCGGAGCCAGTGCCCCCGTGGAGATGGTGGTGGCCATGGCGTTGGCCGTGTCGTGGAAGCCGTTCGTGAAGTCGAACACCAAGGCCGTGACGATCACGATCCCGATGAGAAGCGTGATGTGTTCCATTCACCAGGCACAATCAGTTCGAGGGGCATTTGACGCCGTGAACGTAAGTACGGCGAGTGAACAGCAGGTGAACTGGGGCAGGCGTCGAGGTGTCACCCCCCGGCGTCTGTTGTGTGGGACAGATCACACTACGCCGACGGGCCGTTCCAGCGCCGACACCGCAGGCCGGCACGGGCCCGGCGCGCCGCCCGGCACCGGCCCGCCCCGCGGTGCCGCATACCCCGGCCGGATGTCACTCCGCCGCCGCATCCCGGTGGTTTGGAGCCGCCGCGCGCGTCAACACTGGAGGGGATGCGTCTGCGAACCGCGGCACTGGCCGCCACCTGCGTGCTCGGTACCGGCGCCGCCACCCTGGCGGCCGGCCGGTACGCCGCCGGTGTGGCGCTCCGCCCGCCACGCCCCCGCACCGACGGCGGCAGCAGACCCACCGCCGGATTCGAGGGCACCCGGCTGACCGTCCACACGCACGAGGACGGCCGTGTCGCCGTGACCCGCTCGCTCGCCGCCCGCCTCCCCGGCGTCTACGGGCTGACCGGCCGGGGCGTGCACGCGGTCGTCGGCCCCGTTGTCGAGGACGAGACCGCCGCGCAGCCCCGCCCGCACGCGGTCGTCCGCGAACTGCGCCGGGTCAGCCGCGGCCGGCTGAGCACCGGCGCCACCGTACGCCTGACCCCGCAGGTGCACGCCGGCGACCCCGGCGAGGCCCTCGGCCTGGACTACGCCGACGTGGAGATCCCCGGCGAACTCGGCCCGCTGCCCGCCTGGTTCGTGTCCGGCGACCGCGCCGCCTGGGTCATCACCGTGCACGGCCTGGGCGCCACCCGCGAGCACCCCATGACGCTGCTCCCCTTCTACGTGAGCCGCCGCCTCCCGGTGCTCGACGTCAGCTACCGCGGCGACCCCGGCGCGCCCCCGCCCCCGGACGGCATCGGCCACCTGGGCAACTCCGAATGGCGCGACCTGGACGCCGCCATCCGGTACGCCGTCGGCAACGGCGCCCGCCGCGTCATCCTGCACGGCTGGTCCGCCGGCGCCACCATGGCGCTCCAGGCCGCCGCCAACTCCCCGCTGCGCGAGCACGTCGTCGGGCTCGTCCTGGACTCCCCGGTCCTCGACTGGCAGCGCACCGTCCGCGCCCTGGCCGCCTCCCGCGGCACCCCCGCGGCACTGCTGCCGCTCGTCGTCCGCGCCGTGCAGGGCAGAGCGGGGCTGCCCGCCGCGGCGCAGACCGTCCCCGGCGGCCCCACCGTCCCCACGCTGATCTTCCACGGCCCCGCCGACACCATCGCCCCCTGGGACGGCTCCCGCGCCCTGGCCGCGCGCAACGACCCGCTGGTCACCCTCCACCGGGTGCCGCACGCCCCGCACGCCGCCATGTGGAACGCGGACCCGCACGCCTACGAGGAGAAGCTCCGCCGCTTCCTGACGCCCCTCATGTGAGGCCGCGTCACGCTGAGGGGCACTCAGCAGAGGGCGCCCGCCCGGCCGCAGCCGCCGGCCCCTCCCGGAGGCGGAGCGCGCGCCGCCGACGACCGGATATGGCACCCCAGGTTTGGGTTTCGACGGCGCAGCATGAAGACTGCTCCTGTGACGACGTCCCGTACTCCGCGAGACAACCGGCTCCGCCTCGTCCCCCGACAACCCGTCGCGGCTGCCCGGCGCACCGTGACGACCAGGCGTTCCGCACGGACGCCGCGGCAGCCGGACGGTATGCCGCCCCGCGACCAGCTCGCCCGGCAGGCCCGCGCCTGCCTCGCCGACGCCGTCCGCCTCGCCCACTGGGCGGCCCGCACCGGCCGGTCCCCGCACGCGGGCGACGAGGCCCGGCAGGCCGGCGAGGACCTGCGGATGACCGTCCGGCAGGTGCGCGCCCACTGGGACCGGGCCAAGCTGGCCGGGCTGATCGAACTCCACGACGGGACGGCGCGCGCCGGCTGGCGGCTGCGCGCCTGGGACCGCGACGACAGCGCCGTACTGCGCGGCTGGGTCGCCCTCTTCGACGCCTGGTCGCTGGCCCACCCGGGTCCCCTGGCGCACGACCAGGGCCTGGTCGCCGAGGTCGTGGAGGCCGTGCCCCAGTTCCTGTCGGTCATGCACCTGTCCGGCGGGCCCGTCACCTTCGAGATGCTGCACGACCTGCTGGCGCAGCGCATCGCCGAGCTGCGCGCCGAACGGGACACCGGCCAGGAGGCGGGCCGCGCCGTGGTCGGGGTCGCCCTGCCGGGGCTGCTCGACTGGGCGCTGGACGGGCTGTCCGCCGTCGGCGCCCTCACCCGCTGCCCCGACGAGGAGGCCGCCGAGGAGACCGGGCTGCGGCACGGCTCCGCCGTCCTGACCCCGCTCGGCCACTGGGCGGTGTGGACGAAGCTGGAGCAGATCTGCATCGCGGCGCAGAGCCCCGCCGGCAACATCGAGCAGTCCGCCGAGGAGATGCTGCGCGGCTGCGCCCGGATGACGCCCGGCCCGGCCCGCGACGAGTACCGCGCCTGGCTCGCCGCACGGCCCACCGGGCACGCCGTCACCGAGCTGCTGGAGGCCGCGCGCGGCGACGACGCGCTGATCAGGGGCCTGGCCTTCGAAGCGCTGCGGGTGGTGGGCGCACCCGCCGAGGAGGCCGTGCAGGAGGCCGCCGCCGAGCCGGTGCTGCGGCCCTACGCGCTGCTGTGGCTCGCCGAGCAGGCCGGCACCGATCCCGAGGACCTGGCGGGCGGTGCCCCCGGTGTGCTCACCCGCGAGGAGGCGACGTGGCTGTGGGTGGACACCGCGGCGGCCGTCACCGACCACGGCGAGGCCCAGCTGCTCGTCGACCACCTGGGCACCGCCGTCCAGGGCTCGGTCCCCCGGCTGCTGGAGGACGTACGGGCCACCGGGCACCCGCGCACCGTCCAGGTGCTGGTGGCGCTGGCCGCGGCGCATCCGGACCCGGCGCTGGCCAAGGCCGTGCGCCGGGCCGCGTTCCAGGTCCACACCGGCGGCGAGTGAACCCCGCGCCCGGCGGCGCCGGGCCGTCGCGTCCGTGACGGTCCGGCCGGCCGCCGACAGCCCGGCCGGCGCCCCGCGGGGGGGGCGCGGACGCCGTCGGGACCACCGTCGCGCGGGCGCTCGTGCGGCGGAAAACTGTTTGCCCCGCGCCGGTAGACTGGGCCCATGCCTCATCTCCTCGTGCATTAGGCGTGCGTACGCCGCTTCCGACGCACTGATCCGTACGCACGTCCACAGTCCTGCCTTGGAGTCCCCCAGTGATCACCGCCTCCGGCCTTGAGCTGCGCGCCGGCGCCCGCGTCCTCATCGAGTCCGCCACCTTCCGCGTCGCCAAGGGCGACCGCATCGGCTTGGTGGGCCGCAACGGCGCCGGCAAGACCACCCTCACCAAGTGCCTGGCCGGCGAGGGCCAGCCCACCGCGGGCACCATCACCCGCAGCGGTGAGGTCGGCTACCTCCCGCAGGACCCGCGCACCGGCGACCTCGACGTGCTCGCCCGCGACCGCATCCTGTCCGCGCGCGGCCTGGACGTCGTGCTCCGCAAGATGCAGGAGAACGAGCAGCGCATCGCCAACGGCCAGGGCGCCACGCGCGAGAAGGCGATGAAGAAGTACGAGCGGCTGGAGACGGAGTTCCTCACCAAGGGCGGTTACGCGGCCGAGGCGGAGGCCGCCACCATCGCCGCCAGCCTCGGACTGCCCGACCGGGTCCTCGGCCAGCCGCTGCACACCCTCTCCGGCGGTCAGCGCCGCCGCGTGGAGCTGGCCCGCATCCTCTTCTCGGACGCGGACATCCTGCTGCTCGACGAGCCGACCAACCACCTGGACGCCGACTCCATCGTCTGGCTGCGCGACTTCCTCAAGACCTACCGCGGCGGCCTCATCGTCATCTCCCACGACGTGGACCTCGTCGAGACGGTCGTCAACAAGGTCTTCTACCTGGACGCCAACCGCTCGGCCCTCGACATCTACAACATGGGCTGGAAGCAGTACCTCACCCAGCGCGAGGACGACGAGAAGCGGCGCAGGCGGGAGCGGGCCAACGCCGAGAAGAAGGCCGCCGCCCTCAACGCCCAGGCCGACAAGATGCGGGCCAAGGCGACCAAGGCCGTCGCCGCCAAGAACATGGCACGCCGCGCGGAGAAGATGCTCGCCGGGCTGGAGGGCGAGCGCCAGTCCGACAAGGTCGCCAAGCTGCGCTTCCCCGACCCCGCCCCGTGCGGCAGGACGCCGCTGATGGCGGAGGACCTGTCCAAGTCGTACGGCTCGCTGGAGATCTT
>Ga0164243_10016456_pt1 | contig 10149 bp, 6 predicted proteins | sample OricompcompostOP_FD_108781 | JGI IMG/M metagenome (GOLD analysis project Ga0164243, IMG submission 108781) | Organic Plus compost microbial communities from Emeryville, California, USA - Original compost - Organic plus compost (OP) | ecosystem: Engineered > Solid waste > Mixed feedstock >... | reverse complement strand
TACGCAGTCTTTGCCGGCGCTCGTCCGCCAGGAAATCGCTGCGCGCGATCGATAGATCGGCGCGCCGCCATAAGCGGCCACGCCAACCCGCCCATACCCCGCCCCACGCCGTTACACCCACCCCGGATCGCTCCACCTTCTGAAAAGATATATCTTGCGTCATATCGAAATCGGCCCTATCTACGATGCATCAAAAGATATATCTTTCTATGATATATCTAAACTGCTGAAAACACAGGAGTTCTCATGTTTGGACGACAATTTGAAGGTCGCGAGGGCCGCTTCGGCGATCGGGATGAGCGCCACGAACGCCATTGCGCAGGCAGGCACGGGCGGGGAATGCACCGCGGATTTGGCCGGCATCGTTTCGGCGGCCGTCATGGCGGCGACGACGAGATGATGCACGCGGGTCGCATGCTCGCCCAAGGCGATCTGCGCCTGATTGCGCTCAGGCTGATCGAAGGCCAGCCACGGCACGGCTACGACATCATCAAGGCGCTCGAGGACACGACGTCGGGCTGGTACTCGCCGAGCCCCGGGATCGTCTATCCGACACTCACTTATCTGGAAGAGGTCGGCTACCTCACCTCACAGCCGGAAGGCGCCAAGAAGCTCTACACCATCACCGATGAAGGCCGGGCGCATCTCGCCGAGAACAAGGACCTCGTCGACGCGGTGATGAAGCGGCTGACCTTCATCGGCGAAAAGGCCGCGCGCATGCGCGAGCGCATGGAAAGCGAGCAGGACGGCGAGCGCGGCGGTCGCTGGCAGCTCGTGCGTGCGGCGTTCGACAGCATGCGCGAAGCCGCCCGCGAGCGCCTCAAGAACGATCCCGATGCGGAGGCGAAAGTCGTGGAGATTCTGGCGCGCGCGGCGAACGAGATCCGCAAGCTGCAATAGGCGAAACGTCGAAGACAGTGTCCGTGAAGCGTCCGCCGCAGAGCGGACGCTTCACTCAGCCCGTCGCCGGCGGCGAACGATGCTAGTTACACACAACTCGGACCGTGAACAATTTTGCCAACTCCGCGATCGCCTCGGCGGGTAATTCCCGCGATTTCGCAGCAATGTCGGGCTGCAGCCCGTTCGACTCCAAGAAATTCACGGCGATGCTCGACTTGATTGCGAAGTTTACATTCTGGGGAATGTCATTTGTGGCAGCGGCGATGTTGAGGGCATTCAGCTTCGAGACGATCACTCCGATAACATTGCCATACCTGTCGATCAGGGGACCTCCGCTGTTTCCCGGCTGCACGGGTGCTGAGATTTGCAGCAGCCGCGAATCGTCAGCTAGGCCGGTGATCGCGGTAACCGATCCGGTCGTGAAATTTCCTGCCGCCGACAGAAGCCCCGCTAAGGGGAAGCCGAAGACATACACTGGCTCGCCGAGCCGCGCTTGCGGCCGCAGGGCCGGAACGATTGCCGGTACCAGTGACGTCTTGATGATCGCGAGGTCGTTGACTTTGTCCCTTGCAACGAGAGACGCGCTTACTGCCGTTGCCCCGACGGGGACAACGCTCAAACTCCGACATCCTTCAACAACGTGGTTATTCGTCAGCAAGTGGCCATTATTCGAAACAAACAGGCCCGTACCCGAGCTTTCACCACGTTCCTTTCCCGCCTCCCGCGGCGCGCCGGCGGACGCGGAGATGTATTCCTTTTGACAAGAGATGACTTCGGTCAGCGCGTTCCGTGAACCTGCGAGCGATAACGATGACACCGAGCGCCGGTTCAAAAATACGCGGACACCACCGGAAACAGCAAAATCCTCAAGAAATTCCGCCTTTAGGCCGCTTGAAAAGACTCCCCTCTCCCCTGCGCGTTCAAAGCCAAGAAACTTGCCAACCCATTGGCTGCGGCCAGTTACGAGCCGAAGCTCATACTCGCCATCGCGCTCGATCGATTTCCAGTTCGGGTTTGTAAATGCGATATAGGCCTTCGTCTTATCGCCGAAGCCCAGCCATACCGTCGTTCCGTCCTTGTATTTTGCTGCAGCCAGACAGCCGGAAATGCCTTCGCTAAATCCGATCGTCCAGCCGGACACCTCACCAAATCTTTTGTCGATACTCAGCTCGGCACGCGCCGTCGTCGCTGCGTATAAGGACAGGATAAAGCCCGCCGCACGCCACGAAGCGCGGACCATGCGCATACACGCCCGACGATCGCTCACTGCCTTTTGCATAGATTCTCTGTTCGAATTAGCCGCCTGTCGGGCCGGGCCTATTAATTGCCGCTCGCCGATCTCGTTCTCGTGGGCGTCACGCCAGCGAAGGGATCGTCACCTGTCTTCTGATCCACCGAGGCGTTTGCTTGTTCGACAGGCACTTTCTTTTTGCTGGTCCTGACACGACGAGGCGCCGGCGGCCGATCATATTGCGTTGCCGATCTCGCGATTTGCCCAGCGATTATGGCAGCCGCCACACCGCCGATTATTGCACCAGCAATAACCCCTCTATCGCCAGCAGCGGCAGGGCGCGGTGCTAAAACCGCCATCGGGAATGCGACGCACAACACCAACGTGAAGATGTACGACCCTACAAAGGACAACTTACCAGATGGAATCATCGACAACCCCCAGTCGAAAACACCACCATCATAAGCAGATAACTAGGCTGCCGCAACTTTGAGTAAATCGCTTAACGCCTCAGCCCCACAAAAAATTATAATTGGGGGAAGCGCCTATTGCCCCCAGGCTCTGAACGCCTCTTCGAAGGCGCGCGAGCCGGGGGTACCCTTCTCCACCGCGAGAATGGCGCGCTTGCCGCTGGTATAGACGATCGGAATGTCGAACCAGTCCCGCTCCTTGAGAAGCTGTATATTCCGCTGCAGGTCGATATCGACCGCCGACAAGCCGATCAGAAAATAACCGTTGGTCACCTTCACCGCGAGACCGGCGAGCGGCACGCCGCGCGCCTGCTCGTTCTGCTTCATCAGCACGCCGGGTACATTGCCGATGCCGCCTTCGGAGAAGTCGGCCGGCAGCGTGAACATGATCTCGATGGTGTGGCTCGCCGGCAGCGCCTTGTCGGTGTTGCGGCGAAGCGACCAGACCATCCGCAGGTGCCGTTCGGGAATTTCCACGTCGGCGCGGATGGCGAGCTCCGGCGGCTGGCCCGGGCCGGGCGACACGGTTTCCGTGCGCCAGATCGCCGAGCCGACATAGCGCTTGCCTTGCGGGTCGTTGGGATCTTCGTCGTACAGCACGACCTTCTGCGCCACCGCCGCGGCCGGCGCGTTGGCGCTGGTGCCTTGGTCACCGCCGATACGGTCGGTGATTTTCGGCTGGCCGGCGGGCTGCGTCGGCTGCTGCTGTTGCGCGACCGGCGTCGGGCTGCTCGAGCGCATGCTGGCGACCATCGAGGAGATGGCGCCGCGCTGCCAGTAGCCGATGCCGACGACGCAGATGATGCCGATGACGACGGCGGCGATGACGGCAATGCGGCCCCAGTTCGGCGCCGGGCGCGTATAAATGTCGTCGTCGCCATACTGCTCGGCCGGCGGCGGCGGCCAGCTTTCCGGCAGCGGCTCCTCCGGCTTCGGCTCGCGCTTCACCGCGCGCGGCAAACGTTCCTCCGGCTCGGCCTTGGCTTCGTAAGGCGACGGATGCGGGGCACCATGATGCGGCGCGTAAAGCGACGGCTCCTCGGCCGGCTCTTCCGCGGGCGGATCGAAATAGTGGGCGGGCGACGGCTCGGGCTGCTGCCCTTCGACCTCCGCCATGGTCTCGCGGAAATTGCGCAGCGCCTGATCGCGCAGCGACGGCGGTTCTTCCGCGGGCGGCTTTACCGGGGCCTCCGGCATCGCCCGGCGGACGGCCTCGGCCTCCACCTGGCGAATCGCCTCTTCGAGCGCCAGGCGCTCACGCGTGATTTCCGCCTCTTCGAGCGGCGGATCGACGCCGCGGAGCTGATTGACCAGCGCCGTACGCGCGCGCTCGTACAAGGCGCGGCGGGTCTCGCCTGTGCTGTTGTCGAGTCCGTCAACCGCGCGTGCGATCAGGGGGTGATAGTCAGCCATTCCGCGTCATATGCTCGAGCATGAGGATGGTGCTCTTCGCCCCGCATGATGTCTTTTTTCCGCAATCATGTCTCGAAAGGATTCTTCATCAGAATCGTGTCTTCGCGTTCCGGGCTGGTGGACAGGAGGGCGACGGGGCACCCGATCAGCTCTTCCACCCGGCGGACATATTTGATCGCCTGCGCCGGAAGCTGCGCCCAGGAGCGCGCGCGGGCCGTGGGTTCTTTCCACCCCGCGATGGTCTCGTAGATCGGCTCGGCGCGCGCCTGCGCCAATTCGCCGGCCGGCAGATAGTCGATCTCGCGGCCGTCGAGCCGGTAACCGACGCAGACTTTGACCTCCTCGAAGCCGTCGAGGATGTCGAGCTTGGTCAGCGCAATGCCGTCGATGCCGGAGGTGCGCACCGTCTGGCGTACCAGCACCGCGTCGAACCAGCCGCAGCGACGCGCGCGGCCGGTGACAGTGCCGAACTCGCGGCCGCGTTCGCCCAGGATCTTGCCGACCTCGTTATGCATCTGGTCGGTCGGGAACGGCCCCTCGCCGACCCGCGTCGTATAGGCCTTGGTGATGCCGAGTACGTAGTCGATGGCGTTGGGGCCGAGGCCCGAGCCGGTGGCCGCTTGCGCAGCCACGGTATTCGACGAGGTGACGTAAGGATAAGTGCCGTGGTCAATGTCGAGTAGCGAACCCTGCGCTCCCTCGAACAGGATGCGCTTGCCTTCGCGTCGGCGATCGTCGAGCAACGACCACACAGAATCCATATACGGCAGCACTTTCGGCGCGATCGCCGCGAGATGGTCGTAGATTTCCTTCGGCGCCAGCTCGGGCATGTTGTTGCCGCGGCGCAGCGCATTGTGGTGCGCGAGGAGCCGTTCGATCTTCGGACCAAGCGAGGGCAGATCGGCGAGGTCCATGAAGCGGATGGCGCGGCGGCCGACCTTGTCTTCATAGGCCGGACCGATGCCCCGCTTCGTGGTGCCGATACGCGCCGACGAGTTTTCGCGGATGGCCTCGAGCTCGCGGTGCAGCGGCAGGATGAGAACAGCGTTCTCGGCGATACGCAGATTTTCCGGGCTGACCTTGACGCCCAGCTTTTCGAGCGCGGCGATCTCGTCGATCAGGGCCTGCGGGTCGATGACGACGCCGTTGCCGATGACCGACAGCTTGCCCCCGCGCACGACACCGGATGGCAGCAGCGACAATTTGTAGGTCTTGCCGTCGATCACCAGGGTATGACCGGCGTTATGGCCGCCTTGAAATCGCACGACGATGTCGGCTTGCTCCGACAGCCAGTCGACGATCTTGCCTTTACCCTCGTCGCCCCATTGCGAGCCGACCACAACAACATTCGCCATCAGGATCTTTCCCTGCCGTATGCCCCCGGACACGCTCAGCCGGGTGCCGCCGGCCAGGTGCACCTTCGGATAAAGGATGCAGGCGGCCGAGGCAAGGCAGCGCGACCCCGATCAGGGCCGGACGGCTGGGTACTTTACCTGACTTTTCAACAAGCTACCGGCCCGCAGCGGGGCTCCTGGCCTAGGACTGCAGCACATAGTGCCCCGGCGCGGCGGCCAGCGGCCCGTCGGCGGAAGGAAAACCGGGAGGCGGCACCGGGCTACCTGAGTGCGCCGACAGCCAGCCGGCCCACTCCGGCCACCAGGAGCCCGACTTCGTCGACGCCATGCCGAGCCAGGTATCGGGGTCGACATGCAGGGCATCGCCCGGCGTGGTCATGACCCGGTAGTGGCGACTGCGGTGGTTGGGCTCCGAGACGATGCCGGCGTTGTGACCGCCCGAGGTCAGGAGATAGGTGACTTCGGTCTCGGTCAGCCGATGGATCTTATAAGTCGACCGCCAGGGGGCGACGTGATCGCGCTCGGTACCAACTGCAAAAATCGGCACACGGATGTCGGTGAGCGACACCGGCTTGGCGCCGACGACATAGCGGCCTTCGGCAAGCTCATTGTCCAGGAACAGCTTGCGCAGATACTGCGAGTGCATGCGGTAAGGCATGCGCGTGGCGTCGGCATTCCACGCCATCAGGTCGATCATCGGCTCGCGCTCGCCCATCAGATAATTGCGCGTCAGATAGGACCAGACGAGGTCGTTCGAGCGCAGCATCTGGAAGGCGCCGGCCATCTGCGTGGTATCGAGGAAACCCTGCTCCCACATCATGTCTTCGAGGAACGCGAGCTGACTTTCGTTGATGAACAGCATCAGTTCGCCGGCCTCGGTGAAATCGGTCTGCGCCGCGAGCAAGGTCAGCGACGTCAGGCGGTCGTCATTGTCGCGCGCCATGGCCGCGGCGGCGATCGACAACAGCGTGCCGCCGATGCAGTAGCCGACGGCATGAACCTTCTCGTTCGGAACAATGGCGTTGACGGCATCGAGCGCGGACATGATGCCGAGCGTGCGATAGTCGTCCATATCGAGGTCGCGATCGTCCTCGTCCGGATTCTTCCACGAGATCATGAAGACGGTGAAGCCCTGTTCGGTCAGGTATTTCACCATCGAATTGTGCGGCGACAGATCGAGAATGTAGTACTTCATGATCCAGGCCGGCACGATCAGCACCGGCTCGGGCCGCACCGTCTCGGTCGTCGGCGCGTACTGAATGAGTTCGATCAGCCGATTGCGATACACGACCTTGCCCGGCGTTACCGCCACATCGCGGCCGACGACGAAGTTCTCGGTGCCGACCGGCTTCTTGCCGCTGACCTTGCGTTGCCAGTCCTCCAGCATGTTCTGGAAGCCGGTGACGAGGTTCTTGCCGCCCTGCTCGAGCGTGCGCTGCATCACTTCCGGATTGGTCAGCAGGAAGTTCGACGGCGACATCATGTCGAGGATCTGCCGCGACATGAACTCGACGACGTTCTCATGCTGCTTGCTGACGCCGCGCATACCCGTGGTGGCGTTGTGCCACCATTGTTGATTGAGCAGGAAGCCCTGGTACATCAAATTGTAGGGCCACTTCTGCCATGCCTCGCCGGCGAAGCGCCGATCCTGCGGCAGCGGCTCAATGCATGGCGCGAGACCGCCCTCGTGATGCATGGCGCACTGCGCCGCGTATTGCGCGAAGCGCACACTCTTGCGCACCGCCTTGTTCACGAGTTGCAGACGTTTGCCCGGGCGGCTGGCGAGATGAACCAGCCAGTCGACATAAGCCTGCATCATCGCCGTCGGCGACAAGCCCATGGTGAGATGCGCAATGGCGGCGTGCTGCGAGCGGTCGATGATGTCGGCGAAAGCCGTGAGGGCATAGGGATCGCGCTCGTCGCGCAGGGGTAAGGGCGCGATCGCCGGCGCCGGTAGCTGCGGCACCGTGATCACGGATAACGCGTCGGATTTCGTCAGCGTGCTGTGTTCGGCCATGGGCGCACGTTAGCGGCGTTACCACCCTCGCCGCATGACCTAGGTCAAAATCGCGACCCGCGTGTGACCAAAGCAAAAAAAAGAACCGGCCGGCGCCCATGGCACCGGCCGGTCAAACTTAGAGGTCCGACCGCGCGATCAGAAATGCAGCGGCTTGGCCTGCTGCACCTGAGGCAACGCGCGCACCTTGGCGAGCACCTGCTCGGGCAGATCGCCGTCGATCTCGATCAGCGCGATGGCGTTGCCGCCAGGCGCCTCGCGACCGACGTGGAAGGTCGCGATGTTGATGTTGGCTTCGCCCAACGTGCCCGAGAAGGTGCCGATGAAGCCCGGCTTGTCGAGATTGGTGATATACACCATGGACGGCGCGAATTCCGCGTCCATGCGGATGCCCTTGATGTTGACGATGCGCGGACGGCCGTCGGCGAACACCGTGCCGGAGACCCAGCGCTTCTGCTTCTCGGTCTCGACCGTCACGGTGATGAGGCTGTCGTAGTCGCCGGCGACTTCGCGGGTGACTTCCTCGACCACCATGCCGCGCTCCTTGGAGATAACCGGCGCCGAGACCACGTTGACATCGCCGAGCATCGGCCGCAGCAGGCCGGCGAGGGCGGCCGAGGTGAGCGCGCGGGTGTTCATCTGCGCGACCGTGCCCTCATAGGCGATCTGCACCTTGCTGATGCCGGTCTCGGTGAGCTGGCCGGCGAAGGAGCCGAGCTTCTCGGCGAGTTCGACGAACGGCTTGAGCTTGGGCGCCTCTTCCGCGGTGATCGACGGGAAGTTCACCGCATTGGTGATGGCGCCGGTCATCAAATAGTCCGACATCTGCTCGGCGACCTGCAGCGCGACGTTCTCCTGCGCTTCCGTCGTGGAGGCGCCGAGATGCGGCGTGCAGATGACGTTCGGATGGCCGAACAGCACATTCTCGGTGGCGGGTTCGGTCACGAACACGTCGAAGGCGGCGCCGGCGACATGGCCCGAGTCGAGCGCGGCGCGCAGCGCCTGCTCGTCGACCAGACCGCCGCGCGCGCAGTTGATGATGCGCACGCCCTTCTTGGTCTTGTTGATCGCCGTGGCGTCGATGATGTTCTTCGTCTTCTCGGTGAGCGGCGTATGCAGCGTGATGAAATCGGCGCGCTTGAGCAGGTCATCGAGCTCGACCTTCTCGACGCCGAGATCAAGCGCGCGCTCCGGCGACAGGAACGGATCGAAGGCGATTACTTTCATCTTCAAGCCGAGGGCGCGGTCGGCGACGATCGAGCCGATGTTGCCGCAGCCGATGACACCGAGCGTCTTGCCGGTGATTTCGACGCCCATGAACTTGTTCTTTTCCCACTTGCCGGCCTGGGTGGAACGGTCGGCCTCCGGAATCTGGCGAGCAAGCGCCAGCATCAGCGAAATGGCGTGCTCGGCGGTGGTGATCGAATTGCCGAAGGGCGTGTTCATCACGATGATGCCCTTGGCGGTCGCCGCCGGAATGTCGACGTTGTCGACGCCGATACCGGCGCGGCCGATGACCTTCAGGTTGTTCGCCTTCTCAAGGATCTTCGGCGACACCTTGGTGGCCGAACGGATTGCGAGACCGTCGTAGTTGCCGATGATCTCGGCGAGCTTTTCCTTGTCCTTGCCGAGGGCCGGCTGGAAGTCGACCTCAATGCCGCGATCCTTGAAGATTTGCACGGCGGCCGGAGAGAGAGCGTCGGAAATGAGAACTTTGGGCATGGGATTTGTCCGATCATGGTGCGCCACCCGCCCCTGTCATCACCCGCTCAAGCGGGTGATCCAGTAAACGGCGGCGCTGCGATAGGTCACTGAACCTGGTGGCTACTGGATGCCCCGCTTGCGCGGGGCATGACGCTGTTGGTGTTCGCGTGCGCGCTGGCTTACGCCGCTTTCGCGAGCGCGGCCTTGGCTTCGGCGAAGGCCCAGTCGAGCCAGGGGGTCAGCGCTTCGACGTCCGCCTTCTCGACGGTGGCGCCGCACCAAATACGCAGACCCGGAGGCGCGTCGCGATAGTGGCCGATGTCGAGACCGGCCTCTTCCTTCTCCACCAGCGAGGTGAGCTGCTTGGCGAACGCCGCCTGCGCGTCGCTTGACAGCGACGTGATCGCCGGATCGACGACCTTCAGGCACACCGAGGTGTTGGAACGGATGTCAGCCGACACGGCAAGGAAATCGACCCACGGCGTCTTCGCCGCCCAGTCGGCCAGCGCCTTGGTGTTGGCGTCGGCCCGCGCGATCAGCGCCTTGAGGCCGCCGATCGACTTCGCCCACTGCAACGTGTCGAGATAGTCCTCGACGCACAGCATCGACGGCGTGTTGATGGTCTCGCCGACGAAGATGCCTTCGTTGATCTTGCCGCCCTTGGTCATGCGGAAAATCTTCGGCAGCGGCCAAGCCGGCTTGTAGGTCTCGAGACGTTCGACCGCGCGGGGCGACAGAATGAGCATGCCGTGCGCGGCTTCGCCGCCCAGCGCCTTCTGCCAGGAGAAGGTCACGACATCGAGCTTGTCCCAGTCGAGCTTCTGCGCGAAGGCCGCCGAGGTGGCGTCGCAAATGGTGAGGCCCTTGCGGTCCGCGGCGATCCAATCGCCATTCGGCACGCGCACGCCGGAGGTGGTGCCGTTCCAGGTGAACACCACGTCGCTATTGAAATCGACCTTCTTGAGGTCGGGAATTTCGCCGTACGGCGCCTTGAGCACCGTCACGTCTTTCAGCTTGAGCTGCTTCTCGACGTCGGTGACCCAGCCTTCGCCGAAGGAT
>Ga0164243_10016455_pt1 | contig 10149 bp, 10 predicted proteins | sample OricompcompostOP_FD_108781 | JGI IMG/M metagenome (GOLD analysis project Ga0164243, IMG submission 108781) | Organic Plus compost microbial communities from Emeryville, California, USA - Original compost - Organic plus compost (OP) | ecosystem: Engineered > Solid waste > Mixed feedstock >... | reverse complement strand
CGGCATATCCAATGTGTCGGCTGCATCAGCACACAGCACGCCGACTGCTCCGCTATGGCTCATCACCACCAGACCGTTGGCCGGACACGGAGGCCGGGTCAGATAAAGTTCTACCGCATTGACCAAATCGTGCACATCAGACGCGCGCCAAATACCATGGCGCTCCAGAAACGCGTCAACCACGACATCATCATTGACAATCGCACCCGTGTGCGACGCGGCTGCCTTTGCACCTTGCGCACTGCGGCCCGCTTTTAGGGTAATGACCGATGCCCCTCGCGAATGCGCCCGTTGAACAGTCTGCGCGAGCATATCAGGATCAGTGAGCGATTCGATATACAGCAGCAACACACGTATTTCCGGATCAGCAGCACATGCCAGGGCCAATTCGCACACGGACGCGTCCGCATCATTGCCCGATGCGATAAGGTAGCGTACGCCGACGCCGCGCTCGCGCAGCATGGCATAGGGCATTACGCTGGCTGCACCGCTTTGGCTGATGATTGCAACCGGCCCATCTTCGGGTTCAATCTCCATGAACATGGTGCTGAAATTCATGACCGCACCCGTTTGAAAATTGGCAACGCCTTGTGCATTGGGGCCGACCAGTCTGATGCCCAGTCGTTTGGCCTGCGCCACCAGGGCGTTTTGTCGCTTGACGCCTGCATCGCCTGTTTCACCAAAACCTGAGCTCATTATGATCACCGAGCCTATGCCGTGCTCAGCACATTGATCTATCACATCTGGCACTGCGTCCTGGCCCACCGCGATAATGGCGACGTCGGGCACGGTTGGCAGTTCTGCGATCGACGCAAATGCCTGCAGCCCTTGAATCGTCCTGCGCCGCGGATTGACAGGATAAATCGCACCAGCAAAACCGAAGCGCAGAAGGTAGTGCAGCGGTCGACCGCCGACTTTATTGGGATCTTCTGTTGCACCTATCACGGCAATGCTACTGGGCACCAGGGTGTTTTGCAGACGAGGGTCGAAAGGAAAAGTCATGAATGCTACCCGTCTTAATTCAAAGTGGCGCCGGAGTTCTTAACGACCGGTGCCCATTTTTCCATATCATCTTTAATGAGTCTGGAAAACTCAGCCGGCGTCGTCGTTTTCGCCTGGGCACCGTCGGCCTGCATGCGTTTCTTCATTTCATCTGTCGACATCACGGCAGCCATTTCCCGCTGCAGGCGGTTCACGACCGGCTCGGGTGTCCCTTGCGGGGCGAGCACGCCGTACCAAATGGTCACATCGAAATCCTTGAACCCAGCCTCCTGGACAGTGGGAACATCAGGCAGCAGAACAGAGCGTTCGGGTCCCGTCACGGCAAGTGCATTCACTTTTTTGGCTGCAATATTCTGAGTCTGTTGGGCGATCGTATCGAACATCATTGAAATTCGCCCGGCCAGCAAATCAACCGATGCAGGTGCAGAACCCTTGTATGGAACATGCGTGATCTGGATGTCAGCAGAGCTGCGGAATAATTCTCCCGACAAGTGATTTGAGCTGCCATTGCCGGCAGAACCGAAAGTAAGTTCTTTCGGCTTTTTCTTGGCCAATTGCACCAGCTCGTTTAGCGTTTTAACCGGCAATTGAGGATTGACGACCAACACATTCATGGTTGTTGCCATCAAGCTCACGGGCGCGAAATCCTTGACCGGATCATAGCGCAACGAAGCATAAAGGCTGGGATTGATTGCCATGGTGCCCGTAGTGCCGAAAAAAAGCGTGTAACCGTCTGCCTTGGAACGCGCTACCTGTTCCGCTGCAATGCTGCCGCCCGCGCCGCCGCGATTCTCGACAACGACCTGTTGCCCAAGGCGCTCACCGAGCTTTTGGGCCAATATGCGTGCCATTGCATCGGTGGGGCCGCCCGCGGAAAAGGGTACCACCAGGTTAACGGGACGTTCGGGATAGGAGGGCGTTTTTGCGTTGACAAACGACGATGCGATCAGACAGCTGGCGGAAAATGCCCCGGTGATGTAATAGGTGAGTTTCAAGGTTGTCTCCTTACTTGTTGTATATCTTGGCGACAAGCTTAGCGATAATTCTGGTTTATATAAATACACAGTTTATAATTTCAGATTTCCATTTAAGTGAAACCATGAACCTCAAGCAACTGGGTACTTTTTTGCTCGTGGCGGATATGCAGTCGCTTTCCCGCGCAGCGATCGCGTCCGATATGGCCCAGTCGCTGGTGAGCCGCCAAATCTCCATGTTGGAAAAAGAATGGGGTAAACGCCTGTTTGACAGAACGGGCAGGGGGATGATTCTTTCCGATTTCGGTCGACGCATGTACCCAGAGGTCAAGCGCATCATTGAACAGATTGACCAACTCAGCACGACCGCTCACCAGGCTGCAGGCATACTGACCGGTACGGTGCATATCGGTGTGTTGCCGTCGCTGTCACGTCAATTATTGCCTCTGTTGCTGGCTGATATTCACGACCGTGCGCCTCGCCTGCGCCTGCACGTTACTGAAGGTTTTAGCGGTTCCCTGGATGAACAGCTCGCCTCGGGGCGCCTGGACATGATTGTGGTCAATCGCTATAACCCATCCGCTCCGCGTGGCGAAGATGTGCTTGGCAAGCTGGACACCTTCCTGATTGGAAAAGCAGGCCTTCCGGAGCTGGCGGCCAAAAGCCTGCCATTTCACTCCCTGGACGGTTTGCCGCTGGTATTGCCCGCTGTCCCCAATGGTTTTCGAGCCACCATGGACGTACTGTCTCGTCGCCACAATACAAAGATCAACATCGTAATGGAGGTTGAAACAGCAACCGCGATGAAAGACGTCGCTGCAGGTGGCCGCGCTTTTACGCTATTGCCCCTTACTGCAGTGGCGCAAGAAGTAGCCTCCGGTGAGCTGGAGGCCGTTCTGATAACCAGCCCGGAGATTCGCAGAACGATCGCATTGAGCGTGAGTCGCCATCGCCCTTTATCCGAAGGCGCCAGGCTGGTTTCGTCCAGGGTACGCTTGCTGGTTTCCGAATTACTGTCAAATTCAAGTACGTAAGATCGCCAAAGTTGTTGCTCGTCTTGTGCAGCAGACACGTTGTCCTGAACAGTCCTTTACAGGCATGCCTGATTTTGGAAAAATTCAGGATGAAGGAAGAGGGGACAGATCAACGACTTCTATCGCTAAACGATCAAACCGCACGGGTCACACCGCCATCGACCCGGATATTTTGCCCGGTAATATACCCTGCGCCGTCTGACAAAAGAAAGGCGACAGTCGCGGCGATTTCTTCGGCCTTGCCATAACGTCCCATTGGCACATTCTCGCGACGTTCGTCAACCTCAGGCAGACTATCGATCCATCCAGGCAAGACATTGTTTATGCGAATGTTGTTTGACGCATAATGATCAGCAAAAATTTTAGTAAAACTGGCCAGCCCGGCACGAAATACCGTCGAAGTGGGGAACATTTCGGTGGGTTCGAAAGCCCAGGCCGTGGAAATATTGACGATGGCGCCACCGCCTTGCGCGACCATGACGGGTGCCACAAGTCGCAGAGGTCTCACCGCGTTCAGAAAATAAACCTCCATGCCTCGATGCCAGTCTTCATCCGTGATCTCGAGTATGGGTGCACGTGGTCCATGCCCTGCGGAATTGACCAAGGCGTCGACTCTTCCCCATCGTTGCATTACCAAGTCGACAAGCCGCTGCAAGTCTTGCTGCGACTGATTGGATCCGGTCACGCCCAGGCCGCCCAGCTCATTGGCAAGCGCTTCTCCCTTACCAGACGAAGACAATACCGCAATGCGGTAGCCGTCCTGCGCGAGTTTGCGGGCAACGGCGGCACCCATGCCAGATCCGCCTGCGGTAATAAGAGCAACTTTTTCTACAGACATTGAAATCTCCAATATGTGATTTTGAAAATTATTGCATACTTAATATAAAATTCCGAACGATAAAAAAACGCTTTACTATGTAGAAAAACTACTGGCAAACAAATGACACAACCCCGTCGAATACTTCCGCCATTGAATGCCTTGCGCTCCTTCGAGGCTGCCGGCCGCAAACTCAGCTTTCGGGCGGCCGCCGAGGAGCTTGGCGTCAGTCAGGGTGCTGTCGCACAACAGGTCCGTGCATTAGAAGCACGTTTTGGCATCGAGTTGTTCCATCGATTGCCGCGTGGATTGTCCCTGACCTCACTTGGCGCGGCCTATCTTTTTGACGTAACCCGGGCCTTTGACACGCTTGTAGAATCAACCGGCAGGCTTGCGGCTCGGCCGGAAATGGTGACAATCAGCGTCCCTCCAACGGTAGCCGCCAAACTTTTGATTCCGCGTCTGGCTGAATTTAATGCGGCGCTTCCAGATATAGAGCTTCGTACCATGGCGACCGAGGCGCTCTCGGACTTTGACCGTGATCAAGTAGACATCGCAGTGCGGATGACGAGCTCGCCATTTCCGGCCAATCTGAATGCATTGCTGTTATTTCGCCAAGAGCTAGTGGCGGTAGCCAGCCCACACCTGCTTAATGATTTGCGGCTTCCGTTGAGTACAGAAGAGCTACGAACGCTTCCGCTGCTTCATGATGCCCATAATCATTGGCCAGCTTTTTTTGGAGAGAATGGAAAACTGCCGGGCGCGGTATTTAACCAGACGACACTGGCGCTGGATGCGGCCCTGGCAGGCCAGGGGGTTGCGCTAACCTGTCGGGCATTTGTCACACCTGACCTTGAAGCGGGACGCCTGAAACAGGTGACGCAGCAGACAACGATCAGGGGGCCTGATTATTTCCTTGTTTGTAAGCGGTCTCCATCACCTAGAAAAGCAGTGACAGCGGTATGGGACTGGTGTGCAAAACAGTTGCGTCTACCCGGATAGATGGAGCAACAAAATTGCTACCTTTGCAACCTTGATTGCAATGTTCGGCAAATGCACTGTTCGGAAAAAAGTGCAAGTGATCGATGTATTATTCCGCTTTAATATTTCCTGCTTTTACGACATCCGCCCAACGTCTGGCATCGTTGGCAATCAGAACGCTAAATTCTTCAGGTGAAGAGGGTGCCGGAACCATTCCCTGGGATTTGAAGGCATTTACAATGTCCGTTTCATCAAGAATTTTTACGATTTCATGATTGAGTTTTTTAATGATGTCAGACGGTGTACCTTTGGGGGCTAATACGCCGTACCACATGTCAGAGTTATCCGAACTAGACTGGGACAGTGTCGGCACATCGGGCAGTTGGGGCAGTTGTTCCGGGCTGCTCGTCGCTATCGCTTTCAGCTTGCCGTTCAAAATATGTGGTAATGCGACATGCACCGGTAGAAACATATAATCAACTCTTCCTCCCAGCAAATCAGTGACCGCACCGGACGTACCTTTGTATGGGACATGCAACATTTCTAAATGGTTACGTTGCAAAAATAATGCCATAGCGAGATGATGGGGCGTTCCTACACCAGGCGTTGCGTATGTGAATTGATTTGGTTTTGATCCTGCAACCCGAATGACATCCTGTATCGTTGATATTCTTTGTACTGCAGGATTAACGACTAGCAAAAGCGATCCCCAGGATGTCTGGGATACCGGATCGAAATCGCTGACCGGATCGTAACGGAGTTCCGGGTACAGACTTTTATTCATGACTAATGTATTTACCTGTACAAGAAAGGTATAGCCATCAGGTTTACTACGAGCCACTTTTTCGCTCCCAATGTTTCCACTGGCTCCTGCGAGATTTTCTACCACTACCGGTTGACCCAGTTTTTCTGGTAGACGAGCAGCCAGTTGACGGGCGATCGTGTCAATGCCTGTTCCCGGCGTGTACGGCACGACAAAGGTAATCGGTCGATCCGGCCATCCGGCGTAAGCTGATGATCCAGTCACTTGCAACAAGAATGCATAAAAAATTATGCTCATCCATTTTAAATACATAAAAAGTCTCCTTTCTTTCTGTAAATTTGCGCTTATTCGTCATTGAATTGTTTGATGCTTTGCGCGCCTGCCGAAAGCCCTTGTTCGATCTGTTTATATGATTTAAAGAAAAGAAGGGCGATTCCTTAGTTGAACCGGATCATATCCGGCCACCCCTTTGTAACCATCGGAGATGGCTTGTAGCTCAGCTTGAGAAACAAATTCGTCGAGATTTTCTACTTTTTTTCCGCCAGTGCGCTCATAAACTTCACGAAGAATAGAGTCAGGTGGTGTTTTGCGGTTGGTCAGCACGACATTTGCCGTTGCTGTCACTCTTTCTTGATCATAGCTCTCAAGTGCATTCTCGGTGACGCCTAGTTTCTTGAGCATGCCTGCCAGACAGCGTGCATCGAGGATAGCCTGACCGGCACCGTTTGAACCGCGTGGCACCATCGGATGGGCCGCGTCGCCTAAAAGTGTAATTCGGCCATGCGTCCAACGCGCAAGTGGGTCCTGGTCAACCATTGGATATTCCAGGACAGAGTCAGCCTTTTTGATGAGTGTCGGCACGTCCAGCCAACTGAATCTCCAATTTTCGAATGCCGGTAGAAAATCCTCCAATCGTCCTTGTCGGCTCCAATCACGTTGCGCAGGTTTTTCAGCCTCAATTTCCGCTACCCAGTTTACAAGTTGATTTCCTTGGTCGTCTATCGCATTGCGAATAGGGTAGATAACCATCTTGCCGATCGAAAGCCAGCCTGCGCGGATCATACTGGCGCCAGAGAGGATCGGTGGATAGTGGGTTACCCCACGCCACATATTCACGCCAGAATACCGAGGCGGCCCTTCATTCGGATAGAATTTCTTGCGTATGACAGAATGGATGCCGTCGCAAGCGATTGCCAACGTAGCTCTTTTGCTTTCGATTGCAGCACCGTTCGGATCTTCGAAGTGTGCTGTTATTCCTGTATCGTCCTGTATCACGTCCATGCATCGGTGACCACATTTCACGCTGTCCGGACCAAGGCGCTCCAACACCGCTGCAAGCAACAGATTCTGAAGATCACCGCGATGTATCGAAAACTGCGGCCAGTCATAGCCGGCTGCCGTTCCTGCTGGCTCTCTAAATGCGAGTTGTCCATGCTCGGTAAAAAATACGGATTCCTTGGTGCGTACACCAACCTGGTCCAACGACGGCAGTAGGCCTAATTCACTTAATTCCCGAACTGCATGTGGCAGCAGATTAATCCCTACACCCAGGGGCTTGAGCTCAGGCACTGCCTCGTACACCACGCAGCTAATTCCCGCCTGGTGAAGACTTAATGCAAGCGTCAGACCACCGATTCCTGCGCCTATTATTGCGATTTGCTCATTATTGCTCATGGTTTTGATTGCTCAAAAAATTCGTGATTGATAAACATCGAAATACAACATTTGAAGTATTAAGCCTCAATTTAAAGAATATTGGAAATTTAAATATAATATAGATACATAAGGAACTATTATGAATCTAACTACTCGCCAGATGCGTGCATTTCGCTATGTGGCCAGGACGCAGAACTTTACCCGTGCTGCCGAACTCGCGCATATGACACAGGCTGGATTAAGCATTCTTGTACGCGAAATGGAGCGACAGTTAGGTGTTCGATTATTCGATCGCACCACACGAGCTGTGCAATTGACACCGGCAGGAAAACGCCTGGCGCCGGTAATAGAACGCGTGCTTGTCGAGCTGGATGGTGTCACAGAAGAAATTAGCTCTTTGGGCGAGACGGTAAGGCATACCTTACGTATCGCAGCAACACCTTTAGTTTCTTCAGATCTATTGCCGCATTTACTGGCCGTTTTCAGAAAAAAACTACCTCATGTAAAGATCAGCCTTCAAGACGCCCGGCTGGAAGAAGTTGAACGCGCCATTCTAGATGAGGAGGCAGATCTGGGACTGGGTTTTTTCTTTAAAGCGACGCCGGGTTTGACACGTGCGTCGATTGCCTCGTTTCAGCTGATGCGGATCAGCCCGGCAAACGGAGAAAAACGGAATACCGGAAGTATTCCATGGTCGGCTCTGCAAAATGATGAATTAATAGGCCTTCCTGCTGGAAATCCTATTCAGAAGGTTATTGATTTACAGCTTGCCAAACAGGGTATCAGGAACGCGGATGTTCAGTCCGTCAGCTTTTTTAACACCTTGATTTCAATGGTGGAGTCTGGCTTTGGTACGGCAATTATCCCCACATTTGCCATGACGGCATGCGAGCGACACGACGTTAACGTCGATCTACTCATTTCGCCGAAGATAGAGCTTTCTTTTTATCGGATCTCCAAGCGCGGGGCGAAGGACTCTGAAGCTATTGTTGAATTTGTTAAGCTCCTCAAAGAACGTTTGCCATCTATGTCTGGCTGAGAATGCGAGCGTATGGCTGCATGAATGCATTCCTGTATTCATGAACCGGAATGATGGAACTAGACAAATGGGTAGGAGGGTGCACAAATTTTGTCTCAAACCTGTACGTCAGAATACGTGGTTTATTTATTCGTTTATCTAACTTTACATAATATATATTATGCGTACTTTATCGGGCGGACTAGCAGATTGGTCATATCGCTTGTTACCCCCCTTAAACTTCGTCTCAGACGTTTAGTTAGCCATTCGCAAGGTGTGTTCTGGTAAGTACCCTGTCATGTATAATCATGCCGCTCATCATGGCAAAAACAAACAACAGCACCAAGGGCTGGCCCGTAGCCACCGCCGATAAGGCGGGTCCTGGACAGAAACCAGCCAGACCCCATCCTATGCCGAAAATGGCCGAACCTGCGATCAGGCGCTTGTCGATCGCTGCGTTTTCGGGCAAATGGAAACGGCCATCGAACACCGGCTTGTGCAACCGTTGACTGAGCAGCACACCAGGGATAGCGACAATTACAGCGCCGCCAAGTACAAATATCAAACTCGGGTCCCAATGGCCACTTCCCACATCAAGGAATCCTATGACACGTGCAGGATCCACCATGCCAGACAGCGACAAGCCAAATCCAAACATCGCGCCGGCACCCAGCGCAACGCTCAGACGCGCAAACATTAACCCGCTCATCTGAACACTCCTATTGTCGTTGCTGTGATCACCCCGGCAGCAAGAAAGGTCAGAGTCGCAACCAGTGAACGTTTCGAGAACCGCGCCAGCCCCATAATCCCGTGGCCTGAAGTGCACCCGGATCCCAGACGGGTACCGATGCCTACGAAAATGCCAGCAAGAATCACAACTGGCTAGGATGCCAGGATCACCATGGATGGTAACTGTCCGTAGGCAGCAACATAGAGAAACGGACCTGCTATAAGCCCAATAACAAAAGCAAGATTCGTTGCGATATTATGGCCTGCAAGCAGGCGGCCAAATATACCGCTAATACCTGCAATTCGGCCATTCGCAACAAAAAGCAGGACGGCCGACAAGCCTAGTAGCATGCCGCCCGCCAAAGGTTGTAAGTATGTCGTCATGTCCCATTTCCTTTGGCACAAAAATTGAGTAACGTGTATGAGCGAGCAGCCTCGCTCTATTGTGACGGGCCGCACTATTTCGCATAGATAACTTTCAGTATAAACCCTAGCTTCCGGAATATCCCACCACTTTTTGACTCCTAATGACTGTCATTCATGATGACGAAACATGGCGTGCCCATGCAATTTTCTCGGCGCCGCTACGCATTATAACAATGCTAACAATGCAGGCCGCAAACGCCGTAGCAGACGTTGTCGACGAAACTGCAATACCGCGATCGGCGCTGGCCAATGCCAGCACATCATTTACACCATCGCCCACGAAGGTCGTGGTCTGCCCTGCTCCACAAAGCGCCTGCGCTTCATCGTTGTCAGTCAACATTGCGCATCAGCATCATGAGCGCCACCATGACGCAAATAATCGAGAAGAAGCGCTGCAATGTCGTCGAAGATATCTTGGGCGCTGTCAAACGACCAATGGCCATGCCTGCCAGCGAAGCAAGCGCAAAAGCGTAACTTGTTGCGCTAAGCACTACGCCCTGGCCCCAGGCAGTAAAAACCGTCACAGCAGACAATAAGGCTATGACCATTAAAGAGGTCGCGACAATACTATGCATGCGAAGATTACTGGCGTATGCCAAGGCAGGAACAATGATGAAACCGCCGCCAACCCCTAGCAGCCCGGTAAATAAACCGGTCACAGCACCGATTGCGCCCAGCGTAATCGCAATGTGAGCGCCCCATACGAAGCGCCCGGTAACATCGGAAACCCGGCATGGTTTGGCTTTTTG
>Ga0164243_10016454_pt1 | contig 10149 bp, 8 predicted proteins | sample OricompcompostOP_FD_108781 | JGI IMG/M metagenome (GOLD analysis project Ga0164243, IMG submission 108781) | Organic Plus compost microbial communities from Emeryville, California, USA - Original compost - Organic plus compost (OP) | ecosystem: Engineered > Solid waste > Mixed feedstock >... | reverse complement strand
GTGCTCGCGCTCGTACCAGGCCGCCCCGATGCCGAGCAGGGCACGTCCCTTCGAGAGCACGTCGAGGGTCGTGACCGTCTTGGCCAGCAGGCCCGGGTAACGGTAGGTCACACCCGTGACCAGCAGGCTCAGCCGGACCCGCTCGGTGATTCCGGCCAGATGGCCGAGCGTGGTGTAACCCTCGAGCATGGGCTCGAAGGGACCGCCGGCGTGCTCCATCTGGAACCAGTGATCCATGACGGTCAGCAGGCTGACACCGCCCTCGTCGGCGATCTTCGCGGTCTCGGTGAGCCGGTCGGCGATGGTGGTCTCCCACTCCGGGTGGGTGAAGGTGAAGTAGTGCACTCCGAGGTCCATGATCTCGACGCTAGGCCTTGGAGTGCGCTCCAACGCAAGGGCCGCGACAAGCCCGGCCCCGTTACGCCGAGCCCTATCGGGGCCCCCGGCCCGGGCACTCTACGATCGGGGCCATGCTCTCGCGCGTGCTCCCGGTCGCGGCCTCCGCCGTCCTCCTACTGTCCCTGTCCGCCTGCGGCTCGGACGACTCCAGCAGCTCCGCCAACGGCAGTTCGTCAGCTAGTACCTCAGCTAGTACGTCAGCCGGGTCCGGCAAGGCCTGCGACTACCCCACCGACGCGGCGAACGCGGCCAAGCAGGTCGACCCGCCACCGTCGACCGCGGCGTACTCCGGCAAGGTGAAGGCGACCATCACGACCTCGGTCGGCGATCTCAAGCTCAGCCTCGACGCCGACGCGGCACCCTGCACGGTGAACTCCTTCGTTTCGCTCGCCAAGCAGGGCTACTACGACGACACCTCGTGTCACCGGTTGGGCGACGTGCCCGGCTTCCAGATGCTGCAGTGCGGCGACCCGAGCGGCACCGGATCCGGCGGCCCGGGCTACACCGTCCCGGACGAGTACACCGGCAAGGAGTCGTATTCGGCCGGAACGCTCGCGATGGCCAACACCGGTCAGCCGAACTCCGGCGGCAGCCAGTTCTTCATGGTCTTCGGAGATACCCAGCTCGACCCCACCTACACCGTCTTCGGGACTCTCGACGCGGCCTCGATCAAGATCCTCGAAGGGGTCGCGAAGGACGGCATCGCCAGCCCCGGCCAGGACGGCACCGGTGCGCCGAAGACTCCGGTGACCTTCTCGAAGGTCACCATCGACTGAGCTCAGAGGTTCCGCCGAGACGGCGGCTCGCGGCGCAGCACGCTCGGAAGGTACGCCGCGCCCTGCTCGTGCGCGCCGGCGGCGTCGTCGGGGTTGGAGAAGGCGCACCGCTTGAGCGAGAGGCAGCCGCACCCGATACAGGTGTCCAGCCCGTCGCGCAGCTTCTCGAGCGCGCGGATCTGCTCATCGAGGCGACGACGCCAGTGCTGGGAGATGCGCTGCCAGTCCGCCCTCGTGGGCGTTCGCTCGGCGGGTAGGCAGGCCAGCTCGCCACGGATCTCCTCCAGCGAGAGCCCGATATTGGCCGCCGCTCGGATGAAGGCCAGTCGGCGCAGCACGCTCCGCTCGAAGGTTCGCTGCCCTCCGGGCGAACGCTGGGCGGTGATCAGCCGCTGGCTCTCGTAGAACCGAACCGCCGAGGCGGCGAACCCGCTCCGGCGGGTCACCTCCCCCATCGTCAGCAGATCGCGGGCATCCATGCCGACCTCCCTCGCAGAATCTTCGTGCCAGCCTTGATCTCAAGTTCACTTGAGGTTGAAGGCTAACCTTATGTCCACTCATCACGAAAGACTCATTCCCGCTCAGGGCGACCTCTCCCAGGATCCGGTTGCGGTCATCACCGGCGGCTCCGCGGGCCTCGGGCTCGCCCTCGTCCGGGCACTCGCGGGCGACGGCTGGCGGGTCGTCACCGACGCTCGCGACGCCGCACGCCTCGCCGAAGCCACGGCTCCCCTGGCCGGGGTGAGCGCCATCGCCGGCGATGTGCGCGACCCGACCCATCAAGCCGCCCTCATCAAGGCGGTGCACGCCCTCGGCCGGCTCGATCTGCTCGTCCACAACGCGAGCGAGCTCGGCCCGATGCGGCCCCTCGCCGACGTCGTACCCCAGGAGTTCGCGGCGGTCCTGTCCACCAACCTGGTCGCGCCGCTCGCGCTGACCCAGCGGCTCCTGCCGTGGCTGCTGGAGAGCCACGGCATCCTCATCGGCCTCTCCAGCGACGCGGCGGTCGAGCACTACCAGACCTGGGGGACATACGCCGCCGGCAAGGCAGCCCTCGATCACCTGATACTGACCTTCGGCGCGGAGACCGGCGCCCGCGCCTACGCGCTGGACCCTGGCGACATGCGGACCCAGATGCACCAACGAGCATTTCCCGGGGAGGACATCTCCGACCGCCCCCTCCCCGACACGGTCGTGCCGCAGCTGCGGTCGCTGATCGGCGGCGACCTACCCTCGGGGCGCTATCGAGCCGCCGACATCGCATCGACGCTCGTGGAGGTGGGGCCATGACACTTCTCGCCGAGCAGCCGAGCACGCACTTCCCAGCGCCCGTCGAGACGGCCGCCCCGGCCCCGGCCGAATGGCGCGGCTATGCCCGTGACGAGGTGCGGCTCCTCGTCGCCGGGCGCGACGGGATCCAACACGCCCGCTTCGATGATCTGCCCCGCCATCTCAGACGCGGCGATCTGCTGCTCGTCAACGACTCGGCCACCGAGGCCCGCGAACTGGATGCGGCACTGCTGGGACGGGGTGCGATCGTCCTGCACGCCGCCCAGCGGCTCGCCGAGGGTCAATGGGCGGTCGAGCTTCGCACCTCGCCGGACGCGCGCCGACCGATCCTCGATGCGGAGCCGGGCGACGTGGTCACCGCGGGTGCCGTCCGCCTCACCCTGGTGGCGCCATATCCGGGCAGGGCCTCCTCGCCCACGGGTGTCGGCAACCGCCTCTGGCGAGCCCGGCCGACCGGGGACATCGCCGCCGAGCTCGCCTCCGCCGGGCGGCCGATCGCCTATGGGTACCTCGACCGGCGCTACCCCCTGGCGGCCTACCAGACCGTCTTCGGGATCCGGCCGGGGAGCGCCGAGATGCCCTCCGCGGCGCGCCCCTTCACCCATGAGCTGGTGAGCGCATTGGTCGCCCGCGGCATCCAGATCGCCCCGGTGACCCTGCATACCGGGGTCTCCTCGCAGGAGGCGGGCGAGGCGCCGCCCCCGGAGTGGTTCGAGGTCTCGGCCAGCACGGCCCGGCTGGTCCGCGAGACCAAGTCGGCCGGAGGCCGAGTCGTGGCGGTCGGTACGACGGCCACTCGCGCCCTGGAGTCCGCGATCACCCGTCGCGGTCGGCGCGGTGCCACGACGCGTGCAGCACACGGCTGGACCAACCGGGTCATCACCCCAGAGCAACCGCCGCTGATGATCGACGGCCTGATCACCGGCTGGCACGACCCGCGGGCCTCACACCTGCTCCTGGTCGAGGCGGTCGCAGGCCGCGCGCTCACCCAGGCGGCGTACGACGCTGCCGTTGCCGGCGGCTACCTGTGGCATGAGTTCGGCGATGCCGCCCTACTACTCCCCTGACGCCGAGAGGCGGGTTCTGGTCCGGCGAGAGGCGGGTTCTGGTCCGGCGAGAGGCGGGTTCTGGTCCGGCGAGAGGCGGCTTGTGGCCGTGCGAGAGGCGGGTTGTAGCCACGTCGTAGCGGCCACAACCCGCAACTCAACCGGCCACAACCCGCAACTCAGCGGGCCACAACCCGCGTCTCAACCGAGTGAGCCCTCCTGATAGGCGACCGGCTCACCGAGCGTGACGGTGCGACCGACGGTGCAGAGACGGTTCTGACTCTTCTCGATCGCACTGGGGAGCACCTCCCGGGCCCGGTCACCGGCCTCCCCCTCCGGGAAGGTGATGTCGAAGGTGACCGAGAGGTCGACCAGATGGTTGCCGTTCTCGTCGCGGATCTTGGTCCCCTGCGCGAGCGCGGCGAAGCTGGCCATCTCGGCGCGCTTGGCGGTGATGAAGTCGACGTCGAGGGCGCTGCAGCCGGCCAGAGCCGCCAGCAGCAGCTCGACCGGCGTGAAGTCCGGGTCGTCCCCGTGACCGATGGTGATGGCCCCACCGCGGCTGTTGGTCGCTGTGAAGCGGTGCTCGCCGATATTCGCCAGCGAGACGGAACGTACGTCGGGGCCCGGGCTCTGCGTCATGGCAACTAGCCTGCCAGACGCCGGGCCCGGGCCCGGCGGTCATGCCTCGGCGTCGCTCACTTCTTGACCGTCGTGACGACGAACGGGATCTGCTTGGCACCGCCGACGACCCGGCTGCCCGGGCTCAGCACGATCCGCTTCGCGAGCTTCTGGCCGTGACCGCGCACCGACAGGTCGAGGCCGAGCGCGTCGCTGCGTACCGACTCGGCCAGCACCTTGCGGGCCTGAGCGACGCTGGTGACATCGGACAGATCGGCGTAGGTGTCACCGCCCCCGGTCACGTCGAGGTAGCCGGAGGTGTGCTTCATCCGCTTGGGGATCGAGATGGTCACCCGCTGGGTCACATTCGCGGTCCCGCCGCCGGTCAAGGTGAACCTGAGCACCGCCTTGCCGCCCGCCTTCACCGTGATCGGCGACGACCCGGTCACCTTGATCCACTTGGTGCCCTTCTTCTGCTCGATGGTGCCGAGCTTGCGGGTGCGGTACACGTCGTTGAACGCAGTCTTCGTGCTCACCGAGGTCAAGGTCACGCCGTCGGCCTGCGACAGGGCATAAACCAGGTCGCCGATCGGGTAGCCGGCCGCGGAGGAGATGTCCCCGGGGTCGGCGTACCGGTTGGTGAAGCCGAGGCTGAACGCCTTGCCGTGGTCGGTGCCCCTGACCGCGTAGGTCGCCAGCGCGCCACCCTTGACGTAGCTCGCGTTGAGGACGGCGTCGTTGTTGGTGACCGCCTCGCCGAAGGCGGCGTCAGCGGCATAGTCCGGCGACGCGGAGTAGCTGGCGCCGGTTCGCGACTTCGAGCCGTACGACGAGGTGGCGGTCGCCTTCATCGTGCGCGGTCCGGCGCCGAGCGACCCGGCGATGCCCGGCGTACGGTCCTCGGTCACGGTGCCGGTGACCTTGCCGATGTTGGCCTGCTTGAACGAGCCACCGGTCGAGTCCGCGATGATCGCCACCGCATCGGCGCTCATGGCGGCCATGGTCGTCTTCCCGGTGCTGGCCATCGGGTGCCCGAAGGCGACGAAGCCGCCATGGCAGACCGAGGTGATCGTGCCGATGCCCGCCTCGACGACGTCGCCGTAGACGAGGGCGGCAGCGATGTTGCCACCGGCGACCATGGTCTCGGGCCCGGGCGCGTCAGCCGGCTTGGCGACGCCGGCACGGGTCGTCGTCGTGGCCTGCTTGAGGTAAGGCTTCTTCGCCTTGTGCACCTGGCGCAGCCGGTCCGCGGAGGGGCCGTTGAGGTTCACCGGGGTCGGCAGCAGTCGGAAGGTCCGGGCGTCCTCGGTGCTCTTCACACCAGTAGCCCGAGCCACCTTCTTGCTCAGCGACTGGTTCTTGATGTGCACCGTCGTCGGAAGCGCTCCCGGAGCAAGATCCTTCATCGCTGCGTACGGGGTGACACCGGCGACCGTGGTCGGCCCGTAGGACAGCGTGTAGGAGACCGCGCCGATGATCTGGCCGGTCGCCTTGTCATAGACCGGCGAGCCGGACATGCCCTCCCAGATCCCCGCCGTGTCGATCGTCGAGTTGCCGTCCGCGGTGCCGAAGTCGATCAGGATCATGTCGACATCGGGCGCGATGCCGTTCTTCACCACGCCGGTCACGGTCCCGGCGAACTCCGTCGGCGTCGTCCCCGTCGTCACCGTCTGGGTGGTGACCGCCTGGCCCGAGCTGACCTGGGCCGGATAAGCGGTCGGGCAGTCGCTTGCGGACGCTGCCGTGGGCAGCGCCGCGGCCGCCTGGACCGGCCCCGGCAACGCGAGCCCGACCGTGGCCAGGACCGCCGCGCTCGCGAGTCCCAATACAGGGCGCCTCCTCGAGGCCCCGAGATGCGTCTTCAAGGTCATCGCTACTCCTTGCTGGACAAGGGGTTCCCCCCGGACGCCCCGACCGTCGCGGCGTCCTAGTGATGTAGAGGTACGACGCCCGCGGCGGATACTTGGTTGCCTGCCTCCTGCTGAACCGTAGGGCCCAGCGCCGTAGCCTGTCCCGGTGACCGAGAACCCCGCGATGCCCGGCGACGATCTGCGGTTGGGCCCGAGCCGGAGCCTTCGCCGCGACGAGGCGGCAGCTCGCCGGGCGCTGCTCGACGTGACGGCCTACGACGTCAGCCTCGACCTCGCCTCGGACGAGCGGACGTTCGGCTCGCGGACGGTGATCCGGTTCCGCTCCCAGGGCGGCCCCACCTTCGTCGATCTCAAGCCGATCGCGGTCTCCTCGATCCGGCTCAACGACGCCCCCATCGACCCGGACCTGCTCGACCGCGGGCGACTGCCGATCGCGACGGCTGCGGGCGAGAACGAGCTCGTCGTGAGCGCCACCATGCGGTTCCGCAATGACGGCGAGGGCCTCCATCGCAGCGTCGACCCGGCCGATGGCCGCCACTACGTCTACGGCATGTCCTTCATGGACGCCGCGCCGAGCATCTTCGCCTGCTTCGATCAGCCGGACCTCAAGGCGCCCTACACCTTGCACGCCTCGGCGCCCGCCGACTGGGTGGTGGTCGGCAATGCGCCCGGCGTCCGGGTCGCGACCCAGGCCGGGGTCAGCGAGTGGGAGTTCGAGGAGACCCAGCCGCTGTCGACGTACTTCGTGACCCTCGTCGCCGGCCCGTACCACGTGCTGACCGACCGCCACGACGGCATTCCGCTCGGCCTCTCCGCGCGCGCCAGCTTGGCGCCCCACCTGGACAAGGATGCCGACGAGCTCTTCACGCTCACCAAGCAGTGCTTCGACGAGTTCCACCGGCTCTTCGGGATCCGCTACCCGTTCGGCAACTACCATCAGGCCTTCGTCCCGGAGTTCAACGCGGGCGCGATGGAGAACCCCGGCTGCGTGACCTTCCGCGACCCACTGGTCTTCACCTCGCGGGTGACCCGCGGGCTGCGCATCCAGCGCGCCACGACCGTGGCCCACGAGATGGCGCACCAGTGGTTCGGCAACATCGTCACGCCGCGCTGGTGGGACGACCTGTGGCTCAACGAGTCCTTCGCCGAGTACATGGGCAACCGCGTCACCGCCGACGTCACCGAGTACGCCGACGCGTGGAGCGACAACTCCTACGCCCGTCGCCAGTGGGGGCTCACCGCCGACCAGCGGCCCTCGACCCATCCGGTCGCAGGCAACGGCGCCGAGGACGCCCTCGCGGCGCTGCAGAACTTCGACGGCATCTCCTATGCCAAGGGCTCTGCGATCCTCAGGCAGCTCGCCGCCTCGCTCGGCGACCAGGTCTTCTTCGCCGGCGTCATCGACCACTTCACCAAGCACCGTTTCGGCAATGCCACCATGCACGACCTGTTCGGCAGTTGGGAGGAGGCGGCGGCCGACGCCGGCTCTGTGGTCGATCTCTCCGACTTCACCCGCAACTGGCTGCTGACCGCCGGGCCTGATCGGATCACGCTCGACCGGGTGAACGGCCTGATTCTGCGGGAGCCGCCCGAAGGCCGGCCCGCAGACCGGTCACACACCTTCCGGGTGGCGGTCCACGACGGTGACTGGCAGACCCGGACCGTGACCGTCACCGGCCCCCGGACCGCCGATGCGGCGACCGGTGACGCCGTCCTGCTCGACCCCTACGACGACACCTGGGCCGTACTGCTGCCCGACCCCGCCACCGTGCAGGCGCTCAAGACGCTGCTGCCCCGGGTCACCGATGGTGGTCTCCGCGCCGGCGTCTGGAACAACCTGCGCAGCGCGGTCTACAACGCCGCCGTCGATCCGGCCGACGTGGTGGACATCGCCGCCGCGAGCCTGCCGATCGAGGACACCGAGGACAGCAAGCGGCGTACCCAGCCGTGGCTGTTCGGCTGGGTGGTGCCGCTGGCCCCGGAGGGGTCGCTCGAGCGACTGCACCGGGCCGCGACCGAGCGGCTGGCTGCGCAGCGGCCCGGCTCCGAGCTGCAGCTCTCCGCACTCCGCGCGGCGATCACCAGCTCCACAGACGCCGGCCAGCTGCGCGGTTGGCTCGATGCCCCGCCGGCCGGTATCGATCCGGATCTGGCGTTGCGTTGGCGGATCCTCACCCGGCTGGCCACGCTCGGCGCGATCGACCGTGCCGGGCTGCGGGCCGCCTACGACGCCGAGCCGACCGGCGAGGCGCGGATCCAGTTGACGGCCGCCCTCTGCTCGCTCCCCGATGCGGAGGCGAAAGCCTACGCGTGGTCGGTCTTCACCGGCGCGACCGACCTACCCAACTACGAGGTGGAAGCCGCCGCTGCCGGGATGTGGCGGGGCGGCCAGGAGGAGTTGTGGGCGCCGTACGTCGACCGCTACTTCACCGACCTGCCCGGCACCGCTGCGGTCCGGTCTGGGTGGGTGCTGGCCGAGGCCGCGGAGGCGTTCTTCCCGGCGCTCTCGATCGACGAGAGGACGCTCGCTGCAGCGCGCGCACTCATCGCCGAGCCCGAGCTCGACAACACCATCCGCCGGAGACTCGTCGACGCCAGCGACGATCTGGCGCGCAAGCTGGCCACCCGCAACGCCTTCCCGCTACAGAAGTAGCGCGCACACAGGGCCCGCTCAGGGTCGGTGGTTAGCGTGGCCGGGACAGACCCACCAACAAGAAGGCCTGAACCTGTGCTTCGACGTCTCCGTCGCCCTGCCGCTGCGCTGATCCCCGTCCTCCTCGTGCCGAGCCTGGCCGCCTGCGGCGGCTCGGCGAAGCACGACTCCGACGCCGCCGGCAGCCGCCTCCAGGGTGTCTCCTTCACCGGCGATGTCGGCAAGAGCCTCACCGCGAAGTGGCGCGCGAAGGTCGCCAAGCCGAAGTCGACGACGGTGACCACCCTGGTCAAGGGCAGCGGTGACAAGATCGCCGACGGCGACACCGTCAGCACCTACCTGTGGATCGGTGACGGCACCACGAAGAAGGCGGCCTACAGCGATTACACCAACGGGGCGCCCGAGTCGATCCCCAACAACGGCCAACTGGGGACCGTGATCAACAAGCTCCTCGATGGTGCCACCTACGGCTCGCGGGTCGCCGCCGTCACCACCGCCGAGGACCTCCTCGGCAGCTCGTCGGGCGCCTCGCAGCTGGGCATCGGCGCCAACGACAGCCTGGTCGTGGTCGCGGACCTGGTCAAGAAGGCACCGACCTCGCCGAAGCCGTCGGACAGCAAGGCCCACGACGTACCGGCGAGCAAGCTGCCCAAGGTCGTGCTGAAGAAGGGCAAGCCGGCCGGCCTCGACTGGGCCGGGGTCGCCAAGCCCGCGCTCACCACGCCGGTTCGCCGCGTGGTGCTCAAGCAGGGCACCGGCGCCGTGGTGAAGGCGTCCGACACCCTCACCATCAACTACCTGGGCGAGACCTACAAGGCGACCAAGCCGTTCGACGAGAGCTACTCCAAGAAGCCGTACTCCTCGGCCCTGAGCAGTCTGATCCAGGGCTGGTCGATCGGCCTGACGGGCGTCAAGGTCGGCAGCCGGGTGCTGCTGGAGATCCCGCCGGCGTACGGCTACGGCGCCGAGGGCAGCGGCTCGACGATCCCGGGCAACTCCACGCTCTGGTTCGTGATCGACGTGGTCAAGGCGAAGTAGCCGCCGAAGCCGCTGACCGAGCGCGTGTCGGGCCACGAATGTCGGTGCCGACTTCTAACGTCGGAGACATGCGGATCCTGCACACCTCCGACTGGCATCTGGGCCGGTCCTTCCACCGGGAGGGCATGCTCGGCCATCAGGCGGCCTACGTCGACCATCTGCTCTCCGTCGTGGAGCAGGAGAAGGTCGACGTGGTGCTGGTTGCGGGCGATGTCTACGACCGGGCGCTCCCCCAGGTGGATGCCGTGCGGCTGGCCTCGGAGGCGCTCGCCCGGCTCGCGGCCTCGCCTGCGAAGGTGGTGCTCACCAGCGGGAACCACGACTCCGCCCATCGGCTCGGCTTCGGGTCAGAGTTGATCGACGCGGCCGGCGTCTTCATCCGCACGGATCTCGCGACGGTCGGCCGGCCGGTGCTGATCGAGGACGCCGACGGTCCGGTGGCCTTCTACGGATTG
>Ga0164243_10016452_pt1 | contig 10149 bp, 9 predicted proteins | sample OricompcompostOP_FD_108781 | JGI IMG/M metagenome (GOLD analysis project Ga0164243, IMG submission 108781) | Organic Plus compost microbial communities from Emeryville, California, USA - Original compost - Organic plus compost (OP) | ecosystem: Engineered > Solid waste > Mixed feedstock >... | reverse complement strand
TGCGCACCAGGCCGTTGGGCAGGTGCAGGTCGATGTGCGAGCCGGCCTCGAAGGGCGGGAATTCCACGCCGGCGCCGGCCGGGCGGAATTCGACGCTGACGATGCCGTCGGCCTCGTATCGCAGGGTGTGGACCAGGGCCTTGAGCGTGGGGGCGGACATGCGTCAGCCCGGCACCGGCGGCCCGCCTGCCGGGGCCTGCATCGTCATTCGGCGCGCACCTCGTTCACCAACGTGGCGACGCCGCCGACCTCCACCTCAACCACATCACCGGGCCGCATGAAAAGCGGCGGTTGCCGCTTGAACCCCACGCCGCCGGGGGTGCCGGTCACGATCACATCGCCGGGCTCGAGTCCGGTGAAGGACGAGATGTAGGAGATCAATCGGGGAATCGGGAAGATCAGTTGTTCCGTCGTGGCGTGCTGGACGGTCTGTCCGTTCAGCCGTGTCGTCAGGCTGAGCGCCTGGCCGTCGGAGACCTCCCCCCGCGTGACCATCCAGGGCCCGAATGCGCCCGTGGCGGGAAAGTTCTTGCCTGGCGTCCACTGCGTCGTGTGCGACTGCCAGTCGCGGACGGAGCCGTCGTTGTAGGGGGCATAGCCGGCGACGTGCTCCCATGCATCCGCTTCGGAGATGCGCCGGCCAGGCCGGCCGATCACGACCGCGATCTCGCCCTCGTAGTCGAGCGCGCCGGACTCCTTCGGGAGCACGATCGCCTGCCCGTGCCCGACCTGCGAGGCGCCCACGCGCAGAAAGAGGGTCGGATGCCCGGTTCTTTCCCGCTTGGCTTCGACCCGGTGCTCCTCGTAGTTCAAGCCGACGCAGAAGATGCGCGGCGGATCGGGCACGACCGGCAGCAGGACGGTCTCCGCCAGCGCGATCGACGCCTCGCGGGACGCTGCCAGCCGCTCCAGCTCGGCGAGGCTGCCGCTCGAAAGCGCGGAGCGCAGCGTGGGAAGCCGCCCGCCGGAGGCCGCCTGCAGATCGACGATCCGGTCGTCCACGAGCGCACCCCAACTGCGGCTGCCCTGGAAGGAATAGCTCAGAAGTTTCATCGAAAGAAGGCTTCCTGCACGGAAGCAGTCGAGAGACAGGTGATTCAGTCGGCCGTGACGCCCGCGGACTTCACGATCCGTCCCCATTTGTCGTACTCAGCCAGGAAGTAGGCCCGGAACTGCTCGGGCGTGCCCCCGCGAACGCTGGCCCCCTGGGTCGCGAGTGTTTCGCGCATTTCCTTGGCTCCAAGTGCGACATTCACCTCGCGGGAGAGCTTGTCGATGATGGGCTTCGGCGTGCCTGCGGGCGCCAGCAGGCCGAACCAGGTGCCGGCCTCGAAGTCCGCGACATGCTCCTGCTGCATGGTCGGGATGTCCGGAAACTGCGGCGACCGCTCGCGGGACGTGATCGCGATCGCCTTGAGCTTGCCGCCCTTTACCAACGGCGCCGCGGTGCTGAAGACGTCGAACATCAGGTCGATCTGCCCCGCGACCAGGTCCACGAGCGCCGGGCCGCTGCCCTTGTACGGCACGTGGACCATGTCCACGCCCGTGAGGGTCTTGAAGTACTCGCCCGCCAGGTGGGCCGCGCTGCCCTTGCCGAACGAGCCGTAGGACAGCCTGCCCGGCCTGGCCTTCGCCTCGGCGATCAGTTCGCCGACGTTGCCGACTTTCAGCTCCGGCTTGACCACCAGGAGCAGCGGCTGCGTGGCGATCAGTGTGATGGGCTCGAACGAGGCGATCGGGTCGTAGGGCAGCTTGGCATAGATGTGCGGCGTCACCGTGAGCGGCCCCGCCGCGCTGAACAGCAGGGTGTAGCCGTCGGCAGGCGCTTTCGCGACGAAGTCGTTTCCGAGCGCGCCGCCCGCGCCGGCGCGGTTCTCCACGACGATGGGCTGGCCCAGGCGCTCCGACAGCGACTTGGCCAGAAGCCGTCCGGTCTGGTCGGTCGAGCCGCCCACCGCATAGGGGACCACCAGCCTGATCGGCTTGCCGGGATAGCTGTCGGCGTGCGCCGCGGTGAGGCTGACGAGGGCGAGGGCTGCCACGGCCATTGCCGTGCGCAGTCGGATGAGGCTGTCGAGCATCGTGGTGTCTCCTGGTTCTTGATGGATGTGGGCAGCAGGCGCTATTTCATGGCGGGTGCGGGTTCGCGCGCGGCCGCGGGCACATGCCCGACGGCGTCGCCGAAGCGCTCGAGCATCACCTGGTCGAACGACACGCCCTCCGACGCGAACCAGCTTCCCGAGCGCAGCCGGTAGGCCTCGTGCTTCCGCGGCGCCTCGGGTTCCACGCCGCGGGCCAGCGCCTTCGCGCCTGCGAGGACCGTCCTGCGGAAGCGCACCACGGCCGCATCGGAGGCCGACAGGTGCTCCTGCGTCCGGTCGTGGATGCGGCCCTGGCTGTCCTGGATCATGGCGTCCTGCTCGGCAACCCCGCGGACCCCCGTGTAGCTGATGTGCTTCTGGTGGGTGCGATCGATCAGGTATTCGTTGGCCCGGTTGCGGATCGGGAAGAACCTGGCATCCACCTCGGCGATGACGCCGTGCCCTTCGCTGAACTTGGCCCTTTCATCATCGGTGAGCGGCCGGTCCGGGTTCCACGCATAGGTGTAGATCCAGCAGCTTTCGTCGTCGATCGGCACCCACGTGTAGCCGAAGTGCGTCTCGCCCGGCAGCGTCGAGGGAGTCGTGCTGTGAGAGGGCAGCGCGAACTGGGCACTGCGCCAGTAGCGCGTGCCGCCGTCGGCGCGCCGCGCGCCGCCCACGACGAAGCCGACCTCGTGATCCAGGATCGAGAACTCGGGCAACGGATCTTCACGGATCCAGCGCAGCCGCTTCTCGTCGGCCGGAGCGTCCGGGTTCTCGTTGGAGCGCACGCACGGCGCCGGCATGTGCAGGAACGAGAAGTGGGAGGTGTCGAGCGCACCTTCGATCGATTGGGCCCAGTTGCACTCCTGCAGCTTCTTGGTGACGAAGCGGTGCGAGGCCGGAAGCGAGCCGAACTCGAGTTGCGGAACCTCGGGAAGATCGCGGCCCCAGGGCTCCGGCCCCATGTAGGCCCAGACGACCTCCCCGTACTCGCGCGTGGGGTACGCCTTCAGCCTCAGCGTGTCGTGGTAGCTCGCGTCCGGCGGCACATTCGGCAGTTCCACGGGCCGCCCCTGGATGTCGAATTGCCAGCCATGAAAGACGCACCGGATGGCGCAGCTCTCGTTTCTCCCGAAGTAGAGATCCGCGCCGCGATGCGGGCAGCGCGCGTCCACCAGGCCGACGACGCCATCGCTGTTGCGAAACGCCACGAGCCGTTCGCCCATGATGTTGACGCGAAGCGGTGCGCCGTCGGGCTCCGGCAGTTCGCGCGAGAGCGCAACCGGCTGCCAGAAGCGCCGGAAGAACTGGCCCATGGGCGTGCCGGCGCCGGTTCGGGTGAGCAGGTCGTTGTCAGCCGCGCTGAGCATGTCGTTGGTCTCCTTCAGTCCGCATCGCCGGATGTCCGCCCCCGGCGATTCCATAGGGCGCCGCCCATCCGAGCGTCTCGAGCGTGTGGGCCGACGGCGCGTACTCGCAGCCGATCCATCCGTTCCATCCCATCTCTTCGATGAGGCCGAACAGGTAGGGAAAACGGATCTCCCCCGTACCGGGCTCATGGCGGCCCGGCACGTCGCCCACCTGGATGTGGCCGATGTAGGGCCAGGCCATCCGCAGGCGATCGGCCATGCCGCCCTCCTCCGTCTGCACATGGAAGGTGTCGAAGCACAGCTTGACGTTGTCGCGGCCGATGGACCGCACGACCTCCACGCCTTCGTCGATGCGGTGGTACAGGAAGTCGGGAAAGCGCGCGCGGCAGCAGGGCTCGAGAATGAGCGAGAGGCCCGCCGCCGCGGCCTGGTCGGCGGCCCATGCGATGTTGTCCTTGAACAGCGCCATGCACCGGCTCCTGTCCATCCCTGCCGCCAGGTTGCCGGGCATCACATGGATCATCGGCCCGCCCACCTGCGAGGCGTAGTGGATCGCCGTGCGGATGCTGTCCCTGAACTTCGACTCGAAGCCGGGCAAGGCCGCATAGCCGCGCTCGCCCCGGTCCCAGTCGAAGGGCGAGAGGATCTGCACCAGCGTCAATCCATTGCCCTCGAGGCGCGCCGCGATTTCGCGGGCCGGATATTCATAGGGGAAAGCCACCTCGACGCCCTTGAAACCCGCCTTGGCAGCGGCCTCGTAGCGTTCGAGCATGGGGTACTCGGTGAAGAGCCACCGCAGGTTCGGGTCGAATCGAATCATCGTGTCCTGGTTCGTGGAGAGCTTCATCCTAGGGAGGCCGCACTATTGAGACAAGCTAGAATTTTTGACGCCTTATTGAGGTTCCCTTATGAATATAGGAAGCGTCACGTTTCGCCAGCTGCGCGCCTTCGTCGCAATTGCGGAGACAGGCGGATTCGCAGCCGCCGCGCGCCGGCTGCACCTGACGCCCTCGGCGCTGAGCCTCCTGATCCGGGATCTCGAACGGAACATGAAGGTGCGCCTGTTCGATCGGACGACGCGCTCCACCGCCTTGTCACAGGCGGGTGTCGAGTTCTTCCCATTGGCGCGCAAGGTGCTCGACGATCTCTCGCGCGCGCTCGAAAGCACGCAGGACCTGGAGCAGAAGAAGCGTGGCGCGGTTCGGCTTGCGTGCACGCCGCTGTACGCGGCGACCACGCTTCCGGAACTGGTGCGCCGCTACCACGCGAAGTACCCGGCAATCGCCGTCTACGTCCTGGACTCGCTCAACCAGCAGGCCACCGCGCGCGTGGCCAGCGGAGAGGCCGATCTCGGCGTCGCGCCGCAGCGCGCCACGCCGCCGGAACTGGTTCAGCAAAGCCTGATGCGCGACCGGATCTGCCTCGTCTGCAGGCCCGACCACCCTCTCGCGGCACGCCCCCGTACCACCTGGACGCAAGCGCTGAAATACCCGTTCGTGAGCCTGACGCCGGACTTCACCCTCCGGCTGCAGGCCGATCTGTTCAAGCATTCGCCGAAGCTGGTGCTGCAGGCCGCCCACGAAGTGTCATTCATCACCACCGCGCTCGGCATGGTGCAAAGCGGCTTTGGCGTGACGGCGCAGCCCAGCCGGGTATTGACGCTGCTCGGGTCCTTCGGCCTGGTGGCGCGACCCCTCGCATCACCCGTGGTCGATCGGCACCTGTCGCTTTTCAGCCCCCGGGCGCGGGGCTTGTCGCCTGCCGCCCAGAGCTTCAAGGATTTCCTGCTGGAAGACCTGGAACGTCGCGCCGTGGCATGAGATGCGCCCCGCCTGGGGGAATCGACATTCTTCAGCCTTCACGTCATCACACGGCCGACGTACTCCCTGGCACGCCGCAGGCCAGCTTCAGTCCTGCCCGTCCGCCAGCAGCAGGCGCCACAGCAGCGCCCCCACGACCGCGCCGGCGATGGGCGCCGCCCAGAACAGCCAGAGCTGATCGACCGCATGCCCGGCGCCGAACAGCGCCACGCCGGTGCTGCGCGCCGGGTTGACCGAGGTGTTGGTCACCGGAATGGAGACCAGGTGGATCAGCGTGAGGCACAGGCCGATGGCCAGACCGCCGAAGCCGGCGGCCGCGCGCCGGGCCGTCGCCCCCAGGATGACGACGAGGAACAGCGCCGTCATCACCACCTCGCACAGGAAGGCCGCTCCCATCGCATAGCCGCCGGGCGAATGCTCGCCGTAGCCGTTGGTGGCGAAGCCGCCGAGCTGCGCGCCCGGCCGGCCGGTGGCGATGGCATACAGCACGGCGCCGGCGGCGATGGCGCCGAGCACCTGTACGCCCACGTAGCCGGGCGCGCGCGCCGCCGGGAAGCGCCCCGCCACGACCAGCCCGAGCGTGACGGCCGGATTGAAATGCCCGCCGGACACCGGCCCCAGCGCATAGGCGCCGGTGAGCACCGTGAGGCCGAAGGCCAGCGCCACGCCCGCGAAGCCGATGCCCAGTTCCGGGAAGCCGGCGGCCAGCACCGCGCTGCCGCAGCCGCCCAGCACCAGCCAGAAGGTGCCGACGAATTCGGCCGCCCAGGCCTTGAAGGTGTTGTGTTCGTTCATCCCGCGTTCTTTCCCTGATGTGTGACAGACAGAAGTGCGCACGGCCGCGGGTGGGCGGCCGTGCGGGGCGGGATTCTAGGAACGGGGATGCCCGCCTCCGGGCGTTCCGGCGCGCGTTCGCGCAACCTCTTCACGGTCCGGCGCGGATTTGCACCGATCCGGGGACCGGCAAGGCGGCGCTATGCTGCCTGCGAGCGGCGCCGGTGCCGCCGAGGAGACTTTGCATGCCGACAACCATCCGATCCAGAACCCTTGCCGCCGCGGCGCTGCTGTCCGCCGCGGCCGCCCTGTCGCCGCAGGCCGGCGCCCAGGGCGTCGTCAACGCCCTGTGCAGCACCGACGCGCCCTGGTGCGAGGCGGCGGCCGCGGAGTTCACGCGCACCACCGGCATCAAGGTCAACCAGGCGCACAAGGGCACGGGCGAGATCGGGGCGCAGTTGCGCGCCGAGGCGGCCAACCCCAAGACGGACATCTGGTGGGGCGGCACGGGCGACCCCTTCCTGCAGGCGGCCGAGCAGGGCCTGCTGGACAGCTACCGCCCGGCTTACATCAAGGACCTGCACGACTGGTCCGTCCGGCAGTACGACATGAGCGGCAACCGCGTCGGCGGCTTCTACACCAGCACCATCGGCTTCGGCTACAACACCGAGGTGCTGCAGAAGAAGAACCTGCCCGAGCCCAGGTGCTGGGCCGACCTGGTCAAGCCTGAGTACAAAGGCGAGGTCGAGATCTCGCACCCGGCCAGCAGCGGCACGGCCTACACCGTCATCGCCGGGCTGGTGCAGCAGATGGGCGAGGACGCCGCCTTCGACTACCTGAAGAAGCTGCACCGCAACATCAGCAACTACACGCGCAGCGGCCAGGCCCAGGCGCCCAACGTGGCCAAGGGCGAGGTGGCGATCGGCGTGACCTTCGCCTTCAATTTCGAGAAGTGGAAGCACGAGAAGTACCCGGTGAAGACCGTGGCGCCCTGCGAGGGCACGAGCTACGAGATCGGCGGCATCGCGCTGGTCAAGGGCGCACGCAACAAGGCCAATGCGCAGAAGTACTACGACTGGCTGATGAGCCCGGCCGGCCAGGCGGTGGGCGCCAGGGTCGGCAGCTACCAGACGCCGGCCAACAAGACCTTCAAGGCCGACCCGCGCATCCCGCCCATCGACGGCGTGAAGCTGATCGACTACGACTTCGCCAAGTACGGCCAGTCGGCCGAGCGCAAGCGGCTGATCGACCGCTGGACGAAGGAAGTGGAGTCGCTGCCGCGCTGACCCCGGCCGAGGCTTGATAATCCGCTCGACGCCCCGATCTGCGGGGCGTTTGCATTTCCGTCGTTCGTTGTTTCTTCCTTCTTCCTCTCACCGAGACATGAGCAAGAAAACCCATTCCTTCCAGGCCGAGGTCGCCCAGCTCCTGCACCTCGTCACCCACTCGCTGTACTCCAACAAGGAGATCTTCCTGCGCGAGCTGATCTCCAACGCCTCCGACGCCTGCGACAAGCTGCGCTTCGAGGCGCTGGACCGACCCGAGCTGTACGAGGACGCGCCCAACCTCGAGGTGCGCGTGGCCTTCGACAAGAAGGCGCGCACCCTGACCATCACCGACAACGGCATCGGCCTCGCGCAGCAGGAGGCCATCGACCACCTGGGCACCATCGCCAAGAGCGGCACGCGAGAGTTCATGAGCCGCCTGACCGGCGACCAGAAGGCCGACGCCCAGCTCATCGGCCAGTTCGGCGTGGGCTTCTACTCGGGCTTCATCGTGGCCGACCGCATCACCGTCGAGTCGCGCCGCGCGGGCCTGCCGCCGGCCGAGGGCGTGCGCTGGACGAGCACCGGCGCCGGCGACTTCGAGGTCGAGACGCTCACCCGCGCGCAGCGCGGCACCAGCGTCATCCTGCACCTGCGCGAGGACGCCGAGGAGTTCCTCAACGGCTGGAAGCTCAAGCAGGTCATCGGCAAGTACTCCGACCACATCTCGCTGCCCATCCTGATGGAGAAGGAGGAGTGGAAGGAAGGCGAGGACGACAAGGGCGGCGAGATGGTGCCCACCGGCGAGTGGGAGGCCGTCAACAAGGCCAGCGCCCTCTGGACGCGGCCCCGCAAGGAGATCACCGACGAGCAGTACGTCGAGTTCTATAAGTCGATCAGCCACGACTTCGAGGCACCGCTGGCCTGGAGCCACAACCGCGTGGAGGGCAGCACCGAGTACACGCAGCTGCTGTACATCCCGGCCAAGGCGCCCTACGACCTGTTCAACCGCGACCACAAGGGCGGCGTCAAGCTGTACGTCAAGCGCGTCTTCATCATGGACGACGCCGACGCGCTGCTGCCCTCGTACCTGCGCTTCGTCAAGGGCGTGATCGACTCGGCCGACCTGCCGCTGAACGTCAGCCGCGAGCTGCTGCAGGAAAGCCGCGACGTGAAGGCGATCCGCGAGGGCAGCACGAAGCGCGTGCTGTCGATGCTGGAGGACCTGGCGAAGAAGGCCGCGCCGCCCGCCGACGGCGAGGTGACCGACGTGGTGGACAAGAAGGAAGAAGGCGCCGCCGACGAGTCCGGCAAGTACGCCCGCTTCTACGCCGAGTTCGGCGCCGTGCTCAAGGAGGGGCTGGGCGAGGACTTCGCCAACCGCGACCGCATCGCCAGGCTGCTGCGCTTCGCCTCCACCGCCAGCGACGCGCCGACCGTGTCCTTCGCCGACTACAAGGTGCGCATGAAGGAAGGCCAGGAGGCGATCTACTACATCACCGCCGACACGCTGGCCGCCGCCAGGAACAGCCCGCAGCTCGAGGTCTTCCGCAAGAAGGGCATCGAGGTGCTGCTGATGACCGACCGCGTGGACGAGTGGGCGCTGAACTACCTCACCGAATTCGACGGCACGCCGCTGCAGAGCGTGGCCAAGGGCGCGGTCGACCTGGGCAAGCTGCAGGACGAGGAAGAGAAGAAGGCCGCCGAGGAAGCGGCCGAATCCTTCAAGCCGGTGCTGGAAAAACTCAAGGAAGCGCTCAAGGACAAGGCCGAGGACGTGCGCGTGACCACCCGCCTGGTGGACTCGCCCGCCTGCCTGGTGGTGCAGGACCACGGCATGTCGATGCAGCTGGCGCGCATGCTCAAGCAGGCCGGCCAGAAGGCGCCGGAGGTCAAGCCGGTGCTGGAGGTCAACGCCGGCCACCCGCTGGTGAAGAGGCTGGAGTCCGACACGGCCCACTTCGACGACCTGGCGAACATCCTGTTCGACCAGGCGCTGCTGGCCGAGGGCGGCCTGCCCGACGACCCGGCCGCCTACGTGCGGCGGGTGAACGCGCTGCTGGCCTGAGCGCCCGACCGGCGCAGGCCGGCACATTTGCACGGAACAGGCGGGCGCTTCGGCGCCCGCCGTGCCGTGTGGGTCTCGCAGCGCGCGCCCGGGGCGATGATCGCCGCCTCGCCATTCCACCGGAGCCCGCCATGACGATGCCCTGCCACCCGCCGCGCCGCGCGCCGGCCCTGCGCCGGGCCGCGCGCCCGCTGGCGATCGGCGGCCTGCTGGCCGCGGCGCTGTGCCTTCCGGGCTGCGCCGTCGGCGTGGGTTTCGGCGTGCCGCTCGTGCCCGGCCTGGCGCTGGGCGTCGGCATCGGGCCCGGCGGCCCCTCGCTCAGCCTGAACACGGGCTGGGGGCCGGTGGGTGCGGGCGTGGGCATCGACGGCGGCGGCCGCGTCGTCGGCTCGGCCGGCGTGGGCGTCTCGGCGGGGCCGGTGGGCGTGGGCGTCGGGCAGTCGGTGGTGCTGCACGATCCGCAGCAGCCGCCGCCGGTGGCCCTGGTGCCGCCGCCGGGCGGGCCGGTGGTGGAGCCCGGCGTGGTGGTGCCGGGGCCGCAGGCGCCGCGCCCCTTCGAGGCGCCCTGAGCCTTCTTCTTTCTACTGCTGCGCCGCCCGTGTGCTCAGGCGCACGTGCCATGCGCCCAGCCCGACGGCCAGCACAGCGCCCCACCAGTAGTCCAGCGGCAGGCCCAGCAGCCAGCGCGGATGCCAGGGCACGTGCGCCGGATCGAGCCTGGCCAAGCCGTAGGCCGGGTTGACGACGAACCACAGCAGGTCCTCCGCC
>Ga0164243_10016451_pt1 | contig 10150 bp, 10 predicted proteins | sample OricompcompostOP_FD_108781 | JGI IMG/M metagenome (GOLD analysis project Ga0164243, IMG submission 108781) | Organic Plus compost microbial communities from Emeryville, California, USA - Original compost - Organic plus compost (OP) | ecosystem: Engineered > Solid waste > Mixed feedstock >... | reverse complement strand
TGGCGAGCCTCCTCGTCGGCGGCGGCGTCGCGCTGCGGCAGGACGATCTCAAGCGGCTGCTGGCCTACGGGACGGTGAGCCAGCTCGGCATGCTCATGGTCCTGTTCGGCGCGGGCACCCGTACGGCGGCGCTGGCCGGTGGGGCGCTGCTGCTGGCCCACGGCGTGTTCAAGGCGCCGCTGTTCATGGCGACCGGTGTGGTGGAGCACGAGCTGGGCACCCGCAGGGCCGGGGAGCTGAGCGGGGCGGGGCGGCGCATGCCGGTGCTGGCGGTGGCCGCCGCCGCTGCCGTCGCGTCCATGATCGGGCTGCCGCCGTTCCTGGGCTACGTGGCGAAGGAGACCGCGTTCAGGGCGTTCTCCGGCGACGCCCTCGCCCTCGCCGTCCTCACCGGGCTGGTGGCGGGAGCGGTCCTCACCGTGGCCTACGGTGTCCGGTTCCTGCTGGCCGCGTTCGGCGGCGACACGGCGGACACTGCGGACAGGCGCGGATCGTCCGCCGGGCTCGTCGGGCCGGTGGTGGTGCTGGCGTGCGCGGGCTTCGGCCTGGGACTGTTCTCCAAGCAGGTGGGCCGGATCGTCGAGCCGTACGCCGGATCGCTCACGACCCTCCATCCCGGATACGAGCTCGCCTTGTGGCATCGACCCGGCCTGCCGCTCGCGCTGTCGGCGCTCGCCCTGGCGTCCGGTCTCGGCCTGTTCCTCGCGCTCGGCCGCGCGTTCCCCGGACGCGCGCTCCCGTCCTGGTCGCCCACCGCCCAGGGCGGCTACGACGCCGTGTACAGGGCGGTGTCGTTCACCGCCAGGGCGGTGACCCGGCGCGTTCAGGTCGGCTCGCTGCCCACCTACCTCAAGGTGATCGGCTGGACGGTGCTGGCCGTCCCCGGAGTGGCGCTGGTGAGCGGCCTGATCCGCGGGACGGAACCGTGGGAGGCCGGGCGGCTCCGGCTCTGGGACCACCCGGTTCAGCCCGTGCTGGTCGTCATCGTGATCGGCGGCGCGCTCGCCACGCAGCGCGTCCGCAGCAGGCTGTCGGCGGCGTTGCTGCTGACCGGGATCGGCTACGCCATCGGAGGGCTGTTCGTCCTGCACGGCGCCCCCGACCTGGCGCTGACGCTGCTGGTCGTGGAGACGCTGACGCTGATCATGCTGGTGCTCGCGCTGCGCAGGCTGCCCGAGCGGTTCCCGCCGCGCCGCCGCAGGCGCCTCGACCGGCTCGCCGCCGCGGCGCTCAGCGGCGGCCTCGGCGCGTTCGTGTCGCTGTTCCTGGTGGTGGCGGCGCTGAGCCGGGACGGCCGGCCCGCCGGCCCCGAGTACGCCGTTCCCGCGGGGGAAGAGGGCGCCAGGAACGTGGTCAACGTGATCCTCGTGGAGTTCCGGGCCCTCGACACCCTGGGCGAGATCACGGTCCTGGCGGTGGCGTCGTTGGGAGTGGGCGGCCTGGTGCTGACCGGAGCGCGGATCAGAGGCCATCTGAACGGCACGTCGCCGCCGAGCGCGACGGGCCGGTCCGGCGAGCCCGCCGGGGAACCGGACGCGGGCGGCGCCCGCTCCATGGCCGGTCCCCGGACCCGCTGGCTCGCCACGTCCGGCTCCCCTCCCCTCGGCGGGCGCTCGGTGCTGCTCGAAGCCACCGCGCGCCTGCTCTGCCCGGCGATCCTGGTGTTCGCCGCCTTCCTGCTGTTCGCCGGGCACGGCCAGCCGGGCGGCGGGTTCGTCGGCGGGCTGGTCGCCGGCATGGCGTTCGTCCTGCGCTACCTGAGCGGCGGGCGGCACGAGCTGGCCGTCGCCGACCCGCTGCGCTCCGGCCTGGTCATCGGCACCGGGCTGGCGATGGCGGTGGCCTCGGGCGCGATCGGCTGGGCGCGCGGAGGGGAGTTCCTGCACGGCGAGGTCCTGCACCTCACGGTGCCCGTGGTGGGCGAGGTCGAGGCGTCCACCGCCCTGATGTTCGACGTGGGGATCGCCGTCCTGGTGCTCGGCCTGGTGCTGAGGCTGCTCAGCACGCTCGGCACCGGCCTGGAGAGCCGGTCCGGCGAGCCCGCCGGCCGCCCTCCCGAGGGGGGAGGGCCGTGACCGGCGCCGCGATCTCACTGGTGATCGCCGTGGGCGTGCTGTTCGCGGTCGGGTTCGACCTGCTGCTGCAACGCTCGCTCATCCGCGTCGTGGTGGGCTTCGTCCTGCTCGGGCACGGCGCCAACCTCGCGCTGCTGCTCGCCGGCGGCGCGGGCGGCAGGGCGCCGCTGCTCGGCGGCGGGGACGACCGGCCGGCCGCCGATCCGCTGCCGCAGGCGATGGCGCTGACGGCGATCGTCATCACCTTCGGCGTCACCGCGTTCCTGCTGGCCCTGGCCTACCGCAGCGTGCTGATGCAGGACGACGACGAGGTCCGCGACGACCTGGAGGACCGCCGCGTCGGCAGGGACCGGGAGGACGAGGAATGAACGTCCTCGTCCCGCTCCCCTTCGTGCTGCCGCTGCTGGGCGCGGCCCTGGCCCTGGCGATGCGCAACCACGGCAGGGCGCTGCGCGTCCTGGGCACGGTGTTCCTCATCGGCGTGGTCGGCTCCACCGCGGCGCTGCTGCACGCCGTGGCACGGGACGGCGTGGTCGCCGTCCAGGTCTCCGGCCTGCCCGCCCCGCTCGGCATCACCCTGGTCGCGGACCGGCTGTCGGCGCTGCTGCTGGTGGTGTCCGGCGTGGTGCTGCTGGCGATCATGCTGTACGCGGCGGGCGAGGGCGGCCTCAGCGCGGAGGAGCCGGGCGTGTTCTACCCGGCCTACCTGACGCTGACCGCCGGGGTGTGCCTGGTGTTCCTCGCCGGGGACCTGTTCAACCTGTTCGTCGCCTTCGAGGTGATGCTCGCCTCCAGCTACGTGCTGCTCACCCTGACGCCCACCCGGGAGCGGATGCAGGCCGGGATGACCTACACCGTGGTCAGCCTCACCTCGTCCATCCTGTTCCTGACCGCGGTCGGCCTGGCCTACGCCGCGACGGGGACGGTGAACCTGGCCGACCTGTCCGGGCGCACGGCCGAGCTGCCGCCGGGGACGCGCTCGGCGCTGGGCCTGCTGTTCCTGGTCGTGTTCGGGATCAAGGCGGCGGTCGTGCCGATGCACCTGTGGCTGCCCGACAGCTATCCCGCGGCCCTCACCAAGATCACGGCGGTGTTCGCGGCGCTGCTGACCAAGGCGGCCGTCTACAGCCTGATCCGCGTCCAGACCCTGCTGTTCCCCCGCGACGACGCCTCGATGCCGATGCTCGCGCTGGCCGCCGCCACCATGATCGTCGGGACGCTGGGCGCTCTGGCGCAGGACGACCTGCACCGGGTGCTGTCGTTCGTCCTCGTCGCCCATATCGGGTACATGCTGTTCGGGCTGGCGCTGTTCACCGTCGCCGGGCTGGCGGGCGCGATCCTCTACCTCGTCCACCACATCGTCGTGCAGGCGACGCTGTTCCTGGTCAGCGACATCATGCAGATCGAGACCGGGGAGAAGTCGCTGCGGCGGCTCGGCGGGCTGGCCGGCGGCTCCGCGTTCACCGCGGTGCTGTTCCTGATCCCCGCGCTGAGCGTGAGCGGGATACCGCCGCTGTCCGGCTTCGTGGCCAAGCTCGCGCTGTTCCAGGCCGGGATCGGCGCCGGAGGCGCCTGGGGGCGGGCGGTCACGGGCGTCGCCGCCCTCACCGGGCTGCTCACCCTGATGGCGATGACCAGGGTCTGGACGCTGGCGTTCTGGCGTCCCCGCCCGCCCGGCTCCGGCGCGTCCCCGGAGGTGCGGGAGGTCGCCCCCCGGCACGGGCTGCGCCCGATCCGGACGGTCACCGCGGCCATGGTCGGGTCCGGCCTGATGCTGGTGGTGCTGGCCGGGCCGCTCTCCGCGTGGAGCCGTGACGCCGCGCAGTCCCTGGCCGACCGGACGGCCTACCGGAACGCCGTCCTGCACGGCGGGGAGGCGCCGTGAACCGTGTCCTCAGAGTCATCGGAAAGGCCGGGTCCAGGCTGGCCCTGGGCGCCTGGCTGCTGGCCGTGTGGCTCCTGCTGTGGGGACGGGCCGACGGCGCCACCGTCGTGAGCGGTGTCGTCGTGGTCGCGGCCGCCTACGGCGCGGCACGGCTTCCGGCGGCGCCCGTCCTGACCCGGATCCGGCCGGTCCGGCTGGCCGAGGCGGTCCTGGAGTTCATCGCCGACCTGCTGGTGTCGAGCGTGGTCGTCGCCTGGCACGCCATCCGGGACCCGGCCCGGGTCCGGGGCGCCCTCATCGAGGTGGAGACCCGCTCCCGGTCCGAGCTTGTGCTGCTCGCCGTCACCCTGAGCCTCACCCTGCGCCCCGGCAGCGTGATCATCGACATCGACACGCGCCGGTCGACCCTGCTCGTCCACGGCCTGCCGGTCCGTGACCGGGACGAGGCCGAGGAGGTGCGGCGCAGGGTGCTCGGCACGGAGCGCAGGCTGATGCGCGCCCTGCCGTACGCGCACGACGCTGATCCCGCGAAAGGGGAAGATCGATGAACGTGGTGCATCTCGTGACCATGGCCTTGCTGAGCACGGCGGCGCTGATGACGTCCCTGCGCCTGGTCCGCGGCCCCACCGAGTTCGACCGCATCCTGGCGGTGGACGTGCTGTCGGTCCTGCTGGTCAGCGCCATCGCCGTCTTCATGGCCGCGGGCGGCGGGCCCGCGTACGCCACGCTGACGGTGGTGATCGCGCTGCTGGGCTTCGTGGGCTCGGTCACCGCAGCCCGGCTGGCAGGCAAACGGCACGGCGCCTCATGAGCGTCGCCGACGCCGTCAGCGCCGTGCTGCTGCCGTCCGGCGCGGCCTTCTGCGCCCTGGGCGCCCTCGGCGTGCTGCGGTTCACCAACGTGCTCGCCCGGCTGCACGCGGCCACCAAGCCGCAGACGATCGGGCTGGTGCTCATCCTGATCGGCGCGGCCGTCCAGACCGGCTCGCCGGCGGCCTCGGCGACGCTGCTGCTGACGGCGGTGTTCCAGTTGCTCACCGTGCCCGTGATCGCGGAGACGATCGGGGCGGCCGCCTACCACGGCGGCGTCGTCCCGCCCGGCTCGCTGGTCCTCGACGAGGGCGGGGGCGAGGGACCCTGATGCCCGCCGCATAGGGGTTGACCTTGGATTAACCGGGTATGGGTGGCATTCGTCGTCCCCGGGGGCGGACGGAGGAGAAGCAGATCATGACGGTGAGATATCAGGAACTGCTGGAATCGGTCTCCCGCAAGGCGGATCTGGACACCGCCGACGCGCGCGAGGCGGCGGAGGCGACGGTGACCACGCTGGCCCGTACGCTTCCGCACCCCGAGCGTGACCAGTTCATGGACGTGCTGCCCGGCGAGCTGAGGAGGGACGTGCCGGAGCGCGATCCGGTGCGGCGCCTCGACCAGCGCGAGTTCGTCCAGGAGGTGTCCGCGCTCGAGGACCGCCCGCCGGAACAGGCGAGGGTGCGCGCGCAGGCCGTGCTGTCCACGCTGGCCGACCAGGAACCCGGCCTGATCGAGGACCTGCACGTCCCGGAGGACCTGCGCGAGCTGTTCGACCCTCCGCCCGCGGGCGGAGGGCTGACCGCCCCGGGAGGCGGCATGCCGCCGCTCACCGAGGACGAGGTACGGGAGGCGCTCCACGACCTTCCGCAGTGGACGGGCGACACACGGGAGCTCAGGCGCACCATCGTGCTGCCCCCGGGCGACCTCGATCGGGTCCTGGAGCGCATCCGCCTCCTCAAGGAGGAGACCCTGCACGGGCCACAGATCCGCCGGGGCGCCGACGGCGTGCAGCTGGCGCTGAGCACCTCCTCGGTCGGCCGCGTCACCGCCCTGGACGTCGACATGGCCGCCCGGCTCAACGAGCTCATCGACGAGGTCGCACCGGGCATGGCCGCGCCGCCCTCGTAGCGGGCCGCTCCGGGCCTGCGATCCCGGGGACGCGCTGACGCGCAGGCAAAAACCACCGGCCCGCAGGTGTGGCCCGCCCCGCCGTCGGCATAACCGTGAGCATGAGCGGCAACGAGGGGCTCCGCACCGCGATCCGCAACGTCGGCTTCCCCGTCCCGGTCCTGCTGAGACGGTGGCGGGCGCAGCCGGTCGCCCTCACGATCCTCAGGCTGGTCGTGACGTCGGTGCTGGCCTACCAGTTGGCGAGGTGGCTTCCCGGCTCCAGCTCCCAGCCGCTGCTCGCCCCGCTGACCGCGCTGCTGGTCTTGCAGGTCACGCTCTACCAGACCTTCCGCTACGCCTGGCAGCGCGTGGGCAGCGTGGTGGCCGGCGTGCTGGTCGCCGTCCTGCTGACGCACTCGGTGGGGTTCAGCTGGTGGAGCCTCGGCGTGGCCATCACCGTCTCCCTGGCCGCCGGGTACGCGCTGCGGCTCGGGGACTCGATCCTCGAAGTGCCGATCAGCGCCATGCTCGTCCTCTCCCTCGACACCGACGTCGCCGCGATCCAGCGGGTCATCGAGACGCTCATCGGCACGGCCGCCGGGCTGACCGCGGGCTTCGTCCACGCGCCGGTGCGGGTGGAGCCCGCCGAGTCGGCCATCGAGGAGCTCGGCACGACGATGGCGGACCTGCTTGAGGACATCGCCGCGGGCATGGGCGACGAGGAGCCCTCCCAGGAGGTGATCGGCGACTGGCTCGCCCGCAGCCGCGCGCTCGACCAGGAGATCCACCGCGTGGACGAGGCCCTGGGGCACGCCGAGGAGAGCGTGCGGCTCAACCCGAGGGGTGCGGGGCTGCTGCACAGCGTGGTGGTGATGCACGAGCGGCTGGAGGCGCTGGAGCACTGCTCGATCACCATCCGCGGGCTGGCGCGCTCGCTGGCCGACCATGTCAACGAGGTCGGGCGCGAGTACGAGGTGGACCCATCGGAGCGCGAGGCCCACGCGTCGCTGAGCGCGGCGATCCGGCGGCTCGCCTGGGCCATCCTCACCTACGGGCGGATGAGCCGGCAGCAGATCGCCACGGGGTCGAGCGACCTGGAGGAGGTCCTGGAACAGCAGCTCGCCGACGCCCGGGAGGACCGGGGCGAGCTGTCCGAGCGGCTGCGGACCGACACCGCCCACTGGCAGCTCCACGGCGAGCTGCTCGTCCACCTCGACCGGCTGCGGGACGAGCTGCAACTCTCGCAGCGGACGACGCCGGAACGCAGGCGGCGCAGGCGCAGGCCGAAGCTCCCCAAGCCACGCCGCCCTCCCCGCTTCGGCGAGTTCGGCATGGTCCTGCGCCGGTTCACCCAGATGTGGGGCCGCCCCGACGACGAGTACTGACGCCCGTTCTCCACCGTGGCGGCGGACCGACACGGACCGTGCGGTCCGTCACAAGGGAGCCGTGCCCTCACCACTCAGGCGGCGGGCGATATCCTCCCGCAGACGCGCCTTGGCGACCTTTCCTCCGGACGAGCGGGGCAGGCTGTCCACGACGACAAGGTGCTCGGGGAACCATTCCTTGGACGTGCCGCGCGCGCCGAGGTGTTCGGTCAGGTCCTCCAGCGTCAGCGTGTGCCCCGGCCGCAGGGTCACGTACACGCACACACGCTCGCCGAACGTCGGGTCGGGCGCGGGCACGGCGGCCGCCATGGCGACGGCCGGATGGGTCCCGACCTCCTCCTCGACGGCCGGTGCGCTGATGTTCTTGCCGCCGCGGATGATGAGGTCGGACAGCCGCCCGACGACCCGGAGGTAGCCGGCGTCGTCGATCTCCACCTCGTCGGCCATCAGCATCCAGCCGTCCTCGGTGAACAGCCGCCCGTTGGCCTCGGGATCGTCCAGATATCCCAGGCAGGTCGCCGGCCCCCGGCACCCCGGCCGCCCGCGCCGGCCGGTGCCGGTGATGTCGGCCCCGGCGGCGTCGAACAGCCGCACCCGCATCTCGGGGATGATCCGCCCGGCGGTGCGCAGCCGCCGCTCCCTGTCGTCGGTCATGCTGGTGTAACTGAGCGCCCCGGTCTCGTTCGAGCCGTAGAACTGGAGCACCCTCGCCCCAGTGCGGTCCTCGAACTCGGCCGCCCTGTGGTACGGCACGGCCTCGCCGCCGGTGAACATGCAGCGCAGCGAGGACAAATCGCGCTTCCGCCGCTCCTGCTCGTCAGCATCATCATGAACTGGGTGCTCACGCAGCACAGCACGCTCACCCGCTCCCGCTCGACGAGGTCCAGCGCGGCGCCCGCGTCGAAGCGCTCGGTCACCACGGCCGGCACACCGAGGATCGTGGGCGTGAAATGGGAGGTCCAGAGCCCGAACCCGAACGGCGCCGGGATGACCGACATGACGACGTCGGCCGCGCTCAGCTCGCCGGCCTCCCGGGCCAGCAGGTGGAAGTAGAACCACCGGTTCTGCGTGTGCATGACGCATTTGGGCAGTCCGGTCGTCCCGGACGTGGAGTTGATCATGAAGAGGTCGTTGGGCCCGAGCCGCCGCGCCGCGACGAGCGCCTCCACCGCGGCGTCGCTCGCCACGGGCACCGGCACGCCGTCGGCCCGGGGCACGGCCTCCGGTTCCGCCGCGTAGTCGGGGACGACGACGTGATGGTCGAGGGGCAGTCCCGCCGCACGCAGGTCGTGGACGAGGTCCGCGGTCTCCCTGCCGCGGTGCCGGGCGTGGGTCACCAGCGCCTTGGCCCCCGTACGGCCGAGGATGTGGCGGACCTCCCGCTCCCCGGCGCGGGCGCCGACACCGACCGTGGTCAGGCCCGCCTTCTCGGCGGCGATGAAGGAAACGTGCACGGTGGGGCCGTCGGGAAGGAGCGTCGCGACCCTGTCGCCGGGGGCGAGGCCAAGCCCCGCGAGCGCGCCCGCGAGCGAGGACGAGGCCCGGTCATAGTCGTGCCAGCTCAGCCGCGTGTCCGCGGTCACGTAGGCCGCGGCGTCCGGACGGGCGGCCGCGTGCCGGGCGATGTGGTCGGCCAGCGTCGTCCTGCCCCACCAGCCGGCCTTCTCGTACTCCTCGATCAGGGCCGGGTCAACGGTCGTGGTCATGCGGAGTCCTCGCAATGGGCTCTGTTGTTGCTTTGATAGATATGATGCTTGTCGATCCGCGGCCTGAACAGCTCGTCCGGCTCGCACAGCACGTTCGGGAAGGGGCCCACCACGGCCAGTAACCAGCTCCGCCAGCCACGACTGGCACAGGTGATCGCGTCCGTGCTGCGCAGCCGCATCGTCAAGGGCCAGCTCGCCGACGGTGACGCGCTGCCCCGCCAGGAGGACCTGCTGCGCGAATTCGGCGTCGGCAAGCCCGCGCTGCGCGAGGCGCTGCGGATCCTGGAGTCCGAGGGGCTGATCTCCGTGCGCCGGGGGAACCGTGGCGGCGCGATCGTCCACGTTCCACGGGTGGCCAACGCCGCGTACACCTTCGGCCTGGTGTTGCAGTCGCAGTCGGTACGGCTGGCCGACCTCAGCGAGGCGCTCAAGCGGATCGAGCCGGTGTGCGCCGGGCTGTGCGCGGCCCGCGACGACCGCCACACGGCGGTGCTGCCGCGCCTGCGCGAGCTCCACGAGCAGATCATCGACAACCTGGACGACGAGGTCGCCTTCACCCGGCTGTCCCGCCACTTCCACGAGGAGCTGGTCGCCTCCTGCGGCAACCAGACGATGATCCTGGTCATCGGCGCGCTGGAGTCGCTGTGGTCGCGGCAGGAGGTGGACTGGGCGTCCCGGGCGAGGGCGGCCAAGGTCTTCCCCGAGCGCGAGCAGCGCCGCGCCGGCGTGCGCGCGCACGAGCGGATCCTGCAGCTCATCGAGCGCGGGGACGTCGCCGGTGTGGAGCGGCAGGTCCGCATCCACCTCGATGCCAGCCTGCTGTACGCGCTCGACACCGATGAGCAGGAGATCGTCAGGCCGGGCGACCTGCCGGACGGGGCGCCGCCGGCGTAGCGCTCCCGTTCCGCCCCCTCTTCCACCGATCCCAGACCACCGCGTACACCCCTACGCCCGGCGCTCCCTGGACTTTCACGTTCGCCATGCCCGAACTCCGACCCTTTTAGCTCCATCGTTTAAATGATAGATTGCATGAGCCCGCTCATCCATACCTCCCGGGAGGGGCCGTGAGCGCATCCGAGGACATCGTCGTGATAGCGGGAGCCGAGCTGGAGCGGCGCACGCTGGGATCTGGGCCGCCGCTGCTGTTCCTCCACGGCGAGGACGGCCATCTGTTCAC
>Ga0164243_10016450_pt1 | contig 10150 bp, 6 predicted proteins | sample OricompcompostOP_FD_108781 | JGI IMG/M metagenome (GOLD analysis project Ga0164243, IMG submission 108781) | Organic Plus compost microbial communities from Emeryville, California, USA - Original compost - Organic plus compost (OP) | ecosystem: Engineered > Solid waste > Mixed feedstock >... | reverse complement strand
GGAGGGGTAAAAAACGCTCCTCTAGCTTTTGCTCGTTCCAAACTTTTAGACATTTGCGACCCCTTGATTCGCTACCGTGTCACAGTGCCAACGGGCAGTAAATGTTCTTCTTATGTTCTTGGCAACCAACAAGCTTCCTCTACCTTTTTTTCCATCCTCTCGGACGCAGCGCGGGATCGTCTCTCTCCGGCCGGACCACCGCCTCCGCAACAAGATCAAGCGCCGCCTGCGGCACGTGATCGACATCGACGCCGCCGCGCCGGAATTCGCGCAGCGCGGCGCGGATCGCGTCCTGCCGTGACATCCATTGTTCGCCGGTCTGCGGGATGGAGTGATCACGCCGCCGTCGCCGCCGGCCCATCGCCTCCAGCCGCGCCATCTTCAACACCGCCAGCGCCTGCATCAGTTTGTCCGGATCGACGGCGGGCGCGTCCTCCAGCTCGCGCACATGACGCTCGGCGAGCGCGGAGAGCCGCTCGGCCAACAGACGCAGCTTGAGTTTTCGGCCCGCGCGGCGGCGCGGGATGGTGTCGGTCGCGCGCGGCGCGAAGGCCGGGCGCTGCCAGCCATGATCGCGCGTCCAGCGGCAGATGCTGGCGCGGCCGACGCCGGTGCGCTTCGAAATCTCACCATAGGTCAGCGTCGTCTGCTCGATCAGGCCGCGCACCTGCGCCACCCGCTCGTCCGTATGCGGCCGGCGCTCGCCACGCACCCGCGCCGGCGCGCCGGGCGGATCGTCCGGCCCGACACGCAGGCGGGTGATGGGGGAAAGGAAAGGGTGCCGCATCAGGGGAATATAAGCCTAGATGTGGGGCGGGGGCAAGGAGGAGCGACCCGGCTTTAAATCCCCCCCACCCCCGACCCCTCCCCGCCGTTTCACGGGGGGAGGGGAGAGGCTCCGTGCTTGGGGAGATGTTTTGTTTTTACGAACGCGATGATCGCATCGAAGGTTGAGATGCGTCGTGGCTGTGCAGCCTGCGTCCCCCTCCACCCATTGAGCGAAGCGAAAATGGCGGGGAGGGGTCAGGGGTGGGGGGCTCCTAGCAACGAGCACGGCACGCTCCCTCTCCCCGTTTACGGGGAGAGGGAAGAGGCGGCGGCTACGCCGCGGCGCCGTCGACCGCGCGGCGGATGGTCTGCTGCACGTCGGCGTTCGACAGGAACAGATCGTGGTTGATGACGCCCCAGCCGGCCGAGGACGCATCCACCACGCGCACGCCGAGCGCTTCGATGGCGGCCTTCTCCGCGGCGCCGACGCGCGTCATGCCGCCGGCGAGCTGGCCCGAGAGCGCGAGCGCGCGGTCGTTGGTCGCGGCGATGACGGTGATCTTGTGCGCGAGCGGGCCGATGCGATGCACCGCCGAGGTGAACACGTCCATGTCGATGTCGGGCGCGGCGAACACCACGGCGCCGATGCGCTGCACGCCGGCGTCGGCGTAGCGCGCATAGAGCTGGCGCAGGCCTTCGAGCGTGAGCATCGTGCCCATGCTGTGCGCGACGATGTGGATGCGCCCGCCGGACGGCTGCGCCACGATGGACAGGAGCACGCGCTCGAAATCGTCGCGCGAAAACATCGCGCTGTCGCGGTCATAGGCGTAGTCGAACAGGCTGTCCTTCGAGGGCCAGGAGAACACCATCGTCTTGCCGTGGAACTTGATGGCGTCGGAAAGGTTTGCGGCGTCGCGCGCGGCGGTCTCGAAGGTCTGCTTGAAGCCGTGCACGTAGATGAGCACGTCCTGGCCGCCGCCGGATTGCGCGAGCAGGTCGCCGGCGTCGCCCGGCACCGGCTTGACGTCTTCGAGGCTCCAGTCGGCGAGCCCGACCGAGGCGAGCGAGAACCGGCCGTCGCCCGGCGGTTTGAGTTTGGCGCGCGCGAGCGTCATGGTGGAGGCGCGCTCCGCGTTGAACCACGGCTTGGCGCGGCCGCCGTTCACCCGCTTGCGGGTGGTGGCGACGTAGAGCGTCGGGTCGGTCGAGATCGACGAGGCGTCGTAGCGCGCGCCGTTGGCGCTCAGGCCCGCGCAGCCGCCGAGCGCGAGCGCGCTGGTTGACGCAAGGCCGGCGAGGAAGGCGCGACGGACGATCAATGGAACCCGTTGAGTGAAATTGCCCCGGAAGCACCTTCACTCGATCATCATGGCGGCGAGAAAAGGGCACGCGCGTTCATGCCGTAACAAATGACCGCAGGCGGCATGCGTGCCGGTGCCGGCCTACCCGAGATACTTCTTGAGTTCCGCGCGAAACTCCGTCGACACGTCGTCGCGCGCGAGGCCGTAGGCGACGTTGGCGATCAGGAAGCCGAGCTTCGAGCCGCAGTCGTGGCTCACGCCCTCGAACTTCAGCCCGTAGTACGGCTGCGACTTCGCCAGCGTGATCATCGCATCGGTGAGCTGGATCTCGCCGCCGGCGCCGCGCGGCTGGGTTTCGAGGATGTCGAAGATTTCCGGCTGCAGGATGTACCGCCCGGTGATGCTGAGGTTCGAGGGCGCCTTTTCGCGCGGCGGCTTCTCGACCATGTCCGTGATCTCGAACGCCTTGCCCTTGGTCTTGCCGACACCGACGACGCCGTACATGTGCACGCGTTCCATCGGCACTTCCTCGACCGCGATGATGTTCGACTTGTCGCCGAGTTCCTTCTGCGCATCGATCATCTGGGCGAGGCACGACCGCTTCGCCTGCACCAGCACGTCGGGCAGCAGCACCGCGAACGGCTCGTTGCCGATGATGTCGCGCGCACACCACACCGCATGGCCGAGGCCGAGCGGCGATTGCTGGCGGGTGAAACTCGCCGCGCCCGCGGGCAGAAGGTCGCGCGCCAGCGCCTCGATTTCGGCATTTTTGTTCTTTTCCTTGAGCGTCGTCTCGAGTTCGAACTGGCGGTCGAAATGGTCCTCGATGACGCCCTTGTTGCGCCCGGTGACAAACACGAAGTGCTCGATGCCGGCCTCCCGCGCCTCGTCCACCACGTGCTGGATCAGCGGGCGGTCGACGACGGTGAGCATTTCCTTCGGCATCGCCTTGGTGGCGGGCAGGAAGCGGGTGCCAAGGCCGGCGACGGGCAATACGGCTTTACGGATCGTCATGGAATTCCAACAGGTTGGAGGGCAGGCGAGGAAAGCGGCATATTCGGGCTTAATGCGTAAAATTCATGACCAATTATTCCAAATCTTAATCCCTGCACATTAAGCCATTTGTAACCATGCCGGTCTCCTTTGAGGACTACCGGCGGCGGCAAGACGGGTTTTTGGCCATGCGGCAATTCGTTCGGTTGGGAATTATAGCACTGGTTTTGGCAGGGGGGAGCGTCGCCACGCCGGGCGTTTCCCGTGCGCAGATTTTCGATCGCCTCCAGCTTCAGCCGCCGGCGCTGATCCCGATGCCGGGATCTCAGGTACCGGCGTCCCGCGAGCAATCCCCGGCGCCGCAGCCGCAGCCGGCTCCGGGAGGCACGCGGGAATGGAGCGGCGAGCCCGGCGCGTCCGGTCATCCCGCGATGACGGTCGAGGCGATCCGCGCCGCGGCGGCCGATTTTCCGAACTGCATTGCGCGGCTGTGGCCGGAGGCGGCGAAGCGCGGGGTGACACAGAATAATTTTGTCGCCTTCACCCGCAGCCTCACGCCCGACCTTCGCATCATGGATCTGCTGGATTCCCAGCCGGAGTTCACCAAGGCGTTCTGGGACTATCTCGATCTCCTGGTGAGCGATGCGCGCATCGCGCGCGGCCGCGAGCTTTTGACGCAGTACCGGCCGGTCTTCGATGCGGTCGAGAAAGCCTATGGCGTCGACCGCTACACCATCGCGGCGATCTGGGGCGTCGAGACGAATTACGGCCAGCTTGGTGGCGATCGCCCGGTACTGCGTTCGACCGCGACACTCGCCTGCGTCGGGCGGCGGCAGGCCTATTTCAAGGAGGAGTTTCTTTCGACCCTGGAAATCCTCAATCGCGGCGATGTGCTTCCCGATCGCCTGAAAGGATCGTGGGCCGGCGCGTTCGGGCCGACGCAATTCATGCCGACATCGTTCAAGCGCTATGCGGTCGACTTCGACGGCGACGGCCGGCGCGACGTGGTCGACTCCGTCCCGGATGTCATCGCCTCGACCGCCAACAACCTGAAGCTTGCGGGATGGGCTCCGGGCCAGACCTGGGGCTATGAGGTGATGTTGCCGGAGCGTTTCGATTACTTGCTGGCCAGCCGCGCCAGGGCCATGACGCTCCGGGAATGGGAGGCGCGTGGGGTGCGGCGCGCCAACGGCAAGCCGTTTCCGCGGCCGTCCGACAAAGCGTACCTCGTGGTGCCGGCCGGGGCGCGGGGCCCGGGCTTCCTGATGCTGCACAACTTCCGCGCCATCATGAAATACAATCCGGCGGAGGCCTATGCGCTGGCCATCGGGCACCTTGCCGACCGGCTGCGCGGCGATCCGCCATTCGTGCAGGGCTGGCCGCGGGACGAACGGGTCTTGACGCTTGCCGAGCGGCTCGAGCTTCAGCAACACCTGGCGCGCCACGGCTTCGACATCGGCGAGCCGGACGGGCGCCTGGGCCCGAAATCCCGCGGTGCGCTGATGAAATATCAGGTCTCGGTCGGCCTGCCGCCGGACGGTTTTGCCTCCGCCAGCGTGCTGGATCTGTTAAGATCACGGTAAGTTTTTACGCGCCCTTCTTGTCGCCGTCATTGGCGTGATATGAGCGGGAGCGTGGTGTGAGCATTGCCATGGCGCTAAGTCCTTTCGTCCGCCGCATTATCGCTGCCGCCAGCCTCATGGCTGCCGGCTTTGCGATGCTGCTCGCGCCTGCGGCCGCGCAGTTCTTTGACGAGCGGTTTCCGTTCGAGCGCCGTGGCGGCAGTATTTTCGGACCGCCGCCGGGCAGCGTCTTTCCGCCGCCGTTTCAACAGCAGCAACAGCAACCGCCGCGGGCAGTCGACTATTCCAAGGCGCCGGCGCCGAAGAAATACGAGAAGAACGAGGGCGCCGATCTGTCGACCATCGTCGTCATGGGCGACTCGATGGCGGATTATCTCGGCTACGGCCTCGAACAGGCGCTGGCCGACTCGCCCGAACTCGCGGTCGTGCGCAAGCCACGGACGTATTCAAGCCTGATCTACAATCAGACCGCCGTTCGCAACCGCCATACAGACTGGCCGGCGGCGGCGCGCGAAATCCTTGCCAAGGAAAATGCCTCGTTCGTGGTGATGATGATCGGCATCGGCGACCGCGAGCCCATCCGCGAGCATCGCCCGCCGCCGGCACCGCCCAATGCGGCGCAGAAGCCGGGCGAAATCAAGTCCGAGTCAGACTCCAAGTCCAAGTCCGCGGCAGAGTCCAAGCCGGCCGATGCCGCCGCGCCGGCGCAGGCCGACGCCGCCCAGACCGACGCGGAAGCCCATGATCCGCCGGCTCAGGACGAGCCTCCCGCTCCCCCGCAGGAGATTGGCCGTGGCGGCATCATCACCCACGAATTCAAATCGGAAAGATGGGTCGAGCTTTACAGCAAGCGCATCGACGAGACGATCGCCGCGCTGAAATCGAAGGGCGTGCCGGTTTTCTGGGTCGGCTTGCCGCCGATACGCGGGACGCGCTCGATGAGCGAGATGGCGTTTCTGAATGACATATTCCGCGCCCGCGCGGAGAAAGCCGGCGTGACCTATGTCGACGTCTGGGACGGCTTCGTCGATGAGAACAATCGCTACGCCGTCCAGGGCCCCGACTTCGAAGGCCAGGTCCGCCGCCTGCGCACCGCCGACGGCGTGCATTTCACGGCGGCGGGCGCGCGCAAGCTCGCGCACTACCTCGAAAAGGAAATCCGCCGCGCCATGACGCCGACGGGTCCGGTGGCGATTCCCCTGCCTGTCGATCCGACGGCCGAGCAGCCGGTGGTCGCCACTCCCGGCAGCAGCGCGACGCCGCGTCCGCTGGCGGGACCGGTGATCCCGCTCAACGGCACCGGCGAACCTCCCGATAGCGAGGAACTCGCGGGCGCGACAGGCGCGCGCCAATCGCTCGCCGACGCGGTCGCTTCGCGGGTGCTAATCCGCGGCGAGGCGCTGCCAATCCCGGCCGGCCGGGCCGACGATTACGTCTGGCCGCGCCGCGTGCCGATGCCTCTCGGGGCCGATCCGGTGGTGGCGACGACGACGCTGCCGATGACGCCCATGATCGCAGAGCGGCCGAAACCGCCGCAGGCGGCCGTGGCCTCCGCACAGGCGAGCGCGCCGGCGAGGCCGCGCGCCTCTCGTCCGTCGCATCCGAGCGCGCAAGCGCTGGCCGCCCAGCGCGAAGCGCAGTACCGGCGCGCGCAGCAGCAGTCGCCGTTCTTCTTTTTCTTCGCGCCCCGGTAACTGGCGCGCGATAGCGCGAATCCGAAGTTTGGCGTGGCATTGCAGTTGACGTTCCCCTCCTTCCCACGAGCAAAGCGAGTGGCGGGGAGGGGGGCAGGGTGGGGGGCAAAACCATTTCGGCCTTCCCGCGTGTTGCCAAAGCTAAAAGGTTCACAGCACACGCTTCGCATCGTCGTGTGCGGTATTTCGTTTCAGCGCTGTCGGACAGAGCGATCGTGTTGGCCCCCACACCCGACCCCTCCCCGCCGCTTCGCGGGGGGGAGGGGAGAGGCGCAGAAACGTCACCGCGGCAGGTTGGTCGAGCCCATCAAAAACTGATCGACCGAGCGCGCGCACTGGCGGCCTTCGCGGATCGCCCACACCACCAGCGACTGGCCACGGCGCATGTCGCCGGCGGCGAACACTTTCGGCACCGACGTCTGGTAGACGAGCGTGTCGGCCTTGACGTTGCCGCGCGCATCAAGCTCGGGCTTGAGCTTGTCGATCATGCCTTCATGCACGGGCGACACGAAGCCCATCGCCAGCAGCACGAGATCGGCTTCGACGGTGAACTCGGTGCCCGGGATCGGCTTGATCTTGTCGTCGGCGTGGATGCAATGCAGCTTCTTGACCTGGCCGTTCTCGCCGGAAAATTTCTGCGTCAGCACCGAGAACTCGCGCTTGGCGCCTTCCTCGAGGCTCGAGGAAGTACGCAGCTTCAGCGGCCAGTTGGGCCACGTCAGATCCTTGTTCTCGTGCACCGGCGGCTGCGGCATGATCTCGAAATTCAGCACCGAGACCGCGCCCTGGCGGATCGACGTGCCGATGCAGTCCGACCCGGTGTCGCCGCCGCCGATCACCACGACCTTCTTGCCGGTGGCGAGAATCGGCGCGGCGTTGCCGGCAGGTTCGCCGCTGACCCGGCGATTCTGCTGCGGCAGGAATTCCATCGCGAAGTGGATGCCGGAAAGCTCGCGGCCCGGGATCGGCAAATCGCGCGGCTTCTCGGCGCCGCCGGAGAGGATGACGGCGTCGTGGCCCTTCACGATGTCTCCGATCGCGACGTTGGCGCCGACGTGGGCATTGTAGTGAAACGTCACGCCTTCCGCTTCCATCTGCGCGACGCGGCGATCGACGTGCGACTTCTCCATCTTGAAGTCGGGAATGCCGTAGCGCAGCAGGCCGCCGGCCTTGGCGAACTTCTCGAACACATGGACGTCGTGACCCGCGCGCGCCAGCTGCTGCGCGGCGGCAAGACCGGCGGGGCCAGACCCAATGATCGCGACCTTTTTGCCGGTCTTCTTCGACGGCGGCTCGGGTTTCACCCAGCCGTTCTCGAACGCCTTGTCGATGATCGCGCATTCGATCGTCTTGATGGTGACCGGCGTATCCTCGAGGTTCAGCGTGCAGGATGCTTCGCACGGCGCGGGACAGACGCGGCCGGTAAACTCCGGGAAGTTGTTGGTCGAGTGCAGGTTGCGCGACGCTTCCTGCCAGTTGCCGCGATAAACGAGATCGTTCCAGTCCGGGATCTGGTTGTTGACCGGACAGCCGGTGTGGCAATAGGGCACGCCGCAATCCATGCAGCGCGCCGCCTGCTCGCGCGTCTTCGCCTCTCCGAGCGGAAGGACGAACTCTTTCCAGTTCTTGATGCGCTGCTCGACGGGTTCGTAGTGACGATCGTCACGCTCGAACTCGAGAAATCCTGTAACTTTTCCCATGGGCGCCCTGACTGAACTCTATTCCGCCGCTTCGACGACGCGGGCACGCGCCATTTCCGCGAGCGCACGGCGATATTCCACCGGCATCACCTTGCGGAATTTCGGCAGATACTCGTCCCACTTCTCAAGAATCTCGGCCGCGCGGCGCGAACCCGCAAATCGCGCGTGGCGCGAGATCAGAAGGTGCAGCCGCGCTGCATCGTAACGCGACATGTCGCCCATCACGTCGACCCGGCCATGGGCGGCGAGGTCATGCGAGAGGCCGTATTCGCGCGCGTTGATGTTCTCTTCCTCGACGACGGGCTCAAGTTCGACCATCGCCATGTTGCAGCGGGTGGCGAAGGTGCCGTCCTCGTCGAGCACGTAGGCGATGCCGCCCGACATGCCGGCAGCGAAGTTGCGCCCGGTGCGGCCGAGCACGACGACTGTGCCGCCCGTCATGTATTCGCAGCAATGATCGCCCGCGCCCTCAACCACGGCGGTGGCGCCGGAGTTGCGCACGGCGAAGCGCTCGCCGGCGACGCCGCGGAAGTAGACCTCGCCGCTGATCGCGCCGTACAGCACGGTATTGCCGACGATGATGGACTCTTCCGGCGTGATGCCGGAGTCGGTTGCGGGCCGCACGATGATGCGGCCGCCGGACAGGCCCTTGCCGACATAGTCGTTGCCTTCGCCTTCGAGTTCGAAGGTGACGCCCTTGGCGAGCCATGCGCCGAAGCTCTGGCCGGCGGTGCCGGTGAGTTTCACGTGGATGGTATCGGCGGGCAGGCCGGCGTGGCCGTACCGCTTGGCGACTTCGCCCGAGAGCATCGCGCCCGCGCTGCGGTCGACGTTGTTGATGGTGGTGACGATGCGCACCGGTGCGCCGCGATCGAGCGCGGTGTGTGCTTCCGCAATCAGCTTGCGGTCGAGCACGTCGTGGATCTTGTGGTCTTGCTTCTCGCGATGGCAGATCGCGACGCCTTCCGGCGCCTCCGGCTTGAAGAACAGCTTCGAGAAGTCGAGGCCCTTGGCCTTCCAGTGATCGACGACGCGCTGCTGATCGAGGATCTGCATCTGGCCGATCATCTCGTCGAATTTGCGGAAGCCCAGCGCCGCCATCAGCTCGCGCACTTCCTGCGCGACGAAGAAGAAGTAGTTGATGACGTGTTCGGGCTGGCCCTTGAAGCGCTTGCGCAGCACCGCGTCCTGGGTCGCGACGCCGACCGGGCAGGTGTTGAGGTGGCACTTGCGCATCATGATGCAGCCCGCCGCGATCAGCGGCGCGGTGGCGAAGCCGAACTCGTCGGCGCCGAGCAGTGCGCCCACGACCACGTCGCGGCCGGTGCGTACGCCGCCGTCGACCTGCACCGCGATGCGGCCGCGCAGGCGGTTGGCGACCAGCGTCTGGTGGGTTTCGGCGAGGCCGATTTCCCACGGCGACCCGGCGTGCTTGATCGAGGTCAGCGGGCTCGCGCCCGTGCCGCCTTCATAGCCGGCGATCGTCACGTGGTCTGCGCGCGCCTTGGAGACGCCGGCGGCGACGGTGCCGACGCCGATTTCCGAGACGAGCTTCACTGACACGTCACCCGCCGGGTTGACGTTCTTGAGGTCGTAGATGAGCTGCGCGAGATCCTCGATCGAGTAGATGTCGTGATGCGGCGGCGGCGAAATGAGGCCGACGCCCGGGGTCGAGTGACGCACCTTGGCGATGGTCTCGTCGACCTTGTGGCCGGGCAACTGGCCGCCTTCGCCGGGCTTCGCGCCCTGCGCCATCTTGATCTGCATCATGTCCGAGTTGACGAGATACTCGGTGGTGACGCCGAAGCGGCCCGAGGCGACCTGCTTGATCGCCGAGCGCATGCTGTCGCCGTTCGGCAACGGCTTGTAGCGGTCGCTCTCCTCGCCGCCTTCGCCGGTGTTCGACTTGCCGCCGATCCGGTTCATGGCAATGGCGAGGGTGGTGTGCGCCTCGCGCGAAATCGAGCCATAGGACATCGCGCCGGTCGAGAACCGCTTCAAGATGCTCTCGGCTGCCTCGACCTCGTCGAGCGGCACCGGCTTGCGGCCGAGTTCTTCCGCGCCCTTGATGCGGAACAGCCCGCGGATGGTGAGCAGATGCTCGCTCTGCT
>Ga0164243_10016448_pt1 | contig 10151 bp, 20 predicted proteins | sample OricompcompostOP_FD_108781 | JGI IMG/M metagenome (GOLD analysis project Ga0164243, IMG submission 108781) | Organic Plus compost microbial communities from Emeryville, California, USA - Original compost - Organic plus compost (OP) | ecosystem: Engineered > Solid waste > Mixed feedstock >... | reverse complement strand
GCGCTGATCCGCGGCCTCAAGCGCGAAGAGGTGGAGCGCGGCCAGGTCATGGCCAAGCCGGGCTCGATCACCCCGCACAAGAAGTTCAAGGCGGAGATCTACGTGCTCACGAAGGAAGAGGGTGGTCGTCACACCCCGTTCTTCAAGGGCTACAAGCCGCAGTTCTACTTCCGTACCACCGACGTGACCGGCACCGTGATCCTCCCCGAGGGCACGGAGATGGTCATGCCGGGCGACAACATCTCCATCCAGGTCGAGCTGCTGACGCCGATCGCGATGGAGAAGGAGCTGCGCTTCGCGATTCGCGAGGGTGGCCGCACCGTTGGCGCCGGCGTGGTTGCCGACATCATCGAGTAACGAGGAAACGATGGCGACCCAGAAGATTCGCATTCGTCTCAAGGCCTACGACTTCAAGCTTCTCGATCAGTCGGCAGGCGAGATCGTGGAGACCGCGAAGCGGACCGGTGCCAAGGTGGCCGGCCCGATTCCGCTCCCCACGAAGATCAACAAGTTCACGGTCCTCCGCGGCCCGCACGTGGACAAGAAGTCGCGCGAGCAGTTCGAGATCCGGACGCACAAGCGGCTGCTCGACATCCTCGAGCCGACGCAGGCGACCCTCGACGCGCTCATGAAGCTCGACCTGTCCGCCGGTGTGGACGTCGAGATCAAGTCGTAAGGATAGGGAACCATGGCGACGTTCGACGTCTACAACCTCGATAAGCAGAAGGTCGGCACCATCGACCTCGCCGACGCGGTTTTCGCCACGGAGGTCAACGAGAACCTCCTGTACGAAGTGGCGAAGATGCAGCAGATCAACCGGCGCCGCGGCACGGTCGGCGTGAAGAACCGCTCGCTGGTGAGCGGCGGCGGCAAGAAGCCCTGGAAGCAGAAGGGCACCGGCCGCGCACGCCAGGGCTCGACCCGCGCTTCGCACTGGGTCGGCGGCGGCAAGGCGATGGCTCCCAAGAGCCGCGACTACTTCTACCGTCCGCCCGCCAAGGTGCGGAAGGGCGCCCTGCGCTCGGTGCTCTCGCTCCGCGCCCAGGAAGGCAAGCTCCTCGTGGTCGAGAACTTCGACCTCGGCGAGATCAAGGCCAAGAAGGCCCTCGCTACCCTCAACGGCAAGCTCGGCCTGAACTCCGCGCTGCTCGTGGTGGGCGGCGCCCCGACCGACGAGAAGCGCATCGCCGCGATCAAGTCGGTCCGCAACCTGGCCGATTTCGACGCTCTCCCCGTGGAGGGCTTCAACCTCGAGGCCGCGCTCCGCCATGGCGAGCTCGTCCTCACCAGCGCGGCTGCGAAGCAGCTCGAGGGAGTGCTTTCGTGAACATCCACGAGGTGATCCGCGCGCCCGTCGTGACCGAGAAGTCCGACCAGGTCCGCGAGACCGCGAACGCCTACACGTTCGAGGTCGACAAGCGCGCGACGAAGCTGGAGATCAAGGCCGCGGTGAAGCAGTTCTTCGGCGTCGACGTCGTCGACGTCCGCACCGCCGTCATCCGGGGCAAGCAGAAGCGCGTTGGCAAGAGCATCGGCCAGCGCCCGAACTGGAAGAAGGCGGTCGTGGTCCTCAAGGAGGGCCAGGCGATCGACCTCTTCAACCTCGGCGTCTAAGGGGAACCACGACCATGCCTCTCAAGGTCTATAAGCCCACGAGCCCCGCGCGTCGCCTGACGTCCACCACGGACAACGCCGAGCTCACCAAGGGTAAGAAGCCCGAGAAGAAGCTGACCGTCTCGATCAGCAAGTCGGGCGGCCGCGATACGTACGGCCACATCACCACCCGCCACGTCGGCGGTGGTCACAAGCGCCGCTACCGCCTCATCGACTGGAAGCGCAACAAGGACGGCGTTCCCGGCAAGGTGACGTCGATCGAGTACGATCCGAACCGCTCGGCTCGCATCGCGCTCATCTCGTACGCCGACGGCGAGAAGCGCTACATCCTGTGGCCGCAGGGCCTGAACGTGGGCGATACGGTGCTCTCGGGCGCCGACGTCGACGTGAAGCCCGGCAACTGCCTTCCCATCCGCAACATCCCGCTCGGCTCCGTGATCCACAACGTGGAGATCAAGCCGGGGCGGGGTGGCCAGATGATCCGCACCGCGGGCAGCTGGGGCCAGCTGATGGCCAAGGAAGACAAGTACGCCCAGATCCGCATGCCCTCGGGCGAGGTCCGCATGGTCCTCCTCGAGTGCCGCGCCACGGTTGGCCAGCTCGGCAACCTGGAGCACGAGATCGTGCGTCTCGGCAAGGCCGGCCGCAGCCGCTGGCTGGGCATCCGCCCGACCGTCCGCGGTGTGGTGATGAACCCCGTCGATCACCCGCACGGTGGTGGCGAGGGCAAGTCGGGCCAGGGTAACCCGCACCCGGTTTCGCCGTGGGGCATGCCGACCAAGGGCTACCGCACCCGCAAGAACAAGCGGACCCAGAAGTTCATCGTGAAGCGCCGCGGCAGCAAGTAAAGCGGCTCGATCGATCGGAAAAGGCCCCTCGGTGACAGCGCCGGGGGGCCGCAAAGGAATGGAAGAATGGCTCGTTCTATCAAGAAAGGCCCGTTCGCCGATCAGCACCTCATGAAGAAGGTGGACGACGCGAACAAGGGCAACAAGAAGCAGGTCATCAAGACCTGGTCGCGTCGGTCTACGATCTTCCCGGAGTTCGTCGGGCATACGTTCGCGGTGCACAACGGTAAGAAGTTCGTGCCCGTGTTCGTGACCGAGAACATGGTCGGTCACAAGCTCGGTGAGTTCTCGCCCACCCGTACCTTCGGCGGCCATGCGGCCGACAAGAAGGTCAAGGGCGGCAGGTAAGCGAGAGGTAACGCCAAATGGCCAAGAACAATCAGACGGCGGCGAACACCGCTTCCTCCGCTCACCTGCGCTACCTGCGCATCGCTCCCCGGAAGGTCCGCGCCATCGCCGACATCGTCCGCGGGCAGCCGGTCGAGCGCGCCATCGCCACGCTGCGGTTCACCCCCAAGGCTGCCGCCCGTCCGGTGGCGAAACTCATCCGCTCGGCGATCGCCAACGCGGAGCAGAAGGCGAACGGCAACCTCGACATCGATCGGCTGTACGTGAAGACGATCATGGTCGACCAGGGCCCGACCCTGCGCCGCTTCATGGCGCGCGCCATGGGCCGTGCGACCCGGATCAACAAGAAGACGAGCCACGTGACCGTCGAGCTCGGGGAGATGCGCTAGTGGGTCAGAAAGTTCATCCGATCGGGTTCCGGCTCGGCGTCATCAAGAGCTGGGACAGCAAGTGGTTCGAGGAGCGCAACTACGCCAAGTGGCTCCACGAGGACATCCGCATCCGCGAGTTCGTGAAGGAGAAGCTCGGCCACGCCGGCATCTCCAAGATCGAGATCGAGCGCGCTGCGAACAAGGTCAAGGTCAACGTGCACACCGCGCGCCCGGGCATCGTCATCGGCAAGCGCGGCGCCGGCATCGAGACCATCAAGAAGGACCTGCAGAAGTTCACCGCCAACGAGGTCTACCTGAACATCGTCGAGGTCCGTAAGGCCGAGACCGATGCGCAGCTCGTGGCCGAGAACGTCTGCACGCAGCTCGAGCGTCGCATCGCCTTCCGCCGGGCCATGAAGAAGGCCGTGTCCACCGCGCAGAAGTTCGGCGCGAAGGGCATCCGCATCGCCTGCTCGGGCCGCCTGGGTGGCGCCGAGATGTCGCGCTACGAGTGGTACCGCGAGGGCCGCGTGCCCCTGCACACCCTCCGCGCCGACATCGATTACGGCTTCGCGCAGGCGAAGACGACCTACGGCATCATCGGCTGCAAGGTGTGGATCATGCGCGGCGAGGTTCTCCCGGGTGACCGGGCCGGGGCCGAAACCCGCAGGTAAAACGCACCCTCCTAGCCGAGGGCTCTTGACGCGGTGGCGCGTTCGTGACATTTCACGCGCCCCGCTCGCTATTGAGCGAAGGATTTAACGATGCTTCAGCCCGCACGCACCAAGTGGCGCAAGATGCACAAGGGCCGGATGAGGGGCATGGCCCACCGGGGCTCCGAGCTCGCGTTCGGCGAGATCGGCCTCCAGGCCCTCGAGTCGGGGTGGGTCACGTCCCGCCAGATCGAGGCCGCCCGTATCGCCCTGACCCGCCAGATCAAGCGTGGCGGCAAGGTCTGGATCCGCGTGTTTCCGGACAAGCCGATCACGAAGAAGCCCGCCGAGACCCGCATGGGTACCGGTAAGGGCAACGTGGAAGGATACGTGGCCGTCGTGAAGCCGGGCCGCATCCTCTACGAGATGCAGGGTGTCACCGAGGAGGTCGCCCTCGAGGCGCTCCGCCTCGCGGCCTTCAAGCTGCCGATCAAGACCAAGGTCGTGCGGCGCGACATGGTGGAGCTGTAAGCGATGACTGCGAATGAGCTGCGGTCGCTCTCGGGCGACGAACTCCGTTCCAAGGCTGCTGAGCTCAAGCGGACCGTCTTCGACATGAAGATGAAGCTGAAGACCGGCCGCCTGGACTCCACTGCCGACCTCGCGAAGACCAAGCGCGACCTCGCCCGGGTCAACACCCTCCTGCGTGAGCAGGAGCTGGGTATCCGCCGCGAGGCCAAGGCGTAAGGAATCCGGCCCGCCGCGCACACGTTGAGCGGCGGGCTTTAACAACGAACTCGGGTCGCTGCCGGCTTGGCCGGGACGGGCCCGAGAGGGAAGGTGATCCGATGGAGCGCGGCCGCCCGAAGACCCGCATCGGTATCGTTACCTCGGACAAGATGCAGAAGACCGTGGTGGTCCGTGTCGACCACCGCGTCAAGCACCCGAAGTACGGCAAGTACGTCACGCGCCACGTCAAGTACAAGGCGCACGACGAAAACAACGCCTGCGCCATTGGCGACAAGGTCGTGATCGTCGAGACCCGCCCGCTGTCGAAGGACAAGCGTTGGCGCGTCGTCGAGACGATCACGAAGGCCACCACCGTCTAAGTAGCCCATCCCGCGGAAAGGCGCGCAGCTTCGCGCGAACCGCCCGCGGAAGGAGAGAGTCATGATCCAGGCCACCACGGTCCTCGACGTGGCCGACAACTCCGGCGCGAAGAAGGTCCAGTGCATCAAGGTACTGGGCGGTTCGCGGCGGCGTTACGCCAGCCTCGGCGACATCATCGTCGTGTCCGTCAAGGAAGCGATCCCGAACTCGAAGGTGAAGAAGGGTGACGTCCAGAAGGCCGTCGTCGTTCGCACCAAGCGTGAGGTCGCCCGCCCCGACGGCAGCTACATCAAGTTCGACGTGAACAGCGCCGTCCTCATCAACAAGGACGAGGAGCCGATCGGCACCCGTATCTTCGGGCCCGTCGCTCGTGAGCTCCGCGCTCGCAAGTTCATGAAGATCGTCTCGCTCGCTCCGGAGGTCCTCTGACCATGCACATCAAGAAGGGTGACACGGTCAAGGTGATCTCCGGCAAGGAGAAGGGCAAGAGCGGCAAGGTGCTCGAGATCGATCGCGAGAAGATGCGCGCTCGTGTCGAGGGCCTGATGGCGGTCAAGCGCCACATCAAGCGCGGCCGCCTGCCGTCCGCTCCCGAGGGCGGCATCATCGAGAAGTTCGGCACCATCCACGTGTCGAACCTGATGGTCGTCGACCCCGCCACCGGCGAGGCGAGCCGCATCGGGCACAAGAAGCTCGAGAACGGCCGCAACGTCCGCTTTTCCAAGCGCTCGGGCAACACGCTCGCCTGATTGACTGATCCGTCGGCGGTAGGCCCCAACGCCGGCGGAAGCAGGAGGAAACGATGGCCCAGATGACGATGCGGGAACGGTACGAGAAGGAAGCCGTCCCCGCCCTGATGAAGGACTTCGGCTACAAGAGCCGGATGCAGGTCCCGCGGATCACCAAGATCGTTGTGAACATGGGCATGGGCGAAGCCCTGACCAACAACAAGATCCTGGATGCCGCCGCCGAGGAGCTCACCCAGATCACCGGCCAGAAGCCCGTGCTCACCCGCGCCCGCAAGTCGATCGCGAACTTCAAGCTTCGCGAAGGCCAGGCGATCGGCGTCATGGTGACCCTGCGCTCGGCTCGGATGTTCGAGTTCCTCGAGCGCCTGATCGGCGTGGCTCTGCCGCGCGTTCGTGATTTCAAGGGCGTTTCCAGCAAGGCCTTCGACGGCGCTGGCAACTACACCCTCGGTGTCCGCGAGCAGATCATCTTCCCCGAGATCAACTACGACCAGGTCGAGAAGATCAAGGGGATGAACGTTACGATCGTGACGACGGCGAACACCGACGAGGAGGGCCGCGCGCTCCTCAAGTACATGGGGATGCCCTTCCGCTCGTAAGAGCCGGGGAAAGATCAATGGCCAAGCTCTCGAAGATTGCGCAGGCGAAGCGCAAGCCGAAGTTCTCGGTCCGCCAGCACAACCGCTGCCCGCTTTGCGGCAGGCCCCGCGCCTTCCTCCGGAAGTTCCAGATGTGCCGCATCTGCTTCCGGCTCCGGGCGCTCCGCGGTGAGATCACGGGCGTGACCAAGTCCTCCTGGTAAGGGATGGGCGAACGCCGGGTGCGAGCCCGGCGCAAACCGACAGAAGGATTGGCGGGCGACCGGACCACCGCATGGTGCGGCGAGGCGGCGCACGCCCAGCAGTTAGGGAACCTCCCACATGGCTCACGTGACCGATCCGATCGGTGACATGCTGACCCGCCTCCGCAACGCGGCGCGGGCCAAGCACGAGAAGACCGTGATCCCCGCCAGCAAGCTGAAGCGGGCGATCGTGCAGGTCCTCAAGGACGAGGGTTTCGTCAGCGACTTCGTCTTCCACGAGGACAACAAGCAGGGCGAGATCACCGTCTTCCTGAAGTACGACGGCGGCGAGTCGGTAATTCGCCAGATCAAGCGCGTGTCCAAGCCCGGCCTCCGGCAGTACGTGCCGGCAAACGAGATCCCGCGGGTTCTCGGCGGCCTGGGCATCGCGATCCTCTCCACCAGCAAGGGCGTGCTGGTCGACCGCGAGGCCCGCAAGGCCGGCGTGGGCGGCGAGCTGCTCTGCACCGTGTTCTAAGGAGAGACGTCATGTCGCGCATTGGCAAGAAGCCGATTGTTATCTCCGACAAGACCAAGGTGCAGATCAACGGCCGCGAGATTCGCGCCGAGGGTCCCAAGGGCAAGGGCAGCCTCACCATCGGCGAGCACGTCGACCTGGTTCTCGAGGGCAACACCCTCGAGATCCGTCGGCAGGACGACTCGCGTGAGGCCCGTGCGATGCACGGCCTGACCCGCACCATCGTGAACAACCTCGTCGAGGGTGTGACGAAGGGCTTCGAGAAGGCGCTCGAGATCAACGGCGTGGGTTACCGCGCCGAGGTCAAGGGCAAGGAGCTCCACCTCACCCTGGGCTACTCGCACCCGGTCGTCTATCCGCTCCCCGAGGGCGTGACGGCGGCCACTCCGGCGCCCACCCGCGTGGTGCTGACCAGCTGGAACAAGGTGCTGCTGGGCGAGACCGCCGCCAAGGTGCGCTCGCTCCGTGGGCCCGAGCCGTACAAGGGCAAGGGCATCAAGTACGCCGACGAGACCATCCGCCGCAAGCAGGGTAAGACCGGCGCTGCGTAACGACTCGGGACCTCGGCGGGTAAGTCCCGATCCCGCCGGGAGCCGAAGGAGATTGCCGAAATGGCTGCAAACGTTCACAAGCGCAAGCTCAGCCCGCGCGAGCAGCGGGCAGCGCGCATCCGCAAGAAGATCGCCGGTACGGTCGAGCGCCCGCGGCTCACGGTGTTCAAGAGCAACAAGCACATCTACGCCCAGGTCGTCGACGACTCGAAGGGCGTCACGCTCGCGTTCGCTTCGACCCTGTCCAAGGAAATCAAGGGCCAGGTCGACGAGGCGGACAAGAGCGGTGCTGCCCGTCTGGTCGGCCGGCTCGTCGCCGAGAAGGCCAAGGCGGCGAACGTGAACCAGGTGGTGTTCGACCGCAACGGTTTCCCCTACCACGGCCGCGTGGCCGCGGTGGCGGACGCTGCCCGCGAGGCGGGGCTGGAGTTCTAAATGGCTGCTGCACCGATCAATCCGAACGAGCTCGAGCTCACCGATCGCGTCGTCAACATCAACCGCGTCGCGAAGGTCGTGAAGGGTGGCCGCCGTTTCAGCTTCGCCGCGCTGGTCGTGGTGGGTGACGGCAACGGTCACGTCGGCGTGGGTCTCGGCAAGGCGAACGAGGTTCCCGAGGCGATCCGCAAGGGTGGCGAGCAGGCGAAGAAGCACCTGATCCGCGTGCCCCTGCAGGGCGCGACGATCCCCCACGAGGCGCTGGGTCACTTCGGCGCTGGCTGGGTCCTTCTCAAGCCCGCTTCCGAAGGTACCGGTGTCATCGCCGGCGGTGCGGTCCGCGCGGTCCTCGAGGCCGCCGGTGTCCGCAACGTGCTGACGAAGATCCAGGGCACCCGCAACCCGCACAACGTCCTCAAGGCCGTGATGGACGCGCTCCGGCAGATGAAGTCGCCGGAGGATATCGCGCGCATCCGTGGCAAGGACGTCGCCGAGATTCTGCCCACGGCCTGAAGGCCCGGGCAAAAGAGGACGCGATGGCTCTCAAGGTGAAGCTCGTCAAGTCGTGGGCGGGCGCCCCGCAGGACCAGCGGGATACGGTTGCTGGTCTCGGGCTCAACAAGCTCAATAGCGAAAAGATCCTCAAGGATACGCCGGCGGTTCGTGGCATGATTGCCAAGATCGCGCATCTGGTGGCCTTCGAGGAGGTTCCGGGTGACGCCCCTGTCCGTGCTCGCCGCAACGGCAAGGGCGGGCAGAAGGCGAAGGAGGCCTGACCATGGGCATCAACCTGCATACGCTGAAGGCGCCGGCGAACAGCCGGCACCGCAAGAAGCGGGTCGGCCGCGGTCAGGGCTCCGGCCTTGGCAAGACCGCCGGCCGCGGTGGCAAGGGCCAGAAGGCCCGCACCGGCAACATGAACTTCGAGGGCTTCGAAGGCGGCCAGATGCCGCTGCAGCGCCGCCTTCCGAAGTTCGGTTTCAAGAACCTCTTCCGCGTCGAGTACGCGGCGGTCAACCTCGACCGCCTCGACGGCGCGTTCGAGGCCGGCGAGACCGTGAGCCCGGAGACGCTGCTCGAGAAGGGCGTGCTGTCGAAGAAGGGCCAGCTGGTCAAGGTGCTCGGCCGCGGCGAGCTCGGCAAGAAGCTCACCGTGCGCGCGCACAAGTTCTCGGACACCGCGCGCGCGGCGATCGAGAAGGCCGGCGGTACGGTCGAGACGATCGAGCTCCACCCGGCGAAGGGTGGGGCGGACCAGGCGTAAGCCGGGTCACGCACAGTGGGGCCCCCGGACACTTCCGGGGGCCTTCGACCTTGGTCGAAGGGGAAGGCACCTTGCTCGACGCAATCGGGAACATGTTCCGCATCCAGGAGCTGCGGAAGCGGATCATCTTCACGCTCTCGCTCCTGGCTGTTTACCGCCTCGGTATCTTCATCACCACTCCCGGCATCGACCGGGCGGGGATGCAGAGCTTCATGCAGTCGCAGGGCGGGTTGCTGTCACTCTTCAACCTCTTCTCCGGCGGCGCCATCGAGCAGGCCTCGATCTTCGCCCTGGGGATCATGCCCTATATCTCCGCGAGCATCATCATCCAGCTCCTCGCGGTGGTGATCCCGAGCCTCGAGCGCCTCCAGAAGGAAGGCGAGCTCGGCCGTCGGAAGATCACGCAGTACACGCGGTACGGCACCATCGTCCTCGCGGTCGTGCAGGGCCTCGGCATCTCCGTGTGGCTCGAGGGCCTGGGCGCTGCCGCCGGTGGCGCGGGCACCTCGGTCGTCGTCGATCCGGGCTGGGCGTTCCGCTTCATGACCGTGATCACGCTCGCCTCCGGCACGGCGTTCATCATGTGGCTCGGCGAGCAGATCACCGAGCGCGGCATCGGCAACGGCATCTCGCTGATCATCTTCGCGGGCATCGTCTCGGGTATCCCCGACGCGCTGTTCCAGACGATCAACTGGTTCGAGACCGACCAGATCGACGCCATCTCGCTGCTGATCATCGGCGCGCTCATCCTCGCCGCGATCGCCGGCGTGGTGTTCATGGAGCGCGGCCAGCGGCGCATCCCGGTGCAGTACGCCAAGCGCGTCGTCGGCCGGAAGACCGTCGGCGGGCAGACCACGCACCTGCCGCTCAAGGTGAACGCGTCGGGCGT
>Ga0164243_10016447_pt1 | contig 10151 bp, 8 predicted proteins | sample OricompcompostOP_FD_108781 | JGI IMG/M metagenome (GOLD analysis project Ga0164243, IMG submission 108781) | Organic Plus compost microbial communities from Emeryville, California, USA - Original compost - Organic plus compost (OP) | ecosystem: Engineered > Solid waste > Mixed feedstock >... | reverse complement strand
GCTGAGATAGCCGGCGGCGAGCGCGCCCCAGGCGCGGGCGAACTTCGGCTCGCTGCGAATCAAAGACTCGAGTCGCTCCACCGAACGTGCGCGGGCCGGAGCCTTCGGCGGCTCCGTGAATCCGGCGCTCTGCGTGCCCAACCATTCGAGCGAGGTGTTCAGAAACGTGTCGTACGCTTTGGCATCGTCGGTGCCGATGAGTGCGACCCAGTCGCCCGTCGTATGCGCGGCATTCAGAAAACGCGGCAGGGTGGTCGCGAACGCGCTGATGGTTGCCAGACGAGTGTCGTCCGGCAGCGGCAACGCAGTTTCCGAATCGACGTCGCCATCGGGCGCGAGCAGGACCAGCTTCGCCTGCTTGCCATCGGCGCTCAGCGTCACGCGCAAGGTGAACACTTTGGGATCGACGGCCGGATCGATCGAGACCGCGGCCATGTGCATCTTGCCGCGAGTCAGCAGGTGGTTGAGCTCGTAGCGCAGCCACGCGATGTCGGCGTTTTCCGCCTCGCTCTGCAATTGCAGGCGCAGAGGCTTGGAGGCGTGGAATTCCTCGCGCACGGGCGGAGGAGGGACGGTGGGCTCCGGTGTTTCCGGCGTGCAGCTGCGAAGAACGGGCCAAGACACCAGCCCGGCGAGCACGAGCAGGCCCGCCACTCTAGTGGCAGTCGAAAATCGCTTCGGCGCGGGGGGTGATTCGTTCGTCGGAGCTTGCACGGCGGCGGTAGTTTAGTGCCGCCACGGCATCAATCGCCAATCATCGGCTCCTCAGCGCCCCTCAGCGCCACTGATTGCCGCCCTGATCCAGCACGCTCGCGAATTCCGCCCGGCGCGGCACGCCCTGGAAGGTGGAGGTGCGCACGAACATCCTGGCGCGGTCGGTGGCGTTGAACGAGCCGTTCAGTCCTTCGATGTGGCTGTTGGCGACATGCACGATGGCGTCTTCGACGATCAGGCCCGTGCCCGTCGCGACGATGGTGCTGTTGGTGATGTACAGCTCGCAGCCGCCGCGGGCGATGATCGCATCGCCTTCCACGTACATCTTGCGGTCGTCGAGCTTCAGCATGCGCTTGCCCTCGCAGATGATGGGCTCGCTGGCGCGCACGCCGGCGGCGTTCGATTGGCCCGACGCTTCGCCTCTGCCGGTGCTGACGATGCTGACGCCAGGGCCGGAGACGCGCAGCGTTCCGCCGCTGCGATCGATCGTGTAGTTCGTTTCGGCGGCTTGCGCTCGTTCGGCTGCGGCCGCGGGGGAGTTGTCGACGACTTTTGCTGCCGGCGCGGACTCTGCGGCGCTTGCCGGAGGACTCGCGGCAGGCCCGACAGAGGGCGGTGTCGCGGATGATCCAGGAGGAGTGGGCGGCACGGCCGCGCTCGACGCTTCCGGCGCGGGCGCGGGCAAAGGTGCGGAAACCGCCGGCGGCGGCGATTTCAGCTGTGCGAGAGGTGCTGCGGCCAGGTCGTTCAGGTTGATGGTCTGCACCTGGCCGGTCGAGCGATCACGGACGGTGAACACTCGCGTCTGGGTGTCACTGGCCAGCACTTCGTAACGCGGATTGCGTTCCAGCGCGGCGCGCGCCCAGGTCAATTCCGCCGGCTCGCTCGGTAACGCGGTGGTCGGTTCGCCACCCCGATTGCAGGCACCGAGCACGGCCAGCGCAATACAGCTGAAAGCGACGCGAGCGGTCAGGAATCGGGCTGCCGGGCGGATGACGAGTGACGGCATGGCAAGTCTCCATAAGCAGATCTCTATCGTCACTCCAGCGGCGACGCGAGTCCATCTCTTCTGTTCGGCCCGCCCGAAGAGTTGGATGATTGCCAGCCATTCGTGATGGCTGGCAACCATATGTCACATCGGTCGTTACGTTTTCAACTGCTTCAGCAGCTCGGTTTCGCGTTCCGGACTGAGCCCCGCGCGCAGCTTGGCTTTCTCGGCAGCGGGGCGCTGTTCGTGCCAGTCCAGCGTGTCTTTGATCGTGGTGTCCAGATCTCGGAACCTGAGCCCTTGCGCCACCGCTCGCGCCGAGCTGACCAATGTCGCACCGGCTTGCTCGCCGACCGGCGGCGCCCAGATCGGAATCTCGCCCTTCTCCTGCAACTGATGCTGCTCGATGAACGACTGACTCGCCCAGATGAACGACGCATTCGATCTGGAGATGCGCTTGCTGGCTTCGAGCAACTCACCCATGGTCACCGAACCCGGCGGATTGCACAGGTTGTAACGGCCTTGGATCTTGCGCTCGACGCACGCGCGCATGAAGTCGGCCATGTCGCGCACATCGATGAATTGCACGGTGTCCGCCGGCGTGCCGGGGGCCAGCATCTCGCCGCCGCGCGCCACGCGCACCGGCCAGTAGCCGAAGCGATCCGTCGAATCGCCGGGACCGACGATGTATGAAGGACGGATCACGGCCTGGTGCGCGCCGAACGTCTGCTCGACGATCTTCTCGCAGGCCGCTTTCAGTCCACCGTAGTTGTCGTTCGTGATTTGGGTGGCATCGGGATCTTTCAGCTCGGCGAGCTGGTAATCCTCGTCGATGCCCGGCGGTGTGAGATTCACGTACGCCGAGATGCTCGACACATATATGTAGTGCTGAGTGTGACCCTTGAGCAGCTCCGCGCTCGCTTTCACGTGCTTGGGGAAGTAGCCGGAGTTGTCCACGACCACGTCCCAATCGCGTCCCTTGAGCACGTCGAGCGGACCGGCGCGGTCGCCGATCAGGGTTTCGACATCCTTGAACATGCCGGGATTGCGCTTGCCGCGATTCAGCAGCGTGAGCTGATGACCGGCGGCCCGCAGCTCGCGTACCAGATGCGGACCGCTGATTCCGGTGCCGCCGAGGATCAGCACTTTCATCGGTTTCACCTTGGGTTGCGCCGCGAATGTTTCTCCCGCGAGCAGCGTTGCCGCGCCCGCCATCAACAGTGCTTCACGTCGATTGATGCTCATTGGGTCACCTTGTTCTGAGTGGACGCGCTCGGAACTGCCGATACCGCGCTGGCCTCGCCCGGGCCGGGCCGCACGTATTTTTCCAGCCACTGGCGTGAAGTCTCGTACCAGAACAGCGAGTTCTGCGGCTTCAGGATCCAGTGGTTCTCGTCGGGGAAGTACACCAGCTTGCTGGGCACGCCACGGTTCTGCAGCACGTTGAACAGCTCCAGGCCATGGTTCACCGGCACGCGCCGGTCGAGCTGGCCATGGATCACCAGCGTCGGCGTGTTGAAATTGGCCGCGAAGCTGTGCGGCGAGTTGCGCGCGAAGCGCTCGGCGTCTTCCCAGAATTCGCCGAAACGTTTCCTGTCCGCGCCGTAATCGCTGCCGTATTGAGTGTATTGGTTGTACACCGCTGCGTGCGCCACCAGGGTCTTGAATGGATGCGGCTTGCCCAGCAACGAAGACGCAAGATACCCGCCGAAGCTGCCACCGCCAGCGGCCATTCGTTCACTATCAATCCACGGTTGCGCGCGGAACCAGTCGGCCGCCTTGATGGTGTCCTCGTACGGCAGCGGCATCCATTCCTTGGTGATGGAGTCGGTCCACGCCTGGCCGAAGCCGCTGGAACCGTGAAAATTGTGCCAGGCGGTGACGTAGCCCCAGTTGGCGAACACCTGCGCATTCCAGCGCCACTGATAAGCGTCGGTGACGCCGTTGTGCGGGCCGCCGTGCAGCAGCAGATAGAGCGGCCACTTGCGATCCGGCGTGAAGTTCGGCGGATACACCACCCACATCTGCACGTCTTCGTCGTTCGCGCCTTTATACGTGACGCTTTCGACTTTGCCCGGCGTGAGGCGCGCGAGCACGGCGTCATTGAAGTCCGACAGCTTCGTGGCCGCACCGGTGCGCGCGATGATGCTCACGAGCGTTGGCGGTTCGGTGAAGCTCTGGCGCAGGCCGACGATCACCGGACCGCTGCCCGCGATCGCGAGCGAATCGAAGCTGCGCTCGCGAGTGACCGGCTTCGGCTCGCCGCCGCCGATGTCGAAGCGATAGATGCGACGCGTGCCGGCGTCGTCGATGGCGCCGAACAGCGCCGAGCTGTCCGGGGACCAGACGAGGCCGTCGGCGGAGCGATCCCAGTTCTCGGTCAGGTTGCGCAGCTTGCTGCCACGGCGGTCGTACAACATGAGCCGCGCGCGATCGGCGTAGAAGTCTTTGATGGTCTGACGACGGAACGCCAGCGACCGACCGTCTGGACTGTACAGCGGCGCGGTGTCGTCGGCCGGATTGTCCTGGGTCAGATTGACCAGATTGTCCGCCGAGCCGCCTTCCACCGGCAGCGTGAAGATGTCGAAGTTCGGATCGACGCCGGTCCTGTCGGTGTTGACCGCGAAGGCGACCTCGGTGCCGTCCGGCGAAATGTCGTAAGAGCTCGCGTCGGGCTCGCCGCGATCCAGCGAGACGCCGGCGTTGCGAGTGATGGCCTGCGGCTCGCCGCTGTCGATGTTGACCGAATAAATGTGCGTGTCGCGATCGTCGAGGAAGTGATCCCAGTGACTGACCGGCGCCTTGTCCCAGACGCGCGCGGTCATCTTCGCTTCGTTGCGCTCGGTCATGCGCCGGTCCATCTCCGACCAGCTCGCGAGGTCCGGCCACACCTGCGACAGGAACGCGATGCGCTTGGAATCCGGAAACCACTTCGGCGCAATCACGCCGGTGGGCACGTTGGTCACGCGCCGCGCTTCGCCGCCATCGACCGCAATGACATAAAGCTGCTGTTGTTTATCGTCGCCGCGCCTGGCGACGAACGCGATCATCTCGCCATCCGGACTCCACACCGGCGATGAGACCGAGCCGCCGGAGCTGGTGAGCTGGCGAGCCTTGCCGGGCTTGGTCGGCACCAGCCACAGATCGGTGTCGCCTTTGTTCTTGTCGACGTCGTAGCGCGTGACCGGCACGACGGCGAGTCGCCCATCGGGAGAAATATCGGGAGTGCCGAGTCGTTGCAGCTGCCACATCGCCGCGGCGCTGTAAGGCTCGGCGTGCGCGGCAGTCGCGAGCACGATGCCGGCGATGAGTGCGACCACACTGAGCGTGTGGGAATTTTGCTTATGACAACGACTGCGCTCGTGTCTGCTAAGGGGCGGCATGCGGATCATCGGTGTGCCTCTTGCTGTTCTCGAATCGGGTCCTGCAATTGACATTAGTCTGGTTAGTCTAGCGAAGCATCCGAGCGTACTGTGCAAGCTGAGAAGTAAGTCCATTTCTTGGCTGGCATCGCTACGTACACTTTCGACTGTCCAGCAAGTGCACGGTCCCGTTTGAATACGCGCCCGTGTCACGGCTCGCGAGAGCCACGCTCAACTCGCACGGAGGCGTCGGTCGCATGGAGCGTCAGAAAAGGGGACTTCGAGTGATCCAAGCCAAGTATCGCAATCGCCTGCCGTTGCCTCAGCCCGCTGTCGTGCACGTGCGTCGCTCCTACGCCGAGAGCCGCCACGGCCAGATTCATCTGTCCACGGCTTACCCATCCGGCGGCGGTTTCGACGAGCGTACACCGGTTATCTGCCTGCATCACAGCGGCGGCTCGGGCCGGTTGTTCGCGCCCATCCTGCGCGAGCTGGGACATGACCGCAGCGTCTACGCGCCCGATCTGCCCGGGCACGGCAATTCCGATCCGGCCAGCAGCAAGGCGACCGTCGCCGACCTGGCCGCGTCGATCGGCGATTTCCTCGAAGGCATGCGTCTGCGCAGCGTCGATCTCGCTGGCTATCAGCTCGGAGCGCTGGTTGCGGCCGAGCTCGCCATCACGCGTCCGCAGCTGATCCGTCGCGTGATGTTGTGGGGTGTGCCGTCCTATTCCGCTCAAGATCGCGCCGCGCTTCTGCAGAACGTGGCTGCGCCGGGCTCGCGTGAAGACGGCAGCGATGTGTCGGAGGAGTGGCAGCGGCTACTCGAGCGTCGCGGACCGGGTGCGCCCATCGGCTCTTTGACCGACGAGCTGAGCGATCGGCTGCGCGCCGGCAGCAGTGGCGCGCGAGCGTTCGTTGCGATGGTCGAGTATCCCGCGTCCGAGCGCCTGCCTCTGGTCAAACAGTCGGCGCTGGTGTTGCGCTTGAAGGATGAATTCTTCGAGCACTGCGGCCGCGCTCGCGCCTCGTTGCCGAATGGCTCGATGCTGGATCTGCCGGATTACGGTCAGGGCTTCCTGAGCGCAGCTCCGCAGCGTTTCACTTCCGTGGCGCGCGAGTTCTTCGACCGTTGAGCCACTGGCTGGAGGCGCTCAGGCCGAGCGCTCCCAGCTCCATGCAAAGGCGAGGCCTGCGATCAGGCAGGTCGTCGCCCACCGCGACGCCATCAGCGCCATCGTTTTCGTCGACAGTCCCGGCGCGGCACTGAGCCAGGCGGCAATCACCGCGGGCAACGAGACCGGCACCCAGCACAGCATCGCGAACGACAGCCCGCGAATCCACCACGGCACGTCGACGATGCCCGCCAGGCCCCAGCTGAGCCAGAACAACAGTCCGAGCCCGGTGCCGCAGACCAGATGCAGGAAGGCATCGGTGAAACTCACCGCGCTGGCGGGCGAGTCGCCCGCGTGCACCAGCTGATAAAGAGAATGGAGTACCGAATGGGCCAGCACGGCGACCAGCCCGCTGAGGCTGCCCATGATCAGCAGATAGCTCAGTTCGACCATGGTCTCGCGGGCCTAACGAAGCACTTGCTGCAGACCCGCGAACAGCTTGTCCACTTCATCGTGCGTATTGAATGCGGCGAGCGAGACGCGCACCGCGCCCTCGCTCTTGCCGGGCCACTGCATGTCACGCGCGAACACGCGATGTCCGCGCACCAGCCCGAGCGTGATGTCCGATGCGAGGCGTCCGGGCACGTGGAACGAGAGAATGCCGCCCCATGAGCCGGGACGGTTCGGTGTCAGCAGCTCCACGCCGGGCAGCTGTTGCAAGCGCAGGCGCGCGTAGATCGTCAGCTCTCGAATGCGCGCTTCGATCCTGCTGCGCATGACCTGCCGTTGAAAATCCAGCGCGACTTCCGAGCCGCGCAACGGTGCCCAGCACAGCGGCACGATATTTCCTAACTTATGCAGCGCGGCCGGTGCGCCGACATGACCCGCCGATTGCGTCGGCGTGACGACCGGCGGCGAAGCATCGATGCCGCGCGGCAGCGACGGCCAGATGCGATCTAGCATGTCCCGGCGTACGTACAACATCCCCGTGCCGTTGCTGCCGCCGAGCCACTTGTGAAACGACGCGCCGTAGAAATCGCAGCCCAGCTCGCGCAACTGAAAATCCAGCATGCCGAGCGCCTGCGCGCCATCGACCACGCTGATCAGATTGCGCTGGCGGGCGAACTGACACAGCTCGACCACCGGCATCAATGTTCCATCCGCATACTGCACGTGAGAGAACATGATGACTCTGGTGCGATCCGTGACGGCGCCGGCGAACAGGCCGAGCGCCTGCTCCGGGCCGCTCAATGGTGCCGGCAGATCGATCTGTTTGACCACGATGCCGCGGCGTCTCGCGAGCAGCAGCCAGGGACTGAGCGCGGCGGGATGCTCGCGAGTGGTGGTGATGAGTTCGTCGCCCGGGTTCAGGTCGAGGCCGTTGGCGACGGTCGCGAGCGCTTCGCCAGTGCCCCGGGTGAACACGATCTCGTCGGCGTCGCAGCCGACGAATCCGCCGAATGCGGTCGCCATGCGTGTGGTCTCGACGCCCCACTGCGCCTCGCCGAACGAGGCGACGTTCAGACTGTGCGAATCCCGCACGCGATATTCGGTCGCCATCGCGGCACGCAGCGTCGGGCCGGCGCCGGCGACATCCAGATAGGTTCGTTGCAGGTCCAGCACCGGCTGGATGCGAAACCACTGCCACAGCTCTTTGGTGGTGGCCGGCATGCTGCCGATCGGCTGGGCGGTGGCGGGCGTGGATGCACCGAGGGCTGCGGCGCCCAGGGATGTCACCAGGGATGAGGCAAGCAGGTCGCGGCGTGTCAGGCGGTGGGTCGAATCGTTCATGCGGACGTTCAGAAGTGAGTCGGTGGCGGCGGCCCAAGTCATCTATTGGTAGCGTCTGGAGCGGCGCGCATTATTGCAGGAATGCGGTATCCTGGCCTGTATGTCCCACGATTACCTGGAACGTATTCTCAAGGCGCGCGTCTATGACGTTGCCATCGCTACTCCGCTCGACGCGGCACCGCGGCTCAGCCGCCGCCTGGGTAACAGCATTCTCTTCAAGCGCGAGGATCTGCAGCCGGTCTTCTCGTTCAAGATTCGTGGCGCCTACAACAAGATTGCACACCTGTCGGAAACCGCCGCCAGGCGCGGCGTGATCTGCGCTTCGGCCGGCAATCATGCCCAGGGCGTGGCGCTGGCCGCCAAACGGCGCGGTATTCCAGCAACCATCGTTATGCCTCAGACCACGCCGCAGATCAAAGTTCAAGCGGTGTTGGATCACGGCGCCGAGGTCGTGCTCCACGGCGACGACTACGATCAGGCCTACGAACATGCGATGAAGCTGATGAGCGAGCGCCAGCTGGCGTTCATTCATCCCTTCGACGATCCGGACGTGATCGCCGGCCAGGGCACCATCGGCATGGAGCTGCTGCGTCAGTGCGCGGGCGAGCAGATCGATGCCATCTTCATCGCCGTCGGCGGCGGCGGCCTGATCGCCGGCGTGGCCTCGTACGTGAAGTATCTCTTCCCTAAGATCAAGATCATCGGCGTCGAGCCCGAGGATGCGGACGCGATGTCCAGGTCGCTGCAGGCGGGCAAACGCATCACCCTGGATCGCGTTGGCATCTTCGCCGACGGCGTCGCGGTGAGGCGCGTGGGCGAGGAAACGTTTCGGCTGGCGCGTGAGTACGTCGACGAGATCGTCCTGGTCAGCACCGACGAGATCTGTGCGGCCATGCAGGACATCTTCGAAGAGAACCGCACCATCGTGGAGCCCTCGGGGGCGCTGTCGGTCGCCGGCATCAAACGCTACGTGCAGCGGGAGCAGTGCCGCGATCGCACCTTCATTTCGATCAATTGCGGCGCCAATGTGAATTTCGATCGGCTGCGTCATGTCGCGGAGCGCGCCGACATCGGCGGCCAGCGCGAGGCGCTGATCTCGGTGGAGATTCCGGAAGCGAAGGGCAGCTTCCTGCGCTTCTGCGAAACGCTCGGCCGGCGCAGCATCACCGAGTTCAATTATCGCTACAGCGATGCGGCCTCGGCGCAGTTGTTCGTCGGCCTGGGCTTGAGCGATGGCCGGCGCGAGAAGGAAGCGGTCATCAAGTCCCTGCAAGCCTCGGGTTACAACGTGCACGACATGAGCGACAACGAGGTCGCCAAGCTGCACGTCCGCTACATGATCGGCGGCCATGCCCGCGGCCTGGACAACGAGCGGTTGTTCCGCTTCGAATTCCCGGAGCGCCCGGGCGCACTGCTGAAGTTCCTCAATGCCATCGGCACGCGCTGGAACATCACGCTGTTCCACTACCGCAACCACGGCTCCGACTACGGCCGCGTCCTGGTCGGTGTCCAGATCCCACCTGCCGAAAGCACCGAGTTCGACCTGCACGTGCGCGAGCTGAAGTACGTGTGCGCCGAAGAGACGGACAACTCGGCGTACAAGATGTTCTTGGGCGGGTAGCAGCGATGGCGGCGCCAGTCTCCCGTCTCGGAAGACAGATCGCCGAAGTCACCGCGGCTCTGCGAGCCATCGATGCGCAGTTCGCACTGATCGGCGGCGACCGTACGGGATTGCTCGATGCGCTGCTCCGAGAAATCGACTGACGCTCCTCTTTTTGCGGAGGGCGGCGTGGATACGCCTCCGCCCGTGCCTAACGATCCGTATCAGGCATTGGACGAGCTCATGGTCGTGATCGAGGAGCTCTGTCCGGTGTGGCCGTCGCGGCCGATCTTTACCAACGAATCCAACAACCGCCTGTAGTCGCGACACTCGCTCGCTCATTCGGTGGGCTTCAGCAGGGCCAGCGCTTCCTTCGTCCGTTGCGTGATCGCGGCGTCTTCGCCCTGCGCCTTGGCGAGAATCGGATAGCTCTCGCGCAGTAAGGGCGCGGCTTCGGCTGGGCGATTTTGCGCGAGGAGGGCGCGGCCGAGAGAGCTGTTGATGGCGGCGAGCTGCGGGCTGTCGGCGGCAAGGGATTTGGTGGCGATCTGAGACGCCTGGCGCAGCGTCTTTTCCGCGTC
>Ga0164243_10016446_pt1 | contig 10151 bp, 5 predicted proteins | sample OricompcompostOP_FD_108781 | JGI IMG/M metagenome (GOLD analysis project Ga0164243, IMG submission 108781) | Organic Plus compost microbial communities from Emeryville, California, USA - Original compost - Organic plus compost (OP) | ecosystem: Engineered > Solid waste > Mixed feedstock >... | reverse complement strand
GTCGCCGGCGACACCTGGTACGAGGCCCCCGACTGGAAGCCCCACCGCGTCCGCGAGTTCGCCAAGGTCGGCACGTACTACAACAGCTTCGCCGTCCTGCCGGTCGACGTGAACAAGGACGGGTTCACCGACTTCGTCTCCTGCTCCTATTTCGGCAAGGACGTCGCCTGGGTCGAAAACCCCGGCAAGTCGGACAAGGAGTGGGCCCTCCACCCGATCGACGTCCCCGGCAACATCGAGGCGGCCGCCGCCGTCGACCTCACCGGCGACGGCAAGCCGGAGGTGCTCCCGAACTCGGTCAACGTGGTCGTCTGGTACGAGTTGGAGAAGGCCGCGGCCACGCCGGTCTGGAAGAAGCGTGACTTCGGTACCGCCGCGGCCGGCCACGGCGTCGGCTCGGGCGACGTGAACGGCGACGGCCGGGTCGACCTGCTCACCCCGAAGGGCTGGTTCGAAGCCCCGTCCGACCCGCGGGGGACCGGGTGGACCTGGCACCCCGAGTGGAACCTCGGGGCGACCGGCATTCAGATCCTCGCCCGCGACGTCGACGGCGACGGCTTGGCCGACGTCGTCTTCGGCAACGGCCACGATTACGGCCTGTTCTGGCTGAAGCAGTCGAAGGGGACCGGCGGCGAGCGGGTTTGGACGAAGGCCAAGATCGACGACTCGATCGCGTCGGTCCACACCCTCCTCTGGGCCGACCTCGACGGCGACGGCAAGGACGACGAGCTCGTCACCGGCAAGCGCGTCTACGCCCACGAGATCGAGCCCGGCGCGCTCGACGGCTCGGTCGTCGCCTGGTACCGGTTCGACCGGGACGCCAAGGCGTGGACCAAGCACGTCATCTTCCAGGGCGAGCCTGCCAATAAGGACACCCCGAAAGAAGGCCCCAAGCGCGACGCCCTCAAGGACTTCCCTGCCGGGACCGCCGGCACCGGCCTGCAGATGACCGCCATCGACCTCGACGGCGACGGCGACCTCGACCTCGTCTGCCCCGGCAAGAGCGGCCTCTACTGGTTCGAAAACCTGGGCAACGGCCGCTGAGCCGTCGCCGGAACGGCGGCGGACGGCTTCTTGAAGCCCCGCCGCGTCCCCCCGTTCAACAACGAGCCCGCCGGCATGTTCCGACCCTTTCCCGTGAGGAAGGGCTGGGACATGCCGGCGGGCTCGTTGTGTCGGCCGTTCGGCTGAGAAGAGGGGGCGGGCCGGTTGATCGTCCGGCCCGCCCGGGTTCGGCTGTTAGAAGCGGCTGGTGGAACCGAACAGGTCGTCGAGGGCGGCCGAGAGGGCGTCGGTCTTCGTGGTCGTCGGCGCGACCCCCTGGCCGACGACGACCGACGACCGGACGCCGAGCTGGGCCGGCGGGCTGACGGACGCCGCGGCCGGTCGTGACGTCGACGTCGAGACCGGCGCGGCGCCTGAGGCGACGGCGCCCGACGTCGAGGAGGACAGGCCGTTGGTCGAGGCGTCGCGCGTCGCGGCGGGGGCCACCACGGCGCCGGTCGTGTCCGACCCGCCGCTCGGCGCGCCCGCCGCGCTGACGCCGTTGCCGCCCGGCCGGATCTTGCCGAGCCGGATCAGCGAGGCGATCGAGGCGAGCAGGGGGATCTCGGCGTAGTTCGTCGCGCCGAACGTGGTCAGCTTGTGGCCGCCGTTCGGCCCGAGGACGAAAATCTCACCGGTCGCGGGGCGGAAGACGGCGGGTTCGGTGTAGCCGACGTGGTCCCAGTCGCCCGGGATCGGGATGTCCATGAAGTTCGGGCCGCCGAAGGTGGCGAGCAGCTGCCCGCCGTTCGGCCGGAGGATGAACCACTGGGCGGTCGACGGCCGGAAGACGGCGATCTGCGTGCGGCCGGTGCCGTCGTAATCGCCCGGGACCGGGATGTCGTAGAGGTTCGGGGCGCCGAAGCTCGCGAGCAACTGCCCGCCGTTCGGGCGGAGGACGAACCACTGCGCCGTCCACCCCGAGGGGCGGAAGACGGCGATCTGGGTGCGGCCTGAGCCGTCGTAGTCGCCCGGGATCGGGATGTCGTAGAGGTTCGTGGCGCCGAAGGTGCCGGCCAGGAACGCGCCGGTGGTCGGGTTCTTCGCGAACCACTGGGCGGTGGACGGGCGGAAGTAGGCCTGTTCGGTGTACCCGATCCCGTCGTAATCGCCGGGGACGGGGATGTCGCCGAAGTTCGGGGTCCCGAACGACCCGAGGTTCTGCACCCCGTTGGGTCCCGAGACGACCCACGAGGCGGTCCCGGGCTGGTAGACCGACGGCTGGGTGTAGCCGAGGTTGAGGAAGTCGCCCGGGGGCTTGATCGTGATCGGGTTCAGGCTGAACTGGATCACGAAACCGGTCCCGTTCGCGGGGAGGGGGACGTTGCCGACGCTGAACGCGCCGCTGTAGTCGCCGACCACCGTGACGTTCCCGGTCGGGCCGCCGACCGAGGCCAGCATCCCCTGGTCGCTCCCGGCCGAGCCGAAGCCCAGCACGGAGAGGGCGTTCCCGTTCAGGTCGAACTTGGCGAGGTAGGCGTCGGCGCTCCCGTTGCTTGTGATCGAGGTCCCGCCGAAGGCGACCGTCTTTTGGAACGTGCCGGTGGTATAGACGTTCCCCGCGCCGTCCGTGGTGACGCTGAACCCCGCGTCCTGCGACGAGCCCCCGAACCCTTTCGCCCAGACCACGTTGCCGTTGGCGGCGTTGATCCGGGCGAGGTAGATGTCGCCGCTGCCGTTGGAGGTCAGGGTCGTCCCGCCGAAGGTCCCGGTCCCGTTGTAGTCGCCGGTCGCGTAGACGGAGTTGTTCGCCAGGTCGACGGTGACCCCCGTGCCGTCGTCGTGGCCGGCCCCGCCGAACTGCTGGATCCACTGGAGGAAGCCCGAGCTGTTCTGCTTCATGACGAACGCGTCGGTGTCGCCGCGGCTCGTCAGGTTGGTGGTGCCGAACTGGAACGACTGTTCGAAGATCCCGGTCGTGTAAACGTTGAGGTTGGAGTCGACGGTGACGGTGAAGCCGCTGTCGTTGCCGGCGCCCCCGAAGCCCCCCGCCCAGATCGGGGTACCGTTGTTGTCGAGCTTCATGATGAAGCCGTCGTTGAAGTCGTGGGCGGTGAGCGTGGTCCCCCCGACGGTCATCGTGTTCTGGAAGCTGCCGGTTACGTACAGGTTGCCCAGCTTGTCGACCGCGATGCTCTGGCCGAGGTCGGAGCCGGTGCCGCCGAAGCTCTTCGCCCAAATGAAGTTGCCCGCGATGTCGTACTTCGCGACGAAGATGTCGCGGTTCCCGGCGCCGTTCAGGGTGGTGTTGCCGAAGTCGCCCGAGCCGTAAAAGAAGCCGGTCACGTAGCTGTTCCCTGCGGAGTCGACGGCGATGCCGCGGCCGTAGTCGCCGAAGAACTGGCTCGACCCGCCCATCCGGTGGGCCCAGGCGACGGTCCCCGTCGGGTTAATCTTCGCGATGTAAATGTTCGACGCGCCCTTGCTCGTCAGCGGGATGTTGCCGAAGGTGACCGTGCCGCTGAACCCGCCCGTGATGTAGGTCGCCCCGCCGGCGTCGGTGGCGACCGCCTCGGCGGTCGTCGGGGCGGGCGACCCGCTCGTCCCGAAGCCGTTGGCGAAGACGACCGAGGGGCCGGAGAGCTGGACGCGCCCTTCGAGCGCCTCCAACCGGATCGTGGCCCCCCGACCGCGCCGACGTCCGGCCGACCGACCCCCGACCGCCCGGCGCAGGGAACGGGTGAATGTCTGACTCAAGGTGCTTTTCACGGTGCGTGCCTCGTGGAGCCGCTGGTCTGAATCCAGGGGTGTTGAAACAAGGACTCCGGCGGAAGGCGCCGGGGGGAAGGTAAGACGGATCAGACGCCTCAGTCGACCCGATCAGGATAACCGTATGATTCTCCCGATAGAAGTCGTGATCCGAGGTCCGCGGCTGATTCGAAAAATCGCAGGCCGCGGCGATTTCGCCCAAACCGCCTTCGTTGCGCAGAGTGAACTCATTCTCAAGTCAATGGAAGGGTTGATCGTTTAAGGGGCGTATGGGATCACGCGTCGCGGGGCGGGGTTGGGGGCGGCCCGAGGTATCGGCCGGTGAGGCTGGCGGGCGTCCGGGCGACCTCGGACGGGGGGCCGGCGGCGAGGAGCCGGCCGCCGTGTTCGCCGCCGCCGGGGCCGAGGTCGATCAGCCAGTCGGCCGACCGGAGGACGTCGACCTGGTGTTCGATCACGACGACCGTGTTCCCGGCGTCGGCGAGCCGGTTGAGGACCGCGAGCAGGCGGGCGACGTCGGCGAAGTGGAGGCCGGTGGTCGGCTCGTCGAGGACGTAGAGGGTCCGGCCGGTGGCCGGCCGGGCGACCTCCGCGGCGAGCTTCACGCGCTGGGCCTCGCCGCCGGAGAGGGTCGTGCTCGACTGGCCGAGCGTGACGTACCCGAGCCCCGCCTCCTGGAGCGCGTCGAGCCCCTTGAGGACCTTCGGCTGGGCGTCGAAGTAGGCGCGGCTCTCGTCGACCCGCATCTCCAGGACGTCGCCGATCGACGCCCCCTTGAAGCGGACCTCCAGGGTCTGCCGGTTGAACCGCTTGCCGTTGCAGGTCTCGCACCGGACGAACAGGTCGGGGAGGAAGTTCATCACGATCCGGCGCAGCCCTTGTCCCTCGCAGGTCTCGCACCGGCCGCCTTTGACGTTGAAGCTGAACCGGCTGGCCGAATAGCCGCGGATCTTGGCCTCGCGGGTCCGGGCGAAGACCTTGCGGATCTCGTCGTAGAGGCCGCCGTAGGTCGCCGGCGTCGACCGCGGCCCCCGGCCGATCGGCGACTGGTCGATCACGATCAGCTTGTCGAACGCCTCCAGGCCCTCGATCCGCTCGTGCGCCCCCGGCTTCGGCCCCCGCTTCTCCAGGAACCGGCGGGCGGCGTTCGCGAGGATGTCGTTGACGAACGTGCTCTTGCCCGACCCGCTCACGCCGGCGACGCAGGTCAGCGTGCCCAGCGGGATCGGGACGTCGATCCCGCGCAGGTTCCGTTCGGACGCCCCGACGACCGTGACCCGCCCGGGGCTCCGTGCGAGCCGGTCGGACGGGGCGGGGGCGATCGACCACTCGTGCCGGAGGTAGGCGGCGGTGGAGGAGGGGCCGGTCTCGACGAGGGCGTCGGGGGGGCCCTCGGCGACGACCCGGCCGCCGTCGGGCCCGGCGCCGGGGCCGAGGTCGACGAGCCAGTCGGCCGCGCGGATGGTCGCCTCGTCGTGCTCGACGACGATCAGGGTGTTCCCCTGGTCGCGGAGCCCGCGGAGGCTGTCGAGCAGGCGGTCGGTGTCGCTCGGGTGGAGGCCGGCGGTCGGCTCGTCGAGGACGTAGCAGACGCCGACGAGCCCCGAGCCGATCTGGCTCGCGAGGCGGACCCGCTGGAGTTCGCCGCCGGAGAGCGTGTCGGCGCCCCGGGCGAGGTTCAGGTAGCCGAGGCCGACGCGGTCGAGGAACGATAGCCGTGTCACCACCTCGCGGACCAGCGGCGGGCCGACCGGCGCGTGTTCCGGGGTGAACTCCAACGCTTCGAAGAAGCCGACGGCCGCGGACACGGGCATCTCCGTCAGGTCGGGGAGCGACTTCCCCCCGACCGTCACGGCCCGGGCCTCGGGCTTGAGCCGCGAGCCGCCGCAGGCGGGGCAGGCCCGTTCGGTCCGGTACGCCGCGAGCCGCGCCCGCTGCGATTCCGACCGGGCCTCCGCCCAGGCCGCGTCCAGGCCCGGGACGACCCCCGGGACGGGGTCGTCGCCGCCGGAGCCGTGGAGGAAGGCGTCGAGCCGGGCGGCGGGCCAGGCGTCGAGCGGCTTGGCGCGGGTCAGCTTGTGGCGCTTGAGGAAGCCCTCGACCCACGCGGGCTCGTCCGCGCCGGGCGCCCCCTTGAGGCGCGGCTCCGCCCAGGGGGCGACGGCCCCCCGGGCGAGCGAGAGGGAGCGGTCGGGGACGACGAGGTCGTCGTCGAACGAGGCGACGTGGCCCAGGCCGCCGCACCCCGGGCAGGCGCCGTAGGGGCTGTTGAAGCTGAAGGTCCGCGGCTCGATCTCGTCGAGCCCGATCCCGCAGGCCGGGCAGGCGAAATGCAGGCTGAGCGTCTCGTCGTCCCAGCCGCCGTCGGACTGGGCCGAGAGGACGACCGACCCTTCGCCGAGCTTCAGGGCGAGGTCGAGGCTCTCGGCGAGCCGCGGGCGGATCCCGGGGCGGACGACCAGGCGGTCGACCACGGCCTCGATGTCGTGGGTTTTCGTCTTGGCGAGCTTCGGGTCGTCCTTGTCGAGTTCGATCACCTCGCCGTCGACCCGGGCGCGGATCAGGCCGGCGCGGCGGACGGCCCGGAAGGCGTCGGCGTGCGCCCCCTTGCGGCCGCGGACGATGGGGGCGAGGATCAAGACCTTGCGGCCCTCGCGCATGGCGAGCACGGTCGCCACCATCTGTTCGGGCGACTGGCGGCGGATCGGCGCGCCGCACCGGGGGCAGTGGGGCGTGCCGGCGCGGGCGTAGAGGAGGCGGAGGTAGTCGTGGATCTCGGTCAACGTGCCGACGGTGCTCCGCGGGTTGGCCGCGCCGGCGCTCTGGTCGATCGAGACGGTCGGGGGGAGGCCCTCGATGAGGTCGGCGTCGGGCCGTTCGAGCTGGTCGAGGAACTGGCGGGCGTAGCTGGAGAGGCCCTCGACGTAGCGGCGGCGCCCCTCGGCGAAGAGGGTGTCGAAGGCCAGCGAGCTTTTGCCCGACCCGCTCACGCCGGTCAGCACGACCAGGCGGTCGCGCGGGAGGTCGACGTCCACGCCTTTCAGGTTGTGGACCCGGGCGCCCCGGACCCGGATGGCGTTCGCGCCCCCCGGCTCGCCCGGCCCCCCGCCCGTCCGTTCCGCCATCCCGTTCGACCCCCGCCGGACCGCCCCATGACCACCGCCCGAGGCCGCGCCCCGGCCCCTCAGACTAACCCGCCGCGGCGCGCCCCCGCAAGTCGTCCGGCAGTCCCTTCCGGTCGCCGCGCCGACCCGGTAGACTGAGTCCTACTTTCGTCGTAGCGCCCGGCCCGGGGTCCACGTCCGACGCGAAGCACGTCTCCTACGATACGATCTGCATCGAACCGAGGGACCGATGACTTCGACCGCAGGCCGACTCGCCTTCGTGGTTCTCGCCGCCCTGACCGTGCTCGGGGTCTCGACGGTCCGCGCGCAACTCCCGGAGTCGGAGGAGCGGCTGAAGATCCTGACCGACCCGGAGAGCGTGAAGAAGAAGCTGGAGAAGGAGAAGACCCGGCCGCCGCTGGAGGTCTTCCGCTCCCAGGTCACGCCGTTCGACGTGCTCCCGTTCGTCAAGGCGAACCATTGGAGCACGATGAACCTGGAGGTCCGCTCGAACTACAACGAGTTCGTCGGCTCGCTCCAGACGGCCCCGGTGCCGCTGCTCGGCCTGCCGCAGGAGATCGTCTACCGCCGCGAGGCGCGGCTGGCGAAGGCCCAGCAGAGCAAGATCGGCATGCAGGTGATGCTGCCGAAGATCCCCAAGAACCCGCCGGAGCTGAACCTGGAACTGGTCCAGCCCGACGCGATCCGCCCGGACGTGGTCTGGCCGGCGACGCTCCGCGTCCTCGAACCACACCAGATGTTGATCGTCGTGCTGACCAAGGATGCGAACGACGCCTACGCGCCCTGGAACCGGCTCCAGGCCTTCTACCCGACGTTCCTCGACCGGCAGGACGTGCAGTCGGTCGAGAGGATGCGGTACTACCGCCTCGTCCTGCCGATGGACACGGAACGGCCGCCGCTCTCGCCCCACCCCCTCACCTGGACGACGATCAGCCACGTCGTCTGGGACGGCATGGCCCCCGACACGCTGAACCCGTCGCAACAGCAGGCGCTGCTCGACTGGCTGCACTGGGGGGGGCAGCTGATCCTCGTCGGCGGCCCCGGGCCGTCGTTCTCGCTGCTGAAGGACAGCTTCCTCAGCCCCTACCTCCCGGCCGAGACGACGGGCGAGAACGCGATGCTGGGTAAGGCCGACCTCGCCCCGATGGCGGCGGCCTACCCGCCCCCGTTCGTGCGGAGCATGGAGGCGGTCGAAAACGACCCGGCGATGTATTACCCCCCCGGCGCGCTGCCCCAGGCCAATGAGCGTTATCGGAAGCCCGTGCCGGTCAACCCGCCGCCGAACCGGCCGGTGTTCCTGGCCGGCCTGAAGCCGAAGGACGGGGCGTTCGGCATCCCCCTCGGGGAGTCGGGGACGCGGCTGCTCGGCGTCGAGTGGCGCGTCGGCCGGGGGCGGGTGCTGATGCTGGGGTTCAGCCCGACCGACCCCGCGATGGCGTCGTGGCCGGGGATCGACACGTTCGTCAGGCGGGTCGTGCTCCGCCGCCCCGAGGAGGGGGCCGCGCCCAACATTTTCTCCCCGATGAGCGCCCGCGGGCACACCCCCACCCAGCAACTCGCCGCGCTCCCCGGCCCCGACCTGACCTGGGTCCGCTTCCTGTCGCGCGACATGGGGCCGTCACTCCCGCGGGGTGAGACCGCGGGGGGCGCGGCGGCCAAAAAGGCGAAGCCCCTGAGCGAAGAGGAGGAGCCGTCGGACGAGGAGACGGAGGACCGGCCCCCCGACGCGGCCGTCGCGGAGTGGCTCGACACGTCCGCGCTGCCGCGGCTCTGCCGGGACGTCCTGGAGGACGCGTCCGGCATCAAGGTCCCCGGGGCGCTGTTCGTGCTGAAGGTGGTCCTGGCGTACATCCTCGCGCTGGTCCCGTTGAACTGGCTGTTCTGCCGCTACGTGCTCGGCCGGCGCGAACTGGCCTGGGCGGCCGTGCCGCTCCTGTCGCTCGGGTTCGCGCTCGGGGTCGAGCGGGCGGCGGCGTACGACATCGGCTACAACTCGGCCTGCGACGAGATCGACGTGGTCGAGGCGTACGGCGGCTACCCCCGCGCCCACGTCTCGCGGTTCGCGTCGCTCTTCTCGACCGGCCGGACCCGCTACACGGTCTCGTTCCCCGACAACCCGACCGCACTGTCCCTCCCGCTCGACCACGGCCGCTCGCTCCGCGGCGAGGACGTCGTGACGTCGGCGTGGCGGTCGTACCCGGTGCCCGCCCTGGAAGGGTTCTTGGTCCAGCCCCGGAGCCTCGGGATGTTCCGGGCCGAGGAGATGGCGGCGCTCGACGGGGCGGTCTCGCTCGTGAGCGAGGGGGGGAAGCGGCTCGTCGTCAACGGGAGCAGCGTCCCCCTGCAGGACGCCGTGGTCGTCGACGTCTCGGGGCCGAAGGAGCGCAAGGAGACGTACATCGGGACGGTCGGCCCGGGGGCGACCGTCGAGGTGAGGGAGGCGCCCCGGCCGGCGCCGTCGGGCTCGGCGGCCGACGCCCTCCGCCCCCACCGGTTCCTCCGCGAGTTCCGGCGCGCGTTCGAGGACCGGCCGGAGAACCGGGGGGAGATCCGCCTCGTCGCCTGGACGCCGCAGCCGATGCCGGGCCAGCGGATCGAGCCGTCCGTCGACCGGCACCGAGGGTTCACGGCGTTCGTCGTCCACCTGCGGAACGGACCGCCCCCGGCCCCCGACGGGCCGCACTATAACGAACTGGCCCGGCCGAAGGCCGGCGGCGACGGCCGCCCGGCCGCGGCGCGGCCCCGAAGCCCCGGTAAGCCTTCACGACCTTAAGGAACACGGGCGACCATGATCGAGGTGATCAACTTCACGAAGCGGTACGGGGACTTCGTCGCCGTCGACGACCTCAGCTTCTCGATCGGCCGGGGCGAAGTCTTCGGCTTCATCGGGCCCAACGGCGCGGGCAAGAGCACGACCATCCGGTTCCTCTCGACCCTGCTGCGCCCCACCTCCGGCGAGGGCCGGGTGGCCGGCCACTCCGTCGTCTCCGACCCGATGGCGGTCCGACGGGTGATCGGCTTCATGCCCGACGACTTCGGCGTCTACGACGGCATGAAGGTCTGGGAATTCCTGGATTTCTTCGCCGTCGCCTACGAGATCCCCCTGACCTACCGCAAGCGGATCATCAACGAGGTGCTCGAACTCCTCGAACTGACCCACAAGCGCGACGACTACGTCAACGGCCTCTCCAAGGGGATGAAGCAGCGGCTCTGCCTGGCCAAGACGCTGGTCCACGACCCGCCGGTGCTGATCCTCGACGAGCCGGCGTCGGG
>Ga0164243_10016445_pt1 | contig 10152 bp, 7 predicted proteins | sample OricompcompostOP_FD_108781 | JGI IMG/M metagenome (GOLD analysis project Ga0164243, IMG submission 108781) | Organic Plus compost microbial communities from Emeryville, California, USA - Original compost - Organic plus compost (OP) | ecosystem: Engineered > Solid waste > Mixed feedstock >... | reverse complement strand
GCACCGGCGCTCGAGGCGGCCGTCGCGGCCCGCACGCTCCCCGTCGCGTGGGAGGGAACCCGCATCCGCCCGGCGGCCCTCGGGCGCGACCGACTGCTCATCGGGGCGGCCGAGCTCGCCTTCTCGCGCGTGCTCACGGACCCCGCGTCGTTCTCGACCGTGTGAGCCGACTCGCTCTGTCGGGTCAGGACCCGTCGGGGGCCCCGAACCGTGCGCGCAGCCACTCGGCCTGTCGCAGCCAGTGCCGGCTGCCGCCGCCCTCGTGTCCGTTGAATTCGTAGACGACGATCTCGCGGTCGGCCGACGCCACAGCGTTGTACGCCGCGAACACGGTCGACGGCAGCACGACCTCGTCCATGAGCGCGTCCGAGAAGAGTGCGGGCGCCGTGATCCGCGCGGCGAGCACCGCGCCGTCGACGTACGACAGCGTGCGTAGCGTCTCGGCGACGCGGTCACGGTGGATCGAAAGATATCGAGTGATCTCCGTGACGGGTGGTTCCGGGGTGCGGCGGATGGCGCGCGGGAAGTCGCACAGGAACGGCACGTCGGGCAGAAGCGCGGCGACCTCATGGGACAGTGCAGCGGCGGCGATAGCGATCCCGCCGCCCTGACTGCGGCCGGTGACGGCGATGCGCGCGCGGTCGACGCGAGGGTCGCCGGCGACGGCATCGACCAGGCGCACGGCATCGGTGTAGACGCGGCGGTAGTAGTAGCTTTCAGGCGATGAGATGCCACGCGTCATGAAGCCGGCCGTGGCCGAGGCGGAACCATGAGGATCGGGCGTGGCTCCGCCTTCGCCCCATCCCGCGCCTTGACCGCGGGTGTCCATGAGCACGTGCACGTATCCGGATGCCGCCCACGCGAGCTGATCGGACGGCTGCCCGCGACCCCCGTTGTAACCCACGAACTCGATGACGGCGGCGCGTGGGCGCGCGTCGCGGGGCCGGGTCATCCACGCACGCACGGGCTCGCCGGCGTAGCCGGGGAACTCCCAATCCTCGACCGTCAACTGGTCGACCGGTCCATCCCACGGGATGCGTCGCACCTCGCGCCCCTGGGCGCGCGCCTCGGCGATCGTGCGCTCCCAGAACGCGTCGAGGTCGTCGGGCGCAGCGAGCGCCGGCCGATAGTCGACGAGCTCCTCGAGCGGCGCGTCGGTCAGGCTGAGCGCCATTCTCTCTCCTCTCGACCCGATTTTGTTACGGAAGCGCACTTAATCTGCGAAACACGCTAGCAGAGGGGCCTCGCGGCATCGTGTGGCTGCCTAGGCTGTGAGAGTGTCCCTCACCCAGCCCCGCGATGCGCGCGCGCCGTGGCCCGGCCTTCCCGATACGGAGCGCCGGGTGCTGCTCGAGCTGCTCGTGCACGGCTCCCAGTCGCGCGTGCGACTTGCCGAGCGGCTAGGCCTCTCGCGCACCAGCTTGACGCGCGTTGCGCGCGAGCTGCTCGAAGCGGGCCTCGTGAGCGAAGGCGAGGCACAGGCGCTCGGTACGCGCGGACGTCCGGCCGAGACGCTGCACTTGCGGCCTGACGCGGCTCACTTCCTGGGGGTGAAGCTCACCGGTGAGGCGCTCTATCTCGTGCTCGCCGACCTCGGAGCGGCAATCATCGACGAGTTGAGCGAGCCGCTCGTCTCGCGCGAGGTGCCGGATGTCGTGGCGCAGATCGCCGACGCGGCGCGACAGCTGCGAAGCGGGCGCGTCGCCCCCGCCGCGATCGGCATCGCCGCGGCAGGCGACGTGACCCGTCGTGGCGGTGAGTCGGTGCTCGAGCGCTCGAGCTTCCTCGGGTGGGACAAGGTGCCGCTTGCGCGACTGGTCGCCGAGGCGACCGATCTTCCCGCGGTCGTGGCGAACGATGTGCACGCGCTCGCAGGCGCCCACCACTGGTTCGGTGGCGCCTCGCGCTACCGCTCGCTCGTGGTCTACGGCCTTGGTGCCGGCATCGGGTCGGCCATCGTCCTCGACAACGAAGTGCTCGACGGGGCGCACGGCCGCGCGGGACGCGTCGGCCATGCGCGTGTCGGTGGTGTCGGGCGGGCGTGCGAGAACGGGCACGTCGACTGCGTGCACAGCTTCGTGACGATGACCTCGATCGAGCACAACGCCGGCGTGGACCCGGGCGGCTACGCCGAGGCCGTACGTCGCGCCGCCCTCGGCGATCGGCGAGCGCAGCGCGCCTTCGAGCACGCGGCGTACGCCCTCGGCGTCGTTGTCGCGGACGCCGTGAACGCGTTCGACCCGGAAGCGGTCTCGATCATGGGCGAGGGCCTGGACATGCTCGACATCGCGCCCGAGCAACTGCGCGCGGCCCTCGGGGACAACCTCGAGCAGGGCGATCCGACATCCGTGCGCATCGAGCGACCGCCATTTCACTTCGATCTCTATGCGCGCGGTGCAGCCGTTGCCGCCATGCGAGAGCTGCTTTCCTGACGGATATTGTTTCATCGCTTGACAAAACCGGGATGAGCCCCGATGCTGGCATGCGTCACGTCCGCGACCCATTCGCGGAAGCCCCTCGCCCTACAAAGGAGTAGTCACCGCATGAAGCGCAGCACGTTCATCCGGATCGCCGCCGCGACCCTCGCGACCGCCACCGGACTCGCCCTAGCCGGGTGCAGCACCGACGGAGGAGGCGAGAGCTCCGGCCCCGTCACCCTCGAGTACTGGACATGGGCACCCGCCGTCCCCGATGCGGTCGAGGTGTGGAACAAGGCCCACCCCGACATCCAGGTCAAGGTCACCCAGCCGGCTGGCGCCGACGACATCCAGGCCAAGGTGCTCGCCGCCCAGCGCGCGGGCGAGGGTCCCGACATCTTCGCGGCCGAGTATCAGAAGCTGCCGGGCTTCGTCGTGAGCGACGCCGCCACCGACATCACCGACCTCGTCAAGGATGCCAAGGGCGACTTCAGCGACGCCACCTGGAACCTCGCGAGCGTCGGCGGGCGCATCTACGCGGTGCCTCAGGACACCGGTCCCATGGTCTTCATGTACCGCGCCGACCTCTTCGAGCAATACGGCCTTGAGGTGCCCACGACATGGGACGAGTACGCGGCCCTCGCCGCGAAGGTACGCGAGGTTGCACCCGGCTCCTACCTCGGCGGCTACCCGGATGAGGCATCGACCTTCGCCGCGTACGCGCAGCAGCTCGGCGCTGAGTGGTGGTCGAGCGACGGAGACTCCTGGACCGTCGGCATCGACGACGAGCCTTCCCAGCGCGTCGCCGACTTCTGGCAGCCGCTCGTCGAGCAGGGACTCGTCGACACGACCCACTTCTTCACTCCCGAGTGGAACACGATGATGAACGACGGCACGCTGCTCAGCTGGGCTGCCGGTGTGTGGGCTCCCGGCACGATCGAGTCCGTCGCTCCCGACACCGCGGGCAAGTGGCGCATCGCGCGGATGCCCTCCTGGGACGGCGAGACGCAGGTCGGCTACATGGGCGGCTCGTCCGCGATGGTCGGCAAGACCTCGAAGCACGCGGAGGAAGCCGTCGAGTTCCTGACATGGCTCAACGGCTCCGCAGAAGGCTCCGGCCTGCTCGCAGAAGGAGGCCTCTTCCCGGCGTCGATCGCGGGCCAGGAAGGCCTCTCGTCCCTTCCCGTGCCTCCGATCGTCGGCGGTCAGGACGACTTCTGGACGCTCGCGGCGGATATCGCCTCCGACACCGCCGACGTCACGTGGGGTCCGAACGTGCAGGTCGCGTTCGACGCCTTCAGCGACGCGATCCAGAAGGCCACGAACAGCGGCTCGTCGTACCGCGACGTGCTCAAGACGACCCAAGACGCGGTTGTCGCCGATCTGAAGCAGACCGGCTTCACCGTCAAGTAGTCCGAGAGCTCGAGGCGGGATCTCCGGATGGGGGGATCCCGCCTCGACGAGGGAGAGACCATGACCACGGCCGTATCGGTGCGCCGCGCGCGCAGTGCACAACCCCGCGTCGCCCCTTGGGCGATGCTTGCTCCCGCGATCGTCCTGTTCGTCCTGTTCCTGCTGGTGCCGATCGGCTACGCGATCTACCTCAGCTTCGTGGCGCTCCGCGTCGACGGTGGCGCCTTCGGGGTGCGTCGGCAGGTCTTCGTCGGGTTCGAGAACTACGTCACGGCCCTTGCGAACCCGGAATTCGTGGCATCGCTTGGACGGCTCGCCCTGTTCGGGGCGCTCTCGGTGCCGATCACGCTCGGCCTCGCCCTGCTCTTCGCGCTGCTGCTCGACCTGCCCGGCATCCGTTTCGGGCGGTTCGCGCGCACCTCGATCTTCCTGCCGTATGCCGTGCCCGGCGTGATCGCGACCCTGCTGTGGGGGTTCATGTACCTGCCGAGCACGAGTCCCTTCAACTACGTTTTTCGACTCATCGGCCTTCCGCCCATCGACTTCCTCAACGAAGGCGTCTACGGCTCGCTCGCGAACATCGCGGTGTGGTCGAGCGTCGGCTTCAACATGATCATCCTCTACACCTCGCTGCGCTCGATCCCCAGCGAGATCTACGAGGCAGCGAAGATCGACGGTGCGAACGAGTGGCAGATCGCCTGGCGTATCAAGATCCCCCTGCTGACCCCCTCGCTGCTGCTGACACTGCTGTTCAGCCTCATCGGCACGCTGCAGGCGTACGGCGAGCCGACGACCCTCAAGTCGTTGTCCAACTCCATTTCGCACTCCTTCTTCCCGCTCATGAAGGTGTACCGGGACGCCTTCGGTACCGACAACATCTCGTCGGCGGCCGCCGCATCCGTGGTGCTCGCCCTCGGGACGCTTTTCGTGTCGCTCGCCCTCCTGCGCCTGCTGCAGCGCCGTACCTTCGAGGAGACCCGCTGATGTCGATCGCCATGCCCGGGACGCGTCGCCAGCGCGGACGCGCCCGCGTCGTCCCGTCGATCATCCTCGTGGTCGGCGCGATCTACACGCTCGTTCCGATCGCCTGGGTCGTGACGGCCTCGACGAAGTCACGCGGCGAGCTCTTCAGCAGCTTCTCGTTCCTTCCAGGAACCGGTTTCTGGCAGAACCTCGTCGATCTCTCCACTTACGAAGGCGGCCAGTACTGGCAGTGGGCGCTCAACAGCCTCATCTACGCGGGTGTGGGATCCGGAATCTCGACACTCATCTCCGCGGCGGCGGGTTTCGCACTCGCCCGATACCGCTTCCGTGGGCGGGCGCTCGTGTTCACGGTGCTGCTCGCGGGCGTCATGCTGCCTCAGATCACGCTCGCGATCCCGCAGTACTTCCTCATGTCCTCGCTCGGGCTCGCGAACACGTACTGGTCCGTGCTGCTGCCGACCCTCATCAATCCGTTCGGCATCTACCTGGCCTGCATCTACGCGCAATCATCGGTGCCGGCCGACACCATCGAGGCGGCTCGGATCGACGGGGCGAGCGAGTTCCGGATCTTCCGTTCGCTCGCGGTGCCGATGATGCTGCCGGGACTCGTCACGATCTTCATGCTGCAGTTCGTGGGGGTCTGGAACAACTTCCTGTTGCCGTTCATCATGCTGAGCGACGAGTCGATGTTCCCGCTCACGACCGGGCTCTACATGCTGCTCAACCGCGGCACGGGAACCCCGGCTCTCTACTCCCTCGCCATCATGGGCGCGCTCCTGTCGATCATCCCGCTCGTCGCGCTCATGCTCTTCCTCCAGCGCTTCTGGCGCCTCGACCTCATCAGCGGCAGCCTCAAGGGCTGACCGATAGGAACACGATGCCCTCCTTCATTTCGCACTCCTCCGACCTCCCCGCGGGTACCCTCTTCGGCTGGCCCTCCGAGGGCATCGCCTTCGGCGGCGACTACAACCCCGAGCAGTGGCCCGAGGAGGTCTGGCAGCAGGACGTCGAGCTCATGCGTCGCGCCGGCGTCACGACGGTCACCGTCGGCGTCTTCAGCTGGGGCCTCATCGAGGTCGCCGACGGCGTCTATGAGTGGGATCGGATGGATCGCGTGCTCGACCTGTTGCATGCCAACGGCATCGGCGTCGACCTGGCCACTCCCACCGCCGCTCCGCCGGTCTGGCTGCTGCAGGCGCATCCCGACATCGCGCCCGTCACCGAGTCAGGCGTACGACACGCGCAGGGGGGTCGTCTGGCCTGGCACCCGAGCTCGACGGTGTTCCGTCGGTACGCGCTCCGTATCGTGCGGGCCCTCGCCGAGCGGTACGGCACGCATCCGGCTGTGCGCATGTGGCATGTCGGCAACGAGCTCGGCAATGAGAACGCGCGCAGCTACGACCAGGAGACCGCTGCCGCCTGGCGGGTCTGGCTCGAGGAGCGGTACGGCGACATCGACACGCTCAACGCCGCGTGGGGTACGGAGTTCTGGGGCCACCGCCTCGGCTCTTTCGCCGAGATCGAGCCGCCCCGGTTCAGCTCCACCTCCCATAATCCGGGGCTCGCGCTCGATTTCGCGCGGTTCGGATCGGATGCCCTGCTCGCCCACTACGAGGCGGAGCGAGCCGTGCTGCGCGAGGTCACGCCGCACTTGCCGGTCACGACCAACTTCATGGTGATGAACAACCCAGGTGCCGACGACTACGCGCGGTGGGCCGAGGAGGTCGACATCGTCGCGAACGACCACTACACGATCGGGTCCGACCCGCTGCGCCACCGTGAGCTGTCGTTCAGCGCCGATCGGGTACGCGGCATGGCCGCGGGGCGACCGTGGCTGCTCATGGAGCACTCGACGAGCGCCGTCAACTGGCAGAGCGTCAACCGTGCCAAGAGCCCCGGTGAGATGACCCGCAACTCTCTCGCCCACGTCGCTCGCGGAGCCGACGGGGTGTTGTTCTTCCAATGGCGCGCGTCGACCGCAGGCGCCGAGCAGTTCCACTCGGGCATGGTGCCGCATGCCGGCCCGGAGACGCGCCAGTTCCGTGAGGTCGTCGAGCTCGGGGCCACGCTCCGTGCGCTCGCCCCGGTTCAGGGCTCGATCGTGCCCCGGGCCCGAGTCGCCATCCTGTTCGACACAGAGGCTGCGTGGGCCTACGCAGCTGCCCGCACTCCGAGCGACCTCGTGCGCATCATCGACCTGCCGCGCGCCGTGCACGACGTGCTCACGACGCATCACATCGCGGTCGACGTCATCCGGCCGTGCGCCGACCTCACGGGGTATGACATGGTCGTCGTTCCCACGCTGTACCTCGCACGGGACGCCGACGCGGCAGCGCTCGCCGCGCACGTGGCGTCTGGGGCGCACGTCATCGTGAGCTATCTCTCGGGGATCGTCGATGAGCACAACCGCGTGCGGCCGGGTGGCTACCCGGGTGCCTATCGCGAACTGCTCGGCGTGCGCGCCGAGGAGTTCGTGCCGCTGTTCGTCGACGAGACCCTCGCACTCGATGACGGCTCGACCGCGAGCCTGTGGGCTGAGCGGCTCGAGGTGACCGACGCCGAGGTGCTCGTGCGATACGCCGACGGCGATCTGGCGGGCCTGCCCGCTGTCACCCGCCGCACCGTGGGCGCGGGCACGGCGAGCTACCTCTCGGCCCGGGTCGATGGCGACGCTCTCGCGCGCCTCGTGCTCGACGTCGTCGAGCGCGCCGGCATCGCACCCATCGCGCGCGCGGATGCCGGACTTGAGATCACGCGCCGCGTGGGCGCGGACGCTGCCTACTTGTTCGCGATCAACCATGACGGAGCCGACCGCGCTGTCGCGACGAGCGGCGTGGACCTCGTCACGGGGCGGTCCGTCACGGGTCGGCTCGTGGTACCGGCGGGCGGGGTCGCGGTCGTGCGTGAGGAGACGGACGCGTGAAGTTCACCGACGGCTACTGGCAGCTGCGCCCTGGTGTCGACGCGCTCTATGCACGCGAGGCCTACCGCATCGAGACCGACGATGAACGCATCGTGGTGCTCGCACCCACGCAGGTGATCCGCCGCCGCGGCGACACCCTGAATCGGCCCACCCTCACCGTGACCCTCGACTCACCCATGGAGGGAGTGATCGGTGTGACGGTCGAGCACCACCGCGGGCGCCGGCCGCGGGCGGGATTCCCGCTGGCCGTCGCCGAGGCGGGCGTCGCGCGGGTCGTGTCAGACGGAGAGTCGGCGACCCTCACGAGTGGTGAGCTGTCGGCGCGCGTGCGTCTCGGGGAGCCCTGGTCACTCAGTTTCCATGCCGACGGGCGCGAGCTCACCTCGAGTGGCGACCGCTCCCTCGGCTACCTCCGCATCGCACCCGATGCCCAGGTCGAGCCGGGGCCCGTCGGCAATGGCCGCGAGCGCACCCGCGGGTTCGCATCCGACACGTTCCTGCACGAGCAACTGGCGCTCGGCGTCGGGGAGCACATCTATGGGCTCGGCGAGCGGTTCGGACCGCTGGTGAAGAACGGGCAGGCCGTCGACATCTGGAATGCCGACGGTGGCACCTCGAGCGAGCAGGCGTACAAGAACGTGCCGTTCTACGTCTCCGATCGCGGTTACGGAGTGCTCGTCGACCACCGCGGACACGTCTCGTTCGAGGTGGGCAGTGAGGCTGTCGAACGCGTGCAGTTCTCGGTGGCAGGCGAGCGGCTGCGGTACTACGTCATCGCGGGCGATCCGGCGACCGTGCTCGACCGCTACACGCGACTCACGGGACGCCCCTCCCAGGTGCCCGCCTGGTCGTACGGACTGTGGCTCTCCACGAGCTTCACGACCGACTATGACGAAGAGACCGTCACGGGCTTCATCGACGCGATGGCTGAGCGGCGACTTCCGCTCAGCGTCTTCCACTTCGATTGCTTCTGGATGCGCGAGTTCCAGTGGACGGACTTCGAGTGGGACCCGCGCACCTTCCCCGACCCAGAGGGCATGCTCGCCCGTCTCCACGAGAAGGACCTGCGGGTCTGCGTGTGGCTGAACCCGTATATCGCGCAGGCCTCGCGCCTGTTCGATGAGGCGGCCGAGCGAGGCTACCTCGTACGTCGCACCGACGGCGAGGTGTGGCAGTGGGACCTGTGGCAGGCGGGCATGGGCCTCGTCGACTTCACGAACCCGGATGCGCGTCGCTGGTTCCAAGACCACTTGCGCACGCTCTTGGCCCAGGGGGTCGACTGCATCAAGACCGACTTCGGCGAGCGCATCCCGCTTGACGTCGTCTACGCATCGGGTGAGGATCCGGAGGACCTGCACAACTGGTACACGCAGCTCTACAACGAAGCTGTCTTCGAGGTGCTGGAGGAGCAGCGGGGGGCTGGAGATGCCGTGCTGTTCGCGCGTTCTGCGACGGTCGGCGGTCAGCGCCTGCCCGTGCACTGGGGCGGCGACTCCACGTCGACCTTCCCGTCGATGGCGGAGACCCTGCGTGGGGGGCTGTCGCTCGCGATGAGCGGGTTCGCTTTCTGGAGTCACGACATCGGTGGCTTCGAAGGCACCCCGGCCGCGGATGTATTCAAGCGGTGGACTGCGTTCGGTCTGCTCTCGAGTCACTCGCGACTGCATGGCTCCGGCTCGTATCGAGTGCCGTGGGCGTTCGACGACGAGGCTGTCGAGGTGGCCCAACGCTTCACCCATCTCAAGCACGAGCTCATGCCGATGCTCTTCGAGGCTGGGCGGGTGGCATCAGAGACCGGCATGCCGGTCATGCGCCCTATGGCTCTCGCCTTCCCGGGCGATCCGGCGGTCGCCTACCTCGATCGGCAGTACATGCTGGGGGATGACCTGCTCGTGGCGCCCGTGATGAGCGCCGATGGCGAGGTGGAGTTCTACCTGCCCGACGGAGAGTGGACTTCGCTGCTCACGGGGAAGAAGCTCTCGGGCGGGCGTTGGCACCGAGAGCAGCACGACTTTCTGAGCTTGCCGCTCTACGTGCGCGCGGGTGCCGTGCTCGCGCGCGGGAGGCGTGGTGATCGGCCCGACTATGACTACGTCGACGGTCTCGTGCTCGAGGTGTACCCGGGTGAGATCGCGAAGAGCACAGTGCGGGTGACTCGCCCGGACGGGTCTGAGGCGCTCTTCCGGATCGTCTCGACGGCGTCGGGTGCGCGCGTCGACTCCGAGGTCAAGGCAGGATGGTTCATGCGCACACCGGGCGGCGAGTCCGCGGAAGCGCACGACGGGAAGGCAGAGATCTCATGGTGACGAGCGGCTCCGACGACTACCGTGACACCGGCCTCGAGTTCGCTCCCGAGTTCCTCATCGGCTCGGCGACCGCGTCGTACCAGATCGAAGGCGCCGTCCGCGAGGACGG
>Ga0164243_10016444_pt1 | contig 10153 bp, 13 predicted proteins | sample OricompcompostOP_FD_108781 | JGI IMG/M metagenome (GOLD analysis project Ga0164243, IMG submission 108781) | Organic Plus compost microbial communities from Emeryville, California, USA - Original compost - Organic plus compost (OP) | ecosystem: Engineered > Solid waste > Mixed feedstock >... | reverse complement strand
GGCGCCGTCCTGCGCCACGTCGAACCCGGCCAGGACCATGTATCCCACCTCGGTGTGCATCTGCGACACCCGGGCGTCCGAGAGCGTGATACCCTCCGCCTTCCACGCCCGCAGCAGGTCCGCGAGGGTCACGACGTTGCCATGCGCGTCCAGCGCCGAATCACGCGTCTTGACGACGTACGCGACCCGCGCCTTCCGGAACGCAGCCAGGTCCTCCGCGTTCCCAGCCGCTCGGAACTCTGCGAGCAGTGCACGCGTCTCCGCCTCCGACAAGGCACCAGTCCCACTCACCAGCGCCGCAGCGCCCGTTCTACCAGCCATCACGGCCTCCTAACCCGGGTTAGCCGCCCCGGTCAGCGGGTCGGTCCCTCTCGGACCAACACACTCATTAAATCACGCGGCCACCCCTACGGTCAACCCGCTAACCCAGGTTAGGCCCCCCACCCCACCCGTTCCGCACACCCGCGCCCGCGCATAACGCTGGCTGGTCCTGTGTGTTGGTGTGGTTGCAGGGCTTTATCGGTGCACCTTTATTACAGGGCCTCTCTCCCCCTCCTCTACGGGAGTGGTCTACAGACATACCGGTTCGGGCGCAGTAGGCGTGGGGTTGGGGTGCGCAGGAGGGGTTTAGGTTTACCGTTACTCTCATGGAGATGTGGGTCGCGGCAGGGCTCGTTGCCCTCGCGGCGGTGTGGAAGATCGCAGAGACCAGGCCGTGCAGGCGCAGGGGACGACGAGACAGGGGAGGACGCTGATGGTGACCCCGAGGGACATCGCGGGAGAGGCCCGGAACACCCATTCGCCCGATTTTGCTGACACCTCTCGCCGTCCGGTGTCAGCAAAACGGCTCACCGGGCAGCGGGAATCGGTACAAGAGATGCTAAAGCGGACAGTGGTGGAGGGTGGAGCGGTCCTCGGAGGGGCTCCCACCCCCCTCGCGGAGGCCATCCAAGCCACCGACCAGGGGGTCACGAGGGCTCGGGGCTGGTCTCAGACCCTCCCGATCCCACCGAGTGCCGGGCTGATGTCCGACTCGTCCACACTTGACCCGTCGTGTTCGTGCCAGAAGTCCGAGTTTGCTGACACCCCTCACGGGCCGGTGTCAGCAAACCACCACGAGCACGTCTGGCTCCCCGTCAAGACCACGAGAATCAACGGCCCCAAGGGCTACACCGAGTACAAGACCTACCTGTGCGCCTGCGGCGGCACCGTGAAGATCGGAGAGCAAGAGTGAGTTGGCTCCTCGGAGGGCTCGGCGTCGTCGGCCTCCTCCTCGCGGGACGCACCTCCACCCGGGGGATCGGGTGGGTCGTCGGGATCGGCGCGCAGGCGCTGTGGATCGTGTACGCCATCGCCTCCCACCAGCCCGGCTTCATCATGTCCGCCGTCGCGTTCGGGATCGCGTACGGGGTCAACCTCCGGGTCTGGTTGAAGGACTCCGGGTGGATGCAGCGCGCGCACCAGGCTCGCGTCATCAAGAAGCGCGCCGAGCAGATCGTCGAGGAGGGGCGGCATGGGTAGGCCCTCCCTCGGCAGGGACGCGAAGGTCCTCACCGTCTCGGTGAAGGTCGACGCGCACGAGAAGGCGAAGTTGAAGGCCCTCGGCCAAGGGTCCGCGAGCAAGGGTCTGCGCATCGTCGTGGACCGCACCATCAACAAGGAGAACCGATGAGCGACATCAGCGACATGGTGGACGAGTACAAGAAGGTCACGCGCGCGCTCGCCACCCTGGGGGAGCAGGTTGCCGACCTCACCCGGAAGATCGACCGGGTGCTCGCCTACACGGAGACCGAGGAGGAGCGGCATAAGCGCAAGCAGGAAGTCATCGACAAGATGCTCCAGGGCTACGTCGTCCCCGACCATCGCGCCTACCCCGTCAACGACGGCCCCGACCAGGGGACCGTCCTCACTCTCCGGTCCGACCCTCACGGGCCATGCGACGAGGCCAACTGCATCGACTGCGACCCTGACTGGGACGTGGCCCGGTGAGCGCGACAGCCTCCGCCTCCGTCCCGTTCGCGGCCAACCCGATGTCGGTGCGCGCCACCCTCGTCACCGCCGTCAACCGGCTGTTCGAGTTGGAGGACCTCGACTGGTCGAAGATCAGCGTCCACACCTCCGAGACCCCCACGGACGGCCCCGAGCCGCACCGCGTCCTCACCCTGTCCGTCCCGTACTTCCAGGAGAACCAGTGACCATCCCCGTCGGCGCGTCCGTCACCCACGCCATCCACGCCCCCGAGTCCCTCGCGGAGGAGGTGGGGGCGGCGTTCGTCGCGCTCGCCGAGCGGCTCATCGCAACCGCGCACGAGCAGGACCCCACCCTCAACGACCCGTACGTGGTGCTGGACACCATGCGCTACACCACCCGGTTCGAGGTGAAGGACGGGACCGTGAAGGTCATCCTGTCCGGCACCGGGGACGTGAAGCCCTACCCGGAGGAGGTGTCCGCGTGAGCCAGCAGTTCCGCTACCACGCCGCGCTGGAGCCGATGATGGTGCCCATCAGCGCCGTCAGCCAGCACCCGGAGAACCCGAACGTCAACGACCTCGACGAGGTGATGACGATCATCCAGCACAACGGGTTCACCACCCCCGTCCTCGCGCAGCAGTCCACCGGCTACATCGTCGACGGGAACCACCGCTACCAGGCCGTCATCGCGCTGGGGGCCGAGTCGATCCCCGTCATCTGGCTGGACATCGACGACGAGGAAGCGCTGCGGATGCTCGTCGAGCACAACCGCCTCGCCCGGATGGGCAAGGACGACGACGCGATCCTCGCCAGCCTCCTCGACACCCTCCAGGACACGGAGAAGGGGCTCGTCGGCACCGGCTTCACCGACGGCTACCTGGACTACCTGCACACCCTCCTGGAGGAACCGCTCGACTTCGATGAGGACGAGTTCGCCAAGCAGCGCAAGTCGCGGGACATCGTGTGCCCCAAGTGCGGCTTCGAGTTCGGAGGTCACTGACATGTGGTCCGTCATCCCCAAGCCCGGCGTCGTCGGGTTCATCATCTGCTCCGACTGTGGGGCGGAGATCGACGTCAAGGCCGCGCTCGTCGCCGCCCTCAACCCCGAGACGTCACGCATCAACATCGGCACCACGCTCGACCTCGCGGACCTGGAGATGCACATGGCCGAGCACGGAGTGTTCCCGGAGGAGAAGAATGGCTGAGCGGCACGTCCCGCACGAGGTGAAGGAAGCGAGCCGGAAGGTCGACCAGTTCATCGGCGGGCAGGCGAAGGAACTGGAGCGCATCAAGGGCGACTCGGAGGAGTCGATGACCCGCGCGCAGGCCGCTGTCGCGCTCCGGGTAGACGGGGCCTCCTACTCGGAGATCGCCCGCCTCCTGGAGTACAGCAGCGCGCAGCGCGCCCGAGGGGCCATCGAGAAGGCGCTCGCCGAGCAGATGGGCTCCCCCGAGGAAGTCGAGCACGTCCGCTGGCTCAACGGTAGGCGGCTGGAGCGCATCCTCTCCTCGCTGATGAAGCGCGCCACCAACCCCAAGGACCCGGACCACCTCCAGTACGCGCGCATGGCCGTCATCGTGATCGACCGCCACGCACGCCTGTACGGCGCTGACGCCCCGCAGAAGGTCGACGTGCAGTACACCCCGGCCCGCGCCGAGATCGAAGCCTGGGCGCTCGAACTGGCCCAGCACGTCCGAGGCAAGGACGCGGAGGAAGCCGACCTCGTGCTGGAGATGGAGGTCGTCGATGGTTAACCCCGTCGGGCGCGGCCTCGCGGGGGACGCCGACGACTCGACCCCCGGCTGGGAGGAACGGGTCAAGGCGCGCGCCGCGAAGAAGTCGGAGGAGATCATCCGGCGCAAGAAGAAGCGCGCTGGGATGCTCTACATCGACGTCGACCCCGAGTTCGTCCTCCTCGTCACGCACGCCGCCCGGGAGCGGGGGATGCCCCGGGCGGCGTACATCCGTAGGGCAGTCGCGGCGTTCATCGCACACGACCTTGACGTTCCCGTCGAGGAAGTCCTGGAGTTCTGCCCGGCAGTGGCACCACATGGTCAACCACTGACCAAGGACTCCGGCCTACGGGACGGCGGAAGGTCAAGAGACGACGGAACTGGGTACGGTTCCTGGAAAGTCGTCTAGGCGAACCGGCCAACCCTGTGTCAACCTAGTGCCATGAAGGTCCGAGTCGAAGCGACATGCGCGTACTGCCGGGGGCACATGCCCCACGGCTCCACCGCCGTGCGCGCGTTCAGCGGGACCTGGCACCTCCAGTGCTACATGAAGTGGGAGAAGTACCGTGAGCGCGTCCGAGGCCCCCGAGTTCGACCCTGAGGCGTTCAAGCGCTGGACCCCGAAGGCGCAGGAGGAAGCCCTCGCCATCCTGGAACGGCTGCGCAAACCGGTCCGCATCTGGTACTGCCAGCGCGGGCCGGTTTGCGACGGTCACCCGCACGACGACGTGCCGTACGAGCACGCCCGTGCGGACCAGTGGCCCCCGGTGAAGCGCAAGGAGTGGCTCACCTGGATGCTGATGGGCGGTCGAGGCTCCGGCAAGACCAAGGCCGGGTCCGAGTACGTGCGCAAGTCCACGGACCGGATCGGCCGCATCGCCCTCATCGGCCCCACCAGCGCGGACGTGCGCGAGACGATGATCGAGGGCGTCTCCGGCCTCATCGTCGCGTGCGAGAACGCGCACATGGACTACAAGTTCGAGCCATCCAAGCGCCGGTTCACGTTCGGGAACGGGGCCATCGCCCAGTTGTTCTCCGCCGAGGAGCCAGACCGTCTGCGCGGCCCCCAGTTCGGCCTCGGGTGGCTCGACGAGCCCGCCCACTACCCGGACCCGGACGAGGTGTGGTCGATGTTCATGTTCGGCCTGCGCATGGGCAAGCACCCGCACGCCGTCGTCACCACCACCCCGCTCCCGAACGCCTGGAACAAGCGGATCGCCGCCGACGAGGGCACCGTCATCTCCCGGGTGTCCACCTACGACAACGCCGCGAACCTCCCGCCCTCCTTCCTGGAGGAGATGAAGCAGAAGTACGAGGGCACCCGGCTCGGACGCCAGGAGTTGCACGGCGAAATCCTCCTCGACGTCGAGGGCGCGCTGTGGAAGTGGGAGATGATCGACGCCGCCCGGATGCGGGAGACCGACCCCCAGGCCCTCGCGAAGGAGATGGACCGAGTGGTCGTCGCCATCGACCCCGCAGGCACCTCCACCAAGCGCTCCGACGAGACCGGCATCGTCGTCATGGGGAAGAAGGGGCTCGACCTCTACCTCCTCGCGGACCTCTCCGGCAGGTACACCCCCGAGCGGTGGGCGCGGAAGGCCGTGGACGCCTACGCGGACTGGGAGGCCGACGTCATCGTCGTGGAGAACAACTACGGCGGCGAGATGGTGCGCGCCACCCTCGCGAACATCTCCGCCTACCCGAAGGTCAAGGAGGTGAACTCCCGCCGAGGGAAGTTCATCCGAGCCGAGCCGGTCGCGGCCCTCTACGAGCAGGCCAGGGTCCACCACGTCGGTGCGGGTTTCCCCGCGCTGGAGACCCAGTTGACCGAGTGGATTCCCGGCGAGGGCAAGTCCCCGGACCGCCTCGACGCCCTCGTCCATGGGGCGCACGAACTCGTCGACATCTCCCGCCCAGCCACCATCGCTACCGCTCTTGGTCGAACCTTGCCCAGGAGGTTGCGGAAGGGAGCCCCGATCTCGGTCGTTCCGGTGCGTCCGACGGTACGATCATGGGCGTGAGCCCACTGGAGATCGGTCTAGCCATTGCCGTCGGCATCGTGTCCATCGCGCGCCTCACTCGTCTGTTCACCCAGGACACCTGGCCTCCGGTCGCCTGGCTGCGCAGCAAGTGGGACAACGCCCTAACCCGGGTTAGCCCCGAGGGAGAGGTAAAGGTGTCGGGATGGATCGACTTCCTGCACTGTCCCTACTGCCTCGCGGTGTGGCTGACTGTGCCTATCGGGCTGTGGGGCTGGCTGACGAACCTCCAGCCCGCCTGGTGGGTGTTCAACGGCTGGCTGGCAGCCGCGTACGTCGCATCGATGGTCGTCCAGCGCGACGGCGAGTAAGGGAGAACCCGTAGATGGCACGCACCAGGGCGCGCGACGTCGTGGACACCCCGCCGAAGGCGCTGGTCTCCTCTGCGCGGCGCATCAACGTCGGCAAGAACCGGGACGCCTTCAAGGTGTCCCGCAACGACGGCTGGCAGGACGCAGCCTGGGGGTTCTACGACACCATCGGCGAGTTCCACTTCGCCGTGAACTGGGTCGGGAACCTCCTGTCGCGCGCCAAGTTGTACGCCACCAAGGACGACGGGGACGGACCCAAGCGTCAGGAGTCCGGCGTCGCCGACGAGGCCGTGGACGCCCTGTTCTACAACGAGCAGGGCCGCTCCCAGATGCTCCGGCAGATGGGCATCCACTACAGCGTCCCCGGTGAGTGCTACCTGTACGCCCGAGACGGCGACGGCCTCACCCGGGACGAGTGGAAGGTCGTCGCCTCCCGGAACGTCACCGGCTCCGGTGGCACGATCAAGGTCAACGGCAAGACCGTGAAGAACACCGACCTGCTCATCCGGTCCTGGCAGCCGCACCCCGTCCACCCGGGCAAGTCCACCTCGCCTGCGCGCCCGGCGCTGCCGATCCTGTCCGAGATCGAGCGGCTCACCATGCACGTCGCCGCGCAGGTCGACTCCCGCCTGTCCAGCGCGGGCATCCTGTTCATGCCGAACTCCATCGCGTTCGCGGCCTCCTCGCAGAAGGACGCCGAGGGCGGGCAGATCATCACCGGGTCGGCGGACGCCTTCGTGCAGTCCCTCATGGACTCGATGAGCGAGGCCATCGCGAACCGCGAGTCCGCCTCCGCGCTCGTGCCCATCGTGGTGACGGCCGACGCGGACGCCATCGACAAGGCCAAGTTGATGCAGTTCTGGACCGGGCTGGACGAGAACGCGATCAACCTCCGCTCGGAGGCCATCCGCCGTCTCGCGCTCGCGCTGGACATGCCCCCGGAGGTGCTGACCGGCGCGGGGGACGTGAACCACTGGAGCGCGTGGGCCATCGACGAGTCCGCGATCAAGTCGCACACCGAGCCCCTGCTCAACCAGATCGCCGCCGACCTCACGCAGGGCTACCTCTACCCGTACCTCACCTCCAGCGCGGTGGGGATGTCGGACGAGGAGGCCCAGCAGTACGGGATCGGCGTCGACACCTCCGAGATGCGCCTGCGCCCGAACCGTTCGCAGGAGGCCATCGAACTGTGGGACCGGGGCGAACTGTCCGACAAGACGCTGCGCACCGAGACCGGGTTCACCGAGGACGACGCCCCCACCGACCAGGAGCGCCGCACCTGGTTCCTGTCGAAGGTCGCATCCGGGTCCACCACGCCCGAACTGGTCGAGGCTGCCCTGCGCCAACTCCAGGTCCCGCTCGGCACCGTCGCGTCCAGCGAGCCGTCCACCGAGACACAGGAGGCGCGGCCCACCCCGTCCCTGGAGGACCACCCGGATCAGTCGCCGCCCGACGAGAGCCAGGCATCCATCCTCGCCGCCCAGGCGGAGGTGATGGTGTTCCGCGCCCTGGAGCGGGCGGGCAACCGGCTCAAGTCCCGGATGCAGACCAAGTTCCCGGGGATCGCCGCTGAGGACCTGTACCGCTACCACAAGTGCGACTCGTCGACGATGGACGACATCCTCCTCGACGCCTGGGAGAAGGTCCCGAAGGTGCTCGGCCTCGACGAGGAGAAGGCCGTCCCCGTCGTGCAGGTGCTCGACTCGTACACCCGGTCCCTGATCCACTCGCAGGAGCCGCACGACCCGGGCCTCATGCGCCAGTACCTCACCCTGCTCACGGGTGCGCGCTCGTGAACCGGGAGGAGTTCGCGGCGCAGCGGCGCAGCGACCTGGAGACCGGGGACGAACGTCTCGGCCCCACCGTCTCCGCGTCCCTGAACCGCTGGGGCCAGGACGGGTGGGCGAACCCCATCATCGCCTCCTGCCTGGCCCTGTGGGACGACACGGCGGGCGACCCGTCCCCGCGCACCCGGGCCGCTCGGGTGCGCTTCCGTCGCGCCCTCACGGCGTCCCTGGAGCAGACCAGCGACCCGCACACCGCGCAGGCGGGGCAGGCGGAGACGATCACCCGGTGGCTGTCCACCTGGACGATCAACTCGGCCACCGCCGCAGGGCTCACCCGGTCCACCACCGTCGAGTGGGTCACCATGCACGACGACGCCGTGCGCGCCTCGCACAAGGCGGTCGACGGCCAGCAGCACCGGGTGGGACAGTCCTTCATGGTGGAGGGTCACCCGCTCGCCTACCCCGGTGAGCCGGTCGGCCCGCCCGAGGTGTGGATCAACTGCCGCTGCGTACTGCGGCCCGTAGGAGGAGAGATGACGGACAGCATCACGGCGGCGGGCGAGGTCACTCTCTCCCCTGCCGACTTCGACTTCGAGGAGGCCGTCCCCTGGCACGGCATCCTCGCGCCCATCGGGAAGATGTCCGGCGACCGGCGCATCTTCGAGGACGGGGCGGAGGTGTCCTTCCGCGAGGGGGGTGCGCCAATGGCCCTGCGCTGGACGCCCACCGACGTCGGCTCCCACGGGGGTGCGGTCCGGGTCGCGAACATCGACCGCGCTTGGGTGGAGGACGGCCTCATCAAGGGTGAGGGCACGTTCAACTCCTCCGACAACGCAGCCCAGGCCATCGAACTCCTCGCGCACTCCCCGCTCGGGGTGAGCGTCGACCTCGACCAGATGGTCGCGTCGATGAAGAACGAGGACGGCACCGAGTTCGACTTCGAGGCGTACCAGCCGGGCGACCCGGAGCCGGTGCTGTCCGTCTCCAGCCTGCGTCTGGCCGGGGCCACCATCGTCGACATCCCCGCCTTCCAGGAGGCGTACGTCGCGCTCGGCCCCTGGGAGGACCAGGACGAGGCGATGGCTGCCTCCGCCGAGGAGTTCACCTGCCTGCCGTGCGAGGCGATGGCGCAGGCCGCGCAGGAGATCGGCCCCGACGGCACGCTCGCGATCTCCGAGTCCGCCTGGGACGGGTCCGCCTCCCGGTTCGACGACGAGCAGTGGAAGCGCTCGTGCATCCTCGACCGGGGCTCGGACTACGACACCGCCAAGACCCGGTACGCGCTGCCGATCAAGGAGCCCAACGGGGACCTGTCCCGCGCCGGGGTCCACGCCGCCGCGTCCCGGATCGGGCAGGTGGAGGCCCCCGAGTCCGCGAAGGCCAGCGCCAAGCGCCGCCTCATCGCCGCGTACAGCACCCTGGACGAGGAGCCGCCCGAGTCCCTGGTGGCGTCCGCGTTCGACGACTTCACCCTGGACGCGGAGGTCGAGGAGTTCGCCCCCGGCACCCACGACGGTCCCGGCTGGCTCACCCACCCCGTCGACTCGCAGCGCCTGCGCGACTACTGGACCCGGGGCAAGGGCGCGCTGAAGATCAGGTGGGGCGTCCCCGGCGACTTCAACCGCTGCCGCCGCGAACTGGGCAAGTACATCCCGAACCCGCAGTGGCTGGCCGGGACGTGCGCGAACCTGCACAAGGTCGCCATCCGGCTGTGGCCGGGCCAGGAGACCGGGAAGAAGCACGCCGTCGAAGGGGCCGTCATGGCGTCCGCGTTCACGCTCGTCGCCTCCGCTGGCCGCACCCTCCCCGGTGCCTGGTTCGGAGACCCGAACCTCCAGGGTCCGACCCCGCTCACCGTCACCGACGAGGGCCAGGTGTACGGGCACATCGCCACATGGGGCGTCTGCCACATCGGCCTCGGCCTGTCCATCGGGCGCGGCGACCAGTGCGTCACCGCCCCCAACTCCGCGTCGAACTACGCCTACTTCCGCACGGGCGTCGTGGACACGGACCTCGGGCAGATCGCCGTCGGGCACCTCACGATGGGCACCGGACACGCCAGCCTGTCCGTCAAGGCGCAGGCGGCGGCGGAGCACTACGACAACACCGGCACCGTCGTCGCGGACGTGGCCGTCGGTGAGGACGCGCACGGCATCTGGTTCGCGGGTGCCCTGCGCGACGGCCTCACGGACGAGCAGGTGCGGGCGTTCAAGTCGTCCTCCCTGTCCGGAGACTGGCGCACCATCGGCGGCTCGTACGAGATGGTCGGGGCGCTGTCCGTCAACGTCCCCGGCTTCCCCATCCCCCGGCTC
>Ga0164243_10016443_pt1 | contig 10153 bp, 13 predicted proteins | sample OricompcompostOP_FD_108781 | JGI IMG/M metagenome (GOLD analysis project Ga0164243, IMG submission 108781) | Organic Plus compost microbial communities from Emeryville, California, USA - Original compost - Organic plus compost (OP) | ecosystem: Engineered > Solid waste > Mixed feedstock >... | reverse complement strand
TACCGCCGCCGAAGCCAAAAGCAGACGATTGTCGATTGTGCCTAGGGAGGACCTAGAATTATACAAGGAGCTTATTAGTATAATCTCGCGTCACGGCGGATGAAAATTGGAGGGTCCCTTGATTGATCGTCCTCAAACCCTTGACCTTGCTTCCCCCACCACGACCCGTCAAATGGTCCGTTGGCCGGGTCGGTAAGCGAGCAGTTTGGGCTCTCGTGCCCACCCACTTCCGCTCCTTTTTAAGGGTGGTGGGGTGACACTAGTTTACAATTGTCGGGGGAGACGTGGGCCAGCCAGACCTAGCCTCGATTCAGCTCCAGGATTGGGCTCGATCGAGACACACTCCATCTCTTCAGTGTCGGGGCTGGCATGGAAACCAGACTTGGGACGTATTGATGAGAGGAAATACTCGTATCCAAGGATCCATAATAATTTCTTAATATCTTCATATATGGACCCAAGAGTTGCTAGTGGAAAATATCATTAATGGCACTTATGTAGTAGCCCTTGCCTTTTTGAGCCCTGAACTGTAGAGCTAAGACCTCCCACAGAGCCAGGCCCTGCCGACCTGCCGACCTGCCGCTTGGAGGTGGTAGCATTCTAACATGGGACGGGAGAAGTACGCAGGAAATAGTTTAGAACGCCAGTTCATTAGAAGAGAGGGTCTCTTCCGACCTCATCTGGCATTGACGGTTAGCGCCCCCCGCGGAGTTTGGGGGCCCTGGACACTAGCTAGTCTGGCCTAAAAAAGTCCAGTCTAGGAGATTACTAAAGTAAGGACTAGTGTAGTGTACGCTACCGGCGATTACTTCGTGCTTCATGCTAGAACATTGAAAACACAAGAAGTTACTCATTTGCGAAGCCCCCAAAATCACCATCTTTGCAGGATCCTCAACTGACTATACAATATCAATGCAAATATACCGCCCAACGACCCAGCTCCCCTGTAGGCGGCAGCAGTCTCTGCCGTGTTCGCTTCCTCGGACCCATTCCGCTGCATAATGTATGTAAGCTCAGACTCAAAGGCTGGAGAGAACATGGCGAAAATTCTGCCCCGCGAGGCCCAAGATTGGATCATGAATACTCTCGCGTACTCGCCAGAACCACTCGATGAAGCGGACTGCGGCCTCGGACCAACTCTTCTGGCGCCAGGACAGTACTTGTCGGTCGTGGATGAAACCCTCTAAACAGTGTATTGAGGGGTGTGTGTCGTCCTGATTCGGCCCAGTCGTTCCCCCCTCAATCCCGTGCTCCGAGTGGTACAAGTACGAATACTATTTAGAGTACCTCAGTACCTTTGCAGCTCAATTACAAGTATCCAGTACAAATCCTGCCCAGCGTCCACTTCATGCGTCGCCCATCAACTGTCCATTCTCGGTACGAGGATAAGGATACAGAGCATCCCGTTGTACATCAATTGTTCTTCGTACCCTGTACTCCATTTATTCTTTCTGGTGCAACCACTGCCGCTGTCTGATCTCACTTATACCTCCCAAATCCACCGCAAGTATCTACGGATGACGGATGTATAAATACGTAGCTGTTGCCACTTCACCTCATCAGCCAAGCCACTTCGTCTTGGACCATATTCTTGCCTGCGACCTCGAAGAAGCGCGATCCGATTTTCTCTAGCTTCTCTCGTCATCCCCCGATAGCTGTACCTTTCGTCTCTCTCGAGACGCGCGATTTGACAGGCTGTTGCCGATCTCCCACAGAACAGATCGACCGACCTAGTTATCCTATTTTTTTGTCTTGCCAGGCCCTAAAGGGAGGCACGTCAGGAACGCGCGCGGCTTGCTCTTTTATTTATGATTTTTATCCCCCCGAAGACTGTACCACGGAGGTCTGAGTCCCAGGTTGAAAGGAAACCGATAACAGGCGTAAGGGAATAGGATAGAAAATTTCGAGCAATATCCGATCCGAACCACAAGCTTGCGACGCCCCATCATCCCTCGAACCACCTCTACCCCTCCCCCCACGAACAAATCGACCTCATCCACAGCTCGAAGAGCCTTCGCCGTCGCAATGGATCCCACGAGATACCCCCCAATCATGCATCCGCAGATGGGCGATACAAGCGCCGCATACTCGCAGGTTATGCAGCATCCCCAAATGTCTCAGCAACCCCCTCACATGCCGATGCAGATGCCCCCAGCTCCCCAGCAAGTCGCGCAACAACAGCTCCCGCCACAACTCCCTCATCAGGTCAATCACGGCCATGTCGCCCAGCAGCAGTACCCCACTCCTTTATCACAATATCCGAGCTCTGAGAACATGCAAAGCAACGGGAACCAGGTTGCCGCTGCGCCAGCCTCCTCGATAATCCCCTCGCCACGCCTTCCGCCGGGCCAATCTCTGCTGCAGTCCATCTCCAAGGTCGATGAAGCGACGGGGAGGAAGTATACGTGAGTGACAATAGTCCCTGGTGGCGGGGAAGAGAAGTGTCCAGGTTCGAGCCGCAGCGTGGACTAACTTTTCCTTTGCTTATTTTAGGCTCGTCGTTGAACAACAACCCAAGCGAGCGCGCATGTGCGGTTTTGGCGACAAGGACCGACGACCCATTACGCCCCCTCCGTGTGTAAGGCTGATCGTGACTGATCTCAGCGGCAAAGAAGTTGATGTCAAGTATGTTTTCGTGACCTCCTTTCGAAGATTAGACAAGAGGGCTGGGAAACTAACTGGATTCGCACATCAGCTCCATCGACCATGGAATGTTTGTCCTCAATGTCGATCTATGGAACGAAGACGGCTCGCGCGAAGTAAACCTCGTTCGACACTCAAGCGGAACACCTTCCATTTCCTCCACGACGCCGGCGTCGTATGGAAGCCTCACATCATCAACCCCTGCATTTGCCAATATTCTCCCGTCTCACCGCGACTCGTCCTACCCGCCTTCGGATATGAGTGCATACGGGCAACCCATCATGTCTCAATATGGCATCCCCCCGGGGTACGGTCAGGCTCCATCCCCTTATGGCCAGGGTCCGCAACCAGGATATCCTCAGTGTAGGTTTTACCTCCTCGCTCCTTCTAAAATCCTTAGCCCATGTGCACGCGAACTTGCCTATACTTGAAGGTCTGTCAGACGTAGACAGCTAACTCTATCTATCTAGCGCCGTATATGCCTCCAAATGCGTACTCCCCAGCGACCCAGTATTATCCGCAAGGTGACTTCCGATCGAACATGGGTCCTGTACCTCAGCTGCCGTCGAATACGGCCATGGGTCACTATGGCGCAACGTCGCCAGGTTACGGCGATCTTAGCCGGATGGGTCACAACCAGCCACAAGGGATGTTCACCCGCAACCTTATTGGGAGCTTGGCTGCCAGCGCATTCCGCCTAATAGACTCCAATGACAAAATCGGCATTTGGTTTGTGCTCCAAGATCTCAGTGTCAGAACCGAGGGTCACTTCAGGTATGTTTTGCTTCTTCATCCCTCTTGGGCAAAACCATTGTGCCAAACGAGTTGGGCTGACTTGACCCCTTTTCAGACTGAGATTTTCATTCGTTAATGTTGGCCCGCCACCGAATGCCAATGGCAACGGTGAGGGTCCGGTAGTTAACACTGGCAAGTCACCGGTGCTTGCCTCATGCTTCAGCGATGTCTTTACAGTTTTCTCGGCAAAGAAATTCCCCGGAGTCTGTGAGAGTACACCGCTATCCAAGTGCTTCGCCCACCAAGGAATTAAGATTCCCATTCGGAAAGAAGCCAACAGCAGGGGCGGTGACGATGACGACGACTACTAGCGCGTACCTGCAACGTCTACCTATTTTTTTTTTCTCTCCTCCTTCTTCCGCTTCTTCTTCGCTTGCCCTCTCTCTTTCATTTCCATTTGTGCTTCTCCCCCTCGCCCCCCGTAAGCCACGAGGTTATACGGGTATCATGATGTTTGATGTCTTCTTCTTTTGGCACAAGCTTGGCTCTGTTTAGATGCTCCTCTCCTTCGTTGTTGAATCATGTCCTTTTTCTCATTGTCAGGCTAGAATTCTTGGGCGGCGGAACATTTTTTTTGAATCCAAAACAGTCACCACTTTTTTTTTTCTTTCTTAGCTGCATTCCTCCCTTCCAGTTTCACAACGGCGATACTCTCATCGTTCGGAAATCCTCTTGAAGAGGAAAAGATATGAATCATTTGGACCTTTCTTTCCTGGTTTCGGTTGCCTGGGTTGCTGGCAGTAGACGAGCTGGCGAGTTTTTGCTTTTCAAAAGACCCTATACCCCCATTTGTTTACACCATCCTGTGTTTCTACGAATCTTTTTTCATACCGAGTACGGCGGCGGTTGCGAGGCTACGGCGTCCTCAGGAGGAGCTAAGGCTGTTTTTTCTTGGTAGATACATCATCGTTGTTGTTCTCTTTATTTGTTGCCCTTGCATGTTGGGGTGGATTTCGCTCAGCGTTCTTTCTTCTCACTAGAAGCTAGTTTTTACGTAGTTATTGTCAGATGAGGTTTCATGCCAGAAGGGATGAGCGGAGATAAGACTGCTAGAACATGGTTTAGAACCAGGTAGGAATGGGAAATGTTCTCCTTCGTCCACCACGCATGAAATTCTAAGTGCTGTCTTCATACGGGGTATATGTTAATCCAGACATCAGAACAAGGTCATCAGTAATCTCCTGCTGTCGGGAAGAAGAGAGAAGAAAGGTGGATCTAGGGTCAAGATTGACACCAGGATGCGATCTTGGATCGCCAATGCTGGGTCCCGTTGTCTGTTGTCATCCGCAACTGAGAAGGGCTTACACGGATTTATCGGGTCTAGATGCGAAACATGGGAGACTGGGAGGAACCGGATTCTGCATGTTACTTTTAAATTTCCTGGTAATGGTATCGGGGAGCAGACTGCAGGACCCTGTTTCTTCTATTCCGATATTACTATTTTCCGATGGAAAGATACCGAGAAGAATGCAACCTGGTCCGGTAGTTGGACGGTCCGAGATTTGGGGGGCGGCTGTCGATGTAATTACCCTGGCTGGTCCCCACATGAAGGGGAATTCAAAAGTTTGGGTCGGGTAAGATTTGAAGAGATCAGAGGGCGAAAGTCGTGCCTGTTGCTCAATGTTGGGGCTTTATTCGAGAATATCGATATCGGTAGCTTTGATGTCGCGGTATTTTTTCAGGACTCCAATGAGATGAGGCTTCGTAGAAAGGAGTGGAAGATCAATCAGTAGGCTTGGTTTGATACCACCATTCACCTGTATCTATATTTGATGTTTCTTGAAGACGCTGTTTGGAGAACTAGTTCCCGATACGGTCCCATGTTGGGCGGTTTCGCAAACGCAACATCCAGAGGCGTTAGTTCGTCTCAAACTCTCGTCTCAAACTCCGACCCAACTGATGATGCATTGACTGGCAGATTGAAGTCGTAGATGATCAGTTCAAGAGTATCACGCACCAGAGCTCGAGAGCGGCTGTCTTCAATCTTCGATATTTTTTGAGGTCTCGGTTACAGTGGAGTAGTGGAGCGCCCCAACGAAGCTGGGCTGTATTAGTCACTAAAGACTTTCAGTGGTCGGCGAATTGAGTTGTGCTGCCTAATCGCCCCAAGTCAAAACCGCAGCTGCACTCCACCAACAACTTAGACGAACACTTCTCTGTGATTGACATAGATAGACTCGCCTCTCCGCCACTGCAACCATTTCCTAGGCGGTGGCATCCGTATACTCCGGCTTCGATGGCGTCAACCCCACAAGTCGGACAGCGCCTCTCGTATGACGGCGTCGTCTGCACTGTTCGCTATGTCGGTGAGGTCGCCGGCACCTCGGGCACCTGGCTTGGTGTTGAATGGGATGACCCGACTCGAGGGAAACACGACGGTAGCCATAAAGGCGTCAAATATTTTAAATGTAGCTAGCAGTCCTTCTCTTGTGCTGCATGTTGCCCTCCCTGCTGACAGCTTACCGGCCCAGGTCTGTCCAAGTCGCCTACGGCAGCCTCCTTCGTCCGGCCCACGCGTCCCTCGGAGAAACCTCAGAGTTTTCTCTCGGCGCTGCATGAGAAGTATGCTTCCGAGGTGGATGAGAAGAATGCTCCCATAACATCGGCACGCCTGGTTGAGATCTCGGGAAAAGTCGTTGAAGAAGTCGGCTTCGACAAGATCCGGAAACTGTTGGCTCGCGTGGAAGACCTAAAGATTGTCATCCTTGACAGCATGCGGATTGTCTCGGCCGTAGGTGGAGGGGATGATGGGAGGTTTGGTGCCATGACCGTGGCGGAGACATGTCCCAAGATTGTCGAGCTGGACCTTAGCCACAATCTATTTGTGGACTTCTCGCCTCTGGTTGACGTGTGCAGCCAGCTACCAGACTTGAGAAGCCTGAGGTTGAAGTACGTTTCTGCTCACGCCGCATTCTTGTATGGATTGGGGGCTTGTTTCACTAACAGACTTGTTCTTTTTCTCCCAACAGTCGCAATCGATTTCAGGAGGCCCTGGGCGACCGCTCCCTTGAACATGCAGGCCCCGTCTTTTCTAAGATCAAGGAGCTGGCTCTTGAGGAGACTCTTCTCGACTGGGATGAGATATGCCACATCACCGCGAGGTTCCAGTCCCTTGCCAGCTTCAATTGCGGAACTAACCAGCTGGCCACCATCCCCACGCCTTTACCCGAGGCGCTCTCATCGACCCTTACCATTCTGAACCTCGAGTTCAACGACTTTAAAGCGCTCTCAGACGTAACAATGCTTTCTTCCCTCACATCATTACGCAATCTACACCTTAAAGGAAACAACATTTCCGCGATAACCTCCGATCCCTCCCTCCCTTTTCCCGTATTCCCACCTTCCATCCAATACGTAGACCTTTCTTACAACAAAATCCCGTCCTGGTCCTTCGTCGACGCCCTCCAAACAATCTTCCCCGGCCTTACGGCTCTCAGGATTGCTCATAACCCCGTCTACGAAAACCCTGACCACACAGCTCAGCAAGAATCTCGTGCCTCGACTAGCGAAGAGTCTCATATGATCACGATTGGACGCCTCGGTTGTCTCAAGGTTCTCAATTTCGTCACGATCAACGAAAATGACCGCGCCAACGCCGAGATGTTTTACCTATCTCGCATTGCTAAACAGCTTGCCACCGTGCCAGATGATTCCGGTGGCGAGGTGCTTAAAGAGCATCCGCGGTATCAAGATCTTTGCGAGCTGTACGGCGAGCCGGACATCATCAGACGGAAGGAAATGAACCCAGACTTCCTCGAAGCGAGACTTGTGAACGTCACCTTTCGGCACGCCGATCCTCGGGGGAAGACGATTGGCTCGCTGCGGACTAAGCAGATTCCGAACTCGTTCGACGTCTATGCGTTGAAGGGCATGGCGGGAAGGTTGTTCGGGTTACCGCCCCTCCGGATTAGACTCATCTGGGAGACGGGGGAATGGGACCCCGTTGCAGGATATGATGAGCAGGAAGGGGATAGTAGCGACGAGGAGGAAGAGGTTGCTGAGGCGGAGATGGAATGGGCTGTGGGGAAGGGGGCAAGTGACGATGAAGCCTTGGACCGTGGGAAGAGTGCTGCTAGTGCGATGGTGGGTAGGTGGGTGAAGAGGGAGGTGGAGTTGATGGACAGTCCAAGAGCTCTGAGGTTCTGTGTGGACGGCCAAGAGGCGAAGATTCGTGTAGAGGCGAGATGATGGTTTGCATTCGGACGATTGGCACCAGGGGACCAAATTCTCGTTTTGAAGCATGGCAAGCAAAGCGAAACTGCAATGTTTGTTGGTCTGTTTATTTCTTCTTACTCTCTTGGATATCGGAACCCTAGGAGCATCTCAAACCAAGTTCCTCCTGTAGTTCATATGATCTAAGACGCCACAGAGAATCAGTCGCCTCCGGTCTCAGGCGCAATGCCACTCGAGCTGTGTTCCGCCATACGACACCAACAGTGCTAACCTGGCTGTGAATGACAAGAGAAGACGGCGTGAAGACAAGGCCATGGAAAAGGTTCCGCTCCGAAAACTGGCAGATTAGAAGATCTGCCATGTAAAAGAGCCATAATTGCAATAGGCGCCAATCAGTGTACGCGTCCCCGGATATTATGATTGAAGGCATTCACTCAATGGTCTCGAATATTCGATTCCTCTGCTGGCCGGACTTTATGTCGTCAACGCGAAGACGCTTGAAACTGCTACCGGCCGTACCACCAAGAAGATGTGTGATTATTTGAATGAACAAGAGATCGCTTGGGGGGGGCTTAAGCTGCCTTAACGCCATCAAGCACTTATCGCCGACACAACTGCTTCGTCGAAGGTACGTATACGTGCAAATTGATCCAGGAGAACCATAGGATTTGTAATGCTTAATTAACTCTTAACCCTGCAAAAGTAATTCCGTCAAGCAGGTGCACTAACTAACTTCGTGCCCATTACAATTGCGGCTTGAACCTTTTGGTTCATAGACAAGTCCTAAGTCCGAAGCCGCCAGCCCAAAGCCACAGCATCGTCGTGAACACCCCCACTTCTAAACCTTAACGCCGGAAGAGGCTCTATATTCCATTGATGTGTTCGACGGTTTCTCCGCCGCGTGTACATCAACGCGTTCACGGAGCCGTATCATCGGGCGGGGGATAAATATATCAAATCCGTAAGATATCGCGGAGTTTATGGTTTCCGGGCGAACGCACTCATCAACAGCAACCTTTGTCGAATGGAATATCCGCGTTATGCTGTAAAGCCCGAATCACTTCGCTGGATGGAAATCAGAGTTGTGTGATAGAGAAAGGAGAGAGGGGCCGGTCGGGATTGACTATAAATACAACCTCTTTCTCTTGCGAGGTTCTCTAGACCAAACTGATCCAGCATCAATCATCTCTTTCCTCATCTCAATTCTTATCAAACACAAACCGAAGAGTTGCGAACACTTCAGTGCCTCATTTCACCAAACTAACCCACTTTTGATTTTCTACGAGCTGCCCAAAATGCCTCAGATCGCTGGACGAGAAGTCGGACCCATCGGCTTCGGCCTCATGGGTAAGCCATTAGCGAGAATCGTCTCAAAGGACCCAATGACATCAAACTAATCAGACATCCTTTAAAACAGGCTTCACCTGGAGACCGAATCCTTGCTCCCAGGAGCAGGCCTTCGCCGCCATGCGAGCTGCCATCAAGAATGGCGCCACGTTCTGGAACGGCGGCGAGTTCTACGGCACTCCCGAGTACAACAGCATGACCCTGCTCAACGCCTACTTCAAGAAGTACCCCGAGGACGCCGATAAGGTTGTCATCAGCATCAAGGGAGGCACCGTTCCCGGAACGCTCAGGGTCGACGGGTCCCCCGAAAACACCCGGCGATCGGTCAACGACGTTCTCGGCCAGCTTAAGGGGTCCGTCAAGCTCGACATGTTCGAATTCGCCCGTCGTGATCGCAATGCGCCGTTTGATGTGACCTTGGGTGTTCTTGAGAATGAGTATGTCAAGACGGGTAAGGTCGGTGGCATCTCGTTGTCCGAGGTCTCTGCGGAGACCATCCACGAGGCTGTCAAGATTACGAAGATTGTTGCTGTCGAGGTCGAGTTGAGTCTTTGGGCTACGGAGGCCTTGGAGAATGGTGTCGCCGAGGCATGCGCCAAGTACAACATCCCGCTCGTTGCTTACAGTCCTCTCGGACGCGGCGTACGTGATACCCCCCGCACAAACACCAAACGCCATTCCTCCCTATTTTCCTTCGTTCCCAGATGAATCTCGCTAACTTTTGATACGACTTACTAGATACTTACGGGCCAGATCAAGTCCATTGACGATATTCCTGAGGGAGATTTCCGCCGCTTCTTCCCTCGCTTCCAGCCTGATACGTTCCCCATCAACCTAGAGCTCGTGAGGCAGATCGAAGCGCTTGCCGCTAAGAAGAACTGCACTCCGTCTCAGCTGGCTATCGGTTGGTGCATCGCCCTGTCGCGCCGGCCGAACATGCCCACCATCATCCCCATCCCCGGCGCGACGACCGTGGAGAGGGTCAACGAGAACTCCAAGCTTGTCGAGCTTACGGATGAGGAGATGGCTGAGATTGATGCTGTCCTTGCTAAGTTTGAGGTTGCTGGAGGCCGCTATCCCGATGGTGACCCCGTGCACACTTAAGGCGTCGGGAGCAAGCGCTGGAGTGGGAGAGTTAGCAATGAGTCCCTAGCCGTGGGATCAAATTTCGCTTTGCCAAAACTTCAATGTGTGT
>Ga0164243_10016442_pt1 | contig 10154 bp, 10 predicted proteins | sample OricompcompostOP_FD_108781 | JGI IMG/M metagenome (GOLD analysis project Ga0164243, IMG submission 108781) | Organic Plus compost microbial communities from Emeryville, California, USA - Original compost - Organic plus compost (OP) | ecosystem: Engineered > Solid waste > Mixed feedstock >... | reverse complement strand
GGTGACCGGCAAGGACGCGATTCATCTGATCCGCCGATGCACCGAGGCAGTCGATGCAAAGCGCAAGGTGCTGATCGGATTTCGCGTCGGCGATCCGTGGATCGATCAGTTCACGTACTCCAAGGGCCCGAAGGCGGGTCAACCCGGCGCCAGCCTCAAGGCGCGCTTACTGTTCGTGAGCTGGATCAAGGTCGACGGTGAGTTCGTCTACAAGGCCGAAGCCAAGGCCGCAGACGAGACGGCTGGCAACGAATCCGCCAGCCTCGAGTCGGCCAATGGGAACGTGTCTGTCGACGAGCCCGCCGAAGCACCGCTCCTTCCTGCGTCGTCTTTCTGATCACTGCGTCTGCCTAAGTTCATCCCTTCTGCCCCGGTCGACCACCGCCTCATTGCACGAGCGGTGGTCGATCGGTCACTCATCACGAGGATTGCCCAAATGATTACGATCCCCGGCCAACTGGCCATCAAGACCATCCACGGCCGCAATGGCCCGTTCAATGTCGGTCGTCTCGCCACTGCCATCGGCGAGTTCGTCATCAAGAATGCGGAGCTCGATCAGTACGACGAAGGCAAGTACGACGGTGAGTTCGTCATCACCGAGATACGTCCCTCGATGTACACGACGAGCGGCCGCATGGTGATCGAGCTTCGCGCCCACTTGGGCGGCATGACGTTGTCAGACATCGATCAGCTGAGCAGGGACGATGCGCATCGCCTGACGCCGCAAGAGATCGACCCGATCGACGAAGAACGTCAGACGCCATCGTCGGCGACACTCGTTCCCGTGCAGGCCGAGCTTGCGACACCCGCGTCAACCCATCCGCTCATCGATACGACACCCTTCGGCGCTCCCGCGCCGGCGAAGTCGATGCCGCTGGTCCCAGCAAGCGAGCAGGAGGACGCAGCACTCTTCGGGGCGCTTTGGCCGCTTGCCTCCGTCGTCAAGCTCGATGCCACCGTGGCTCGTCGCACGCTGCGCCTGCAGCGCGATCGACTCACAGCGCTCGGCTACACGTTCGCACCGCTCACTCAGGACTGGCACTTGAACGCATCCTGAAATCCGCCGCCGCAAGGCGATTTTCCCGAAACCGGGGCAGCTTCCGCCCCGGCAGGCGTGGGTTGCCCTCCTTCCTTCATTTCTTTTAGCCGGAGGACACGACCATGCCAAAACGCTTATCTCCATCGCCGCTTTGTCGCATTGCAGAGCTGCCCGATCTGATGATCGACGGCTGCGTGTGTGACGAGCGCAATACGCTCATCTTCGCTTCCCTCTGGGGGCGAGACACTGCCATCCAAGAGTTCGTCGCTCGTCTCACGCTTCGCTCCGATGAGAAGGGCATCGATTGCTTTCACATCATCACTGAAGACGATCGGGAGCTTCCGGTCTTCGTCGGCAATGCCGACATGCTCGAAAAGCGCACCACACGGACGTTCACGGGCACACTTTTCGGATCAATGGTTCACTTGTGGATCTTCGATAAGCGCTGCGTCAAGCCCGACAAGAGCAATGCCACCGCGCTCGCGATTCTGACAACGAACGCGTCCACTCGCGCTGCACGGCTGTGGAAGCTGGTGCAGGAGACCTGTCCGTTGCCACTGCTCGAACACTGGTGCGACACGGTGATGGATCTTTTGAGGTCGCGTGCCATGTTGTCGCCGCTGCCGTTTGCGATCGGACCCGTCGAAGGCTATCGGCTGGCGATCGACGTTCCCTCACTCGCCGCGGCGCTAGGTGATCTGATCCGGGATGGCGCGCTCGATGTGAGTCAGTGCGAGCAGACTCGCATGGAACCGCTTCGACTGAAGCAGGTCGCCTGAACGCATCGCAGGGCATGTGCATCTTGCACATGCCCTCGCCTTCTCCAACTTCCCCTTTTTTTCTCAGAGGAGATTCGCTATGGCACTCATGTTTCCGCGTGTCGCGCGAAATTTCATCAAGAACGGCTATTTCCCGACCGACGAAAGCACGTTGGAGCGGGTGCTTGCCGCACTCGCGCCCTCTTCCGGTCCCATGTGCATCCTCGATCCCTGCGCCGGTGAGGGCGTGGCGATTACTGAAGTGGCTCACACTCTTGGTCGACAGCAGGTCGGCGCCTATGCAGTCGAATACGATGCTGAACGCGCGGCGCACGCGCGTGGTCTCGTCGATCGCTGCCTGCACGCCGATCTGATGGAGACGATCATCTCCCGCCAAGCGTTCGGCCTTCTGTGGCTGAACCCGCCCTATGGCGATCTTGTCCGCGATCAAGCGGGCGCGTACGAGTTTCACGGCCGCGCCCGCCTGGAGAAGCTGTTCTATCAGCGCAGCTACCCCCTGCTGCAATACGAGGGTGTGCTCGTCTACATCATCCCAGCGTATGTACTCGATGCGGAATTGGTTGGCTGGCTGACGCGCCATTTCACAGACCTGCGCATCTACCGTGCAGTCGAGAGACAGTTCAAACAGGTCGTGATCTTCGGACGACGTGTGCGCCAACGCGATCAGACGTCTGACGATGCACGGGCCGCTCGCACGTTGCTGCTTCAAGTCGGTCGCGGTGAGGCCGAGATCGAGGAGTTGCCAGTCCAATGGCCGTTCCTTCCGTACTCGCTCCCGTCATCGCCAGTTGAGCCACAGCACTTCTACCGCAGCACGCTCGAACCCGAGCAGTTCTCGGCCGAGGTTCATCGCCTTCAAGGTCTCTGGCCTTCGTTCGATGCTCATCTCGGTCCGGCCCAGCAATGCTTGAGGTCTCCGGCGCGTGCGCTCTCGCGCTGGCATTTGGCTCTCGCGCTTGCGGCAGGCGCCATTTCTGGCGTCGTTCGCTCCAAGTCAGGCAGGACCTTGGTCGTGAAAGGCGACACTCACAAAGAGAAGTCGCTGAAGACGGAGTACGCCGAAAACGAGGATGGGTCCGTTCGCGAGACTCGCATTCTCACTGACCGGTTTGTTCCCGTCATTCGAGCGTGGGATATGACGCCCGGGTCTGCGACACGAGGCCAGGTGTTGACCATTCGCTGATCTCTCGACGCAAGCCAATCTCGTTAATGGGATGGCATCAGCTCTTTTACTTACTCACCACGCGGGGCATGCCATCGACCCTACGTGGAGTCGTGCATGCCCCGCATCTTCTTACGGAGTATCACCATGTCCACTGAAAGCGAAGCGCTTCCAACGATCGCTGGCAACGACGACCTATTGGATTCCAATCCTTCATCACTGTCCATGAGCCTTGCGGATTTCGTGTCCGAGTTTGGCGATGAATTGCTCGACTCGCTCAACGGCTCGAACCCACCGGTCTACAGCGGACAGCAACGTGCTTATCGCGAGCGGGTGCTTACGGGACTGAAGCGAAAGCTGTTTCCAGCGCAGGCCGAGATCGTCCACGCTGTTACGGAGTTGCTCGTCAACCGCGGCGAACGTGCGGCCTTCATCAACGGCGAGATGGGTACCGGAAAAACCGTGATGGCGATTGCTGCCGCCGCGGTCCTTCATGCAGAAGGCTATCGTCGCACGCTCATCATCTCGCCACCGCACCTGGTCTACAAATGGCGCCGCGAAATTCTCGAGACGTGCGAGGGCGCGCGCGTTTGGGTACTGAATGGTCCCGACACGCTCATCAAGCTCGTCAAACTCCGGCAGGCGCTCAACGTGCCCGCACAAGGACACGAGTTCTACGTGCTCGGTCGCGTGCGGATGCGCATGGGCTTTCACTGGAAGCCCACCTTCCTCCGTCGCCGAACGGTCATCGGTGAAGTCGGCCATTGTCCTCAATGTGGGGAGCCCATTACCGATCTCGACGGCGGGCCGATCAAGACGGTTGCGCTCGAAGCCGAGGAGTCCCGCCGGCGATGTCAGCGCTGCGGTTCGGCCTTGTGGACGCTCATGCGGCCACGTGTGCCCTCTGCGAGCGCTCAATCCGATGCGGTTCTCCGAGCACTCAAGCGTATTCCAACCATCGGCGAGGTCACCGCGCAGCGGCTCATCGGGAAATTCGGCGAGTCGTTTCTAGCTTCGATGCTCGGCGACAACGTGTTCGAGTTCATCAATTTGATGGACGACAAAGGCGAGCTTGTCTTTTCGGACCGTCAAGCTCATCGCATGGAGCGCGCCATGGCGAACATGGAGTTCGGCTTTGGCGAGGGCGGCTACCAACCGAGCGAGTTCATCAAACGTTATCTTCCTCAAGGCACCTTCGACCTGCTCATTGCAGACGAAGCGCACGAGTACAAGAACGCCGGTTCTGCGCAAGGACAAGCGATGGGTGTACTCGCGGCTAAGGCGCGAAAGGTCATTTGCCTGACGGGCACGCTCATGGGCGGCTACGCAGACGATCTCTTCTATCTGCTGTTCCGATCACTGCCTCAACGCATGATCGAAGACGGCTATCGGCCGAACAAGCAAGGCAGTCTCACATCCGCGGCGATGGCGTTCATGCGAGACCATGGCGTGTTGCGAGATATCTATAGCGAGCACGACTCTCCTTCTCACAAGACCGCACGAGGCAAGAAGGTCACGGTGCACACGGTGAAAGCGCCGGGATTCGGTCCTCAAGGCGTTCTGCGATGCATTCTTCCCTTCACGGTATTCCTGAAGCTCCGCGACATCGGGGGCAACGTGCTGCCGCCCTACGATGAGCAGTTTCGAGAGGTCGCGATGGATGTCGAGCAGGCCCAAGCCTACGGGCGTCTGTCGGGCCAATTGACCTCTGAACTTCGGCAAGCACTCGCACGACGCGACACAACGTTGCTCGGTGTTGTCCTGAACGTGCTCCTCGCATGGCCCGACACGTGCTTTCGGTCCGAAACCGTCCGTCATCCACATAGCGGGAACGCTTTGGCGTTCGTTCCAACAATCTACGCGGAACACGAGCGCATGCCGAAGGAGCGCACGCTCATCGACTTCTGCCGTGAGGAGAAAGCTGCCGGTCGAAAGGTCCTCGTCTACAGCATCTACAGCGGTACACGCGACACGACCTCCAGACTCAAGACTCTGCTGGAACAGGAAGGTCTCAAAACGGCGGTCTTGCGCGCCAGCGTCGAGACATCTCGGCGCGAGGACTGGATCGCCGAGCAACTGGATCGCGGCATCGATGTGCTCGTCACGAATCCGGAACTCGTCAAAACAGGTCTCGACTTGCTGGAGTTTCCAACGATCGTCTTCATGCAGAGCGGGTGGAATGTGTACACCCTGCAGCAGGCCGCGCGCCGCTCGTGGCGCATCGGGCAAAAGCAGCCCGTTAAGGTCATTTATCTGGGTTACGCCGCAACCTCGCAGATGAGCTGCCTGGAGCTGATGGCGAAGAAGATCGCGGTCTCGCAGAGCACGTCGGGAGACGTGCCGGAATCCGGGCTCGACGCGCTCAATCAGGAAGGTGATTCGATCGAAATCGCCCTGGCACGCAAGCTCGTCTCATAGCTCGCATTTGTCTCTTGCGACACGCGGCCCCGATTTTGGGGCCGCGCCTTCTACTCGATCGAACAAATCGGGCTGGTATCCGTGCGCATTGTCCGCTGCGCGTCGCCCGTATCCCTGCGACCGTGAAGCGCAACCGATCATGACCACGGAGCGCCGAATGTCACTGGATTTTCCAACGAGCGCACTTCGCTACGCACGCGCGTTAGCGGTCGTGTGTGCGCTCAACATTGCTTCGGGCTGTACGACTGCACGAGCGCCGATCGCTCCCGCATCCAATGCCGAAGCACCCGCAGAGCTTCCGCTCGCCGAGCAAGTACCGGCCGTTCGCTCCGGACGCTACACGTTGGTCGAGCTCGTACCTGAGCGCGCACAGCGCGATCCGATGGAGCAGATTGTCGATATCACGATTCCTCCGACTGTGACAGCCACTGTCGGTGAGGCGCTGCGCTACGTGTTGCTGCGTACCGGCTACCGACTCTGCGAGGGCCACGAAGAGATCCGCGCACTAGACGCCCTATCCCTACCGGCCGCTCACTTGCATCTTGGACCGCTCACGATGCGTGCTGCGCTCGAGGTGCTCATCGGTTCGGCGCGGGAACTTGAGGTGGACGAGGCTGCGCGCCAAGTGTGCATTCGGCTTCGATGGTCGATACACGACGAGATCACGTTGCCGATGCCAGAACTGCCGTTGATGGACATCCCCTCCCCTTAAACAAATCCGTGTGACTCACATGTCGACCCCTGCAACCGAACCCCGTTCTCGCTTCCTCCTTGTCGTGACGTCTGTGTGGCTGATTCTCGTGAGCGCAATTGCAGTGATCGATCATGTCGCGCTGTCGCAGATGACCACTGACGTGCGCTCCTACGAGAGTGAGATCTCGATAGTGCAGGCGGACCTGGCCAAACTGGAACGCCAGCTCGATGACGTCGCAGCCCAACCCGCTTCGGTGAGCGAAGCCCGTTTCGTGGCTGCCCGCGAAGCATGGGACGCACGGATTGCGCAGCTCGAACAGGCGATCGGAAACGCTGCGCAGCGAGATGAGCTTGCCCCGATGCACGATCGCCTGAACGCGCTCGAGACACGGTTGTCGAACCTCCGACCGACACGCCCCACGCCCGCATCGCGCTCACGTTCAACGGTGGACGCGACACCCAAGAACCCACCGGAGGTTCTCGTGCCGCCCTTCAGAGTGCTCGGCATCGATATTCGAGGTGGCGAGTCTTTCCTGTCTGTGGCGCCAACCGGCGCAGACACGCTGACGCAGGTGCTTGCACTGCGCGTGGGTGAGGCATACGGCGACTGGCGTCTCGAAAAACTGAACGGCACCTCTGCGGAGTTTCGGATCGGCAGCCGCTCAATCAAGCTCGAGCTGCCGTAAGGGACGGGGCGGAACGCATATACATATATATATGAGACACCCGTTCCCGACAGCGATGCTCAGTGTCAGCGCCAATATCTTCATGCTGACCGTCGCGGCGCTCCAGGTGAGCGAGGCGGCCGAACGCGGCAATGATGCGGCGGAATCGCGAGTGGTCCATACGGAAATCCGGTCCTCCACCGACGCCGCCCTCGACGAGGAGCGCCTGGCACGCGACTGGGGACTCAAGGCTGAGGAATGGTCACGCTATCGACAACTGATGCGCGGCCCGCTCGGCATGTATTCGCCCCATCTCGATCCGCTCACGGCACTCGGCATTGAGGCACGATCCGAGGAGGAGCGCCGCCGCTATGCTGAGCTGCAGGCACACGCGGAGGCGCGTCGTGCAGAAAAGCTGCTCGCCTATCAACGCGCTTACGACGCCGCTTGGCGGCGGCTGTACCCAACGCTGCAGCCCGTGAGCAACCGCTCGGGTCGCTCATTCGATGGCCTCGGCGGAGTCGCGCCTGCCGGCGAGCAGGGTCGTCTCGCAGTCTTCATCAAGGACAAGTGCCCTCCATGCGAAGAACGCGTGAAGCAACTGCAGGCGGCTGGTAAGACTTTCGACATCTACATGGTCGGAAGCCGAAACGATGACGCCCGCATTCGCCAATGGGCGGCGCGAGTCGGCGTCGATCCCGAGAAGGTGCGCGCCCGTGCGATCACACTCAACCATGATGCGGGCCGCTGGCTCTCGATCGGCGGACAGGGCGCACTACCTGCAACCCTTCGCGAGGTGAGCGGCCGATGGGTACGCGAGTAGGGCTGCGAGTTCTGGTGATTCGCGCCGCAACGCTACACGCTGCGTGGGCCGTATTGTCCATCACAGCACCAGGCGCGACGCATGCTCAAGAGGACCCACCTCCCGCCTATCAGTCGGCCGCACGCACGCACGATGTTCCCCCGAGCGTTCTCTTCGCCGTAGCGCTCCAGGAGAGCGGCATTGCTTTGCGCGGCCGGCAGATCCCGTGGCCTTGGACGTTGAACATTGCCGGTCGTGCCTTGCGCTACGCCAATCGCACAGAGGCGTGCACGGCGCTGCAGTACGCACTGACGCACCTGCCACCCAAGCGCGTCGACGTGGGGCTGGGGCAGATCAATGTTGGCTTCCACGGCCATCGCGTCGGACATCCGTGCGCGCTGTTGGATCCGTATCGGAATCTCACGCTGGCGGCGCTCATCCTGCGCCTGCACTACACGGCGACCGAAAACTGGTTGATCGCAATCGGTCACTACCATCGACCTGCCGGTGGTGAACCTGCGGAGCGTTATCGCCGTGCGGTCCAGCGGCATCTGCAGCGCGTTCTCGGCGCGAACGCAGCCGAAATATCCAGCACACTTCGATGACTCCTCCAACTCGCATTCTCGTCCTTTCTGTTTTGCTGAACACCGTCGCGCTGCATGCATCTGCCGCTGAGACGGATCTCATTGTCGTGCACGATGGAGGTGGCGCATCCGCCCTGCCGTACTATCGCGCGCTGAAACTTAAGTCGCGTGAGCCCACTCACAGCGCGCCACGGCCTTTGCTGGACGTGCCCCGGCCCCCCAATCGGCGGTACAGCGAAAAAGATCTTCTGCCGGTGCGCTCCCCGCGATTGACGCCCGGCACCGCTACGAAACGAGCAATTCATGTGCCCGGCCTCACGCCGATCTTCCTCATCGGCGATGACTCGCGTTCACGTGCTTGGTTGCAGGCAAACGCTCGGAAGCTTCATGTCCTTGGCGCCATCGGCTTCGTTGTCCAGGTCGAGTCTGAAGAAGCGTTGCAGTCGCTGCGGCTTTTGGTGCCCGATCTCACACTCGTTCCCACCTCCGGGGACGAACTAGCAGAGCGGCTCGGCATCGAGCACTATCCCGTGCTCATCACTGCGATGGCCGTCGAGCCGTGAGATGGCGCACTCGCATGAGGTCGAAGTGCTTCTGCGGCCCGCAGTGGAGTTGTACACCGTGGCCGTATGTGCGCTCGCCGCGATCGTGTGTATCGCCGCTCCATGGTCGCTCGCCCTCAATCCGTTGCTCGGTCTCGCGAACGCCACGGCGTTTCTTACGCTCGGCGCCGTTCGCCTTCGGCAGGCATGGGTAGTCCTGCGCTATCGGCGCAGTATCCGCCGTCTGCCACGATACGTGATGATGAGCCGGCACGTTCCAGTGAGCCAGGAACGACAGTTCCTGGGCCGCGGCTTCCAATGGGACCAGCGCCACACCCACCGGCTGTTCCAAACGTACCGACCTGAATTCCGCAAGTACGTCGAACCGCCGGCGCTCTATCTGCTCGCTCGCCGTTTTGAACAACGCCTGTTGTTCTCCCCGCCTCCCATCTCCAATCTCGCTGGTCTCACGCGTTGGGATCATCCGCTCAATCCCGTGCGACCCTTGCCGCCGGTCGGAGGACTGCCGCGGCTGCACGGCATCGAGCCGCGCGAGGTCGACGTGACGTTGCCGCTCAATGAACGGGTTGGCCACACACTTGTGCTCGGCACCACTCGCGTCGGCAAAACGCGCCTCGCCGAACTTCTCATCACGCAGGACATCCGGCGCGGCGAGGTCGTCATCATCTTCGATCCGAAAGGTGACGCGGATCTCCTGCGTCGGACGTACGCAGAAGCGAAGCGCGCCGGGCGCGAGCGCGAATTCTATGTATTCCATCTCGGCTGGCCTGACTTCAGTGCGCGCTATAACGCGATCGGTCGGTTCAGTCGTATTTCGGAAGTCGCTACTCGCATCGCCGGGCAGTTGAGCGCTGAAGGCGATTCGGCAGCTTTCCGCGAATTTGCCTGGAGGTTTGTGAATATCATTGCCCGAGCACTCGTGGAACTCGGACAACGACCGAACTACGCACTGATCCAGCGCCACGTCATCAACATAGATGCGCTCTTCATAGAGTACGCACAGCACTACTTCGCCAGAGCCGAGCCGAAAGCCTGGGAAGCGATCGTGCAGATCGAAGGCCGGCTCAACGACAAGACCATTCCGCGCCACATGCTCGGCCGAGACAAGCGCGTCGTGGCGATCGAACAATACCTGTCTCAGGTTCGTATCTACGATCCAGTGCTCGATGGCTTGCGGAGCGCGGTTCGCTACGACCGCACCTACTTCGACAAGATTGTCGCGAGCCTGTTACCGCTGCTCGAAAAGTTAACGACCGGCAAGATCGCGCAGCTCCTCGCACCTGACTACTCGGATCTAAACGATCCGCGACCGATCTTCGAATGGATGCTGCGTATTCCGCCGATGTCGGCCGGTGATTCCGGCTGATGCCGGCCATCGATTCCGGCGCATGTCGGCCGGGTCGCCAGGGTGGCGTGACTGTGGTGGATGTGGGTGGTTGGCGTCAACTC
>Ga0164243_10016441_pt1 | contig 10154 bp, 6 predicted proteins | sample OricompcompostOP_FD_108781 | JGI IMG/M metagenome (GOLD analysis project Ga0164243, IMG submission 108781) | Organic Plus compost microbial communities from Emeryville, California, USA - Original compost - Organic plus compost (OP) | ecosystem: Engineered > Solid waste > Mixed feedstock >... | reverse complement strand
TCCAGGGCGACCGAACGGAAGGTCGGGATGTTCGCGCACTCGGCGGCGCGCTCCGCCGCAATGCGCTCGCGTTCGACCTCGGCGACCTTCGCGGCGGCGAGGACCTGTGCCTCGCGCTCGTCGAGCCAGCCGTCGGGGACGCGGCCTCTGCGCTTCCTCCAGCCGCCGTCGCCGTCGGGCTCGACCCACGCCTGGCCAAGGCGGCGCTTGCACTGTCTTCCCCGCGCGTCGCGCCACTTCGCCTCGAAGTAGGGCTTGCCTTCGACCCACTCCCGAACGACGACCGACGGTGTCTGCGAAGGGGCCATCCGAGCCACCGTATCGCATTGGGTACCACACTGGGTACCAACGCGATTGGGTACCACTTTGGGTACCAAACACCGCTTAATCGCCCGTCGTAACAGCATTCTTTCCAGCAACCGCCGCAGCAGAATCCAACTTCCAGACTGCCTATTTCGCGCTGGCAGCGCGAAGGTCGTCGGTTCGAGCCCGACTAGCTCCACTTCACAAGTCGCCGCGCAAACCATTTGCGCGGCGACTTTGTATTTGGGGAGGATTTCCGCCCGGCTGTAGACCTGGAGATCCTCGATTAGGAGGCGCAGCAGCGCCGTCGTCTCCTCCGGTCTCGCAGCCTTCAGCGTCTCTTCTAAGTGGTCGGCGACGGCGCGGAGCTGTCTGGTGTCCGGCCGACGAGGAGTTGGTGTCGCGTAGACCAGACAACGCTGTCGCTCGCTTCCGAGCCCGCGGCGCTGACAACGAGGAACGACGTGTAGCCGTCAGGGAGTTGGCTTGCGTCCTTGAGATTCTGCGGCCCCAGATCAAGGAACGAATGCTCTCAGCCGACGAGAAGGCGCTGTTTCTCATCGCCAACGGGTTCGCGATTCGACACAACAGAACAGATCAGCGCCGACGATACGACGGAGCGACCTGGCTTAGCTGGACGTTCTACGTCTACTGGCGACGATCCACGCGATGTTGCGCATCGTGGATGTCCAACGGACCGGAAGTCAGTCCACGGACTAGAACAGGGAGATCGCAGCAGGCGCAACCACGCGCTGCGGGTTTGTACGCCGCCCGGTTCTCTCCATCACACGGAACCCCAAGAGGCTGTCGCGCAAACCGTGGCCATCGGGCGGGTTTGCGCTGTCCGAAGGCTTCAAGACGATGTCGCACTCGGCGTCGTCGAGCCGGCAGGATGGACCAAAGCCTCTTGTCGTGTGATCACGAGCTGGCTCGCGGCCGCCGCCTCGCCGGCTTCTGCCGGCGCGACCTCGGGTAACGCGGCTCAGGACGGTGGGAGGAGCTGCAGCGCGACGCGGACGTCGGTCGGGGGGTTGACCGCCGTGCCGGTGTGCCCATGGATTCGCAGCGCGATGGCGCTGTTCGGCGGGATCGTGACCGTGGCGCTCGACGTGCAGCCGGCACCGCCGGACACGGGGAAGCAGCTCAGCGCCGTGTTGTTGCCGTTGACCGCGAGGATGAAGTGGCGATTGCCGCCGGGCGGCGTGACGGTCTGGTGGACCGACAGGTTGGTCGCGACGACCGTCGCGTTCGGCGACTGCTGCTCGACGTCGGCGAGCGCGACGGCGCTCGAGGCGGTGCCCGAGAGCGCGCCGAAGGAGACGGTGTCGCAGAACTCGCAGTCGCCCGGCACGTCCTCGATCCGGCCGACGAGCGCGCTCGCGGCGGCGCTGCCCTGCGGCCCGGTGGCGCCCTGCGGCCCCGTCGCTCCCACGGGCCCCTGCGGCCCGGTGGCGCCTTGCGGCCCCGTCGCGCCCACCGGCCCCTGCGGCCCGGTCGCGCCGACCGGCCCGCGCTCGCCGGCGGGCCCCGGCGCACCGGCCGGCCCGATCGCCCCGGTCGCGCCCGCGGGGCCCTGCGGGCCCGCGGCGCCGGCCTTGCCAGCGGATCCCCGCCTCCCGGCCTTGCCGACAAGACCGCGCGCGCCGCGCTGGCTCCAGGAGATCTTCTGCTGGCCGTTGGGGCAGCGGGCGTCCGCCGTCGTCAGGTTGAGCGTCCGGTGGCTGCCGGCCACGCAGGCGTAGACGGTGCTCGACGGCGTGCCTCCGCCCGACCCCGCGACGGCGTACGCCGTGCCGCCGAACGCGAGCAGCGCTGCCCCCGCCCCGATCAGCGCGGACGGGCGCCGCCGCAGTCCCCGAACGACTCGATCCATCGTCTTGCCTCCCCGGCAGTGATCTGACGCGCGGGCGCCATCCTAGCCTCATCTCCGGCGGACCTCGGACCAGGTCGGGAAAGCGCGGATCGCCGGCGAGGCTGCGATCGGTCCGCGTCCGCAGGAACCCCACGCACTTCGCCTCGCGGTGCCTCACTCCACAGCGATCGTCGCCGCCGCGACCGCCACACGGTCTGTACGCCGCCTGGTTCTCTCCATTCGCACGAAACCCTCGCCCAGGCGGGGGTTTGGTCGTTTTGGGGGGAGGCGCGGGACCGGCGGAGCGGCGAGTCGCGTCACACCGACGACCTTCTGGCTGACGGAGGGCGCACGAGAGTGCGGATCGGGGCTGGTGAACTCGTCCGGCTCGGGTATGTCGAGCCCCGTGCCCTCCCAAGCGGTGCGACGTCGCCCGTCGTCGGTCGGCTCCGCCTCGGCGACTCGGCCCGGCGCCTCGAGGCGGGCGAGATGCGCGCCGGCGACGGCGCGTGCAGTTGGCGCCGCGTAGACCTAGCTCCCCTCCTCGCGCGGGCCATCCGCCTCTACGATCGCCGCCATGAAGACACGCGTGCTGGTTCTCGGGGCAGGTTTCGGCGGGTTGGAGCTGTCCACGACGCTCTCCGAGGCGCTCGGCGACGAGCTCGACGTGACCGTGATCGACAAGGGCGACGCGTTCGTCTTCGGCTACTCGAAGCTCGACGTGATGTTCGGACGGACGACGCCGGAGGCGGTGCGGCTGCCCTACCGCGACGTCGCGAAACCCGGTGTGCGCCTGCTGCGGGAGACGATCACGGCGATCGACCCGGCGGCCAAGCGCGTCACGACCGACGCCGGGGTGCACGAGGCCGACGTGCTCGTCGTCGCGCTCGGCGCCGACTACGACGTCGACGCGACGCCCGGCCTCGCCGAGGGCGGCAACGAGTTCTACTCGGTCGCGGGCGCCGAGCGGCTCGCCTCGGTCATCCCGGCGATCGCGGAGGGCCACGTCGTGATCGGCGTCTGCGGCGCGCCCTTCAAATGCCCGCCGGCGCCGAGCGAGTGCGCGCTCCTGCTGCACGACGAACTCGTCCGCCGCGGCGTGCGCGACGACTGCCGGATCTCGTTCGTGATGCCGCTGAGTACGCCGGTGCCGCCGTCCCCCGAGACCTCCGCGGCGCTGCTCGACGCCTTCGCCGAGCGCGACATCGAGTTCGTCGGAGGGCGGCGGATCGCCTCCGTCGACCCGGCACGCAGGGTTGCGCTGCTCTCCGACGGCAGCGAGCTGGCCTTCGACCTCCTGCTTGCCGTCCCCAAGCACCGCGCGCCGCAGGTCGTGATCGGCAGCGGCATGACCGAGGACGGCTACATTCCCGTCGACTTCTCCACCCTTGAGACGCGCTGGCCGGGCGTCTACGCGATCGGCGACTGCGCGACCGCCGGCGTGCCCAAGGCCGGCGTCTTCGCCGAGGGCGCGGCGCGGGTCGTCGCCCAGGCGATCGTCGCGCAGGCCGGCGCAGGCGACCCGCCGGGCCGTCACCTCGGCCGGGGCACCTGCTACATCGAGTTCGGCGGCGGCCGCATCGGCAGCGTCGACATCGACTTCCTCTCCGGTCCCGAGAGAACCGGCACCTTCAACGCCCCGTCCCAGGAGCAGATGGCGCTGAAGAAGCGCTTCGGCGCCAGCCGGCGCGCCCGCTGGTTCGGGCAAGCTTGACGAGCAGAACGACCGGCGTCCTGACTCACGTCGACGCGACGGTGCAATGCACGAGGGTGCGAGCCGAAGCTCGCGCGGCTCGGCGGCGAGGCGATCGAGCTGAGCCGGACGGGACGAGCGCCGCGGCCGGCCCGCGGGCCGGCGCCCGCCCGGCCGACCGCGGACGGGCGCGTGGCCGACCGCGGCCGGGCGACCGCGGCCGGGCGACCGCGGCCCCGGCCCCGGCGCGGGCACGGCGCGGACGGCCCCGCCGCTCACAGGTCCCGCCGGCTGAAGGCGAGCGCCGCGAGCGCCAGCACCGCGACCGACCAGGCGACCGCCCACGGCCAGATCGCGGCGCCGACGTCGTCGGCGCCGCCGAACGGGCCGAGCTGGACGATCACGCCCGCCGCGCCGCCGATGTCGGCGGTCAGCGCGTGGAGGCCGTTCTGGTAGAGCGCCTCGAACGGGACGACCCAGGAGATGATCGAGCTGGCCGTCTGCAGGCCCTCGACGTCGAGCCCCTCGCCGATCTGGCCGAGCAGGCCGCCGGCGAGGCCCGCGCCGAAGACCATGAAGATCGCGATCCCGTTCGCCGTCGCGCCGAGCACGGTCGAGCCGAGCAGCGAGATCGCGACGACCGTCACGACGCCGAGCGCCAGGCCGGCCGCCGGCACGACGTGCGACGCCGGCGCGAAGTCGCCGGCCGCCCGCACGATCAGCGCCGCCGCCAGGAAGACGATCACGACGTACGGGGCGCAGACCGCCGAGGCCGCCAGCAGCCGGCCGACCAGCAGCGTCGTGCGCCCCACCGGCCGCACCACCAGCGGCTGCAGCAGGCCGCGCTCGGCATCGCCGCGGATCGCGCCGAGCGTCAGGAAGACGGCCAGCACGACGCCGAGGAAGAGCGCGACGAACATCGCCAGGCCGAGCAGCGTGCCGCCGGCCAGCGCCCGCTCGTCGAGCGGCACGAGGCCGCCGGAGCTCTCCTGCTCCAGCGAGTCGAAGACCTCGAAGGCGCCGAGCGCGAACAGCGCGAGGAAGCCCGCCGTCAGCAGCGCGACGACGAGCAGGACCTTGCGGCGGACGGCCTCGCGCAGCGCGTGGCCGGCGATCGCGAGCGCGTCGCTCATCGCGCGCTCCCCGTCACGGCGGCGGGCCGCACGCGGCGGCCGGCCCGGGCGAGCGCGTCGCTCATCCGTCGCGCCCCACCACCGCCGCCAGGTAGGCGTCCTCCAGCGTGCCGCTGACGACCCGCACGCCGTAGACCTCCTCGCCGGCGGCGACCAGCTCGCGGACGATCCGCGGCACGTCGTCGCGGCGCGCGTCGGGCAGCAGCCGGACGCCCGCGGCGGTCTCGACCTCGACCCCGCCGGGCGCGGTCAGGTCGGCCGGCCTGCCCTCCGTCACGACGCGGCCGCGGTCGACGATCACGACCCGGTCGCAGACCAGCTCGATCTCGCTCAGCAGGTGGGAGTTGAGCAGCACGCCGACGCCCTCGTCGCGCAGCTCGACGAGCAGGTCGCGCACCGTCCGCCGGCCGCCGGGGTCGAGTGCGCTCGTCGGCTCGTCGAGCAGCACCAGCCTCGGCGCGCCGATCAGCGCCTGCGCGATCCCGAGCCGCTGCTGCATCCCCTTGCTCATCGCGTCGACGCGGCGGCCGCCCTCGTCGGCGAGACCGACGCGCGCCAGCAACCGCTCCCGCTCCGCCGCGCCGCCGCCGGAGCGCGCCAGCCGCTGGTGGAGCGCCAGCACCTCGTCGGCGCGCGCCCAGCCCGGGAAGCGGAACAGCTCGGCCAGGTATCCGAGCGCTCCGCGCGCGGCGCGGCTGCCGGCCGGCGCGCCCGCGACCCGCACCGCGCCGCCGCTCGGCCGCACCAGCCCGCAGGCGATCTTCACGAGCGTCGACTTGCCGGCCCCGTTGGGCCCCAGCAGGCCGACCAGCTCGCCGGCGCCGACCTCGACGTCGACGCCGTCGAGCGCCCTCGTCGCGCCGTAGCGCTTCGAGACGGCGCGGGCGGAGAGCGCGGCGGTCATCCGCACAGCCTTGCAGCGCGCGCCGACGGCACGCGCCGCCGTCAGTCGCGGATGTCGAAGTAGCCGTCGCCTCCGAGCAGCAGGCCCTCGCCGACGGGCTGGAGCGAGCCGTCGTCGTTCAGGTAGTTGGCGACCGTCTCGATCCGCTCTCTGCCGTCGGCGAAGGCGAGCCGCAGCGTTCTGTCGGCACGGACCTCGTAGGTGCCCTTGCTGTCGGGCGGGACGGCCGCCCAGTCGACGATCGGCCCGGTGCCGGAGGAGACGGCGTCGCGGACGAACGTGCCGTCGGGCCGGAACGCCAGGTTCTCGGTGTAGTAGCTGCAGTAGAGCGGGCATATGCCGTTGGAGTTCGCGTACGTGACGTACGTGTCCCAGCGCGTGCCGGCTCTGGGGAAGCCGAACTCGCGGTAGCTGTCGCCGTCGAGCTCCAGTCTGCGGCCGGTCAGCGTCGCCGGCTTGCCGTCGATCGTCAGCGCGTTCGTTCTGGCGTCGTAGCTGTAGGGCTTGCACTGCTCGCTGACGGCGGTGCAGGTCGGCCAGGCGCTCTCGGTCGGCTCGACCCAGACGAGATCCGGACCGGTGAACCAGAGCGTGTTCTGCTCGATCCCGCTGATCGTGTAGTTCGAGCCCCAGAAGTAGCGACCCTCGAGCGTGTTGGGGTTCGCGGGCGGCTGCGTCGGCTCCGTGCCGCCGGGGCCGCCGGGCCGCGAGCCGCCGAAGGAGAGGCGCGCGGTCGCGAGCGTCTTGCCGCGGCGCTTCACCTTGACGGCCAGCCGCGCCGTTCTCGGCCCTCTGCTCGTCCGCGCCACCCGCACCGCGACGCGGGCCGAGCGCCCGGGGCGCAGCGGCTTCAGCGCGCGGCTGAGCCGGCCGCGTCTGGCGCCGGCGACCGTCACCTTCACGCCTCTCGCCGCGCCGACCGTCACGGTCAGCCCGGTCAGCCGGCCTCTGCTCGCGTTGCGGACGACGACGGTCGCCGTCCTCGGCTTCGTCGTCAGCGACGCGCTGACGGGCTTCGCCGACACCTGCACGGGGGCGGCCGCGACGGCGCTCGCGGCGGGCGTCGCGACGGCCGTCGCCGCGCACGCGGCGACGGCGACGCTGCGACCAAGGGCTCTCACTGGCTCTGTCTCCAAGGAAGGGATTCGACGACTGCGTACGCCGACAGTCCTACCCGACCGGGCCGTCGGTTGACGCGTCGCAGCTCAGAAGCTCCAGATCTGCGGCACGAGCAGGACCGCGACGACGAAGAACAGCACGAGGAACGGCAGGCCGAAGCGCCAGTAGTCGCCGAAGCGGTAGCCGGCCGGCTCCATCACCATCAGGTTGCCGGGCGTCGAGATCGGCGTCATGAACGACGCCGCGCAGGCGATCGCGACGCTCATCAGCACCGGCCGCGGCGAGACGTCCAGCTCGGCCGCCGCCGACAGCGCGATCGGGATCAGGATCAGCGCCGTCGCCGTGTTGCTGACCGCGACGCTGAAGATCGCCGCGACGACGAACAGCGCCGCCAGCAGCAGGTACGGGCTGGCGTCGCCGATCGCGTCGATCAGCAGCGACGCGATGTCGTCGGCGGCGCCGGTCGTCTCGATCGCCTGCGAGACCGGGATCAGGCCGGCGATCAGGATCACCGTCGGCCACGAGATCGCCCGGTAGGCCTGCTCCTCCCCGACGACGCGCAGCAGCACGAGCGCCAGCGCCGCGAGCAGGCCGGCGGCGGCCGCCGGGACGACGCCGGTCGCGAGCGCGACGACGAACGCCGCCGCGACCGCCAGCGTCCGCCGCGCGCCCGGCCCGGGCGCGACGACCTGCCGGCGCACCTGCGACGGCGGGTCGACGACCAGCACCTCCTCGGGGTCGAGCCGCTCGTCGAGCGCCCGCCACGAGCCCTCCAGCAGCAGCACGTCGCCGGCCGCGACCGTCGTCGCCCCGCCCGACGCGGTCGCCGGCTCGCCGTCGCGCTGGACCGACAGGACGACGAGGTCGCCGCTCTCGGTCACCATCCCCGGGAAGACCTCCTCGCCGATCAGCGGCGAGCGCGGCGGCACGACCACCTCCGCGACGCCGACCTGCTTCGTGAACAGCCGCTCCGGCACCGCCCGCGCCGGTACGCGCTCCGCGATCCCGTGCTGCGCGACGAGCGTCTCCGCGTGCCTGCTGAGGTCGGGCGGGACCGAGCGGGCGCGGCGCTCGGGCAGCAGGCGCGGACCGAGCAGCAGCGAGATCGCGATCGCCCCGGCGACCAGCGGCACGCCGACGAGCGCGAACTCGAAGAAGCCGAACCGCCCCGCGCCGGCGTCGGCGGAGGCCTCGGAGGCGAGGATGTTGACCGGCGAGCCCATCAGCACCAGCAGCGACCCGGCGTGCGCCGCGAACGCCAGCGGCATCAGCAGCTTCGACGGCGAGCGGCCGATCCGCGTCGCGACGACGACCATCATCGGCACCAGCGCCGCGACCGCGCCGTTGGGCGTGATCACCGCCGCCAGCACGGCGCTCAGCAGCAGCACGAGCGCGACCAGCCGCGAGGCGTCGCCGCGCGCGGCCCCGACCAGCCTGCGGCCGGCCCAGGTCGTGACGCCGCTCGCGTCGAGCGCCTCGGAGATCACGAACAGCGAGGCGATGAAGAGGACGGTCGGGTCGCCGAAGCCCGACAGCGCCTCGCCGAGCGAGACGACGCCGGCCGCCGCGAGCGCGAGCGCCGCCCCGAGCGCGACCGCCGCGACCGGCAGCCGGTTCCAGACGAACAGCGCGACCGCCGCGGCCAGGATCAGCAGCGTGGCGGTCGCGTCGTCCACCGCTCCCTCCCCTGCGCCCGTGGCGCGCTCAGCGCACCGGCCAGCCCGGCCCGAGCGGGATCCCGAGCAGGTACCAGGCGACGAAGAACAGCGTCCACGCGATCGTCAGGATGACCGTGTACGGGAGCATCAGCGCGATCACCGTGCCGATCCCCGCGTCGCGCTGGTAGCGCTTGGCGAAGACGACCATCAGCGCGAAGTACGGCATCAGCGGCGTCAGCACGTTGGTCGGCGAGTCGCCGACGCGGTAGGCCGCCAGCACCGTCTGCGGCTCGACGCCGAGCCGCAGCATCAGCGGCACGAAGATCGGCGCGAGGATCGCCCACTTCGCGATCTTCGCCGGGATCAGGAGGTTGACGACGATCGTCACGACCATCACCCCGAGCAGCAGCCACAGGTCGCCGAGGTCGAGCTCCTCCAGCACGTCGCCGAGCGACACCGCCACGACCTGCGCGATGTTGCTGTAGTCGAAGTAGGCGATGAACTGGGCGATCAGCAGGAACAGGAACAGCAGGCTGGCGAGGCTCGCCCACGATCTCGTGATCATCCCCAGCACGTCGTCGCTGCCTCTGACCGTCCCGACGACGCGCCCGTAGGCGATCCCGGCCGCCAGGAAGGCGAGCGAGATGATCACGATCAGGCTGCTCATGAACGGCGAGTCGCCGATGATGTCGCCGTTCTCCGGGTTGCGCAGCGGCGCGCCCGGCGGCAGCGTCAGCGCCGCGACGACCGCCAGCACGGCCAGCACCGCAAGGCCGGCGTGGCGCAGGCCCTTCGCCTCCAGCGCGGCGTCGGCCGCCGTCCCCTCCTCGCGCGCCAGCTCCTCCTCGTCGGCGAGGGAGCGATCCCATCTGCCCAACCGCGGCTCGACGATCCGCGTCGTCACGAGCGCGATCACGACCGTCAGGAAGAGGGTGCAGCCGATGCCGAACCAGAGGTTGGAGACGAGGTCGATTCTCGTCCCGGGGTCGACGAGCGCCGCCGCCTCGTTGGTGATGTCGACGATGACGGCGTCGGCGGGGACGATCAGGATGTTGACCCCGAAGGCGGCGCTGACCGCGCCGAAGCCGGCCGCGATCCCCGCCAGCGGATGGCGACCGACGCTGAGGAAGGCGGTCGCCGCGAGCGGGATCAGCACGAGGTAGCCGGCGTCGGCGGCGATGCTGGAGACGATCCCGACGAAGACGATGATGAAGGTCAGCGACGCGGCGGTCGAGACCGCCACCAGCTTGCGGATCAGGCCGCCGACCATCCCCGACAGCTCGGCGACGCCGACGCCGATCATCGCCACCAGGATCACGCCCATCGCCGTGAAGCCGAGGAAGTTCGGCACGAACGAGGTGAACATGAAGCGGATGCCGTCGCCCGTCAGCAGGCCTCTGACGGCGAAGGTCTCGGTCTCGACGTCGTAGCCGCCCGCGGCGCCGCCGGGCGGCAGCGCGCTGACGCCGTCCTGGCGCTGCTCCGCCGCCTG
>Ga0164243_10016440_pt1 | contig 10155 bp, 12 predicted proteins | sample OricompcompostOP_FD_108781 | JGI IMG/M metagenome (GOLD analysis project Ga0164243, IMG submission 108781) | Organic Plus compost microbial communities from Emeryville, California, USA - Original compost - Organic plus compost (OP) | ecosystem: Engineered > Solid waste > Mixed feedstock >... | reverse complement strand
TGCGCCGTTCCGGTTTTCCCGCCCCGGCCGGACCGCCCCGCTCGATCTTGCGGGGATACGTCATCCCCACTTCCCTCAGCAACGACAGGGATGCGGCCCGTTTGTAACGAATCTGTAAATTTTCCGTACATATACGTTATCTCCGTTGTTGCCGTAATGCAATATTTATCTCTTGCCGCCAGGAACTTTTGTTCCATGGTAGTAACAGCTTCCACAAATTTCCCTCAACAAATCTCACCGCCCTCACTGGAGGTCTCGGCCGGTTCGCTCAGCCGGCGCCGGCCAGTGCCGAGCGGAAGCCGGGAGCGGGCGGACCGCACTTGCGCCGGGCGCGCGGCGCGACCGGCGCGGATGCCGAGGACGCGGCCGGCTTGAAGCTGGAAGCCATCTTCAGCTCCAGGTTTTTCGCCGGCGGGACATCCGCAACCGGCGTCTTCGCGGCAGAGGCCGCCGGCATCGCAGCCTCTGCCTCGACGGTGGCGCCAATCGTCGCGCCGGGTGCGGCGGCGACCGACCGTTCTTCCACCGGCGCCGGCTCGGGGCGCGGTTCAGGCTGCGCCGGCTCGACCGGGTTGACCGCGGCTGCGTGGCGGTCGGCCGCCTGGCGCGAGTGGGAAACCGGGTGGGCTGCGGTGCCGCTCGATGCGAGCAGGCGCGGCGTGATCAGAAACAGTCGTTCGCGACTGCCGCTGGTGGTCTCGTGGCTGCGGAACAAGCCGCCGAACAGCGGCACGTCGCCCAGGCCCGGCACTTTCTGTTCATGCGTGGACAGGGATTCGGCGCGGTAGCCGCCGATCATCAGCGTCTGCTGCAGGTCGATGATGGCCTGCGTGCTGATCGTGGAGCGGGTCACGTTGGCCTGCGAGGTGGAATCCCCGAGCGCGCCGTCCTCGATGTCGACTTCCAGCCGCACCCGGGTGCTCGCACCATCCTTCACGATGCGCGGAATCACGCGCAACATGGTGCCGGCGGTGATGTCGGCGAGATCGGCGTAGCGCTCGCCGAGCAGCGGCATGTACAGGGTCTGGCTCAGGTCCAGCACGGCGGCGACGTTGTCGAGCGTGAGCACGGTCGGCGTGGCCAGGATGCGTGCCTCGCCCTTGCCTTCCAGGGCCTTGAGGCGGGCATAGAAGCGGGCTGCGTTGCTGATCAGCAGGGTCGAACCCGGCAGCGGCATGCTGACGTCCTGCGATTCGTCGCGCATCGCATTGACGCGGCCGACCACGTTGCCGTTGCCGCTGCGGATGCCCCATTCGACGCCCAGCTCGGACAGCTTGCTGCGGTCGATGTCGACGATCAGCGCTTCGATCTCGATCTGCTGCGGCTGCACGTCGAGCTGGTCGATCAGCGACTGGTACATCTCGCGCTTGCCGAGTTCGTCATAGATGATGATCGCGTTCAATGACGGATCCGCCTCGATGCGCGGCCCGTCTTTCCGGGACGAGTCGGACGTGCTTTTCTTCGGCTCGCGCGGCGCGCTGACGTCGGCCACGCTGCGGTTCGCCGCCAGCCCAAGCCCGCCGAAGCCGACTTCGCGCGCCTGCCCCGGCCCGTTGTCCGGCTTGCGGCTGCGCTTGGTGCTGCCGGCGTCGAAACGGTCGGACGGGGTGTCCAGCCCGCCCTGCGCTTCGCCGAACAGCAGGCCGGACAGAATGGTCTTGATGCCGGGGATGGTTTCGTTGCGCCCGCGCGCGGAGATGATGCGGTCGGTGGCGCTGGCGTACTTCAGCCTGAACACCATGATCTGCCTGTCCTTCTTCGCCGCCTTTTCGCCGTCCGGCATCAGGATCTCGCGCGCCAGCCGCACGTATTCGCGCGGGCCGCTGATGATCACGATGCCTTCATCCGGCAGTTCGCCCCAGCCGAAGCGCTCGTCGAACAGGCCCATGCCGATCAGCGCGCCCTTCGCATCCTGCACTGCGTCCTCGCCCACCTCGAGCCGCACCGAGGCGTTGTCGTCGCGCCTGACGATGTGCAGCGCACCGGCGTAGACGAACCAGCGGAAGCGATAGGGCTGGGCCAGGCGGTTGAGAAACTCGATGCCGCTGTCCGAGCGCAGCCGTTCCCGGCTCATGCCGACGTCCTGCACGTCGAATTCGACACGAACTCCGTAGACCTGCCCGAACTGCTCCAGCACCCCGCGCAGCGTCATCCCGGCGGGATCGATCGAAAAGCCTGTGTCCTTCCAGGAGTCGGGTATCGCCGCATGGGCAGCGGATGCGCCGCACAACACCAGCACGGCGATCGTCAGCAACACCAGCCTTCGCACTGCGCGCAAGGTTTTCATTTCAGCCCCCAAACAGTTTGCTTCGTATGCGTCGCTCGTCGCGCGACATGGTTTCGGTGACTTCCTCCCTGGGCTCCGCTTCCATGGCGCGCAGCATCGCGACCTGGTTCAACAGCAGTTCGAGCGCATCGGCCGCCTCGGTCCAGTCGGTGACCCGGGGCAGCCACTGCGCGAGCAGCAGCTTGCCTCCGTCCGGCGCCAGCGCCCAGCCGGCGTCGAACTCCATCGCCATCTGGAACCCCTTTTGCAGAGCATCCTGGATCTGCTCTTCGCTCGCCTCCTCCAGAAACTCGACGCCCAGCTCGGCCCCGTCGCCATCGGGCTTCAGGTAGACGGATTCGCCGTCGATATCGACCGGTTCGCCGAGAGGCAGGCTCTGCAGCCATTCGTCCAGTTCGGAAATCAGCATGGCCTTATCTCGAATCCGTGATGACGGTCTTCAGCGGTTTCTGGATCAGGTTGAACTGGGCCGTCATGGCCGTGTGGGTGATCGACTGCTGCTCGAGCAGCTTGAAGAATTCGTCCGGATTCGGGTTCTCGCCCTGCGCCTGGCGCTTGACGAAGTCGTACTGCTGCTGGTTGATTTCTTCGTACTTTTCGTTCAGGCGACGCAGGCCCTGCAGCACCCGGTTGTGGTTGGCATTCTGAGACATGGTGGAACTCCCGCTGGGTAAAAAATCGAATGCCGTCATCGACATTCCCCGATGGGTGGCACCACACAGGATTTAGTTCTGTTCCGCTTGCAAGATCCGCTCGGCTCCGTCCATCCCGCGCTTTCCGCACCGTTCTCCACGCACGCAGCGCTCCATTCGAAGGCAGCCGGAACTCCTCGTCATGGTGCGCCACCCATCAGCGCAGGGGCCATGAGCGTGGCCGTACGAGCTCCGTTCCGGTTCCCCGCCGCTGCAGACGAGCACCTGAATAGAGAACCAACAGATGAAACCGAAAGGAATTGGCGACGATGGACGCGAACCGCCGCATTGAAAGCGCAAGCGTGCCGGCGTTGATGCAGTCCGCAGATACCCTGGCAGACCAGTTTCTGGAGCATGTGGGCAGGCAGGACGCCAGCTCATACCTCCGGCGCAGCGGACTGATCGTCCAACTGCAAAAGCAATTGGCCGAGTGCATGCTTGCCGCCGAGCTGAAGCATCATCTGCAAACGCTCAATGAAAGCGGCATGCATGCCCAGTCGGGCAACTACCGCAACGGCAGCACGCCGAAGAACGTGTTTACGCCGTCCGGCATGCTGGAGCTTGCCATCCCGCGGGTGCGCTTCGCCACGTTCGAGCCGCGCCTGATCCCGCGCTACCAGCGGCGCCTGCCCGGTTTCGACGATGGCATCCTGGCGCTGTTCGCGCGCGGCTTCGACGCCGGGCGCGTGCGCACGCATCTGCAGACGCTGTATCCGGACGATGCCTGGAGCACGCTGGGGGAAATCATCACTGCTGAAGTGCTGGCCCACGTTCACCAATGGCAGACGCGGGAACTGGAATATGCAAGTACGGCGGTCTATTTCGACACGCTGTACGTGCCGACCCGTGCACCGGACACGGTCGGTGAAACCAGGCTGTACTTCGCGCTCGGCGCGCTATGCGACGGCAGCCAGGATGTATTCGGCTTCTGGACCGAGCAGGCGCACGGCACGCTGCTCTGCCAGCAGATCCTGCTCGAGCTGCGCAGCCGCGGCCTGTCCAGCATCCGCGCGATTGCCGACAGCGGCCTGCAAGGCCTGGAGGAATGCGCGACGAGGCTGTATCCGACGGCGCGCTTCGTGCATCTACCGCGCCGCTGAGCGGGCCGCCTGCAGTCAACGCTGCGGCAGCGCTGCCACGATCAAGCCGTCCGCGGCACGACCGGCAGCGGCGGATTCGGACATCAGAACGACGCCGGGGCCCTGGCTTTCACCGGGCGGCGCAAGTGCCGCAATACCGGCTTGTCCGAGGCTACTGCTCGCGTACGATCTTCCAGTTCCCGTCCTGCTTTTTCCAGGTCAGCGTCTTGCGGTCGCTGTCCGAGAAGCGGTCGGACTTGTAGGCCTGCTGGAACTTGGCGGTCGCCGTGTCGCCCGCGACGACGATCTCGGGCGACAGCACCTGCACCTCGATGAACGACTTGTCCTCGATCCGGGCCCGGCGCTGCGCCTCCCAGCGCGCACGCGACTGGCGTCCCGGAATACGGAAGTCGGTGCTGTAGAAATCGAGATAGGCGCCGACATCGCGTGCGCTCCATGCCTTGGCCCAGGCATCCAGCGCTGCCAGCACTTCCTCCTGCGCGGCGGCGGCCGGCTCGGCCGGAGCTGTCCGTTGCGCCGTGTCCGTCGCGGCGGCAGCGGCGGCCGCAGCCGCAGGTGCCGCCGCCGTCATCGTCGCCGCGCCGGGGCGATAGCCGATCGCCGAGCGGATCAGCGCCTGCTTGGCGCGCACGGTGGCGTTGTCGGGCTCGATCTGCAGCATTGCGGCATAGGACTGGTCGGCGAGCTGGGCGTAGACATCCGCCAGGTTTTCGTGCGCGCGCGCATAGTTCGGGTTGGCCTTGACCGCGTTTTCCAGCGCTGCGCGCGCCTTGTCGTACTGCCCGCCGGCGGCATACAGCACGGCCAGGTTGTTGTACGGCTCGGGCAGTGCCGGATAGTCGGCCGACAGCTTCGAGAACAGCGCGATCGCATCCTCGCGCCGGTCCATCGACGACAGCACCAGCCCCTTCAGGAAGCGCATCTGCGGATCGTCCGCCCGCTCGGCGAGATAGGCGTCGGCCTTGGCCAGGGCCTCGCTGAACTGTTTGGCGCGCAGCAGGGAGGAGACCTCCGCCACCTCGTCTGCAAACGCCGGGGCGGCCAGCATGAGCGCGGCTCCGACGGCCAGCGCCGCTTTCCTGATCCATGCGAACTCGTGAATAGTCATCTCTGTCTCGGTCGTATAAGCGTTGAACAGCGCGTCCGGCCTGGCCGGCGCCCCGGTGCAAAAATTGCTGTACGGCACCACCTCTATACTATCCGCTAATAGCCTCGATTCAAACATCCCGCTATCCATCTCGCCACGGCGAGGAACCGCGCCCTGCCCACGGTCACAGATAGTCATGATGCGGCGGCCCGCTGCCAGGACGTCGCCGGAACGAGGTGGATGCGCGTACCCGATGCCAGACACCCGGTCCCGGAAATCAACCGATCGACGGGGAGACCTATGAGTTACGCAAACTATTGCGCGCTGATCGACGGGTTGTGCAGGCTGGTCGGAATCGCCGATCCAGGTCCGCTTTACGCACGGGCCGAGCTGACCGTCAACGGCGAGGACTGCGTGCTGACGCACGGCGGGGAATACAACGACGACGGCATCGCGGTCTATTGCATCTTCGGCGAGCCGCCGGAGGAGCATGCGGCACTGATCCGGCAGAAACTGCTTGAAGCGAATCTCACCGCGATGCAGCCCGGCGGCATGCGCTACGCGCTCAATCCGGAAACCGATGAAGTGATGCTCGCCGGCGTGGTGCCGATGGACGAGCTCGACCCGGAGCGACTGCTGCTGTTGTTGGCCCGGCTCGCCCACGGCGCGCGCAACTGGCGCCAGCACTATTTTCTCGGAACCGAGGCCGACGCCGAACCGTACGCCGAGCTGTCACCGCTGTCGCGCGCGGCCCGGACGAGGCGACTGTCATGATGGAGCGGTTTCGCGAAGTGGCCGGCGAACTGCTTGAACTGGCCGGCCATCCGGCGCGGGTCAGCCCGTACGGGAACGTCACCCTGGAAATCGACGGCGTCACCTTTTCGCTGCTGCACGACCACGAAGAGAACGATGCGAGGATGACGATGTTCTGCGACTTCGGCCTGCCGGACGAGTCGAACAAGGACGAACTGATCAAGGCGCTGCTGGCCGCGAATGCCGCCGGGCTGGCACGCGCCGGACGGGAAAGCTTTTGCATGAATCCGGTAAGCGGCCATATACTGGCTTCGAGCATCCTGCCGATGCCGGAGGGATCCGCCCGGCTTCTGTTCGACGTATTGCGCCAGTACGCGCAACAAGCCAGGAAATGGCAGCAGGCCTATGCATTGCGCACGGATGCGGGAGCGGCCTGCAAGGCGAGTTGAAGCGACGGCCGCACGAACCATACTTGCCACCGCATCAGCCATGAATGTCGCAAACGCGCACATGCCGCCGGACGCGCAGGACGCGCCGGCGCGCGAAGCACTCGGCCCCGCTCCCGGACAGACCGCCGCGCGGGTCGGCCTGATCTGCGACAACCTGCTGCTTGCGCGCGACACCGCGCTGCAACTGCAATGCTTCGGTCATCGCGTGGCGATCGCCGCCGGCCTGTCGGACCTCTCCTCGCTGTTCGTCGCAGGCACGCCCGACTGTGTCATCGTCGATCCCGGCAGCAGGCAGAGCCCGCTCGCCGACCCGGCCTGCCTGCACGCGATCCGCGCCGCCGCGCCGCCCGGCATTCCCCTGATCTGGCTGTCCCTGCTGAACAATTTCGAGATGCGCCTCGGCGCCGCACGTGCCAACGCGGATGCCTGGCTGAGCAAGCCTTGCGACATGGCCGCGCTGCGCGAGCGGATCGCGACCCTGGCGCTGCGCGCGGCGCAACCGGTGCCGCGCGTGCTGGTCGTGGCCAGCGACGGCGCACGGCTGGCCGGATGCGAACGCCTGCTCGGCGAAGCCGGCATGGAAACGATGGGCCTGCGCAAGCCGATCGATCTGCTGCGCATCCTGAGCCAGCATCACCCGGAGCTGGTCGTGCTGGACGTGCATACCGACGCCTGCGACGGGGCCGACCTGACGCTGCTGATCCGGCAGGACAAGGCCTTTCTCGATCTGCCGGTGCTGGTGCTCGGGCAGAATGACGAGCCGGCCGCGCGCCGGCGCGCGCTGCTGGCCGGGGCCGACGATTTTCTCGCGCTGCCGGCGCCGGACGAGCAGCTCGCCGTCGCCGTGCGCGCACGCGTCGAGCGTTCGCGCGCGCTGCGCGCCCTGATCATGCGCGACGGCCTGACCGGCCTGTACAACCATCGCGCGATCAAGGAACACCTGGCGCGAGAAATCGCACGCAGCAGGCGCGAAGGCAACCCCCTCTCGGTGGCCGTGGTGGACCTGGATTTCTTCAAGAAGATCAACGACAGCTATGGCCACCCGGTCGGCGACCAGGTGATCCGATCGGTATCGCGCACGCTGCAGCAGCGCCTGCGCCACGGCGATCTGGTCGGCCGCTACGGCGGCGAGGAATTCGTCGTGATCCTCCCCTCCACGCCGGCGCCGGCGGCGGCGGGCGTGCTCAATCAGATCCGGGAAGCGTTCGAGAAAATCCGCCACAGGACGGACGATGCGGAATTCGGCGCCACGTTTTCCGCCGGTGTGGCGGACTTGCGGCCGACGATGACCGACCCCGAAGGTCTGTTCCGGCTTGCCGATGCCGCGCTGTATGAAGCCAAGCAGGCCGGCCGCAACCGGGTGGCGCTGGCGCCGGCCGAAACGGAGCCCGCGTTCCTGTAGAGGAACGTGGTGTGGCGCGATGCACCACAGGTAGATTTACTGGATGTCGTGAGTCGGCGGCGGCTTCGGCGGGGAAAAGGCGGATTGAACCCAGTTGCTGAGCGCGCCGCTGAGACCTTGATGGAGCCCCTCGGTCAACACCCCGCCCGCGAATTTCTTGGCCTTCCCCCCGAAGCCGCCTTGTGGGGGATCGACGATATCGCTTTTCTGTGCACTCTGATTTGGCTTTGCCCCCCCGCCGTGATCCGCACGCGTCTCCGATTTCGAGGGTGCGGGAGGCCGTTTTGTCGGCGTAGCACCGCCTACTCCTCTGGCCATAATGATCTCCCAATAACAATGAATTGAACCCTTGCTCTGCGAGCTTCAATGGGTGTCACGGGAGTGCTTCACGGTTCCATCCGGCCGCCGCGGGAGCGGACCGGGCAGCGGCGTCAGCGCTTGCCGGTCAGGAGTTCGTGCAGTTCGAGGCGGTTGTAGGTCGCGCGCATCGCGTCCTTGGCGCTGATGGCCTTCTTCCCGACCAGTTGCGCAAGTACCTCGTTCAGGCTGCGCGACATATTGTCTTCCTTGCGTCGCATGAAGTCGGCCAGCAGGTGGAATTTCGACGGATCGGTGATATAGGACGCGGCCTGATGATTGTTATTGAAGATCATTTCGTGCGCGAGCACCATTTCCTCGCCCTGCTCGCTCGGCACCAGGCTCTGGAAAATCACGCCGATCAGGGAATTGGCGAGCGCCGCTGCGCGCTGCTCGCGCTGCTCGGCCGGGAAAAATCCGAGCAGCTTGGTGATCGCGCTCATCGCGCTGTTGGTATGCATCGTGGCCAGCACCAGGTGCCCGGATTCGCCGGCGTGCAGAACCGTGTCGGCAGTATCGAAGTCGCGGATCTCGCCCACCATCAGCACGTCCGGTTTCTGACGCAACGCTTCGCGCAAGCCGGAAAAGAAGCTTGCGGTGTCGGTCGGGACTTCCTTCTGCGAGATGATCGCCTGCTTGCGCTGCAGTTGATATTCGATCGGCTCCTCGATCGTGATGATGTGGGCGCTGCGCGAGGCATTGATCTGGTCCAGCATCGAGGCGATCGTGGTCGTCTTGCCCGATCCGGTGGGGCCGGTGACCAGGATGATGCCGCGATTGGCGTCCAGCATCGTCTTCACGTACTGCGGCAGCCCGGTCCTGTCCAGCGGAATCGGATGCAGCGGCAGGCGCCGGATCGAGAGCGCCACCTTGGCGCCGCTGGACATGCGGAACACGTTGCAGCGCAGCCGGTATTCGGTGAGATCGAAGGGACGGTCGATGGCGCTGTCGATGATCTTGTCTTCCCAGTCCTCGTCGATCGACTTCAGGACCGGCGCCATGTCCTCCAGCGTGACCGGCTCGTCCCCGTACTGGCGCCAGCCGCGCGGCGTCTTGACCATGATCGGCATGTCCTGTTCCAGGTGAATGTCCGAAAAACTCTGCCCGGAATTCACGAGCGTGATGAGTTCGTCTAACAGGTCGCGCGTTACGGAAAAGTCATTGGACATGGTTCACCTGTCGAGAAGGGCCGGCGCCGAACGGCGTCTGCCGTAAGAGTAAGGAGACCCGAATGGATTGCGGCTAAGTATAGCGTGAGTCCTTTTGCAGGAATAGCGGATGACGGCGACGGAACCGCGCCCAATCGGGTGCCACAGATGGACAGTGGACAGCAATGGATGGCCCGGCTGGAAGGAAATTCCGGAAAAATGGAACCGATCCTGAATGGCTGATCACACATGCTTGACCGATTCGCGGTCAATATCTGAAAAACTTCAATTGGAGGTTATCATGGGAGCAGTTGATCCGACTCGCTACGGCAACCAAACCGCGGACCAAGTCCGCAAAAACACCGAGACCATGGACAACAACGCGTGGGCTGCCAACGAGCAGAAATGGCACGCCGTGCAGAACAAAAACGCGAACACCATCGCCGGCAAGGCGGAGGAACTGGTTTAGGCGGAGCTGCATACTTGTAGAAAAGGGAGGCGTCGCCTCCCTTTTTTTATTCCGTTTTGCCTGCGACTGCGCCGAATTGCGGAACCCAAACCCGCCTCGCTCCACTTATCGATACACACCATTGGCAGCGTCCCGCTGCCAGGGCAACGATCAACGACAGTCACTGGAGCACACGATGGCAAACCAACCCAACTCCGTCTTTGCCGCGCCGAAGTCAGACTCCGCATTCGGCCGGGCGCAGAACAACCCGCAGGTTCAGCAGATGCAGCAGTCGGCTGAAGATGCGCTGAATTTCCAGTTGTGGGTATCCAAGCAGGCTCACTCGCTGTCCCGGCTGAAGGTGTTCCATTCGATGGCCAAATCGATCAACGATCAACAATGAATCGGGTCGGGCCGCGGAGGTCGGGCCGC
>Ga0164243_10016439_pt1 | contig 10155 bp, 8 predicted proteins | sample OricompcompostOP_FD_108781 | JGI IMG/M metagenome (GOLD analysis project Ga0164243, IMG submission 108781) | Organic Plus compost microbial communities from Emeryville, California, USA - Original compost - Organic plus compost (OP) | ecosystem: Engineered > Solid waste > Mixed feedstock >... | reverse complement strand
TGTGATTCGATTGTCCGTGGAAAGGGCGAATGCGGCCGCCGCCGGCAGACGACGCTAAAGCGCCTTGCGCATCGCGATGTGAGGAATGCCGGCTTCCATGAACGTCTCGCCTTCGCGCTCGAAGCCGTAGCGCCGGTAGAAGGATTCGGCCTGCGTCTGCGCGTTCAGCATCACGGCCCGGTCGCCGCGCCTGCGCGCCGCGCCGATCAGGGCTTCGAGCACCATGCCGCCGATGCCGCGACCGCGCGCTTCCTTGCGCACGGCCATGCGTCCGATATGACCGTCCGGCAGCAGGCGGCCGGTCGCAACGGCGCGCCCGGCGGCGTCCAGCACCAGCGCATGCAGGGATTGCGCATCCATCTCGTCCCACTCCAGTTCGAGCGGCACGTTCTGTTCGACGACGAACACATCGAAGCGCACCGCGCGCGCACCTTCGCGCTGGGTGTCCCAGTCGTTCAGCGTCAGCCGCATCCCAGGGCCGCTCGGCGGTTTCGTCATACGAGCTTGACCAGTTGCTTGCCGAAGTTGCGCCCCTTCAGCAGGCCGATGAAGGCTGCGGGCGCATTCTCCAGTCCTTCGGCGATCGATTCGCGGAATTTCAGCTTGCCGGTCGCCACCAGCGAACCCAGTTCCAGCAACCCCTGCTGCCAGAAATCCATGTGTTCGGAAATGATGAAGCCCTGCATCGTCAGGCGCATCGTCAGCATCTGCCTGATATTGTGGAGCGGCGTCGGCTGGCCCTCGTAGCCGGCGATCATGCCGCACAAGGCGATACGGCCGAACGGATTCATCCGTGCCAGGCTGGCGTCGAACACGGCGCCGCCGACGTTCTCGAACAACCCGTCGATGCCGTCCGGCGCGGCCGCCGCCAGGTCGGCTTCGAGCCGGCCCGCCTTGTAGTCGACGCAGGCGTCGAAGCCCAGCTCATCGACGACGTAGGCGCACTTCTGCGGCCCCCCGGCAATGCCGACCGCGCGGCACCCGCGCAACTTCGCCAACTGCCCGACCACGCTGCCGACCGCGCCGCTGGCGGCCGATACCACGATCGTGGCGCCGGCCTGCGGCTGCAGGATCTGCGTCAGGCCGTACCAGGCCGTCATGCCCGGCATGCCGGCCACGCCGAGATAGGCCGACAGCGGCAGGTGCGCGGTGTCTAGCTTGCGCAACAGAGTACCGTCCGAAACGCCCATCTCGGCCCAGCCGAACATACCCTGCACCTTGTCGCCCTTGGCGAAATCCGGGTGTTTCGATTCGACCACTTCGCCGACCGTCGCGCCGATCATGGTTTCGTTCAACGGCTGCGGCGGCGCATAGCTTTTGGCATCGCTGATGCGCGAGCGCATGTAGGGATCGAGCGACAGGAAATGGTTGCGCACCAGCAGTTGGCCTTCCCGCAGATCCGGCACCGGCATTTCCTCGAGCCGGAAATTGTCGGGCGCGACTTCGCCTTGCGGGCGGGAAGCGAGCACGATGCGCCTGTAAGTTTCCATGTCAATCTCTCCGTTCGGCCTTTCTCGTCACGTCGAGACGCTTCAGATACTTGAACGTTCCCATCGCCTTGGCGACCAGCTTGTCGCCGTTCCACACCTCGCCCTCGCAGAAGCACATGGTGGTGGACCGATGGAAGGCCTTGCCGGTGGCGATCATGCGCGTGCCCGGCGTGCCGCCCGGCTGGAGAAAGCTCGTTTTCATCTCGACCGTCACGCCGCCGTGCGCGTCCGGAGCGAGCGAACGCCCGGCCATCGACATGACCATGTCGAGCAGCGTCATCGTCACGCCGCCGTGAGCCACCGTCCAACTGTTCATGTGACGCGGCTCCAGGTCCAGCGCAAGCCGCGCCTCGCCGTTGGCCATGCCGAGAATTTCAATGCCGAGATCGCGCAGGAACGGCGCGTCGGCGGCTACTCCTTTTTCCATTTTCATGTCGTCCATTAATTACACTGCCGTCATTCCGCCGTCCACTGCCAGGATCTGGCCGGTGATGTGCTTGCCCGCATCGGATGCGAACAACAGCGCCGCGCCCTTCAGGTCTTCGTCGTCGCCGAGACGCTGCAGCGGGGCATGCGCGGCCAGCCGCCCGGCCCCGTGGATTTCCAGCGCACCGCGCGTCATCCGGGTTGGGAAGAAGCCCGGCGCCAATGCGTTGACCGTGATGCCGTAGCGCCCCCACTCTGCAGCCAGCGCCCGCGTGAAGTTCACCAGCGCCCCCTTGGATGCGTTGTAGGCGATGGTCTGCATCGTGCCCGGCGTATTGCCGCCGAGCCCGGCGACCGAGGCGACGTTGACGATGCGCCCGTAGCGGAACGGAATCATCGATGCCTGTGCGACCGCCTGGCTCAGCAGGAACACGCTGCGCACGTTCAGGTTCATCACCTTGTCCCATGCGTCGAGCGGATGCGTCTCGGCCGGTGCGGCCCAATTGGCTCCCGCGTTGTTGACCAGGATGTCGATGCGCCCGAGCTGCCGCATCGCCTTTTCGACCAGCGGAGCAATCACATCCTCGCAAGCCAGATCCGCAGCGATTGCCGACGCCTCGCTGCCGGCACCCTTCAGGCGCGCGACGGCGACGTCGAGATCGTCCTGCCGGCGCGCGACCAGCACCAGCCGCGCACCCTGCTCGCCGAGCGCCTCGGCGATCTGCAAGCCGAGGCCGCGCGATCCGCCGGTGACCAGCGCGGTCCTGCCGCTCAGGTCGAACAACTGCCGGACCGTGCGCATGCGCTTGTTCAGACTTCGTAATCCATGCACTGGCGCGCCTCGCGCACCGCGCCGATGAAGGGTTTGACGGCCGCGTGCTCCGGATGCTCCTGGTAGGCGTCCAGCGCAGCCTTCGATTCGAATTCCGAATACAGCACCACGTCGTAGGTCGCTTCCAGTCCGGGCTGGGCCAGTGCGACCTCGAATTTCAGGATGCCGGGAACGACGTTCGCGCAGCCGTCCAGCATCTCCTTCATCTTGCGCGCATTTGTCGCGCGGTCGGTGCCTTCGGCGTGCTCCTTGAGTTTCCAGAAGACGATGTGTTTGAGCATGAGGTTTTCCGTTTCAGTTCGATGCGGCGTGCGCGTCCGCAGGCGCCGGGCGGGTGCGCGGCAGCATAGCACAGCCTTCGCACGATCGTTCGCAAACAACGGACGAAGCACGGGCCGGCATTCGACTGTCGACGCGCGTCTCATGCAAGGTTCATGTAAGCCTGGTGCGACAGAATCAGCGCCATGGTTAGCCGCGCTCGATTTTTTCGTGTCGGCGGCGAGCTCCGTCTAATCGTCCCAGGCGCCCCTCCCGAGGCAAGCCTGGTCTTTCCGGCCGTCGGTTTTTCCGACGGCTGTTTTTTTTGGGCCTTTCATGGCACACGCGGCACGAGCGTCAACGTGCCCAGTGCACCCTGCTCCACCGCCTTGCGCTGCGTGCGCATCGGCACATACTCGACACGCGCCCAGCGCTGCACGAAGTTGCGGTACAACGGCGACAGCGGATGGCCGGACTGGCCGGTCGCATGGATGAAGCGCGATTTTTCCAGGTCGGACAGGTCGTACAGCGCACGCAGCCCCGCCGCATGGTGACTCGCATACGGCTCCCGCTCGTTCCCCAGATCGTTGCGGCCGGCGTTGACGGTGTAGGTGCCGCCCGGCGTCGGCACCCGGATGTCGAACAGCCGGGACAGGAACGGGACGTCTCCGAACGGGCGGTGCTTCATGTGCGCATAGTGGGCGTCTCCCCATTTCCAGTCCGCCATGTCGCTGCCGAAGCGCCGCTCCAGGTCGTCCAGCGCATCCTCCAGCGCATCGGCCAGCACGGCCGAGCAGACCTGCCTGCCGGCCGGCTCGGCGCTGCTCGCATCGCCGCACCAGCGCGACTGGCCATCGCGTCCGGCCAGCACGTTGACCAGTGGCTGGTGCACGGTCCGGTGCGTCCAGTATTCGCGCAGCAGCGGTTCGCCCAGTTCGTCGGCGAAGATGCGAAACGAGGCCGCGCGCATCCAGGCATTGAAGATCAGCGGCTCGGGACGCTCCGCATTCATCGTTCCGTTCCATCCGCGCAGCAAGGCCAGCGCGCGCTGGCCGCGTTCGCTATGCGGCGCGATGTCGCGCACCAGTTCGAGCATTTCCGCTGCCGCCAGCGACACGTAGTCCTTCTGCATGTCCGCGAAGCTGTCTAGGCTGTGCCTGGAACGGATGTACAGCATCTGGTCGATGCGCTCGGCGCGATACGGCGGCGACCACTCGCTGGTCACGAAATGCGGGTAATCGTCCGGCACGATCTTCTGGTTGGCCGTCACCACGCGCTGCGACTCCGGATTGTAGGTGCGCGGCAGTTCGTCGAACGGGATGAAACCGGCCCAGTCGTAGCGCGCGTCCCAGCCCGGCGCCGGCGCGAGGCCCTTCAGGTCGTTTTCCGGCTTGCGGATCGGGATGCGTCCCGGCGCGATGAAGCCGATGTTGCCGTCGACATCGGCGTACACAATGCTCTGCTGGGGCGTGGAAAAGTCGCGCGCGCCGTCCAGGAACTGCTGCCAGTTCCGAGCGTGGTTGAATTTCACGCCGGCCTGCAGCGTCCGGTCGTCCGGCCGCAGCGCGGTCCAGGCAAACGCAACCACGTGGGCAGCCGCGTCCAGCCCGGCTCGTTCCACCGCCGGCAGCGCACCGCTGACGACCGGGCCGTGGCGCGTCTCGCGCACGGTGAGCGTCACATCCGGCCCACCCTTGACCTTGATGATCTCCCGGCGTGTCGCGAACTCGGCCCAGCCGTCCGGCGTCCGGTACTGGTTCGGGTTGTCCGGATTGACGCGCTCGATGTACAGGTCCTGCACATCCGGCGCGGTGTTGGTGAAACCCCACGCGATGCGATCGTTGCGGCCCAGCACGACCGAGGGCAGGCCCGGCAGCGTTGCGCCGATCACGTTCAGTCCGGGCGCGGACAGATGGGCGAGATACCAGACCGAGGGAACCGACAGGCCGAGATGCGGATCGTTCGCCAACAGCGGCTTGCCGGTTTCCGACCAGGCGCCGCCGATCACCCAGTTGTTCGAGCCCATGCCCTCCACCTGCGAGGGCGGCGCCACCTGCATCAGCGCCGCCAACTGCGCGGCCGTCCCGGCCAGCTCGCGGTACAGCGCGGTGTAGTCCATCGTGGGCAGCGGCGCCTCGCCCGGATACGGCGGCATGAACTCGTTGATCCGCTGCAGCGGCAGCCTCTGCGACAGGCGCATGCGCAGCACCTCCTGCGTCCAGTTGGCGCCCAGGTCCCACGCCATCATCGTCTGCCAACCGATCGAATCGGCCGGCTGCCAGGGCTCCGGCGCCGGCGCGCCGGTCAGGATGAATTCCGGCGGCAGCGGGCCGGAACGCATGGCCAGGTAAGCGTTGATGCCGCGCGCATAGGCTTCCAGCGCATGCCGCGTGTCGGCATCCAGGTTGGCAAAGATCCGCTCGGCGTTGCGGCGCACGCCCAGCGTGCGCAGGAAGCGGTCGGTGGCCAGCGCCTTCGGCCCGAGGATTTCCGCCATCCGTCCGGCCACGATGCGCCGGTTCATCTCCAGTTGCCACAGCCGATCCTGCGCATGCACGAAGCCCAGGCCGAAATAGGCGTCGTCCGGCGAATTTGCGTAGATATGAGGGATGCCCTCGGCATCGCGCACGATGTCGACCAGCGCCGTCAGTCCCGTCACCGGCATGCGCCCGTCGATACGCGGCAGACTCTCGCCGCGATACCAGAAAACGGCTCCTGCGAGCACGATCAGCAACAGCAGGCCCAGGCCCGCCAGCCCCGTCAAAACGCGCTTCATGCCTCCTCCATGACCACGAACCGCCGAGCGTAACATATGGCTCCGGTGATAAGATGTGCCTCACTTTCCGCATCCCTGCCTCTCACACCAGCATGAATTTCGACGTCGCAATCATCGGCAGCGGCCTGGGCGGCCTGTCGGTCGCACTGCATCTCGCGCGTACCCGCAAGGTCGTGCTCGTCTCCAAGCGCAGCCTGCTCGACGGCGCCAGCAACTGGGCGCAGGGCGGCATCGCGGCGGTGCTCGATTCCGGCGACAGCCACGCCCAGCACGTGCACGATACCCTCGTCGCCGGCGCCGGCCTGTGCGACGAAGGCGCGACCCGCTTCATCGTCGAGCACAGCCGCGAGGCGATCGAATGGCTGATCGGAGAAGGCGTGCCTTTCACCCGCGACGCCACGGCCGAACTCGGCTTCCACCTGACGCGCGAAGGCGGCCACAGCCAGCGCCGCATCATCCACGCCGCCGACGCCACCGGCAAAGCCGTGCAACTGACGCTGGTGGACAAGGTGCGCGCGCATCCGAACATCACGATCCTGGAAAACCACTGCGCAATCGACGTCATCAAGTCGGACAAGGTGAGCGGCCCGAACGGCGTGCCGCGCTGCGTCGGCGTCTACGTGCAGGATGTCGAAAACGGCCATGTGCTGACGATCGCCGCCGAACATACGGTGCTGGCAACCGGCGGCGCCGGCAAGGTCTATCTGTATACGACCAATCCCGACACCGCCACCGGCGACGGGATTGCGATGGCCTGGCGTGCCGGCTGCCGGGTCGCGAACATGGAATTCATCCAGTTCCACCCGACCTGCCTGTATCACCCGTACGCGAAGGAATTCCTGATCAGCGAAGCGGTGCGCGGCGAAGGCGGCCTGCTGAAGCTGCCCGCCGCGGCCGGCACGGCCGCCGGCCACCGCTTCATGCCGGATCACGATCCGCGCGCCGAACTGGCTCCGCGCGACGTGGTCGCGCGCGCGATCGACTTCGAGATGAAAAAGCGCGGCCTCGACTACGTCGATCTCGACATCAGCCATCAGCCGCCGGAATTCCTGAAGGAGCACTTCCCGAACATCTACGCACGCTGCATGGAGCTCGGCATCGACATCACGAAGCAGCCGATCCCGGTCGTGCCTGCGGCCCACTACACCTGCGGCGGCATCGTTACCGACCTGGCCGGCCGCACCGACCTGCCCGGCCTGTACGCGGTCGGCGAGACTGCATATACCGGGCTGCACGGCGCCAACCGGCTGGCCAGCAACTCGCTGCTCGAATGCATCGTGCTCGGACGCGCTGCCGCCGGCGACATCGAAGCGCAGCCGAAACGCCCGTCCCTGCCGCTGCCCGACTGGGACGAAAGCCGCGTCACGGACGCCGACGAGGAAGTCGTGATCTCGCACAACTGGGACGAGCTGCGCCGCTTCATGTGGAGCTACGTCGGCATCGTACGCACCACCAAGCGGCTGGAACGCGCGCAGCACCGCATCCGTCTGCTGCGCGAGGAAATCTACGAGTACTACGCGAACTTCCGCATCACGCGCGACCTGCTGGAACTGCGCAACCTGGTCGACGTCGCCTCGCTGATCGTCGAGAGTGCGCTGCTGCGCCGCGAAAGCCGCGGCCTGCATTTCAGCCAGGATTTCCCGGAGACGCTGCCCAAGGCGTTGCCGACGGTGCTCGCGCCGCGCAGGAGGCAGCCGGAAGGAAACGGCTCGCGGCGGTAGCCGCCGGGATGCGATGCTGCGGCCAAGCCTTTCCCCATGCAGGGAAGTGGGAAAGAAGCGGCGCGCGCTGATTCAACGATGATGTTTCCGTGTCACCCCGAAGAAAGGCTGCGCGCCCCGGTCGGGGCCCGGCGTCTTTTTTGTGCCCAGTACGCCACGGGATTCCGACCGGGCCGCGATCGGTTTTCGACGGGATGCCAGCACTCAGACATCGTCAAGCAAGGCGACGCTTATGGCGCAGCGCTCCTTCGGCTTCAAGGGGGTTCGAAAACCGTCCGGCCGATCTGCTAACCCAGCAGCGCGGTGCCGGCTAGCCCGGCCGCCACGCCTGCCAGCGCAGTCAGTACCGTCACCGCCACCAGCACCCGCGCATCGAACGCCTTGCGCAGGATCAGCAGCGCCGGCAGGCTGATCGCCGGCAAGGTCATCAGCAGCGCCACGGCGCTGCCCGTGGCCAGCCCCTGCGACATCATGGCCTGCACGATCGGAATCTCGGCCGCGGTCGGAATCACGAACAGCGTGCCGGCGCCGGCCAGCAGGACCAGCCAGCCGAGCCCTTCTCCGGCGAATCCCCCGGCATGCGGGAACAGCCAGACGCGCGCCGCGCCCAGCAGCAGGACCGCCAGGATGTAGATCGGCACGGTGTTCCAGAACAGGCGCAGCAGATGATGCAGCCAGCGGCGCATAAAACTGCCGCTCTCCTCTGCCGGCGTCGCGGCCGGAGCCAGCATCGCTTCCGGCACCTTGGCATCGCCGGCCAGCCGCTGGCCGAGCAGCGCGGCACCCAGCACCATCGCAATGCCGGCCACCAGCCGCAGGGCGGCGAAGCCCCATCCGAGCACGAAACCCATGAACACCAGGGTGGCCGGGTTCAATACCGGATTGCCGATCCAGAATGCCAGCGCGGCGCCGGTCGATACCTGCTGCCGCCGCATGGCTGCCGCAATCGGCGCCGCGCAGCAACTGCACATCATGCCGGGCAAGGCCAGCAGGCCGCCGCGCAAGGCCGGCCCGATGCCGGGTCCGCCGAGCAGGCGCAGCAGCCAGTCGCGCGGAATCAGCACCTGCAGCAGCGATCCGAGGACCAGCGCCAGCGCCGCCGCTTTCCAGATCGCGAGGAAATACACGCGGGCGTAGGCGAGCGCCGCGGCCAGCGGCGCGTCCTGGCCGTCGGCCAGGATCGAATTGCCGATGCTGTGCGTATCGGCCGCGACGAAGGACTTCAGGTAGTAAGGAGACCACTTGACGTAGTACAGCCCGGCGGCGGCGACAAGCAGGAACAGCAGCGGCTTCCACCAGGACGGCCAGCCGCGCACGGATGATGGAGGAAAAAGACCTTGTTGCATGCGTGAAATCGAGATAAGGCGTGAAAGCCCGGGATGATACCCCGCCGGCGGCATGTGCCCAAGCTTGTCTGCGCGCAAGCGCGAAGTGCAGGCCGGTCAGTACACCCTGCTAGAAGTGCAGATACTATCGGGGCTGGAAACGGGCACCCGAATCGTGCGCCCCGGCAATGCGCCGCACAAGCGCCCGAATGCCCTCCGCCCTGCTCCGCTCCCAACCGAAAGGAGAACGATGATCGGCCTATCCATCTGGCGCCGGCTGCGCGCGCTACTGCACGAGGAAGTGCGCCAGTTGATGACCATCCATGCATCGGACCGCGCATGGGAAATGCCGGTCGCGGCCGCGCTGGCCTCGGGCCTGCCGATGCTGGTCGGCGCCTGGTTCGGACGCATGGACTACGGACTGGTGTCCTCGCTCGGCGGCCTGACCTTCCTGTACCTGCCCGGCACCCCGCTGTCGCATCGGATGATATGGGTCATGACCTGTGCGTTCGGCATGACGGCCAGCTACGCCGCCGGCCTGCTCAGCCAGTTCCTCCCGCTCGGGCGGATCCCGGCCTTGACCGTCACCGCCATCCTGGTCACGATGGTCTGCCGCTTCTACCGTGTCGGCCCGCCCGGCAGCCTGTTCTTCGTGATGGCCGCAGCCATCGGCGCCTACATGCAAATCGACGTGCTGCAAGTGCCGCTGATGGTCGGACTGCTCGGCATGGGCGCCATGCTCGCCTGCCTGATCGGCTTTCTGTACAGCCTCTACATGCTGCGCCGGCGCGCCCCGACCCCGGTCCAGCCGCTGCCCGAGCCCACCTTCGATTTCGTCGTGTTCGACGCGTTCGTGATCGGCGCCTTCGTCGGCATCTCGCTCACGCTGGCGCAGTTGCTGCAGATGGAAAAGCCCTACTGGGTTCCGGTCAGTTGCCTGGCGGTGATCCAGGGCGTATCGCTGCGCGCGGTCTGGTCGCGCCAGTTGCAGCGCATCCTCGGCACCAGCCTCGGCGTGCTGCTGGCCTGGGGACTGCTGCGCTTGCCGCTGGACGGTTGGAGCATCGGGCTGATGATCATGGCGCTGACCTTCGTGATCGAATCGACGGTGGTCCGGCATTACGCGCTGGCGGCGATCTTCATCACGCCGCTGGCGATACTGCTGGCCGAAGCGCCGCTGCTGGCGCACGGCATCTCGAATGCGCTGGTCGCCGCGCGCTTCTGGGATACGCTGCTCGGCTGCCTGGTCGGCCTGATGGGCGGCATCTGCCTGCACAGCCCGCGCTTCCGGGAGCCGCTCGGCCGGGTGCTGCGGCGGTTGATTCCG
>Ga0164243_10016438_pt1 | contig 10155 bp, 7 predicted proteins | sample OricompcompostOP_FD_108781 | JGI IMG/M metagenome (GOLD analysis project Ga0164243, IMG submission 108781) | Organic Plus compost microbial communities from Emeryville, California, USA - Original compost - Organic plus compost (OP) | ecosystem: Engineered > Solid waste > Mixed feedstock >... | reverse complement strand
GAAGCGTCGCGCGATGCGGTATATGAGGCCCATGCGTCCTCGTATCCCGCAACCTCCGCTGCCCAAGCGGCTCTTCGTGTTCGGCCTCGGCTATTCCGCGCTTGCCTTCGCCGCGCGCCTCAAGGCCAAGGGCTGGCGCGTGGCCGGCACATGCCGCAGCGAGGACAAGCGGCAGGCGCTCGAGACCCAGGGCATCACGGCCTTCCTGTTCGACCGCGACCGGCCGCTGGCCGATGCCCAAGCCGCGCTCGCCGGGACCACCCATCTCCTCAGCTCGGTTCCACCCGACGGCACCGGCGATCCGGTCATCGATCATCACGCCGCCGACATCGCGGCCCTGGCCGCGGGCGCGCGGCCGGGCCTGCGCTGGGCGGGCTATCTTTCGACGACCGGCGTCTATGGCGATCGCGGCGGCGACTGGGTGGACGAGCGCTCGGGCCTCCATCCCACCAGCGCACGCGGCGCCGCGCGCGTGGCGGCGGAACGCGCTTGGCTCGACCTGCTGCGCATCGGCGTGCCGGTCCATGTCTTTCGGCTGGCCGGCATCTATGGGCCGGGGCGCAGCGCCCTCGACACGGTGCGCAGCGGCGCGGCGCGGCGCGTGGTGAAGCCGGGCCAGGTCTTCTGCCGAATCCATGTGGCGGATATCGCCGCGGTGCTCGAGGCGTCGATCGCCAAGCCCAATCCGGGCGCCGCCTATAACGTGTGCGACGACGATCCGGCACCGCCGCAGGACGTCATCGCCTATGCCTGCGCGCTTCTGGGCCGCACGCCGCCGCCCGAAATTCCCTATGAGCAGGCCGCTTCGTCGATGTCGGACATGGCGCGAAGCTTCTACCTGGACAGCAAGCGGGTCGCGAATACGCGGATCAAGACGGAACTCGGCGTGCGCCTCGCCTATCCGGATTACAGGGCCGGGTTGAAGGCGTTGCTGAACGCGCCCGAGATGATACCCGGATCAGGGATCCGGCGCGGCTAATCCGCCGCGAGGCGCGGCGCGGGCCCGGGCGCCGCGCTGCGGATCACACGCTCGGCGGGAAGACAGACGGTGACGACCGTACCCTCGCCGACGCGGCTTTCGATCTCCACCGTTCCACCGTGAAGCTGGACGAGCGATTCGACCAGCGGCAGACCGAGTCCGGTCCCCTCATGCGTGCGCGTCATCGCGCGCTGTACCTGGCCGAACGGCGTGCGCGCCACGCTGATGTCGCGGATGCTCATGCCGATGCCCGTGTCGCGCACCGTGAAGGCAAAGCGCCCGTCCGACAGAACGCCGCAGGTCAGATCGACGCGGCCGGCCGGCGTGAACTTGACGGCGTTCGAGAGCAGATTGATCAGCACCTGGCGAAGTGCGCGCGCATCGGCCCAGAGATTGGGCAGATCCGTGCCCGTCCTCGCCTCGAACCCGAGGCCCGCCGCCTCGGCCCGCGGCCGGATCACGCGCACGGCCGCCGCCACCGTCTCCGCGGCATCCACCATGCCCTCGGACAGCGTGTATTTGCCCGCCTCGACCTTCGAGAGATCGAGAATGTCATTGATGATATTGAGCAGATGCTGGCCGCTTTCATGGATGTCGTTCGCGTATTCACGGTATTTCGGCGTCCCGACAGCGCCCAGCATCTCCGCGCGGATGACTTCGGCGAAGCCGAGGATCGCGTTCAGGGGCGTCCGCAGCTCGTGACTCATGTTCGCGAGGAATTCCGATTTCGCGTGACTCGCCAGCTCCGCTTCCTCCTTCGCCTTGATGAGCGCCATCTGGGCGATGCGGCGCTCCTCGATGATCCGCCGCTGCAGCACGATCATGAGGACGAGGCCGGCGACCGTGACCACGGTGAACCCGACGAGAAGGACGAGGCGATTGCGGAACCGGTCGAGCCGCTCCTCCTGCTCCACAAGCAGGCTCCGGGCCTCCTCGTGGGATTGCCGATACAAGTCCCGGCTCTTGGCATAGACCTCGGCGAGCCTGGTCTCGACGAAGCGAAGCACCACGGCGGATTCCGGCGGATGGCCGGGAAAGCCGTCCGTGAGCCACCGCTCCGCATCCTGAAGCGCGGGGCTGACCGCCGCATGCAACGCGGATGCGCCGGCCAGATCATTGAAATCATAGCTTGTTCGGATATGGCGCACCCGGTCGAGCGCAACGAGAAGACTATCCCGGACCGTCTGGACGTTCTCGGCGGTGGGCGTCGTACGCGCCGCTTCGATGACGCGCAGCAGATTCGACAGATCGTTGACCATGAACGCCACATCGCGCTCCTGGTCGAGCACATCGATCGGCAAGCCCTTGACGACGGCGTCGAGCGCCGTGTGCGCATAGATGGTGACCGCGGCCGCCGCGACCACCACGAGGCCGACGGCCCACCAGATCACTTGGCGCAAAGCCGAGAGGGTCTGAGGAATCATAAGAGCAGCTTGTGCATTCTACGGCATCAGGCCGATCTCACGGTAATACCGCTCTGCGCCCGGATGGAGCGGAATGCTGGCCCCCGACAGCGCCCTGGCGCGCGCGATCATGGCGCCGCGCGGATGCCCCTCGCGCAGGCGACGCGCGCTCCGCTCCGACCACAGGGCGGTGACGAACTTGTAGACCAGCTCCTCATCCAGCTCCGCGGCAACGATAAGATGCGCGTTGACATTCAGCGTCGCGCGCTCGCCGACCCCCGGATAGGTCCCGGCCGGAATGATGCCCGGCATCAGGAAGGGGCTGTCGCGGCGGATCACCTCCACCGCAGGCCCGGCGATGGGAACCAAATGCGCGCCGCCCTGTGCCAGGATGTCGTGCACCGCCTTGGTCGGCCACCCGGCCATGATGAAAAACCCATCGAGCCGCCCGGCCCGCATCCGCTCGATCGCGAGATCAGGCTTCACGTACTCGGCCTTGATGTCGCCTTCATCGAGCCCGAAGCCGCGCAGGATTGCGCGTGCATTGACCAGCGTGCCCGATCCCGCCTCGTCGAGGGAAATCCGATGACCCCGCAGATCGGCGACGCTTGCGATTCCGAGATCCGCCCGGACCACCAGATGAACGCTTTCGGGATAAAGATTCGCGATGAAACGGAGATTGATGATGCGGTCCAGCCCGGGGAAGATGCCGGTGCCGGTATACGCCCAATAAGCAATGTCGGATTGCACCAGGGCCGCTTCCAGCATCCCAGCTCCGATCGCCCGAACATTGGCGACCGATCCGTTCGAGACCTGCGGCACGGCGACGAGCCCCGCGATGCCGCATCGCTCGGGTGCATTGCAGAGCTTTCCGTCCGACGGTCCGCTCACCGTTTCGGCGATCAGCGAGCCGATCGGGAAATACGTCCCGGCGACACCGCCCGTCCCGATGCGCAGGAATACAGGATCCGCCGCCCAGGCCGGCGCTGCAACAACCGCGGCTGCAAGCACAGCCCACGCCGAAGCCAAGAAAACCTTCAGCGAACGGACCATTGCCCTATCGCCCCCGAACCAGCACCGCCGCTGGGACCCGCGGCCGGCACATAAAGGCCGCAGCCTAGGGTCGTTTGATTAAGGCTCTCTTGCCGACGGGTGCCGGATGCCATCACCCATTTGCCGGATCCAGGAGCGAACCAAGCGTTCGGGTCAGAAGCGCAAGGTCGGCATCGCGCGATAGCCGGTGATCACCATCCTTGATCAGGATGACCTGCACGTCGCTCGCAGCGAGCCGTTCGGCCAGATCGAGCGAGCGCTGCCACGGCACGTCCGGATCGCGCATTCCGTGCAGGAGCCGCGCCGGCTTGTCGAACGCAATGGGCCCGCGCAACCGCAGATGAAGCCGCCCATCCTCGATCAGCCGCAGGGTGATCGGATAGGGGGCATCGCCATAGGCGGAAGGCTGCTGGTAGACACCCTCGGTCTCCAGTTTCCGCCGGATATCCGGTGGAAACTGTGCCCACATCAGGTCCTCGGTGAAATCGGGCGCAGCCGCGACCGTGACAAGGGCGGCGACCCGCGTGGGCCGCGCGAGCGCGAGGTTGAGCGCGATCCAGGCCCCCATGCTGGAGCCGACGACGATCTGGGGTCCCTCCGTCACACGGTCGAGAATCGCCAACGCGTCCGCGGTCCAGTCGCCGATACAGCCTTCCTCGAACCGTCCGGACGATTGTCCGTGCCCTGCGTAATCGAAGCGCGTATAAGCCTGACCCCGCGCGCGGCAGAAGGACTCCAGCGCCAGGGCCTTGGCCCCGGTCATGTCCGACATGAAGCCGCCGCAGAACAAAACGCCCGGGGAAGTTCCGGCAATTTTGTGATAAGCGATCGAGACGCCGCGTTCAGTGTTAAGAAACGAAGGTCGGGTAAGAGTCGCGGTCGGTTCGGTCATGCCCCCACCCGGTCTTGGGATGAAATCGAAAGCCAACACTACCACCACGCCGGATTCTCCGAAACGCGCGTCAGATGCGGACGCGAACGTGGCCCCCACCCCGGACGCCCCTTGCGTCCTGCAGGTTCTGCCGCGGCTCGAGACCGGCGGGGTGGAACGGGGTGCGGTCGACATGGCGGCAGCGCTGGTGCAGGCCGGATGGCGGGCCGTCGTCGTATCGGCGGGCGGTGTCATGGTGCGCGAGGTCGAGCGCTCCGGCGCGACCCACGTCACCCTGCCGGTCGATTCGAAAAACCCCCTCGTGATCTACCGGAATATCGCGCGGCTGACCGAGATCATCCGCCGCCACGGCGTCGACATCGTCCATGCGCGCAGCCGGGCGCCGGCGTGGAGCGCGCGGTCCGCGGCGCGCCGGACCGGTACCCCGTTCATCACCACCTTTCACGGCACGTATAATTTCGGGACCCCGCTGAAGCGCTGGTACAACTCGATCATGACGCGCGGCGAGCGCGTCATCGCCATCTCAGAGTTCATCGGCCAGCACGTCGTCGAAGCCTATGGCCTCGATCCGCAGCGGCTGCGCGTCATTCCGCGCGGCATCGACGTCGCCGCGTTCGATACGTCGCGTGTCAGCGCCGAGCGCGTGGTGCAGCTTGCGCGCGGCTGGCGTCTGCCCGACGGGGTACCCGTCGTGATGCTGCCGGGGCGATTGACGCGCTGGAAAGGCCAGGTCGTGCTGATCGAAGCGCTGGCCCGCCTCGGCCGGCGCGACCTGTGCTGCCTTCTGGTCGGCTCGGACCAGGGCCGCGCCAGCTATCGCGAGGAGCTCGAGCACCTGATTCGCGCGCGCGGGCTGGAAGGGGTCGCGCGCGTGGTGGATCATTGCCGCGACATGCCGGCCGCGTTCAAGCTTGCCGATGTCGTCATCCACGCCTCGACCGACCCGGAAGCCTTCGGCCGCGTGATCGCCGAGGCGCAGGCCATGGGTCGGCCGGTAATCGCGACGGATCATGGCGGCGCGCGCGAGATCGTGCGCCCCGGCGAGACCGGATGGCTCGTCCCTCCCGGCGATCCGGACGCCTTGGCCGCCGCGATCAACGAGGCGCTGTCGCTCGACGGCGACAGGCGCCTGGCCATCGCGGAAGCGGCGACCGCGAATGTCCGTGAGCGGTTCAGCCGCGAGCGGATGTGCGCGGACACGCTGGCCGTCTACGCGGAAGTGCTGGCCGCAACGTGACCCGTCGCGGGTACGGGACGGCCCGGCCCGGTTGCCATCGCGTCGAAGAAGGCTTGCCGCAGCCCCGGGAATGGGGATGATGGTGCGCCACGGACGTGGTGGCCGACCCTCGAATCGAGATCAAGGTGACAGCGGGATGCGGGTCCTTCACGTTATCGCCGGTGCGAAGACCGGCGGAGCGGAGACATTCGCCCAGGACGCGATCACGGCCCTGGCCGCGCGGGGAATCGAGCAACGCGTATTGACCCGCCCGCACACGCTCGCGCTTGCGCGTTTTGCCGAGGCCGGTGTTCCGGTCGAGACCCTCGGCTTCTCGCACCTGGATCGGTGGCTCGGCGCACCCATGCGGATCCGCAAGCTTGCCACGGAATTCAGGGCCGACATCGTCCACGCCTGGATGGGCCGGGCCGCCTCGTTCGTTCCCGCCCGCATGCCCTGCCCCGTCATCGGATGGTTCGGTGGCCCCTACGACCTGAAATATTACCGAACTTCGGATTTCTTCGTCGGCGTCACCCACGATATCGCGCGTCATATCGTCGCGTCGGGTGGCGGCGTGAACCGGACCCTCGTCGTCCACACCTTCGGCACGCTGCCCGAGGGGCCGCCAGTCCGGCGCGTGGATCTGGATACGCCGGAGGATGCTCCGGTGCTGCTCACGCTCTCGCGCATGCACCGGAAGAAAGGTATCGATACGCTTCTCCAGGCTTTGGTGTCGCTGCCCGGCGCGTATCTCTGGCTTGCCGGCGATGGCCCGGACCTGGCGGAGTACCAGGATCTCGCAAAGCGGCTTGGCCTTTCGGACCGGGTGCGATTTCTGGGCTGGCGAACCGACCGGCGCGCCTTGCTCGAGGCTGCCGATATCTGCGTCCTGCCGAGCCGTTACGAGCCGTTCGGAACCGTCATCGTCGAGGCCTGGTCGACGCGCAGACCACTCGTCGCCACGATGGCCGACGGCGCCAGGCAATATGTGCGCGATGGCCATGACGGGCTGCTGTGCCCGATCGACGACGTGTCGACGCTGACGCAATGCCTGGCGCGCGTAATCGCCGATCCCAGCCTGCGTGAAAGCTTGGTCGCGAATGGGGAAGAGAGCTATCGGCGCACATTCCACCGCGACGTCGTGATCGAGCGTCTCGTCGCCACCTATGGCCGCGCCACCCGGATCGGACCGCGCGCGGCCGCCACGACCGTGGATATCCGCACGCTCGATCAGTCTCTCGTCGACGATGTCGCAGCCGATCTTGCGGATGTCGATGCCGATGCCACGCGCATTCGCGATGCGGCGCAGGCCGCCGTTGCACATGCAGGCGGCGGTGTCCGCGAGACGGACCGCGCGCCGGATGCGGCGCTCCTCGCACTGTCGGGGGCGCACAGCTTCGCCGTGGGCGGATGCTTGCGGCAACGCATTACCCTTTGGCGGGACGAGGAGTTCGATATCGCCGCCGAGAATGTCGATCTGCCGGCCCTGCGGACGCGGTACGGGAAGTTTCTCCGCCCTCTGGCGGATCGCCTTCACCGACGCAGGGCCGCTTGAAGCCCCCGCCCTGCCTCCCACGACCATCGCATGGGCCGCGACGCCCCGCCTGGACCATGCTTGCGAATCGAGCCGCCGCAGACAAAGATGCGTCGAAGCGTCGGATCATTGTGTCGCGGGCCGCATCGTCCGACAAACAAGCCCTCCTCGGCCTTTCGCGACAAGGCGCCGGCCCGGTGACGTGTTCGGCCCGTCGCTGACTTTCATGATCGAACGAATCTTCCCCTCCCTCGATGCCTGAAACCGGAATGGCCGCCACGGTGCCGCGCCTCGCTCTCGTCCTTCCGTTCAAGGAAATGTTCGCGGCGCATGGGGCCGGCGCGATTGCGCTGTGTGCGCATGATCTGGTGCGCTGGTCGGCAAGACCGCGAGATCTGATCGTATTCGGGCGGCCAGTCGACCGGCCGTTGGCGGGTGTCGCGTTCGAGGGAGTCGCGCCCGCACCGATGTGGTTCGGCCCACGTAATCGGCGCTATGTCCGCGCGCTTGCAGACCGCCTGCATGACTCGAGTATCGCCGTGGCGGAGGTGCACAACCGGCCGAATTACGTGCTTTGGCTGCGCCGTTGGGCACCCGACCTGACCCTGACGCTGTACTTGCACAACGACCCGCAAACGATGGCAGGAGCCGACAGCGTTGCAGCGCGCCGGCAGATCTTGGCGAGTACACGCGCGATCTTCTGCGTCAGCGACTATGTCCGCGACCGCTTCCTGGAAGGGCTGAACGATGACGGCGCGCGTGACTGCGTCCATGTCGCGCCGAACGGTATCGACACCGAAGCGGTTGCGCCGGCCCCGGCGCGACGCCAGCCGATCTTTCTCTTCGTCGGGCGCATGCTGCACGACAAGGGCGTGGATCTGTTCATTCAGGCACTCGAGCGGATCCTGCCGTCCTTACCGGATTGGCGCGCGGTTCTGATCGGTGCAGCCCGGGCCGGCACGACGGAAGAGCCATTGAAATTCGAGCGCGATCTTCGGCGCCGCGCAGCGGCACTGGGCGATCACATCGTCTTCGAAGGTTTCAGGCCCTTCGATGCGGTCGTGCAGGCCTATCAGGAAGCGGAGATCGCGGTCGTTCCTTCGCGCTGGCCCGAGCCGTTCGGCCGCACCGCGCTCGAGGCGATGGCGGCCGGCTGCGCCCTGGTGAGCAGCGGCACCGGAGGGCTTGCCTCCATCGGCGGCGATGCCGCCGTCGCGTTCCGAAGCGAGGACGCCGACGACCTGGCCCAAAAACTGCTTGCCCTCGCGACCGACGAGTCCCGGCGCCGCGCCGTGCAGTCAGCCTGCCGCGCTCGCGCCCAGGCCAAGTTCGACATTCGAACCGTGGCCGGGCGCATGGACGAACTACGCACGCGCGTTCTTGCTCACCAGCCGGAAAAGGTGGCTTCGCTGTGAAGATCCTGTTCATCGCCAACAGCCGGGTTGGGGATGTAGTTCTCTCGACGGGCCTGCTCAACTACTTGGCATCTCGCCATCCCGATGCGCGCTTCACCATCGTCGCGAGCTCGCTTTCCGCACCGCTCTTCGACGCCTTCGAGCATCGCGAGCGGACGATCGTGATCGACAAGAAATCTTGGAGCCGGCACTGGTTCGATCTTTGGCGCGCCTGCGTGGGGAAGCGCTGGTCGCTCGTCGTCGACATGCGGGGCAGCGCCCTCGCCTATCTACTATGGACGAAGGAGCGCCGCGTGCTCCGCACGAGCAAGGCGCCGGAGCATCGCGTGATCAGCATCGGGCGGCTCCTCGACCTGAGCCCGCCGCCGTCGCCGCAAGTCTGGACCGCTGCGCGGCACCGCGAGGCCGCGATGCGGCTGATCCCACCCGGGTCGCCCGTTCTGGGGATGGGCCCTACCGCGGCATGGGCGTACAAGACTTGGTCCGCAGCGAACTTCGCCGTCCTTGCACGGCGACTGACAGAGCCTGGCGGCCTGCTGCCCGGCGCCCGGGTCGCCCTGTTCGGCGGCCCCGGCGAGGAGATGGCGGCACAGCAGGCCGTTGCGACGATCCCGCCGGATCGGGTCATCAATCTCGTTGGACGGCTCGACCTGCTTACGGCTCAGGCCTGTCTCGAGCGCTGTGCGCTCTATATCGGCAACGATTCCGGCCTGATGCACATGGCCGCTGCCGGTGGCGTGCCCACGCTGGGGCTGTTCGGGCCGACATCGCCGGTCCATTACCATCCGTGGGGACCGCGGACCGCCGTGGCACAGGCACCGATCCCCTATGAGCAACTGCGCGCGCAATACCGCGCCTCGGGCGATGTGAAGGCGGGCAGTCTGCTGGACAGCTTGACACCGGAAGCCGTCGAGAACGCCGCCCGCGCCTTGCTGCAGCGCGCGCATCACGCCGCGGCCGGGGCCGGCTGACCCGCGCCCGGCCGTCTGCGCTCGCGAAAGCGCCTCCGAGTTCCCATATATGCCGTAGGGTGTTCGCCCGGCCACGCGGCTTGACACCCCATCGATTCGCCTTAGATTGCCAAGCCTTTTTCGAGGTTCCGCCGAGCATGGTCGCGATCAGGCTGCCGGATGGCAGCATCAAGAACTTCCCGGGTGCCGTCACTGGTGGCGAGATCGCGCGCGCCATCGGCGCCGGCCTTGCCAAGGCTGCGCTCGCCATCAAGGTCGATGGCGAGCTGAAGGATCTGGCCGCGCGCATCGACCATGATGCGGCCGTGGAGATCGTGACCGCGAAATCACCCGATGCGCTTGACCTGTTTCGCCACGACGCCGCCCATGTGCTGGCCGAGGCGGTCCAGGAGCTGTATCCGGGCACCCAGATCACTTTCGGCCCGGCGACCGAGGACGGCTTCTATTACGACTTCGCCCGCGATACGCCGTTCACCCCCGACGATTTCGCGAAGATCGAGGCGAAGATGCGCGAGATCGTCGATCGCGACGAAGTGATCATGCGCGAGATCTGGAGCCGCGACGAGGCTGTACGCTGGTTCAAGGAGCACGGCGAGCGCTTCAAGGCGGAGTGGGTCGGAGAGATCCCGAAGGACGAGGAAATCTCGATCTATCGCCAGGGCAACTGGCTGGACATGTGCACCGGCCCGCAT
>Ga0164243_10016437_pt1 | contig 10156 bp, 13 predicted proteins | sample OricompcompostOP_FD_108781 | JGI IMG/M metagenome (GOLD analysis project Ga0164243, IMG submission 108781) | Organic Plus compost microbial communities from Emeryville, California, USA - Original compost - Organic plus compost (OP) | ecosystem: Engineered > Solid waste > Mixed feedstock >... | reverse complement strand
CACACCGCCGGGGACAGGCTGCGCGAACAGGGGCGCAAACGACGGTGGCGCGGCCACCCGAAGGTGTCCGCGCCACCGGAAGAAGCACCCGATCAGAAGTTCGGGGTGAGGCCCGAGCCGATGTTCACCACGAAGGACAGGATGATCCACAGGATGCTCAGGCCGACGCCCACGGCACCCGTGATGAGGCCGACCTTGGCCTGGTTGTCGTTGGTGGCCAGACCCTGGGCTGCCTTCTGCCGGCCCAGGAAGCCCAGGACAGCGGCGGCGATGCCGAGCGGGAAACCGAGGAGGCAGCAGAACACCAGCGGGATCGAGGCGATACCCAGGATCATGCTGATGAGGCCGAGGGTGTTCTGCGGGGCGCCGCCGCCCTGGTAGGGCTGGCCCGGCGGCGGGGGAGCGGCCGGCGGGTAGTTCGGCGGCTGTGGTGGGTAGCTCACGGTGGGGTACCTCTTCTCCGGGTGAGGGTGCCGCACCCCGGTGACGGGTCTCGCCGGGGTATCCGGTCAGCGGTTGAGATATTCGGCCGCCGCGCCGGACGTGAATAATCTGATATTGATGATGGTAAACACAACGAGCAGGCCGGTGGCGAGCCAGGCGAGGACCGGGGTCCTGCCGTGCGCGCGTGCCTCCTGGAACGACAGGATGATCATGATGATGCCCAGCGGAAGGCAGACGACGGCGCCGACCAACGCCCAGAGGCCGTACGGCGTCGTTCTGTCCCGCCCCGCCGGTGCGGTCACTCGGTCTCCTCGCCTGTGTCGACATCATGATCGCCGTCTTCCGGCGAATGACCGGCAGACTAACGTGTCGCGTCCACCTCTCGCAGCATTCCGTGGCCGGAGTCGTCGTGGTGTCGTCACGAGCCAGGCCGGTAATGCGGACAAAGTCACCACTTGAACAGGGCCGAGCAGGGTGTCCACTAGTGTTGCCAGGCGTGAGCAGGTGGGGAGCGTCCGGGTGAACAGACCAGCCCGATTGGTCGTGCTGGTCTCTGGATCGGGCACCAACCTGCAGGCCCTGCTGGACGCGTGTGCCGACCCCGGCTACGGCGCCTCGGTCGTCGGCGTCGGCGCGGACCGATCGGACATCGCGGGCCTGGATCGAGCCGAGAAGGCGGGTGTGCCCACCTTCGTCTGCCGCGTGGCCGACCACCCCTCGCGGGCGGACTGGGACGCGGCGCTCACCGAACTCTGCGCGCGCTTCGAGCCGGATCTCGTCATCTCGGCGGGCTTCCTGAAGTTGGTCGGACCGACGTTCCTGGACCGGTTCGGCGGCCGTTACCTCAACACGCACAACGCCCTGCTGCCGGCGTTTCCCGGCATCCACGGCCCGCGCGACGCGCTCGCGTACGGCGTCAAGGTGGCCGGCGCGACGCTGTTCCTGGTGGACGCCGGCGTGGACACCGGGCCGATCATCGCGCAGGTCGCCGTACCGGTGCTCGATGACGACACCGAGGAGACGCTGACCGAGCGGATCAAGCAGGCCGAGCGCCGCCAACTGGTGCATTACGTCGGGCGGCTCGTGCGTGAGGGGTGGACCGTGAGCGGGAGAAAGGTAACGATCCCATGATCACCGACGACAGGCGGCCGATTCGCCGGGCGTTGATCAGTGTCTATGACAAGTCGGGCCTGGAACCCCTGGTCCGGGCACTCGCCGACGCGGGCGTCGCCCTGGTCTCCAGCGGCGGCACGGCCGCGCTCATCGCCTCCTACGGCGTGCCGGTGACGCCGGTCGAGGAGGTCACCGGCTTTCCGGAGTGCCTCGACGGGCGGGTCAAGACGCTGCACCCGGCGGTCCACGGTGGGCTGCTGGCCGACCTGCGCCGGCCCGAGCACGCCGCGCAGCTCGCCGAACTCGGCATCGAGCCGTTCGACCTGCTGGTCAGCAACCTCTACCCGTTCCGGGAGACGGTCGCCTCCGGCGCCGACCCCGACGCGGTCATCGAGCAGATCGACATCGGCGGCCCCGCGATGGTCCGCGCGGCCGCGAAGAACCACGCGAACGTCGCCGTCGTGACCTCGCCCGACGCCTATCCCGACGTGATCGCGGCGGTCGCCGCGGGCGGATTGACCCTGGCCCACCGGCGCAAGCTGGCGGCCCGGGCCTTCGCCGACATCGCCGCCTACGACGTGGCGGTGGCCCGGTGGTTCGCGGAGGGCCCGCTCGCCGCCGAGCCGACCGAGGCCGCGGCCACCGACCCCGAGAACCAGCCGTGGCCGGCCTTCGCCGGACACGCCCTGCGACTGGCGAACACCCTGCGCTACGGGGAGAACCCGCACCAGCGCGCGGCGCTCTACGTCGACGTCGACGCCCCGCTCGGGCTGGCCCAGGCGGAGCAGCTGGGCGGCAAGGAGATGTCGTACAACAACTACGTCGACGCCGACGCGGCCTGGCGAGCCGTGCACGACTTCGCGGGCCCGGCCGTGGCGGTCATCAAGCACAACAACCCGTGCGGCATCGCGACCGCCGACGACGTCGTCACCGCGCACCGGCTCGCCCACGAGTGTGATCCGGTCTCCGCCTTCGGCGGCGTGATCGCCGTGAACCGGCCGGTCACCGTGGCGCTGGCCCAGCAGGTCGCCGAGATCTTCACCGAGGTGATCGTGGCTCCGTCCTATGTGGAGGAAGCCCTACCGATCCTGGCCGGACGCAAGAATCTGCGCATCCTGCGAGCGCCGGCCTACCGGCCCGCACCGGTCGAGTACCGGCACATCAGCGGTGGCGTGCTGGCGCAGCACCCCGACCGGATCGACGCCCCCGGCGACGACCCGGCCACCTGGCGACTGGTGACCGGCGAAGCCGTACCGGCGGAGGTGCTGGCGGATCTGGCCTTCGCCTGGCGTGCCGTGCGCGCCGTGAAGTCCAACGCGATCCTGCTGGCCCGCGGCGGGGCGTCGGTGGGCATCGGCATGGGGCAGGTCAACCGGGTCGACTCGGCGCGGCTGGCGGTGGCCCGGGCAGGTGAGCGGGCGGCCGGCTCGGTGGCCGCCTCGGACGCCTTCTTCCCGTTCCCCGACGGGCTGCAGATCCTCATCGACGCGGGCGTACGGGCGGTGGTGCAACCCGGCGGGTCGGTGCGCGACGAGCAGGTCGTGGAGGCGGCGGCAGCGGCCGGGATCACCATGTACTTCACCGGCACGCGGCACTTCGCACACTAGGTGGCATCGATGACGGCAACCATCCTCGACGGCAAGGCCACCCTTGCCGCGATCAAGGAAGAACTCAAGGTACGGGTGAAGGCGCTCGCCGACGCGGGCCGCGCCCCCGGTCTGGGCACGGTGCTGGTGGGCGACGATCCCGGTTCCCACCGCTACGTGCAGCTCAAGCACGCCGACTGCGCCGACGTGGGGATCGTCTCGATCCGCCGTGACCTGCCGGCCGACGCCACCCAGGCGCAGGTCGAGCAGGCGGTGGACGAGCTGAACGCCGACCCGGCCTGCGCGGGCTACATCGTCCAGTTGCCGCTGCCGCGCGGCCTGGACGAGCAGGCCGTGCTGGAGCGCATCGATCCGGCCAAGGACGCCGACGGCCTGCACCCGATGAACCTCGGTCGGCTCGTGCTCGGGGCGCCGGCTCCGCTGCCGTGCACCCCGGTGGGGATCGTGGAGCTGCTGCGGCGGTTCCACGTGCCGATCGCCGGGGCCGAGGTCGTGGTGGTCGGGCGCGGCACGACGGTCGGGCGGCCGCTGGGGCTCATCCTGACCCGGCGCAGCGAGAACGCGACGGTGACGATCTGCCACACCGGCACGACCAACCTCGCCGCGCACGTGCGCACGGCCGACATCGTGGTGGCCGCGGCCGGGGTGCCGGGGCTCATCACGCCGGAGATGGTCCGGCCGGGCGCGGCGGTGCTCGACGTGGGCGTCAGCCGGGTCACCGGCGAGGATGGGCGTTCCCGGCTGGTGGGCGACGTGGACCCGGCCGTCGTGGAGGTCGCGGGCTTCTTCGCGCCCAATCCCGGCGGGGTCGGCCCGATGACAAGGGCGATGCTTCTCACGAATGTCGTGGCGTCGGCAGAGGGTCTTGCCGGGGGTCGTGCGGGTTAGGGTGCGGGTGTCATCCGAACCGACGCCGCGTGGGTGGCGGCGGTCCACATTCACGTCTCGCGGGAAGTCCACACGATGTCCAACGATAACGCTGAGCGCGGCTCGCAGGCTCGCCGCGGCAAGGTCACCGTCGTCGGTGCCGGCTTCTACGGCTCCACGACCGCGCAGCGCCTCGCCGAGTACGACATCTTCGAAACGGTCGTCCTGACCGACATCATCGAGGGCAAGCCCGAGGGTCTCGCCCTGGACCTGAACCAGTCCCGGCCGATCGAGGGTTTCGAGACCAAGGTCGTCGGCGTCACCACGACCCCCGACGGCGGCGGCTACGAGGCGATCGCCGGGTCCGACGTGGTGGTGGTGACGGCTGGCCTGCCGCGCAAGCCGGGCATGAGCCGCATGGACCTGCTGGAGGTCAACGCCAAGATCGTGCGCGGCGTGTCGGAGAACATCGCCAAGTTCGCGCCGAACGCCGTGGTCATCGTCGTATCCAACCCACTCGATGAGATGACGGCGCTCGCCCAGCTGGCGACGGGCTTCCCGCGCAACCGCGTGCTGGGCCAGGCCGGCGTGCTGGACACGGCCCGGTTCACCCACTTCGTCGCCGAGACGGTGGGTGTGCCGGTCAAGGCCGTCAAGACGCTCACCCTCGGCTCGCACGGCGACACGATGGTGCCGGTCCCGTCCCAGTGCACGGTCAACGGCCGTCCGCTGACCGAGGTGCTGCCGGCGGAGAAGATCGAGGAGCTGGTGACCCGCACCCGCAACGGCGGCGCCGAGGTCGTGGCGCTGCTGAAGACCGGCTCCGCCTACTACGCCCCGTCCGCGGCCGCGGCCCGCATGGCCAAGGCGATCGCGGAGGACTCGGGCGAGGTCTGGCCGGTGTGCGCGTGGGTGGACGGCGAGTACGGCATCTCCGGGGTCTACCTCGGTGTGCAGGCCAAGCTCGGCGCCACCGGCGTGCAGCAGGTCGTCGAGACCCCGCTGCTGGACGCCGAACTCGCCGCGCTGCGGGAGGCGGCCGAGGCGGTGCGGGCCAAGCAGGCGGACGTCGCCGGGCTCTGACCCCACGAGCAGGGACGCCCTCTCGGCCCCGGTCGGGGCGGAGAGGGCGTCTTTCGTCGGTGTGGAGGGCCTACTCGCGGATCCAGCCGTCGAGCTGCACCAGGACCTCGGTGTTCAGGTCGTAGGCGTAGGCGGTCTCCGCGATGAACCACTGCTGTTCCTGCGCCGACCAGGGGCTGGTGTCGAGCCGGTCCCGGTAGGCCGCCTTGAACGCCTCCAGGTCGCCCACGGCGCTGAAGTCGTAGAAGGCCGTGCCGCTGTCCACGTCCAGCCCCAGCTTGCGCTGCACGATCCTGGCCAGGATCTGTCCGCCCGACAGGTCGCCGAGGTAGCGCGTGTAGTGGTGGGCCACGAACGCGAACGACCAGTGGAAGCAGACCTCGCGCATGCGGTCGCAGTAGCGACGGGTGGCCTCGTTCGGGGCGATCTGCTCCGCCCACCGCGGGCCGAGCAGGGCGTGCAGATCGCGCTCCAGGGCGGGCAGCCGTACGAGTGACTCGTCCACGAAGGCACCGGCCACCGGGTCGTCGCGCATGGCGCGACCCGCCTCTTCCAGGACCACGTAGGCGAAGTAGTGCTGCGCCACCATCGCGGCGTAGCCCTCGCGGTCGACCTTGCCGGCGACGAGGGCGCGCAGGTAGGGGGTGTGTTCGGCGCGACGGTGGTTCTCCCAGGTGGCGTCGCGCAGCGCGGTGGAGAAGGTCGCGGCCGGGGTGGCGTCGGTGGTGGTCACGGCTTTCCTCAGGGTCGGTGGCGGTCAGTGGTTGGACTGGTCGGTCGCGATCGCGGGCAGGCCGAGTCGTGCTCGCGCCTCGTGGTACATCCAGGCGACCTCGGTCCGGATCTGCGGGCGTTCGGTGATGCTGGTGCGGAACGGGATTCGGACCGGGACCACGCCGTCGCCGACCGTCGCGTCGAAGTACGCGGCATCCCCGTCCACATGGGACATGACGGCGTGGGTCGTATCCGGCTGGCCACCCATGGCCTGGCAGATGAGGACGCAGTCCTGTGCGTGGTCGGTGTTCATGTGCCGCAGGACGGCCGCGACCACGTCAGGAGGAAAGGTATGGCTAACCGACATGTAGGTGAGCCTAGCCTAACTAAGTAGTTGCCGGGTCAGCCATCCGGTCAGAGTCCGGCCGACGTGCCCGTACGGGCCCCCGCCGCGTCGGGCCGTCGGTCACGGATGCCGGAGACGACGAAGGGGCGCCGCCCCGTTCGGGCGGCGCCCCTCACGTGCCGGTCGTGGCGCGGGATCGGCTCCTGACCAGCTCGCGGTCAGCCGGCCTGGACGCCACAGGCCGTGACGCCCCGCTGGTAGCCGGCGTTGAAGGCCGCCTTGCGCTCGGCCAGTGTGCCGTGGTCCCGGTCGATGTCGTCCTCGGCCGAGGCGATCATCGGCATGAGCTTGTTGATGTCCTTGAGGTCGTCCTCGGGCTCGAGCGAGCCGAGCGTGGACTCGCCGTCCATGAAGCCGATCCAGGCGCCGGAGAGGCAGTCGGCCTGGTTCTCGTAGTCGATGCTCTGCTCCGACGTGCGGGGCGACGGCACGCGAAGCTGGTGCTGGATGTGGTGGCCGAACTCGTGGGCCAGACCCATCGCGGGGCCGGCGTCGCCGGTCTCGTCGTAGAACAGCCAGACCGTGTCCTGGCCGACGTAGATGGTCTCGTCCGGGCCGCAGTAGAAGTAGGACTCGTCGTCGAACCGCGCCGCCCGGCCGTCGACGTCGACGCAGCCCGATCGGCCACTGTCGCCGTGCTCGACGAAGACGACGTTCGGCAACCGCATGCTCGGCCAGGTGTGCTCGATCCAGTCCGTGATCCACGGCACGACGATCTCGACGTACTCGTCCATGGTCTCGTAGGTGAACGCCCCCTCCAGCGACGTGAAGCTGGGGTCGGGCTCGGCCGATTTCGACGGCTTGACGGTGGTGCCGTCGGTGCCAGGGTCGTCCGGGGTCGGCAGCACACAGCCGGCGATGAACAGGGCAAGCACCGACAGCGCGGCCGTGGTGACGGCGCTCCGCTTGGTCATCAACATCTCCCACCTGGGGGTCCGGGGGTTTGGCGCAGGTCGCAGTCAGTGTGAGTCAGGAGAGCAACAAGACCGTGGCGCCGTGCCGGGGGCGCGATCTTCGCCACGGCCGGACGGCCAAGATGTGGACCTGCCGCGTACCGTGCGACGGACGGCAGTACGCTCGTACTGTTTGCGCGGACGTTGCCACCACACATGCGGCACCCACCCGAGAGGAGCGCCGGGGACATGGCGAAGATCAAGGTCGAGAACCCGGTCGTCGAGCTCGACGGCGACGAGATGACCCGGGTGATCTGGAAGCAGATCCGGGAGCAGCTCATCCTGCCCTACCTGGACGTCGAGCTGGACTACTACGACCTGGGCATCGAGCACCGCGACGCCACCGACGACCAGGTCACCATCGACGCGGCGAACGCCATCCGCCGTCACGGGGTGGGCGTCAAGTGCGCCACGATCACGCCGGACGAGGCCCGGGTGGCGGAGTTCGGCCTGAAGAAGATGTGGAAGTCGCCCAACGGCACGATCCGCAACATCCTCGGTGGCGTGATCTTCCGCGAGCCGATCATCATGCGGAACGTGCCGCGGCTGGTGCCGAACTGGACCAAGCCCATCGTCATCGGCCGGCACGCGCACGGCGACCAGTACAAGGCCACCGACTTCGTGGTCCCGGGCCCGGGCACCGTGACGATCTCGTACCAGCCCGCCGACGGCAGCGCGCCGATGGAGCTGGAGGTCGCGAAGTTCCCCGGCGGCGGTATAGCCATGGGAATGTTCAACTTCGACGATTCCATCCGCGACTTCGCCCGGGCCTCGATGCGGTACGCGCTCGACCGGGGCTACCCGCTCTACCTCTCCACCAAGAACACGATCCTCAAGGCTTACGACGGCCGGTTCAAGGACATCTTCGCCGAGGTCTTCGAGACCGAGTTCGCGGAGCAGTTCAAGGCCGCCGGCCTGACCTACGAGCACCGGCTGATCGACGACATGGTCGCCGCAGCGCTGAAGTGGGAGGGCGGCTACGTCTGGGCGACGAAGAACTACGACGGTGACGTGCAGTCCGACACGGTCGCGCAGGGCTTCGGCTCGCTGGGCCTGATGACCTCCGTGCTGATGACCCCCGACGGCCGCACGGTCGAGGCGGAGGCCGCGCACGGCACGGTGACCCGGCACTACCGCCAGTGGCAGCGGGGCGAGAAGACCTCCACGAACCCGATCGCCTCGATCTTCGCGTGGACGCGCGGGCTGGCCCACCGCGGCAAGCTGGACGGCACGCCCGCGGTGACCGACTTCGCCAACAAGCTCGAAGAGGTCTGCGTCGCCACCGTGGAGGGCGGCCAGATGACCAAGGACCTCGCGCTGCTCATCGCCCCGGACGCGCCGTGGCTGACCACCGAGGAGTTCATGAACACCCTCGACACCAACCTGGCCAAGGCGCTGAACGGCTGAGCCGGCGCTGTCCGTCGCCGTGACCACGTGACCGGGTCGCTCATCGCGGCCCGGTCACCCTTTTTCCGTCCGTACGGCTACCATTCCCGTCGCCGACGAGAGGCGGGTGCGCATCGTGACGGAAGACGACGTCGCCACATTCGTGGACCGGGACCTGCGGGGCGCGCGGTTCGACCGGTCGATGCTGACCGGCGCCGTGATGCGCGGCGTCGACGTGGACGGGCTCGACATCGACGCGCCGTGGCTCGCGGAGGGCACGCTGCTCGTCAACGGTGTCGACGTCGTGCCGTTCGTCGAGGCCGAACTCAACCGGCGGTTCCCCGGGCGCGAACTGCGGCAGGCCACCGACCCCGAGGGCCTGCGGGTCGCGTGGGCCGCGATCGAGCGGGCGTGGGCGTCGGCCGTCGAGCGGGTCCTGGCGATGCCCGAGGGCGCCGCTGACGTGTCGGTCGACGGCGAGTGGTCGTTCGCGCAGACGTTGCGGCATCTGGCGTTCGCCACCGACGCCTGGCTCGGCAAGGCGATCCTGTGCCTGCCCCGGCCCTTCCACCCGTACGGCCAGCCCAACGCCGAGTACGCACTCGACGGCTACGACACGTCGATCTTCGACATGCCGCCGCCGACCTTCGCCCAGGTGCTGACGCTGCGTGCCGAGCGGCAGGCCATGGTGCGCGACTTCCTGGCGACCGTCACGCCGGAACTGCTGGCCGAGCCGCGGATCACGCCGTGGTCGGCCGAGCACCGCAAGCCCGTGCTGCACTGCCTGCACGTCATCCTCGGTGAGGAGTGGGAGCACCTGCGCTTCGCGCTGCGCGACCTCGACGCTCAGGCCTGAGCGTCGAGCGCGTGGCAGACTGCGTGGATGACCGGTGATGTCATACCCGAGGTGGCTGCCCTGGCGATCAACGTCACGATCCCGGAATCCTTGCGCTGGAGGGATTCCCGGCGCGGGGAGACCTTCGACCTGACCACGCTCAACGTCCGGCTGCTGCCCGACGGGCGGCTCGCGGCCAAGGCGTACGGCCGGCCGGTCGCCGGTGGTCGCGGCACCTACGTCTCGTTCCCGGTTCCCGACCGGCCCGAGTTGGCCGCCCTGGTCGCCGCCGCGGCCGACCGCGCGGCACAGTTGTGGGCCAACCACCGTGGTCTCGGCTGACGACCCGGCGCCGGACGGGGACGTGGCGCCGCTCGTGCGTGACGACGAGGCGATGGCCTTCGCCGACGCGCTCGCCGCAGCTGGCTACCCGACCACCGCGGACGCGGTGCGGGACGCGATCCGGGGCGGCTCGACCGGCGGGGAGATCCTCACCAACCTGGGTGTGGTGCTCTCCGGGTTCCTCGCGCAGCCGGCACCGCCGGAGCTGCGGGCCGAGGCGTCGCGGTTGCTGACCGTCGTCGACGCGGCGTTACGCCGAGCGGGACAGGCGCCGCCCGCGCGGTAGGGCGCGGAAGCCGCCCGCTTGCGGGAACGACGGCGGCTCAGCCCGGCGCGAGGTGCCACTGCACCCCGTCCGGCGTGTCGCGCACTTCGATGCCCGCCGCGGTCAGGCTGTCGCGGATCT
>Ga0164243_10016436_pt1 | contig 10157 bp, 10 predicted proteins | sample OricompcompostOP_FD_108781 | JGI IMG/M metagenome (GOLD analysis project Ga0164243, IMG submission 108781) | Organic Plus compost microbial communities from Emeryville, California, USA - Original compost - Organic plus compost (OP) | ecosystem: Engineered > Solid waste > Mixed feedstock >... | reverse complement strand
CTCGATTGTGTTCGCGAGGACGGGCGCGTGCTCGTCTATGTGTGGGCGCTGGAGCAAAGGGCGAGTCGGAGGGGCTGGGACGAGGGCGGGGAGCAGGATCTTCTCGTTCCTTGGGTTATGAGGGCGAAGAAGGGAGACGGCGGTTCTGATGAGACGTATCAGAGGTATTATCACTTGTATCGAAAGGGAGAGCTTGAGGAAGATGTTGTCGCGGCGGGCGGAAAGGTGTTGGATACGGGCTACGAGAAGGATAACTGGTGGGCTATATGTACAAGATAGATGGGTATGAGAAGTAAAAAATAAATAAATAAATAAATAAAATAAAATAAACAATAAAAAAATAAAAGGAAATAAAAAATAAAAGGAAAAGACAAAGAGAAAATAAAATCCCAAAAAATATAACCAAAAATAAAAGAACGGAGGAGAAAATGGAGAAATGTCGCGCTGGATGGTGCTTCGAGCTCTTCCAACCCCAAAGTCACATTGCAACTCTGTGTCTAGTCTGCCTTGTCATCTATCTCTCAACTATCTAGCAAACCTCTTTATGCCTCGCTCCTCTTTTGCTTCCAAGTTTTGCCGCCATTTCATTTCATCTCTCAGAACTGACTCGGTGATGCGTCTCGAGTACTAGGGGGAAAAATAAGAAAAAAAAGAATTAAAAAATAAAAACAAAGCAGAAAGGTATACGTGATGGGAGGCAGAAAATCAACAGCTTTAATCGAAAATAATAACGTGAAAATAAATAAGCAATACATGAAATGATGGTTAAAACATATTAAAGAAGACATACCGAGAAAAGAGGATTAAAGGAGTGGAAAAGAAGAAGAAAGGAAAAAGTCGAAGACGGGAGCAGGAAAAGCAAAAAAGGGAAGAAAAAGATAAACATCTGACCCGCAAGGTTAATTGATCCCTCGCCCATCAACTGCCAAGGCCATGCCCCGTTCCCGCTCTAGTTCCAAGGAAATTTTACATTATTCCGCGCATACATGATGTTCCGAAGCCAGGTCCCCTCCCGTCCGTATTACTCTAACCACCGGGGCCGAAACCCCCGACAGACCAATGCCCAACCAACTCCTCTGCGGCGCCAGCCAAAATGCACCATAGCCCTTTGCCAGATACTCTTCTCCCATGACGCCGTGTGGTTGTCTCTCATCCACCGCAGTGGGTAATGCCTCTACCTCGCGGGCCTCTAATCGCACTGGAGGAGGACGCCGGTAGGTGGGGGATGGAAGCATCAGTGCGTCCTCACCCGTCTCTTATCAGTGTATATCCCGACTACCCCAGGCAACAAAACCCTTTCTCCCGTCCCACTCGTCTTGTAAAATCATGCTGTACCCATGTTTAGCACCAGGCTTTTGCTCATCATAATAGACGACGGAAATCCCGGAATATGGTGGATGGTGAAATGTTTCCAGAACGCTTCAAACCCTCCTTTGTCTAATGCATGAAAACCGTTCGAGCATGCGAAAAGAAAATACGTGCCTCTGTTTTTAGTACCCCGACTCCGAAAAGCGCCTTAGTCGTTGCGTCAATAGCGTCGTTAAGTCGAAACCGACCCCTATTCTTCTTCATCTCTTCATCGTTGCTGGCTTCCGCGAGCCTCCATCCTCTAGTTTTCTCTTAGAGGCAAGGCAGCGACGGATCTCCAATCCTAGCGCTTAATCATGTCCAGTTTAGTGCATAGACCTCCGATCTACCTCCTCGTACCGGAGGTCCATATGCCTGGGCCGACTCGTCTCTCTATGCATCATCCCTGGGCTTCCAGGACGCTTTGAGCCTCCTGGGGGTTCGGCGGGTTGATAGTGAGGAACACCAGGCAGGTAAGGACTGCCCACTGCACTATGGACAGGGCTTACACTGTGCATCCCCATCGAGTATGCCGGCGTGCTGTAAGGGCTCACCCCCGTCGTGAGCTCCGCGATACCAGGTAGCATTCCCGACCCTCGACCCTGGCTTGCCGGTAGGTGGATTGGGGCAAGGCCTGGCCCGTGTCCTAGATCTGGAGGCATGGGGGGTCTCTCCATAACATCAGGGGGCATCGGGGGGCGGGCGGGAACACTTTCTCGACGACTCGGGCCTCCTCGACTCGGCGGAACGGGCACCATCTGGCCACGTCCGTATCTCGAAGACATTCCGGGATCTCGAGAAATGCTTCCATGGGAGTGTGCATGGCTGTGGCCCCGTGAAGGAGAGTGTCTTCGGTGGCTGCTAGAAGGGTCGTTCGTGCTAACTGTCGTAAGGGAGAATGGCACTACTCCCGCCCGCCGCGCCATCTCTGCCTCGCCAAGCTGCCAGTGCATCGCCTCGGCTGCTCTCCATGGTACAGCCATCTCTTCAGCCACTCTCGCCCACATTTCGGGTTTGAATCTATTCATTGACGAGTTAGCCTCCAACCCGGCAAAGTTGGAGATGGAAAAATACGCATGCGGAACCCAAGTTAAGAAATTTGCTGAAGCCACCTGTTTACCAAACCCAAAGCGTGTCCTTCCACCAGCGATGCAACCTTGGGTGACCTGCTTACCTTTCGTATAACCTAGCAAGTTTGTTCTTTCGTTCTTCGTCCCACTCACTTCGCCTCTCGAGGTAGTTCTGGTAGTGTAGTCGGCAACTAATAGCGCTCCGACCGGGGAGGCGCTTGGAGATGTCCTCCCATTTCATTCCACTCCCACGAAGTTCGATAATGAGAGCGTCCTCTTCCGCAGACCACTTGCTCTGCTTTTTCGCTGGAGATTCGGCTGAGTGCGGCCCGAGGCTGCGCTTCGCCGCCATCGCCGTCGTAGTACTGAGCGGAGGAAGCGAACCGGTAGAAGGTTTAGCCCTCGCCGCAAGTGGGGCAGGCGGAGGCGGTGGTGGGTACGGGTGAGCTGCTATGGCTTGGTGAGAAGGTGGAGGTGGAGGTGGAGGAGTAGCATACGTCGCCGCAGCGACCGGAGGAACAACCGTGACAGCCGTGGTGGGCGGTTGCTCGAACGGCGTCGAGGCTGGGCGCGGAGATTGGAGCTTCGTTGTAGGAGACGCCGGGGACTCCTTTGAGTCGGAACCCTCGAGGAGTGAAGCGATATCCACCGTGACGGTTATATTATCCCGGGAGCAGAGGCTCGGGGCACTCTAGGTTATTCGACGATGGTAGTCTGAGATCGAGGCCGTTGTGCGGCGCGGGAGATTCTTGAGGCGAGGTAACACCACTCCCCGCTGTGAAGGCGATCCCCGAACCTGGGCCAGCGAAACAGGTAACAACAGGAGCGTAGTACAGGCGAGTCTGGAACAAGAGAGTAAACTGCAGGAGGGACGTTGAAGACAGACGGCTATGTGTGTGATTGCGATCGCGGGGGGGTGCGAGATATTAGTTGCGCCGTCCCTCGACGTGGAGGACACACTTTGATGAACGGATGAGGAGGGAAACTTGATGCGACCACGGTATATTCTTTTGCGGAGTGTGTTGAGAATTTATATGTTTTGATAGAGAATGTGATTTGGACTGAGTGGGAGGGAGGGATGGCCAGGAGTCGGAATGGGGAAAAACTCTGACCGTCCTGCCCTCGGATGTGCGTATGCGTGTACCGACTCTATGGTTGTTGGTTGAAAAGGGCGAGAAGGAATGGTTAGGTGGCCAACGGAGAGAACGACTTGAACATTACTACTGTGTTGTCTGTATTACTATGATTGGCGTGCGCAGGTGAGCTAATCGAAGGTGGTGGTGGGTTGTAAGCTGTGCTTGAGGCAAAAACTGCTGGGGAACCAGCTCAGAGTAAGGCGGTCAACACCAGGTGAAGTGGTTGAGGAGAGATCAGGCTATTGCTTGAGACCTGGGTGTTGCAAGGTGAGAGGGCACCTGTCGCGGCGATGTCATTACACGATCTCTTCTCTCTTGCAAGGAGATGACTGGGCATGAATAGAATGGGGTTGGTAGTTTGATGACGGAAGGTCAAAGTTCAAGAACAAATTCGAATACTGAGAGGTAACGAATACAGAACGGTGCTGAGATAAAGGAGAAAGGAAGGACAGGGGATATTAGAGCAAAACCATGGACCCTAACCACGAGGCATGCTAAAGAGAACGACGGGTCTCGTCTTGTGAGTGTGAGTTTGTGGTCTTGAAGAATCAGACGGCAAGGATATGCTGCGTAGATGGGGAGGGAGGGGGTCTATAAACCACACCAAGGGCAGGTGTGCCTCTCAGCAAACAGGACTGAAGCTTGGGCGCTTTTTGGAACTCGTTATACCCTACACCCGAACTTTAAAGGACGAGAGTGGACGGGAGTATGTTCTCCAGCCCTGATGAACGGATGGGGACCGGGGGGGCAGGGCGTAAGAGGGGTGTGGATGGAGGCGTGGATAGTACTTCGCAGTTGAGCTGCTTGCAGTAGACGTGGGAGAGAGGATGTGCTAGAAGTAAGCTAGGTCGATCGTGATGAGGTCACGAAGATGGGCTCTCGGCGAGGAGAGATTCCTACAGGGAAGCGCGAAACGTTTCTTCCATAAAAGAGTAAGGGAGGGTCTATAGTGACTGCGACTTATAGGCTGGGACGGTGTAGTTATATCCACTGGGACCGAGTGTGTAAGTCATCAAGCAGAACGAAAAAGCAGAGCCCGTCCGCGTGCATGTACTTGTAAGGTTCGCCAAAAAGTAGTTAGCCGCAGCCAGACCGACTGGGCTTTCCAATTGAAATACCATTAATGCCAAGGACCATGTAGAAGGGCCAGGATTACAGGAGGCGATGCCTTGGTATCCACACACGTACTGCTTGATACCCTGGGGAACCCACACGGGGGACGGGGGTAGAAGTGGAGAGAACAGACACCACCCCCTGATGCTGGCTGATGGACTAAGAGAATCCTCCAGATGTACTGTACCATTCACAACCATACGGAGCCATGGGGTGAGTTGGAGTCGTGTGTGCAACAACCACCCTTGCTTGATAAATGCACCCCCGTTTCGGGCTCTGCAGCTTCGGACTCTAATCCTATAAATTTGGACCCTGGGAAGACCCAGACCCTCTGGGAAAACCCGGGATCGACCTACAAAATGCCGACTGACCGGGCCTGAACCAGGCGAGGGGGGGAATAAGTGAGCATTCAGTGGTATGAGGGAGGAGCAGACCCCATCGGCGGGGAGATGTTTTTCTCTAGCAATACATCTTGCAATACAAGACCAAAGAACTAGCCGGATGGAGAGTCTCTTGGTGAAGGAGGATGGACAGACAGTTGGTGTGGTGACCTCACTGGACTCTAAACAGTGGATTTCTTTTTCTTTTGTTTTTCTTTTCTTTGGGGGGAGGGGAGGGGGTTGTGTTAAGGTTTAAATGAGGGCGTGGGGTTTGGTGTTTGGATGGCCGAGGAGGGAGTGACAGGCTGAGGGCGGACAAGGGGAGGGTTGAAGGAAATCTGCTGGATAAGATGCTGAACGAGTGGAGGAGTAGAGGCAGGTGCACCTTGTGAATGGGGCAGGTCTTGAAAAAGAAGTCTCCCATGACATGAACCAGGTTGCTAGCTAGAACAGCCGCCTAATTGACCCTCCAGTTCCAGAAGACAACTGGGACAGAAATTAGACCCCAGTGTGGGGGGCAATCATCAATATGCCACTGATCAACTACACTAGTGTAGACCAGAAAATAGGGCTGGTTGGCTGCAGGCGGACTCAATCGAGAAGCAGATTTCGGCTGGCTAGGCGAGAGCGGCGATCTGTATGATACGTCCTGAAACGAGAGGCGCTGTGAACCCTAACTGCACGAGCAAGCCGCAGGAGGACGAACTTAACCCGAAGGTGACAGTTCGAAGGAGGGGTGACAGCGGGGAAGTGACTGTGCCCCAAGTCTGAGCACCCAAATAAGGTCACCAGTCATCGCACTGATTTCGTTTTTGCTCTCCCCCTTTTTTTATTGCCCTTGTCTTTAGGGATGATTTATTCTCAGCAGCAAGTCTGGGAGGAGGAGCCGAATTTGGCAGTCGCTCTTGAAGTTTGCATGATGACCCGGATGTGGTTCTCATGTCTCCAGCGGGGCCATTGTTTCTTGGTCTCGACGAATCGAAAGGATGATCGTGAAAGAAAATCCCTCCCGAGAGCCCCGGCCGCGGTTTGCTTTACAGGTGTGTCAGGTTGGGGTAGTACCTTTGCCGACTCTTTGGGATCCCTGCCACAGCGAAGTTTGTATTACTTCGTAGGCCCGGACCCAAATTGATGTCCTCTCGGTGTTTAAGCCATCGGTAGCGAGATGGTGCTCACGAGCCGACATCGAACTGAGGATCCGATGATCCCTTGCAAGCGAGCGTCCAAGCTTTATTGCTATTAATGTGCTCGGGTCCCTGTGTGGGAAAGCAAGTTTCGACCGGCGAACCTCTCGAGACCAGTAATACTACGCTTCCGGTGTTTGTGAGCATCAAGGGGCGAGGATCACCGAAGGAACCGCTGGAGCGCAGGTTTGAGAACCCAGCGTTGTCTGTGCACCCGACACATACACTTGTTCTCCGAACGGAAACGCATCGTTGGTGTTGGCAGTATTAGATGCTGGATGCGATTGGATAAGATTCGACCACCGCAGTGGTTCCCTTTTCGGCGTCATTTTTGGGGAGGCCGGGTCGGCGGCGGAGGAGGCGGAGAGAGTGCGTGGCAGACATAAATCGATGCTCCTATTGACCGGTGATTGATGTCGATGTGCTGGAAGCCAATTCGAAGCTGCCAGGCGAAGTACGAATTACTGAGATCGGTATTACCACACAATGTTCGAAGGTATTGCACATGTTAGAGTGGGTACGAAAGCCCTGAGGTGTTCCCGCGCTAGCCAGCCAACTCCTTCCCTGGAATTCTGACAAGAATCATGTGGCAGACCCTTAACACGACGAACACTGATTGCCCTTTCCACGAATCGATGAGGTATCGTAATATTACCGTATATTATACGCCACCATTAGCATTCGCATTATATGGGGAAGGCCCAACACTCGTGGAAGTTATTTGACATCTTATAGATGTCAATTCTAACTCTTTTTCCTCTTTTGTATCAATATTGCTGTCTTAAGAAGCCTGTTATGGAACCTTCAGATTACATTTCAGGTTCCAACATTGATGCACTATCAGGGCGAACACGAGTCACATCTTATCTCGGAGCGGCTATCGTACTTTCTTTATTTCCGAGGGTGGACAATGAAATAATCGTTGAACCGAGTCTCACGTCTCAGTCTTGGTGCTCCGCTCCGGTCGAGTCCTGGAACAAAGTGGGGTGTGGAATGGAGTGCGATTGACTTTTGATTGATGTCTCGTGGAGGTTTGCTTGCAATCCCAGCCCTTAAACGCTGCGCTACAGTGCTGCCGCGAAGCGTGTGAAAACCTCAATTAATCATCCAAACCGTCAATATACAGGTACTTCGTAATGCGGACTCATTGATGGGAGACAGGTATATTAGTCGTGATGTTTACTCTCCTTCCCCCGAATATACCGACTTTACAAGAGAGCTTGCATCAGATTACATGTTGGCTATCAGGATAATCCCCCCTTCCCCTTCCTCTTTCCCCCCGTTTTACGTCACAGCCAGTGGTGGGGCCTGCTTGTCAACAAGAGGCTATCTTGCCTTGCACCTGACGCTAGTTCGGGGTCAGTTCCATATTAATTGTCAATTTTCGGGCGCGCTTTCTCCATTATTGTTCTACGGAGTTTCCATAGAAGGCATGTCGCACGTTCTCGGCAGGCCGAAGTTTTCGATTTGGCTTCCTGTGGTGCAATGTAGAGAATCTGTCATCTGGAGGCGCCTGCAACTGGTGCTCCTGCACCTTCCCCCTTGTCGATCGATGTACACGATCCTCCCCACCGCAGGGCGCCAGAGCCCAGCCTGAAGCCCCAGGCCGGCCACCACAATGTACTCCGTAATTACACCGCAGCGGGGTTCCGAATGATGTTGGCGGAAGTTGGCGATGGAAACGGCCACGCCCGGAGGCTGGAGTGACTGGCTAGCGCAAGACCAGTGATCAATTAATCAACTATCCTGGGCTAGGTGCTTGCTCGTTCGTGCCAGCTTACACGGCTGGCTCCAAGCCTGCACGGCAGCACGGCAGCACACAGCAAGCAGCACGCAGCAACCCTCATGTCCAGTCATCATTGCTTCAGATGTGAACTAGCGGTCAGCTCACGCAAATCTCAACAATGAAGGAGCACCCAACGACTGGGATCAAGATCCAGTGGCACCATAGGTAATAGTCCCCTCCATCCACCACGATCACATGAGTTGAAGCACCGTACTTGTGTATCGATCCATTGATTGATCCACCTCCACTCACCTCCGCTAACTTAGTGTTCTACACCGGACACTTGATCCTGCATCCTGTGCGAGACTGGGGCTCGATGAGCATCTCCGGTCTCATCGATAGCCCCCGTCATCAAACCGGTGTGAGAGCTCCTGCGTAGCATCCCGCCATTATCGATATGCCATGCCGAATTGCACATTGAATGCATGAGAATAAACACCCTGAAGAACCCTCAGCTCCTCAGGTGCTCCCTAGTCTAGCATGTCCAGCCCGAACGTCAGGTCCAAAGCGGCCCATTCAGCCTCGCTTATCGTGCTCCGAAGTCCCCTGGAGATAATTGGAGGATGCATTGTGAGCCCCTCGTTGATCCTTTGTTAAAAGCCCTCACTCACTTCGCAGGCATCAATCTCACCAGGCCTCGACGCCTGACAATGCTACTGCATGTATACAGTCTTGTTTGCGATTCGGCACTAAAACCCTGCCCCATTTGCCCGATATTTATCTGCCATTGACTGTCGACTCATACTCTTTGTTTCGTACTTCATACGCAAATGCCCGCTGCGGACTCTCCTCATATTCGTCGTCCGTGGGTTACACTGCACTACGAAGTACAATTTGGGCTGGCGTGGCAGCAATTGTCTACGAAGTAAGGTCATCATCTCCACTTGCGATCCTGTTGTCCCATTAGGCACAGGGGTAAGGCTCAAGGGAGGGAGAAGAAGGGAGAAGGAAAGAAGAAAACAGCTCCAATTGTCAATTTCTCCCACCATCGCCTTCCCTTCCGATGACTCGGCTGGAACCTTCCAAATCCAGACCTCACGAATTACTTGCACAAACTTCAAAGTCGTACTTGTCATACATCTTTGCTCCATCTGCCTTCTATCTGGCATGAATTCATGAATTAAGGTTGCTGTTTGAGGTTACTCTCATCTTGGTGCAAGTACCCAAGTACCAAGTACCCTCGGATCGGTTTATTGTTCGTGCAAACATCAAATTGTCCTTACCAATATTTTTCCCTTCTTTATTTCTTTTTTTACTTTGCTTTTTCTCGATAGTAACACCCCCCTCCTTTCGACTTTCCCCTCCTCCTTTCTTCTGGCGATTGAATCAGATCTGGTCTACCCCACGCGTTTCGTTTCTACGATTAGGCTCTCAAGCGAGTTTGACAGCGACCAGCTCGGCTCAGCGTCATCGACAGGACTACAAGACCCAAACTGCACATCCAGTTCCTATCAATGGGTCCCGGAGGAATGTGGGAAAGCTTAGTGTCCTCCCTTCCACCATGGTACTGCACACTTTTGAAAATCGGGGGTGCTGCGGGCGGGACGCTAGGAGTTTTCGACCCCATGAATGAGCCACGCTTGTGACCTCTGTGGGAATGTCAAGGACCAGGGCAGGAAGCACGGAGATCGAAACTGATGCAGCGCACACACTCTCCGCCCATAACCAGGAAATGCAGCCGGCCCAAAAGGGCGAAACGTGAGGGTTCCAGCATGGAGAATATGTTGGTGAGTATAATTGCGAATCACGGCACTCCTCTGTCAAATCATGCCCTCCCGTCCTTGACTGGCAGATCATCCACACACACACACATATCCACACACTCGCGATAGGTTCGTATTTTATGCCTATTCGAACGAAACAATGTGCCAAACGCCTCTCCCGGGGTGGCGATTTGCCCGGCTGGCTGCCAGAGTGCTCCCATACAGCCTAGCGATCTTGTTTGAACCCTTATTTGGTCTCACAGAAACCGTTACCAACACTTGCAGTGTTTCGGTTAGCATGATCTATCATCTCCCGTGTCGCATTACTGTTGCTTTATCCTTTTTTTTTTTCTTCTTTTTTTTTTTTTTTTTTTTTTCTTCTTTTTTTTTTTTTTTTTTTTTTTTTTTTTTTTTTTTTTTTTTTTTTTTTTTTTTTTT